>Ga0214473_10004435_pt1 | contig 16871 bp, 17 predicted proteins | sample RVTome_7_FD_203509 | JGI IMG/M metagenome (GOLD analysis project Ga0214473, IMG submission 203509) | Soil microbial communities from uranium-contaminated site in the Upper Colorado River Basin, Wyoming, United States - RVT98D197 | ecosystem: Environmental > Terrestrial > Soil > Contaminated >... | reverse complement strand
AATTACGTAAAGGGCGATGCCGATTTCAAGTATAGTTATAGTGGAAATCAGACATTGACTGGATATTCTGACGGCTGGGGAACACCTACCAGTAATGATACGAGTGTACCAATAACATACACAGGACCGATGAATATTATTTATTTCAATATGGATGGGAACAAAACATTAAAGTTGACAGGAGGGTCCCATGGAGCAGGCCTTCTCCTCATTGAAGGAAATCTTGAAATTAATGGAGGATTTACTTGGTATGGAGTCATTTTAGCCACAGGGGCAGTGGACCATACCGGGGGTGGGGAAAAGAATATCACAGGAGGTATCATGTCGGGGGCAAACGCCACGATTGAGGTAGATATTGGCGGAAATTCAGGAATTATTTATTGCAGTGTCGTATCAAATAAATTAAAAGATATTATCCCTCCTTTAAAAATAACCCGATGGAGAGAAATATTTTAATTTTAGAGGGTCTGAAGCTTTTTAACCTTTTCTTTAGCCTCAGCGAAGGACTGATCCAATTTTAAAACAAGGTTGAAAGTTTCAATCGCCTCTGAAACCATCCCATTGGCCTCATAGGCCAGGCCCAAATTGAAGTGAAGCCGAGCCAATCTTTCATTCGTTAACCCTTGTATCCCAGAGGACATTTTATAATACTCAATCGATTTATTATAATTTCCTTTCTCCATATAGCAATTTCCGAGCATAATATAACAATCAAATTGCATCGGCGGACTTGAAGAGGCCAGCTCAAATTCCGTGATGGCGTAATCGAAGAGTTCCATCTCTTTATAAGCAATGCCTAAGTGATAATGCATCTCTGAGTCCTTATCAAGAGCAGAGATTCCAGGTTCAGAGGATAGAATGGAAGTATCCATATCGGGAGAGGAGAGAATCCCAGAATTTTCATCAAAAGGCTTTTTCATGGGAGGTTGAGGAGGTTTAGACAGAAAGGGTTCTGATGAGGGTGAGGTCATCCATTTTCCTCTTGGCTGCTGAGTGCTCTCCATATTTTCAATAGCCTTCAATGCCTCTGAGTTATCATGATCAATTTCTAAGATACTTTGGTAGTAATTCTTTGCGCTTCCTGCCAGTCCCTCCTTCAAATATAATTCTGCTATATTATGAAACGCTTCAATAAATTTGGGGTCAATTGAAAGAATCTTCTTGTAAATGGAGATGGCTCGAAAATTTAAATCTTCTTCCCCATAAAGGTTTGCCACCTTTAGATAGGATTGGATCGCTTTATCCTCCTCCCCATTTTTAAGGTAAAGGTCTCCCAATTTGAGGTGTAACCGCTTATCTTGAGGATTTGCCTCAACTAATTTTAAATACTCTTTGATCGCCTTTTTGGATTGCCCTTTAAGGATGTACTTCTGTGCGATGTCTAATATTTTTTCTTTATCGATAGCCAAATTTTCCCTCAAAATGAAGATGCTAATTAAAATTAGCCAATGAACCTAAAAAAGTCAAGTTTTAAAAAATAATGAGAAATTCTTTAGCCTTCAGATAGAAAATGGTAAATGGATTGATCGATTCCCTGCTGCTAATAAGAAAGATGATTTTATTGAGACCATCTATTGAAACAGTTTCGAGATTCACTTTAACCCTGTCTCCTCCCTTCTTTTTCATTATATCATAATATCATAGAGACCGATGTCAATCATACCTTAAAGAAACGAAATTCGTTTTAGGGGCCCCAGATAGACGCTTTCCGCTTGATTGAAGAAAGAATTGGTTAGATATAATTTTACCAATGGTTAAATATTGACCAATGTGGCTATTTTTGTTAATATGGCTAAAAGTTCCAAGTTTTTATAATTAACTGAAATCATTATTTATTTTGCAGATAACGTAATATACAAAAATTGGCACTTATTTTGCTTATAAAGCTATAAATTATTATCAAAACCGGAAAAAGAGTTTTTACTATATGCTAAAGAGCCTGAAGAAGGTGTTGATCGTTGATGATGAAGAGACTTTAACATGGAGCATGGCAAGAAGTCTTTCAAAAGACAAGGATAAATATGAGGTGATCATTGCAAATAATGGAAAAGAGGCTTTAAATCTTCTAAAAAAAAATAAGATTGATTTAGTCATTTCCGATATAAGGATGCCAGATATCAATGGTTTAGACCTTCTTGTAAAGATAAAAAAGGAATACCCTCAAACACGAGTCATTATTATGACCGCTTACGGATCTTCAGATGTTCAGAAAGAAGCCAATCGAAGGGGGTCTCTCTATTATGTGGAAAAACCTTTTGAGATTTCTGATATAAGAAAAATTATTATCGATTTGATCGGGAAGAAAAAAGGATTTCGGGGGAAAGTATTTGGTCTCCAACTCACAGATGTTATTCAAATGAATTGCCTGAGTCGTTTAACCACTGCGCTGATTGTTACCCGAGATGGAGAAAGGGGAATCATTTATTTAAATGAAGGAGAGATCATCCACGCTGAATGTGGAGAGCAGAAGGGAACAGATGCCTTTTATAAAATTTTAAGTTGGCAAGAGGGGGAATTCGTTTCCAATATCGGTGATACTCCTCCCCTTCAGACGATCTATCAAAATTGGGAGCACCTCCTGGTTGAGGCCATGCGTCGACATGATGATAAATCGTAGGCAATCATAGCGTGTGGAGTGATTTACGAAAAAACAATTCATATGAACATCGTGATCACAGACAAGGATATGAAGAAGATAAATTATTTTTTAAATAAAATGTTGTCGTCATCGATGGCACATTCTGTCCTATTGATTGATCGATCGGGACAACTGATCGCACATCATGGGAATACGCCAGAACTCGATATTGTATCCCTTTCTGCCCTGACGGCCGCCAACTTCGGAGCCACTGCAGAAATCGCCCGAATATTGGGAGAGGAAGAATTCACCCTTTTATTTCATAAAGGAAAAAATGAAAATGTATATTTTTCAGCCGTGGGCGAGCATGTCATCATGGTTACCCTTTTTGATGATCAGACCTCACTCGGGTTGATTCGATTACAAATTAATAAAATTATTGATGAGCTGTCAACCATTCTTTTATCGATCTTTGAAAAAGGAAGGTCAAAATCTAGCGATCCTCTTCGACTTTCTTAACGAAGGGAAAAAAGTTTAATGCCTTTCATAAATTTCAGTAAGGATGAGATTCAATGCAAAATCGTTTACTACGGGGCAGGGTTTTGTGGAAAGACCACGAATCTTCAATATATTTACACTAAGACGATGGAGGATATAAAAGGTAAAATGGTGTCGATTGATACCAAAGGGGATCGGACTTTATTCTTTGATTTTTTGTCTTTGAGCTTGGGGAAAATTAGGGGATTTGATATACGGGTTCAGCTTTATACGGTTCCTGGCCAGGTGCATTATGATGCAACGCGAAAATTAGTTTTAAAGGGAGTCGATGGGGTGGTCTTCGTTGCCGACTCATTAAAGGTGCAGAGAAAGAAGAATATTGAAAGCCTTATTAATCTGGCTAAGAATTTAGCAGAGAAGGGGGTTAGCATTCGAAGTATCCCCCTTGTGATTCAATATAATAAACGCGATTTAGACGGAACAGATTCTGAAATTCTACAGGTTGATATCTTAGAAAAGGATCTCAATTCGATGTTAAAAGTGCCATCTTATAGCGCGAGCGCCTTGAAAGGAAATGGAGTTTTTGAAACCCTAAGAGAAATAAGTAAATTAGTAGTAAAAGATGTCAGCAGAAAGATTATGCTGCTGGATAAGCAATTAAGGTAATGTAAAGGGGAAATGGAAGATGGAAAAAATGATGGAAGAAGAAGAACTGAAAGGGTTGGAAGAAGAGATTGACGATGCCGTAGACCGACTCTTTGTGGAGAAAAAAGGAGGGATGGCAGAAAGTTTTTTGATGGAATCCCCGCCTACAGAACCTCCCGTGAAAACTCCAGTTATAGAGCCTATTATCAAATCTCCCGCTATAGAACCCTTCATGAAACCTCCTATTGCGGAACCTTCTATAAAACCTCCCATTGTAGAACCTCCTATGAAATCTCTTCTGTTAGAACCTTTGATAGAACCTTCCCTCTCCGAATCCTCCGATGAAATGGAGAAAATTTTTGACTTAGAGAGTGCTTCCCCTCCTCCTCCTCCTCCCGTTCCCACTCCGCTCTTAAAATCCATTGAGAAAATGGAAGTACAGCTTCTCTCATTAGAATGGGAGATTACGGAGGAGAAACTTAAAAAGACAAGGGAAGAAGTCCTCGCCTTACGAGATTTGATGAAACAGAAAGCCGATATCACATCCACCTTAAATTGGATGGATAAAGTCCTCATCCATATGATTAAAAATGAAGAGAATATCCGCCCACCTTGGATTAAATTCTTATTGGATTCAAAAGAAACCATAAAACTGCTTATGAAAAAAGATACAGAAAGGGAGATCCATATCTATAAACAGCTGGCTTATCATGGGATCGAGGCGAGATTCTCTTGTCTGGAAGGGGTGAAAGAGGTTCCCGTCTTTTCTCCCCCTAAGATCTCAGATGAAGAGAGGCCAAATGAGAAGGTCTTCCTCCATGCGGAGAAGAAGATTGAGGAGTCACTGAATAAAATGAATTTATTTTCGGGGAAGATGGACGAAATGTTAGAAAAGATAGAACCCTATTTATCCAAAATGGCGCAAATGAATTCAAAATTCTCAGTACCACTTGATGACGGATCTTTGCATGTCAATGTTACCATTTTCAAAGTGGATGAAAAATTATTGGGAGTGGAAAGTAAAAAGGTTTTTAAATTATTTAAAGTGCCCAATACTTTCCAGAAGAAATATTCAAACCAACAAAAAGTTCGTTTGAAAGATGTTGAAGTAAAGATGATCAATCTCAAGGAACTTCTTTCGATTCATGGAGAGGGGCCAAAGGAAGAAATAAGGATACTGACCGTCAAGGACAACGGGGAATATAAGGGATTCATGATCGACCAGGTCCTCAAGAAGTTATCCACCGTCTCCGATCAGGAGGGAAAGGTGGGTGAATATTTCTCTGGGGTCATCCATTTTATATACCAAGAGCAATCGGTGGAGATTCCGATCTTAGATTTAAAAAAGTTTTAGGGATAAAATATTTTTATGAATCAAAATATCGCAACGAATGAAATTGAAGAAAAAATTGCTCAAAAAGAAGAAATCATCGAACACCTGATGCGAGAGTTGGAAGATGTAAAAAATTTTACCGAAAGTATCATTCAGAGCATTGGAAGCGGAATTATTATCACAGAGATGAACGATACAATCACCTACATTAATAGAGCAGGGGAAAGAATGCTGGGGTTCTCCAAAGAGGAGCTGATCGGAAAGCCTTTTAACATTTTCAGTTTGAAAGAAAAGCAAAGTGCGATTCCATCTTTTCTTAATAATCCAGATGACCTGGATACAAGGAAAGAGGGATGGATGAAAAAGAAGGACCATACCGAATTTCCGGTTGGGTTTACCATTAATAATCATTTAAGTATTCGTGGTGAGAGAATAGGGAAGATCGTCGTGTTCCGTGATTTAACAAATGTCTATAAAATTCAAGAAGAAATATTGAGAATGGATCGGCTCGTCTCATTAGGAAAACTCGCTTCTGGAATTGCCCATGAGTTGAGAAATCCACTTGCTGGGATTAAAACGACTGCTCAAGCACTTAGCGAAGAAATGTCTGGAGATGATTCGAGAAGAGAATATTTAAATCGTATCACCAAAGAAATTGATCGACTGAATGACCTCTTGAAAACATTTTTTTCATTTGCGAAGCCACAAAAATTAAATTTAATCCATTGCGAAATCAAAGATATTATCAATGAGATCATTCCGTTTCTTATAAAAGAAATCGCCGATAAAGGAATACGCTTTATTGAAACCTATCATCCACAACTTCCTAAGGTCAAAGTCGATAAAACCCAAATGCATCAAGTTTTTCTTAATTTGTTCTTAAATGCCATCCAAGCCATGCCCAATGGGGGGGAGCTCAAGATTGAAGCCAGTCCCATTTATTCAGTCTCATCGGATGGATTTAAAAAAAATTTTATCAAGGTTGTCATTTCGGATTCTGGGCGAGGCATTCCACCTCATATTGTACAAAAAATTTTCGACCCATTTTTCACAACGAAACCCAAAGGGATAGGGTTGGGACTGTCCATCACCTATCAGATCATTAAGAAACATGGGGGAACGATTAAGGTGGAAAGCCAATGGGAGCAAGGGACCTCCTTTATCGTTAATTTACCAGAAATATTGGAAAATTCATGAACCCATCTATTCTTATTGTGGATGATGATGAAGTGATGCAAGAGACACTCTCCGATGTATTAAAAAAAAGAGGGTACGAAATCTTTTCGGTGGGTTCGGGAAATGGAGCCCTTTCCATAATCAAAAAGAATGTCATCGACCTTATTCTTCTGGACATGAGACTTCCGGATATAGATGGTTTAGAGGTTTTAAAAAAAATTAAAGAATTTGACACTGAAATTTTAGTTATTATGATGACTGCCTATTCTGATGTTCAAACTGCTGTATCATCTATGAAATCAGGGGCTTACGATTATATCAATAAGCCATTTGAATTAGAGGAGTTAAAATTACTGATTGAAAAGGGATTAGAAACGAAAAGCCTAATTAATGAAGTGAGAAGACTTCATCGCCAGCAAAAAGAGAAATACCAAAATAGTCATATTTATGGTGTGAGTCCGCAGGTTCATTATGTTAAAGAATTGATTGGCATGATTAGTAAAACTCATAAAACCTCCGTCTTGATTCAGGGGGAAAGCGGTACGGGGAAAGAATTAGCCGCTAATGCCATTCATTACAATAGCAAGCGGAGCGATAAACCTCTGATGAAAATCAACTGTAGTGCGATCCCTGATTCTTTATTGGAATCAGAACTTTTTGGATATGAAAAAGGTGCTTTTACCGATGCGAAAAATACAAAGAAAGGCCTCTTTGAATTAGCAGATGGTGGGACAATCTTTTTAGATGAAATTGGAGACATGAATCCTTTTTTACAATCAAAAATCTTAAGGGTCCTTGAAAGCCAAACCTTTATGAGGGTAGGGGGGGAGAGAGAGATAAAGGTTGATGTTCGTATCATCGCCGCCACCAATAAAGACTTAGAAGCTATGGTATGGGAGGGACTTTTCCGAAAAGACTTATATTACCGGCTAAAAGTAATGGTTGTGGAGATGCCCCCTCTTCGTGACAGGTTGGAAGATATTCTGTTGCTCTCAAATTTATTTATCGAGGAAAATAACAAAGAATATAATAAAAAAATGAAGGGATTTTCGGAAGAAGCAAAAAAACTGTTAATTCAATATTCTTGGCCGGGTAACGTGAGGGAATTAAAAAATGTTATTGAAAGGGCAATGATTTTATCAGACCAAGAGGTGATCATTCCAAAACACCTTCCCTTCGAATTGAAACAAATGGAAAAGGTCCCTCATGGAAATTCAGAAAATCAATTATTTAAAATCACAGATGACATGTCTTTAGAAAAGATGGAAAAGATGCACCTCTCTAACGTATTGAAAAGATTGGAGTGGAATAAATCAAGGACATCAAAAACCTTAGGTGTTTCAAGGGCTACCCTGAGAGCAAAGATTAAAAAGTATAATTTAGAAAACAATTGATGTGAAGTATTAATGAGTTATTAGGAAATGCTAAAATAATTTATTAGGTTTAAGTGAATACTTGTAAGAGAATTTTATCAATTACTAAAATATTTTTCTTGACTTTTTAGAAATATTATTAATAATCTATTTCCAACATTTAACACGATTTTACAGAAACGAGGGTATAAATATGATATGGGGTAAAAAGAAAGATGTGATTGGCCTAGATATTGGGTGTAGTTCTATTAAATTGGTGGAATTAAAAGAGGATAAAAATGGTTTTAAGTTACAGAATTTGGCACTTTCTCCTCTTCCATCTGAAGCAATCGTTGATGGAGCCTTGATGGATTCGGTCACGATTATCGATACGATTCGGGACCTTTTCAATACTTCGAGGACGAAAACGAAAGATGTCGTGACCTCAGTCTCTGGGCATTCTGTGATTGTTAAGAAAATTTCATTGCCTCTGATGACAGAAGCCGAACTGGAAGAATCGATTCAGTGGGAAGCAGAAAGGTATATCCCATTTGATATCAATGATGTCAATATTGATTTTCAAATATTCGGTTCGACATCGGAAAACCCGGAAGTCATGGATGTCGTGTTGGTCGCGGCCAAAAAGGATATCATCAATGACTATGTCTCCGTCATTATGGAATCTGGATTGAATCCTGTCATTGTTGATATTGACTCTTTTGCGTTAGAAAATATGCTGGCCATGAATTACGATATAGAAAAAGAGGAGACCATCGCGATCGCCAATGTGGGAGCGAGTATCACGAACATGAATATCATTAAAAACAACATCTCCGCTTTTACAAGGGATATCTTCAAAGGAGGAAACCAAGTCACGGAAGAAATTCAAAGGCAATTGCACGTGGACCATGAAGAGGCAGAAAAGATTAAAGTGGGAACGAAGGTTGATCTCACTTCTCAACCCATTATTCAGAATGTTTTGAAAACAGCCTCTGAATCGTTAGCTGTCGAAATAGGAAACTCTTTAGATTTCTTTCAATCCACAACTACGTACGAGAAAATTACAAGGATCTATTTGAGCGGGGGTGGTTCGAAGATTAAAGATTTTGATATCATTTTACAACAACAGATTGGCATCCCTGTCGAAGTGGTGAACCCATTTAAAAAAATAGATTATAGCGGGAAAAATTTTGACATGGAGTATTTAAGAGAAATTGGGCCGATCATGGCGGTGGGAGTAGGTCTTGCCTCCAGAAAGGTAGGGGATCGATGATCAAGATTAATTTGCTTCTCGCAAGGAAAGAAAAAAAGAAGATCGGGATGAGAAAAGAATTCATTGTTCTCATTCTTTCTGTCGTCCTTTTGCTTGTGGTCCTCGCCCTGATTCAATGGAGATTGGGAAAGGAAAAAGAGGACACCTTGGCGCAGATCGCTAACACAAAAAAAGAAATTGCGCACTACAAATCTCTGACCACAGAAGTCATGAAAGCCAAGGAAGCACAAAAAACGTTGCAAGATAAGTTGAACGTCATTAACTCGCTAAGGAGAGACAAGGCAACCCCTGCTAAAGTTTTAGATGAATTAAGTATTGATAAACCAGAAAAAATCCATCTCGAATCCCTAAAAAAAGAGGGATCGAGGTTGGGAATTGAAGGGATTGCCTTAGATGACGAAACGATCGCCAATTTCATGACCAACCTTCGGAAGTCAAACCTTTTTAAGAATGTTGATCTCATTGTGAGCGAACAAGTTGAACAGAGCAAAGTTAAATTGAAGAAATTCATTCTATCGTGTGAGATCATTTTAATGTAGAGGAGAGGGGATAAAAATGGCAATCTCAATGGATTCTATGCTAAAGCTGCCGACATCTAAAAAGGTTTCCATATTGGTTGTTATTTTAGTTGTCATCGCGGGTCTCTATCTCTATGTCTTTTTCCTTCCGGGAAGGAATGAACTGAATAAGACGAGGATAGAATTGAGCCGATTGACCAAAGAATTAAATGAAAGCAAGGCTATTACCAGAGAGCTTCAAAAATTTAAAGAACAGATTGCGAAGTTGAATGAGGAACTGAAAACCGCGTTGACGCAACTTCCTAATGAGAAAGAGATCCCTGAGATATTGAAAAATATATCCAGTCTTGGGAAAGAATCGAATCTGGAATTCACTCTCTTTCGACCTAAGCCGGAAGAGCCACAACAATTTTATGCAAAGGTCCCCATCGAACTAGTTGTATTGGGAAATTATCATAGCATAGGGTTATTCTTTGATAAGGTGAGCAAACTTCCAAGAATTATCAACGTCGTTGATTTTAATATGACAAGGGCAAAAGATGTGAAAGGTAAAATTAGCGAAACAGAAAATTTGGTTAAGACATCTTGTATGATCAATACTTATCGATTTATTGAAAAGAAAAGTGAGGAAAAGAAAAGTGAAGAAAAGAAAACCGCCCCAAGGGGAACACTGGATGATGGGATTTCTAAAACCCGAAAGAAATAAGGTTTGCGATTGGGGAATAGCGGTGTTGACCGCCTTCCTCTTCCTGATAGGGGGTTGCGGAGGAGGTAGCCCTCCATCCTCTCTCCCTGCAAAAACCAAGTCCCCTCCGGTGGAGAAGAAGGAAGAGCCAGCAAAAGTGGCTGAAAAAAAAGAGCCGGAGAAAAAGGAAGAAAAAGAGTTTACCTATAACCCCGCAGGTAAACCCGATCCTTTTAAACCCTTTATTCAATTAACCCCTGCCAAGGGATTTTCAAGGAGTACACCCCTCACCCCTTTGCAGAAATACGATATCAGCCAATTAAAACTCGTAGCCATTATTTCCGCACCTGAAGGAAATATTGCCCTCGTCGAAGACGCAACGGGAAAGGGTTATTTTTTAAAGAAGGGGACGTGGATCGGTAAAAATGACGGGAAGGTAACCAAAATTCTCAAGGATAAAGTGGTCATTGAGGAAGCCTATCAAGATGTCTTTGGCCAAACAAAAACACAGGAGATTTCATTAAATCTTCATAAAGTTGAAGAGGGAGGAGAATCATGAAACGTTCTCAGATCCTTAAAATGACTTTCTGGGTTGCTTTTTTGCTCTTTGTAACAGGTTGTGCCACCGGAAAAGCTGTGGTGCAAGCCCCAAAACCGGAGAATCTGGCACCGACGGTCAAGGTGTCTACTATCCAGAAGATATCCTTCACCGAAGAGGAAAATTACACAAGAATTCGAATTGAGGGGTCTGAAACCATCGCTTCCCCATTTTATAAATTATTGAACGACCCTACCAGAATTGCCATTGATGTTCCAAATATCGATGTGAAACAGATTAAGAGCCCCCTAAAAATCGATAATGGGACGATTGGTGAAGTGCTCACCACACAATACGATGACAAAGGAAGGATTGAAATTAGTCTTCTTCAGATGAGCAACTATAATATCTCAAAAGAAGAGAAGAATCTCGTCATTGATATTGAAAAGGTAAAAAAGGTTGCCGAGGCACAAGAGGTTAAAAAAGAGGAGGTGCCCATAAAAGAAACGCCCATCAAAGAAACGAAGGTAGACCCTCCTCCTGCGGAACCGAAAAAAGAAGAACCTCCTCCGCCCCCGGTCATTCTGAACAAGGCGAAAGAGGTGACCAACATTTTATTTGAGGACAAAAAAGATTTTATCACTTTCAATATCATCGGGGATGGAAGAATTGAAAACTACAACTCTTTTAAATTGGATTCTCCTGCCAGGTTAGTTTTGGATGTTTGGGGGGTGGAGTCTCGCTATCCAAAAAAATCGATGAAAATAAACAATTCTTTTGTTAAAGCCGTCCGTCTCGGCCAGTATCCAGACAAGTTGAGACTCGTTTTTGATTCTTTGAAATCCGAGCTCCCTGCCTATCAAATCAATCAAATGGGTGACAAACTCATTGTCTCTCTGGGGAATGTTCCACAGCCTTCGGAGCCCCAAATTTTAATAGCTGGAAACCCTAAAGGAGGGTCACCTGCCCCAGCGGTAGCTAAAAATCCTTCAGCTCCAGGGGGGGGGACGAAAATAGCAACGACGAATACATTGACTGAAATTAATTTTAAACAGATGGATCATAAATCAAGGGTCGTGGTGATGTTAACCGGTGAACCTAAATTTGAATCTTATACCCTTTCGGAAAATATGATTGCTGTGGATATTAAAAATGCCTATGTTCCAAAACATCTTCAACGGGGGCTTGATACCAGCGAGTTCGAAAGCGGAGTCCATTACATCACGATACAAAATGTTAAAGCAGGGAAGGCGAGTGATGTTAAGATCTCCATTAAATTAAGGGAAGCGCTGCCATTTGAAACGGCTACCGAGGGTAAAGCTCTTTTTATTGACATAGAGAGACCCAAAAAGATCGAGGCCAAAGGTGAGGCTCAGCCTGAACCCAAAAAAGAGGTGGCGGTAGAGGTTAAAAAAGAAGAAGTAAAGAAAGAGGAGATCAAGAAGGAAGAAGAAGTTAAAAAAGTGGAGAAATCCACCGAGGGATTAAAACCAGAAAAAGAACCCTCCGTGGGGGAAAAACCGGCTTTCAAACCCCCAATGGCAAAGATCTCTGAAGAAGGGCCTCCTCAAAAAATTTATTCAGGAAGGAAATTATCTCTCGATTTCAAAGATGCAGATATTAAAAACATCCTTCGGTTGATTGCCGAAGTGAGTAATTTGAATATCATTGCAGGGGATGAGGTAACTGGAAAATTAACGATGAGATTGGTGGATGTCCCCTGGGATCAAGCCTTAGAAATTATTTTACAATCCAAGAACCTTGGGATGACCCAAATAGGGAATGTAGTGCGGATCGCGCCACAGGATGCTTTAAAAAGGGAAATCCAGGCTGAATTAGAGGCCAGAAGGGCAAAGGATAGGTTAGAGGATTTAGTCATGGAACTGATCCCCGTGAACTATGCTACGGCGAAGGAAATTATGCCTCAAGTGAAGAGTGTTTTGAGCGAACGAGGGGACGTCAAAGTGGATGAAAGAACTAATACTTTGATTGTGAAGGATATTGCGAAGAGCATTCCTGCTGTAAAAAATTTAGCAAAAATCCTCGATAGAAAAACACCCTTAGTGATGATTGAAGCGAGAATTATCGAGGCCAATACGGGGTTTCAAAGGGAGTTAGGAGCGAGATGGGGATTTGTCGCTTCAGGTGGAGATAGCAGAAATGTGAAAGTGGGAGGAGGCAACGTAACCTCTACCCAGGGAACAGCAACGAGTGATGTGGTCAATCTTCCTGCTATAGCTCGTTCGGGATTGGGGGCCCTTGGAGCAGGATCGTCTGGTGTCCTTGAATTTCTCTTTACCTCTGTATATGGATTAGAGAAGCTCGATGTCGCTATTTCTGCCCACGAAAACAAGGGAGAGCTTAAAATTATTTCCAGTCCAAAGATTGCAACCCTTGATAATAAAGAAGCCTCTGTGGAACAAGGACTAAGAATTCCCTACTTGAAGTTAACGACAGAAGGGACGGTGACGACAGATTTTATTGATGCGAATCTTAAATTGACGGTGACCCCTCATGTGACCAATGATGGAAACATCAAGATGAATATCAAAGTCAAGAAAGATGCTCCAGACACATCCATTACAGTTGAGGGAGTACCCAGTATCGACAAAAAAGAGGCCATCTCAGAGGTCTTGATCAAAGACGGCGGGGTGGTAGCGATTGCCGGAATTTATACGATAGAAAAAAGCGACTCAGCCGAGGGGGTTCCTCTCTTTAATAAAATTCCTTTACTAGGCTGGTTATTTAAGCGAGAAAATAAGGAAGATAAAAGAAAAGATCTGCTGATTTTCATCTCACCGAGGATCATTAAAGATCAGATTTGATGAAGTTCCGTTTCTGAGTTCATTCTTAACAAAGGCCCCCTGGTTCTTTTTTCGGAGATGAACGAGGGGGTTTTTTTTATCCAAAAGCGCCGATTAATTTTTGGATACGGTCTATTTTATTTTGGATAAGGTATTTCCTGATCCCTTGAATGACTTCTACCCCAGCTCTTGGATTAATTAAATTGGCGGTTCCCAATTGAATCGCTGATGCCCCCAGCAGAATAAATTCGATCGCATCCTCAGCCTTCATAATACCTCCCATCCCAATAATGGGAACCTTAACGGCCTGATGGACCTCCCAAACCATTCTCAATGCAATCGGTTTAATGGCTGGGCCTGAAAGGCCCCCAATGATATTCCCCAATTCTGGTTTTTTCGAATGGATATTAATGGCCATGGCCCTGAAGGTGTTTACAAGAGAAACCGCATCCGCTCCTCCTTCCTCAGCGCTCTTAGCCATTAAAGCAATATCGGTGACATTAGGAGATAATTTTACAATCAAAGTTGTCCTTGTAGCTTTCCGGACTGCACGGACAAGATGGAAGGCCATTTGAGGATCCGCACCAAAAGCGATACCGCCTTTTATAATATTGGGGCAGGAGATATTCATTTCAAGGCCTGAAATGTTGGGAATACCATCAAAACGTTTTGCCAATTCTATATAGTCCCTTTGAGTATTTCCAAAAAAGTTGACGATCAGATGGGTTTTTAAATGGCGATAATAGGGTAGGTTATTTTTGGTAAATTCTTGGAAACCAGGGTTCTGAAGTCCAATGGAGTTGATGAGACCTCCTTCTGTCTCAAAAATTCGAGGTGGAAGATTTCCCACCATGGGCTTTAAAGAAATTCCTTTTGAGATGATCGCGCCAAGTTGATTTAGGTCGAAAAAATCTTCAAATTCTTCGCCAAACCCAAATGTTCCCGAAGAGACCATGACGGGGTTTTTAAGAACCATCTTTCCAATTTTTATAGTCAGATCACAATTCTGCATAGAAACAGGCTTATTCCCAGAGGATATCCTTTAAAGGGAAAACAGGGCCCTCTTTACAGACTCGTTGATAGGGTGTCTGGGGATGGTTTGTTCTGACGACACACCCCCAGCAAGCTCCAAAGCCGCATCCCATCCTGGTTTCGAGGGAGGCCTGGCAGATAAAATTTCTGGATTTGGCTATCCCTGCCAAGGCCTTTGACATGGTAACGGGACCACAGGAGTAGAGGTAATATTTTTCATCTTTCGGAAATATTTTTCTTTGGGATAAGAAAAGATCAACCACCGTTCCTCGAAAGCCAAGACTTCCATTCTCTGTAGCGACAAATATTTTGGAATTGAATTTTTTAAAGTCTTCCACACATAAGATATCATCCTGTGTCTTCCCGCCAATAAATACAAACAATTTTTTGCCCTTTAACGCTTCGGCTATGGGATAAAGCGAGACGATGCCCACTCCCCCTCCTATTAAAACAATATTGGCCGGAGAGGGGAGGGGGGGTAATATGAAACCTTTTCCTAATGGACCGATGAGATTCAACTTTTGTCCCTCTTGAAGGGTGGTCATCTTTTGAGTCCCTTTTCCTACTTCTTTATAGTAAATGAATAAACAACCTCTTTTCTTTTTATCTGGATGGTTATCTGGATAGCTTTTGTAAACGCTAAAAGGCCGTCTCAAAAGAGGTGAGCTATCGTCGGAAACCTTGAGCATCATAAATTGCCCGGGTTTGATATGATTGGCAATGGGAGGGCAGTAAACCCCCAGAATGAAATAGAGCGATTTGATTCTCCTATTCTTGATCACGGTTCCGGTTGTCTGGAAAGGCATAAATCTTTTAGACTCTCTTCATCATGAGGAGTGCGTCGAACTTTCCGTGATAAAATTTTTTCCTCACCCCAAAGGATTGGTAAGAGAAGTACTGGTAAAGATGGATCGCAGCCTGATTGGAAGCATTGACTTCGAGATAAAATGTTTTAATTCTGAGGGGACAGCAAAAATCAATATAGAATTGCATCAGCTCTCTGCCAAGCCCCACTTGTCGATAATCAGGATGCACACCAATATTGAGAAGTTCAGATTCTTCTGTCACATTTCGAAAGCAGATAAAACCGATCACAGACGGTTTTGACCCATCCTCACGTTTCATGACAAAACAATAAGCAAACGGGTTTTGCATCTCCGCTATGAACATATTGGGGGACCAGGGGGTGAGAGAGGGAGACATCTCTATGGAAAGGACGTCATCCAGGTCTTGCGGGGTCATCTTCTGGATGTTCCGTTTCCCCGCCATTTCATAAGCGTTCACCATGCAATTGGCCTTCAAAGATTAAATCCCTTCTTGTTTATGGGTAAAGGTTAGGAAGCCCGTTTGATATAAAGTTCATGGGTGTCGATGCTGGTATCGAAGTAAAAAATTGTCTCAGGGCTAAGGTGAGGAAGCCCGTTTAGTCTGTAGTCAAAAGGTTATGGGAAAGATTATAAAACTAATAACATTACCCTTGCCCAAACTGGCATCATTACCTTAACCCAGTATACTATAAACTTTTATAACCAGCCTCCCTGCCTGCCGGTAGGCAGGGATACGAGCCTCGTCAATGGCAAACGGTAATTCCCTTAAGAGTTTTTTGTAGGTAAGACGCAACCCCTGCCACCCTCAGTCAGGCGTCAACGAAATTCCCTTCATCACCCTGACCGTTGCACTTATCCTAAATCTTCTCAACGCGATTCCATCCGATTCAATAATTCCCTCGCGGCTTTCTTAATCTCTTCGTCTTTTGATTGGTCGATGATGGTCAGGTAGGATTTTTTAGCCTCTTCATATTTTCCCCCTCTCCTTTTTAAATTTCCTATCTCTAAATGAGTGAGAAAAAACCACGAGGAGGTCTCTTTTAAATATTGCATCGCTGTTTCAAAACTGTAGAGGGCTCTTTCGTATTTCCCTTGTTGATAAAATATCTCTCCCAGGGCGAAGTAGGCTTCACCAAATAATTCTAAAGTATTCCCTTTCAGAACAATCGAATAATAATGGACGGCTTCAACAATATTGTTTTTGCTAAAATTTAGGTTTCCCAATTGCAATGCTGCATGGTAAAATAAAGGGTGATTAGGAAATTCTTCCAGCACTTTCTTGAAGGCATTTTCGGCTCTGTCAGGTTCATTTTCCAAAAGGTGGAGACTTCCTATCTGCATCAGCGCAAAGAGTTGCCATACATTATTTTTGTTTTGACGTAGGATGAGCTCATAAGCTTCTACGGCAGGGCTCCGATTTCCCAATTTGGCGAGGCATTCTCCTTTAATAAAAAAACTCTCCTCAAGGTATTGAGAATTTGGGAACTCAAGGAGTAAAATATCTAAATTCGTAATCGCTTCTCTAAATTTATTTTCGAAAAAATATCCCTTTCCTATTTGGATGAGGGCTTTTTCTCTAAATTTTGTATTGAGGATATTGAAATAATAGGGA
>Ga0214473_10004434_pt1 | contig 16872 bp, 14 predicted proteins | sample RVTome_7_FD_203509 | JGI IMG/M metagenome (GOLD analysis project Ga0214473, IMG submission 203509) | Soil microbial communities from uranium-contaminated site in the Upper Colorado River Basin, Wyoming, United States - RVT98D197 | ecosystem: Environmental > Terrestrial > Soil > Contaminated >... | reverse complement strand
TTTTCTTTCGGCCCTTCAAGCAAATTCCTTGAGGGGCGACCCGTCACGCGCTTCGCGTGATCGCCCCTACCTGAAAGTCCAGGGGATATTTCAGGGGAAAACGAGTTTCCCCGGGAGGTGGCACATTTCCACGGGATATTGATAATCGGGTACGGGCCAACCGAATCGCTTTCTAAATTTCATCCGGTGAATATTGGCATGTTCTTTGGATTCCCAACCCATCCCGCTCTTGGGGACAAATTCCGGCGGATGATCTTCGACGGCGAGGAAGCCTGCTTTAACTGCCTGTTTAATGATTTCCTCCCCAGTTTTGGTCCGGACCAGGATGGCGTTGATATTGGGGTCCGGACTGACTTTTTGAAAGATATCTCCCATCGCCAGGTCAGCCACCCGGGCAGAGAAGTCCGGGCACATCAGACATCGATCTCTCTTGCTGCCCGGCCCCAGAAAATGCCAGGTGTATTCATGTTTGGAAGCGACATGGTGGATCTTCCCGTCTTTGGTTGCTGCGGTCAAGGAGCCGGGCCAGGCCCCTCCTTTATAATCCAAGGAGACAACTTCTTCCATTTGATCGATCCCGGCAAATTCAAAAAGAAGGTGTTTGATCCCCTCGAAATAATAGGTGGATGCGCAAAAGAGGCCCAGAGTGAGTTTTATAGCTCGAGCGATTTCTCCCGGACGTTTGGCCATCTGCATCTTCCGCAGAGGATGGATGTGGCAGGGCATCCCCACGACGGCTATTTTTTTGAATCCCTTTTCTACCACCGCTTCGCGGAGAAGAGAATTTACACTCACCATTTCGGCCGTAAACCGGGTGGCTTTTCTCAATTCTTCCGGACCGGCAGCCAGAGTGGGGATACATCTCCATGGCCTTTTGGGGTCTGCACTGGCCACGATGGCAGCGTCGATCACACCTTTTTTCAGAGCGTAATTCAAGATCGCGGAGGTGGCGCCCCCGGATGAAGAAGTCGCTCTGATCTTCGGGTCGGTCGCATACCCCCGAAGACATTTCCGGTATATGCCCAGAGGATGGTTATGGAAGCTGCTTTCCCGCCCAAATAGCCACCGGTCCATGTCGGCGAGAGGGATGGAAGCTCCGGCGCAGACTTCCGAACAAAGTCCGCATTGGACACATTTTCCAATGAGTTTGGGCTCAGGCTCCCCGTCCACATAAATCATTCCTAAGACATTCTTCGGGCAAACACCGACACAGGTGCCACAGGCTGTACAGAGCCCCTTATCGATCACCTTTTTTTTGAGCTGTTCAAACCCCGGGCGCACCGGAAATCTCCTTTCATGATCATGCTCCGTCAAAATATAGCAGAAAATGAAATTTTCAACAATGCATCTGCTGCCACCGGATCAATGCTTTCTACCCGCTCCTTTCCCGTAGGGGCGACCGGCCGGTCGCCCCCAGCCCAATTCCGCCTTAGGCGGAGCGAACCCGGAGAGATCTCGCGATATACAGGCGACAGAAATTTTCTTGACAGGTTTTGTCGATTCATATATTGATAAACTGGGCGCGCCAGGCAGTCATTCCCATTCCGGAACAGGATTACCAGGGGGGGATCTGATGATCACGCGGGAGAGGCGCATTCTCTCGGGAAAAGGGCGGTTTATCGATGATTTAGAATTGCCCCACATGGCCCACTGTGTCTTCATCGGCAGTCCATATGCTCACGCCAGAATAAAAAGGATAGACGTCAGTCAGGCCGTAAAGAAGCCCGGTGTTCTAACCATCCTTACGGGTGAAGATCTGGTGAAACGAGCGGAGCCCTTGCCCGCCCTTTCCGACTTCAGCGGCCGTCCGGGGTGGCATTGGAGAGCCCCGCGAATATACCCGCTCGCCGTCGAGAAAGTTAGGTTCCATGGAGAACCTGTGGCCGCTATCATTGCGGAAACCCCTTCTTTAGCCCTGGAAGCTGCTGACTGGATCGAGGTGGAATACGATCCGCTGCCCCCCGTATTAGATGCGGAGGAGGCGATGAAAAAGGGCGCTCCGCTGGTGTATGAAGAATGGGGGGATAATATCCAGTTCCATACCGTCTTCAACTTCGGGGATGTGGAAAAGCTATTTCAGGAAGCGGATCGAGTCTTAAAAGTTTCTTGGCGGGAGAATCGTGTCTCCGGCTTCCCCCTGGAAGCCCGGGGTTGTCTGGCCATGTTTGACCCCATGGAGGAGACGTTAAATACCTGGGGGTCGTACCAATGTCCTTTCCGGGCCCAACATTATCTCTCCCATGTGTTGCGTCTTCCTCAGACGAATGTAAGGGTCGTGGCCTCGGACATCGGGGGAGGTTTCGGGAACAAAATCAATAGCTGGAAGTATACGGTTGTCGGTCTGGCGGCGATATTAACCGGAAGACCGGTAAAATGGCATGAGAGTACGAGGGAATTCATCCTGACCGGTCCCCATCAAAGGGATGTGCGATGGGAGGGCGAAGTCGCCATCAAGAATGACGGCCACATCCTGGGGATCAAAGCTCGCTTCATCCAGGATCTGGGGGTAGAGATATCGAATCGGGATTATTCTGCCCCGAGCATTATTGCGGCTTGTTCGTCCGTTCCCAACGCCTACCGGCTCCAGGGGTTGAGGGTCGAGGCGTACGGAATCGTCACCAGTAAGTCTTTTTACGGCGCTTACCGCGGGTTCGGGAAGGATAAAGGGGCTAAATTCATGGAACGGATCATGGACCTCGTATCCAGAGAATGCCGCCTGGACCCCGCAGACCTGCGGCTGAAGAACTTTATCCAACCCCACGAATTCCCCTATAAGCATATATCCGGGCTAGTCTATGATAGCGGGAATTATCCGGCCCTGATGCAAGAAGCGTTGAGAGCGGCAGAGGTAGATTCTTGGAGGATAAAGCAGGAAGAACTTCGGAAGAAAGGCCAGTATATTGGGATCGGGATGGCCTTCGTCGTAGAGCCCGCAGGGATCGCTGCCCCGAACGCCCGGTTTAGCGGTTTGGTACAGGCCCGGGTGCGGATCACTCCGGATGGTCTGGTGGAAGCATACAGCGACCGCACCGAAATCGGTCAGGGCGCGGAGAGGACCAATACTCTGGTCCTCTCCCAGATTTTGGGGGCCAAAACCGAAGAGATTGTCATTAAACCCGTCACGTCGGATGTCATCGGGATGGGGCCGATTTCGAGTAGAGGCGCGGTTTATTCAGTGAGCGCCCTCGCCCGGGCAGCCAAGGGGGTAAAAGCCATCATTGTTAAATATGCCAGTGCATTCTTCAAAGATGACCCGGCGAACATCCGCCTGGAGGACGGCACGATCTATTCCACGAAAAATCCCGAAAATCGGCTGACCTTTAAGGAACTGGCCGATCGCTTCTATTTTCGCCCGGGGCCGAGGGGTTTGCCCAAAGAGATGCAGCTGAACCATGAAACCTTACTCGACGTTTCTTCTTCCTGGTATAGTCCAAACAACGCCCAGAACCCCACCACGACTTATACCACTTTCGCGGCCTCTGCTGACCTGGCCGTGGTAGAGGTCGACATTGAAACCGGGATCACCCGGATCTTGAAGTACGTCCATGTGCATGACGCCGGCAAGATCATCAGCCGGGAAACCGTGGACGGCCAAATATATGGGGGGATCGTCCAGGGGATCGGGGAGGCGCTCTACGAAGAGTTGGTTTACAACGAGCGCGGGGAACTCTCCACCGACTCCTATGGCGATTTTCTCATGCCCACGGCGTTGGATGCCCCCAATATTGTCATCCAGCATTTGGAGACTCCTTCTCCTTTTACCGAACTGGGTACCAAAGGCATGGGGGAATCTCCGATCATCGGCAGCAAAGCCGTGATCATCAGCGCTGTCGAGGATGCCCTATCTCCCTTCCACGTCCGCATCTCGGAGGCTCCGGCAACCCGGGAGAGGGTGCGTCGGTGGATGCGGAATGCACCGGAGAGGTGATTCTATGAAACTCCCCGTGAAAATAGAAGTCAATCATCATTCTTATCAACTGGAAGTGGAGCCGCAAGAGACCCTTCTGGAGGTGTTGAAAAATAGACTGAAGATCAACAGCCTCCACCGGGGTTGCGAGGAAGGGGAGTGCGGGGCTTGCACGGTGTTGCTGGATGGGAAACCGGTATGTTCTTGCCTCATTCCCTCTCCGCAAGCGGATGGAAGAGAGGTCCTCACCCTCGAAGGGTTGAACCGAGACGGAGAACTCCATCCCCTCCTGGAGGCCTTTATCGAGAATTACGCCATCCAGTGCGGCTATTGCACTCCCGGAATGGTCATGACCGCCTACTACCTGATCAATCACCTGACCCACTTTTCGGAGGAAAACATCAGGAAGGGAATGGAGGGGAATCTCTGTCGTTGTACGGGATATATTCAGATCCTTAAAGCGATTCAAGCTGCCAAGAAGTATAAGGATGCCGGCCGCTGGTGGTGAACCAGGTACCTTCCGGAATTAAGACGAGGTTGAACGAGATGAAGCATTTAGTGGGCTCCAGGGGGATACCCCCCCTGGAGTATCACCGTCCAAAGGAATTGCGAGCCGCCTTAACTTTGATGGGCGAGCTTCAAGATCGCTGTCGCCTTATCGCGGGTGGAACGGATATCATTCCGGCGATTCGTAAGGGAATTTTATCCCCTTCCTTCGGCCATATGGTTGACCTAAGTTCAATTCGAGAGCTGGACTATATCAAAAAAGAAGAAGATGGAATCCGGATCGGGGCCGTTACTCGTCTGTCCGATCTGGAAGAATCGGAAATGATCAGAAAGTATGTTCCGATCCTTGCAGAGGCGGTTGGCCGCATGGGATCTATGCAGATTCGAAACCAGGGAACGGTGGGCGGCAATCTAGCGAATGCTTCCCCTGCCGCGGATACGGCCCCACCCCTGCTTGCCTTAGGGGCCAGGGTATTATTGAAAAGCGCGGAGGGACAAAGGGTAGTTCCTCTAGACCAGTTCTTTTGCGGCCCAGGAAAGACCATCCTGGTCTCTGGCGAAATTTTGGCTGAAATTCAGATTCCTCTTCCCGAAGACCAAGGGAGTTTTTGCTTCTTTAAATTAGGTCGGCGGAATGCCTTTACCTTATCGGTCATTTCTGTGGCCACCTGGGTCAAAGTGGAGAAAGAAACTTTCCAGGGAATCCGCATTGCCTTGGGGGCCGTGGCTCCCACTCCCATGAGAGGTTTAAAAACCGAAGAGTACCTGTTGGGTCAAGGGGTGAGCGAAAAAACCATCGATAGCGGCGCAAAAGTCATAACCGATGAGGTTCAACCCATTTCGGACGTCAGGGCGAGTGCCGACTATAGAAAAGACATGTCCTACATATTGACCAGGCGGGCGATCCGATCTTGTCTGACTCCAAACAAGTGAAACGGGAAAGGGTAAATCCGGGCTGGTCAATGGTTTCTCCTGGAATCTGACCCATATATATCCAGCAGCTGACCATAACTCAAAAGAATTTTTTTTGCCCCCTTGCTTGGCCTCCCGTTTGGACAATGGTCCCGCAGAAATTATGTTCATGGGTCCCGCAACCTCAATCCGGACGGGAAGTTGAAATGGGGGACGAATTCGTCGCTTCCGCGTTTGGCAGAGAAAATCTAGCGTACAGAAGGGGGGATTTCCATGAGTAAAGCAGAAGAGCTTGAAATCAGAAATTCGGGATTGGACCACAGTTACATTCAGTACCCTCACCACTGGTCCCCCCGGCGGCTTTACAGTATGACCGGGGCGGACTGGGAGGGGAGAATCAATTTTGACCGGATGCGTAAGGAAAGGCTTGCCCGCGCGAAAGAGGCGATGGCGAAAGCGGGCTTAGGGGCCATGATTCTGTATCACGGGGCGAATGTGAGATATGTGACCGGTGTTTACCAGGGGATGTGGAAATACAGCATCTTTATTCGCTACGCCGTGCTATGTCGAGACAGTGAGCCGGTATTATTTGAAACCGTAGGGTCGGACATGGAGTGCGCCAAGCTCGATTCTCCCTGGATGTCCGGAAGGATTCGGCCGGCGATTACCTGGACCTGGTCCGAGGGAGCGACCGAACGCCAGGTTCAGAACATGGTCGCCGGGGTGGTAGATCTATTGAAGGAGCGGAAGGTTTTTGGAGAGAAGATCGGTGTGGATATCATGGACATGTGGGTTCATGCGGCGTTTCAAGAGGCGGGAGTGCAGTTAGTGAACGCCTGGCCGGCGATGTCGCAGGCGCGAGTGATCAAGACCGTGGATGAACTGGAATGCTGTAAATACTCGGCGGCGATTGCCGACGGGTGTCTGGATATGATTCGCAATGAGTGGCTCGCCCGGCCGGGATTGACGGAGAGCCAGCTCGCGGGAAACATCATAAAGTATTTTACCGATCGGGGGTTTGAGGAAGGGCAAGCCCATTGTGTGGCCTCGGGAGGGAATACAAACCCCTACCGTCGCTGGTGGTCGGATAAACCCATTCGCCGGGGAGATCTGGTGATCACCGATATCGGGGGCAGAGGTCCGGGCGGGGGTTATTATGTGGATGTCACCCGGACGTTCATCTGTGCCGATGCCGCTCCGACCCCGCAAGAGAAGAAACTCTACAAAGAGACATTCGACTCGGTGAATGCGGCGATCGCCGAAGCCCGACCCGGAAAGACCACCGGCGATTCAGCGAAATGCCTGCCGGTCTATGACGATGACCTATACAAAACATGCAGTCTCTTCCAATTCGGCCATAGTATCGGGTTAACCCTCTATGAAGGGATGTGGATTTCGAGGGGCTTTTCGTTAGATTATCCCGCAGAGTATAAACAGAATATGTATATGGCCATTGAGACCTATAGTGGAAAGCCGGGTTTGGAACAGGCGGTTCGATTGGAACAAAACGTAGTGGTTACGGATAAGGGCCCCGTGTTGTTCACCTTGTTTCCGTTCGAAGAAAAATTCCTGGAATAAAAAATACCGCCCCTGAAATCCCCGGGAAAAGCCTTCACCTCTCCATGAGATGGGGGCTTCTTTTCCAGCCTCGAGGACAGCTCACGAACGCTGGATCCTTCCCAGGGCTGCCATGATTTAAGAGGGACGGCAGGCGCAAGAGCGGAAAGCATACCCGTGGAGGCGAGCAATACGGCGTCGTCCTCAGCGGAAAAATCGGAGGGGATCGGAAGGAAGAACGGCTGGCCACGAATCCAGAGGATCGGATTCATTCGAAAAGCTCCGGTCGCCATGGATTTCGAAACCCCAGCCATGATACAATCCGGGTCACGCGGGCAATGCTTGCCCCTTCTTTCCGGAGGGGTTCGGGCGTTTACTTTTGAATCGCCTCTCGGAGCAATGGCCCAAAAGCGGGGTCCTAAAGGGAGGAGGGAAAGGTGAGATGATCGTGGGTCAGGAGGAAATGGTTCGAAGTTTAAGGCAGATTGTGGGAGAAGACCATGTGCATACGGAGGTGTTTGAAAGAATAAATTACGCGGATACCTCGTTGCCGTATGACGTCGAGGAGGAAGATTTACCCGATGTGGTCGTCCATCCGGCCAGCGCCGCTGAGGTTGCCGAGGTCGTAAAGTATGCGAATCGGGAAAAGATACCCCTGACCACCTACGGCTCGGGTACTTCACTGATCTTTGGTACGAAGCCCAAGCACCGGGGGATCACCCTGAGTACCAAGAGGTTGAATTATTTGCAAGTCGAGGAGGACTATCAGTGGTTTGAGAGTGGTGCCGGGGTTACGATTGCCCACATTTCGGGGGAGCTTGAAAAAAGAGGGTATTGTCTTCCGATCAATGTGGGAAGCCGACTTCAAGCCACGATTGGGGGCGCGGTGAGCGTGAATACCTGCGGCCATTTGATGGACTATATTTACGGGAAACCGGTGTCGAATGTGTTGAGTGTCGAGGTTGTCTTGCCCACGGGGGAAATCATCCAAACGGGGTCAAAGTCCATCAGGCGCGCGACCGGATGGGACTTGATGCGTCTTTTTGTAGGGGCGGAGGGAATATTGGGGATCATTACGAAGGTTCGGATGGCTTTTTATCCCAAGCCCGAAACCGCCGATGCCGTTGGGTTTTTCAAAACCGCGGAAGAAATCGGGTACGCCTTTGCGTCGATGTTCAAGAAAAAGTTACCTCCGATATTGGATGGCGAGTTTGTTTCGGAGAAAGGCTGTAAAGTAGGGTACGAGGCCTACGGTTTGGATTTTCCGGAAGGGGCCATGGCGGTCACGCAATCCATGGGCAGGACAAAAGCAGAGGCCCTCGACAATGCCCAACAGATGGTGGAGTTTCTGAGGAGTGCAGGGGCGACAAAATCATTTGTATTGGAAGATGCGAAAATCAGAGGGCAGGTCTGGGGAGTGCGGGAAAACGCGATGCGCTGGGGGAAAGAGAAGGGGTTGAAGGGTTATCTGGCGATCGAGGTCAACCCGCCCCTCCCCCTTTTGCCACAAGCGATACGTGAACTGAACCACATTACCGAAGGCCGGAACGATTTGATTGGCGGGACAGAGGCTTACCTCTACGGGCATATCGGTGCCAGCTCGCTCCATTGTCTTTTTGCTTTTCCTTACGCCTGGTCAAGGGAGAAGATGAGACAGGTTGTGAGGGAGATTTGGAATTTGGAAAAGGACCTGAACATCAGATATGATGGGGTGGGAGGGGATTGGGGTCAGCTGCCCTACCGTGTTCCCTTTTACCGGGAAAAATACGGAGAAACCAGTTACGGGATCATCCAGAAAGTGAAGCAACTACTCGACCCGAACAATATTCTTAATCGTGGCAACCTAGAGGGAGAGGAATGATGAAAGAGGCAAACGGAAAAGAGGAACAGCCGGATCGGTCCATGGAAGAATATTTAAGGGAGTCGCTGGTTTCGTGTGAGAAGTGCCATCTGTGCAACACGGACTGCCCGGTTTGTGACCATCGGGTCACCCACGGGCCGTTCGGGATCAACCGCGCGATCTACTATGGAATGAAATGGAATCGATTCACCCAAGAGTTGAGAGACCTGGTTTATTCCTGCACAACGTGTGGACGCTGCGTAGCCACATGCAAACAGGTATCCAGAGCCCTGCCGCTCGTCGAGATTTTCGAAAAGGCAAGGGAATTGCTCCTGGTGGAAAAAATGATCGGCCCCATGCCCGATCAGCGTAATGTTTTGAAAAGCATCTACCGGAATGGAAACCCCTGGGGTTTTCCCCCCCAAGAAAGGACAAAGTGGGCTGAGGGCTTGGATGTTTTCTACGCCTCCGAAAAGAACAACGTGGGGATTCTCTACTATGTGGGTTGTGCGACTTCCTACGATCCCCAGAGTCAGAAAATAGCCCGGAATTTGAGCAAAATTCTCAAACGGGCAGGGATCGCTTTTGGGATCCTGGAAAAGGAACAATGCAGCGGAAGCGAAGCCAAAAGGATGGGTGAGACGGGACTCTTTGAACATCTTGCGGAAGCCAACATGAAGATGTTTGAAGCAGCCGGGATTCATCATATCGTAACCGGGGATCCTCATAGCTTTTACAGCTTTTCACGGGAATATCCAAACCGGATAAACGGGTTGAAGGTCGAACATTATACCCAATTTCTTAACCGGCTTATGGACGAAAGGAAACTTACCCTTTCAACGAGGATACAAAAAAAAGTGACTTATCATGACCCCTGCTACTTGGGAAGAAAAAGTGAAGTGTTCGAGGAGCCCAGAAGACTGATCCAGAAAATTCCCGGGGTCAAGTTTGTGGAAATGGAAAAGTGCAAGGAAAATAGTGATTGTTGCGGCATGGGGGGAGGCCGGATGTGGATGGAACCGCCCAAGGGTTTGGTTTCATCGCATATCATCGCGGAAAAGAGAGTGAAGCAGGCCCTGGACACCGCCGCAGAGATTCTTTTGACCGCCTGTCCCTTCTGCCATATAACTCTGACCGATGCGGTGAAGGGTTTGGAAAAGAAAGATTCTGTTAAAGTCATGGATATTACCGAACTGATCGCTTTGTCTCTCTGATGGCCCATCATTCTCCCCATCCCTGACGGTGCTGAATAAACAGAATGAATCGTGGACGGCCGTAAAGAGTAGGACGACCTTTGAACGAAAAAATTGAACTCGGAAAAAAGATCGATTACCGGGGATTGATCCTCTTATGCCTGGGCCATTTGGTGGCGGACCTGAACACCAGCGCCCTGCCGGCCTTACTTCCTTTCTTGAAGGACGCTCTGGCCCTTTCTTACGCGATGGCCGGGACGCTCGTTCTCTGTTCCAATGCAACGGGTTCAGTCATTCAGCCGGCCTTTGGCTACCTGGCAGACCGGAAATCGATGCTCTGGTTTCTGCCCCTCGGGTGTTTCTGCGCCGGCCTGGGAATGGCCCTTCTGGGGTGGGCCTCCGGTTACGGACAAACCCTCGTGCTGGTGATCATCAGCGGGCTGGGGGTGGCTATGTACCACCCCGAAGGGTGGCGCGTTGCCAATGTTTTTGCCGGGGAGAAGAAGGCCACGGGCATGTCCGTCTTCGCCGTGGGCGGCAATTTGGGTTTTGCTTTCGGGCCGCTGATGGCCGCCTACTGTATGAAGAACTTTGGGCTCAAAGGGAGCGCCTACTTTTTCATTCCCGGCGCGGCCATGGCCGGGGTATTTCTCTTCAGCCGTTTCTGGCGCGTGCGCCGGTCGTCCGTTCGGGCTTCATCCTCCTCAACTTCGAAAGCCGCATCTCTGAGATCGGCGATCTACCCGATGTCCATGTTGCTGGGGATGATCATGTTCCGCTCCTGGGCGCACATTGGACTGCTGACTTTCATCCCCTTTTATTACATCAATTACATGAAGGGCGATCCCATGCAGGCGGGCGGTCTCCTTTTTGCTTTTCTTACGGCGGGGACCGCGGGTACGCTCGTCGGGGGTCCGCTGGCCGACCGCTGGGGTCACAAAAAAACGATTCTCTTCAGCCTGGGCTGCAGCGTACCCCTTCTGGTCCTCTTTCTTCTCACCACGGGCTTCTGGTCGTTTTTCTGGTTGATCCTGGCGGGTTTTATCCTGATCTTTTCTTTCTCCATCTCCATGGTCATGGGCCAGTCTTTCATGCCGCAGAACGTGGGCATGGCCTCGGGCTTGATTCTGGGCCTGTCCTTCGGCATGGGCGGACTGGGAGCCACTGTGCTGGGTCTCTTTGCCGACCTCTGGGGCGTGCCGTTTACCCTGTGGGTGATTGCTTTCCTGCCCTGGGCGGGTTTCGTATTCGCCGCCTTCATCCCTTATTCCCAGAAAAAAAGGGGCCTTTAAAGAGAAAAACTTGGAGGGAGGAAGAATCTTTGTAAACTTTAGGCACTTCCAACTTTAGGCACTTTAGGGCACTCTAGGCACTTTTATTTGGGGTTTCCATGTTTTCAATGATGGCGCTGGCAAATTCCGAACACTTCAAACGTTTGGCTCCCTCCATTTGCTGCGCCAGGTCGTAAGTCACAGTCTTCTGCTGGATCGTCCGCTCCAGGGCCTTTACGATTCGGCCCGCAGCCTCCTCCCACCCGAGATGCTCCAGCATCATCACGCCCGAGAGGATCAAGGACCCGGGGTTGACCACGTCCTTCCCGGCCTGATAGGGAACCGTCCCGTGAGTGGCTTCAAAAACGGCGGCCCTGTCCCCGACGTTCGCTCCCGGCGCCATTCCCAGGCCCCCCACCTGGGCCGCCGACGCGTCGGAAAAATAATCTCCGTTGAGGTTGGGCATGGCCAGGACATCATAATCCTCCGGATGGATTAAGAGGTGCTGGAACATCGCGTCCGCAATTCTGTCCTTGATAATGATCTTTCCTTCCGGAAGATTTTCTTTTGGCTGGCTTTTGGCCTCTTCTTCCGTCAGGACAAGGCTGCCAAACTCTTCCCGGGCAAGCTGGTAGCCCCAATCGCGGAAAGCCCCCTCGGTGAATTTCATGATATTGCCCTTGTGCACCAGGGTTACGGACCGGCGTCGCTTTCCCAGGGCGTAGGCAATCGCCCGGCGGACCAGCCGTTTGGTGCGCGCCGCGGAAATGGGCTTGATCCCGATGCCCGAATCCAGGGGCAGCTTCTCCCCCAACTCCTTATCCAGGAAAGCGAGCAGTTTCAGAGCTTCCGGGCTGCCCTGGGGCCATTCGATGCCCGCGTAAACATCTTCGGTATTTTCGCGGAAGATGACTACGTCCAGCTTTTCCGGGTGCCGCAACGGGCTGGGCACGCCGGGAAAATAGCGCACGGGGCGAATGCAGGCATAAAGGTCCAGCTGCTGCCGCAGGGCCACATTGACGGATCGGATCCCGCCGCCGACGGGCGTAAAGAGCGGGCCCTTGATGGCCACCGTGTGCTCCTCGATTGTCCGGAGGGTCTCTTCGGGGATCGGCGTTCCCAGCTTCTTCTGGGCCTTCTCTCCCGCCAAAGTCTCGAGCCAGGAGATCTTTCTTTCCCCGCCGTAAGATTTTTCCACGGCCCGGTCAAAGACGCGGACCGCGGCCTTCCAGATGTCCGGCCCCACCCCATCCCCCTCGATGAAAGGGATGATCGGATGGTCCGGGACCTGAAGTTCCCCCTCCGGCAAGACCCGGATCTTCTCGGGAGAAGAGATAGATCCCATTTGCTTTCTCCTTTAGCAGGATTTCCAAAAAAAATTACTTAAGCCCAATTCCGACCCCATTCCGTATCACTTCGCGCCATCAAAAGGATAAAATTCCTAATTTCCTGGACTGACCCCCTTCGCTGACCTCCTTCGTGGACTGACCCCCTTCGCACGCCCGACCCGGATCAGTTTGGTGTGCCCCCAGAATTCTATCCCGCTTTGTGGAAGATAATTGGAAGGTGCTTGGAGAAGGATATGAAATCTTTGTCTGTTGTGAAGATAGCCAGACGGTTGCGGGCTGCAACGGCACAAATTAAGAAATCCGTGTTTGAGCCCTGAATTCCTTTTCTGCGGCAGAGGTTGAAAAACCGCGCCGCCATGACGTAGTCCTCTGTCGTGATCGGCTGATCCGGGAAGGCCGACAGACGCATTTCGAGTTCTTTGAACTGGGTTTCCTCGCGAATGCCGGAGAGAATCTCCTGCCGAATGGGCCCGATCAACTCCACCCGCTTATCCACAATCAAGTTGCGAAGCTCCTGGGCCGCGGCCGATGTGCTCTGCTTCCCTCGGCGCAGGGCTAAAGACCAGATGCTCGTATCCACCAAGACCTTCATTTTCGCGCTCTTTGGATCTTATAATCGTATTTTGGGTCGTACTCGACGGTTCCGAACAATGAAGTGATCTTCTCTTGTTCCAAATGCTGAATGTAATCCACCAGAGCCCGCGTCACGGCTGCTTTTTTCGTCCGGTGCCCCCCAAGGGTTACCGCCCTGATGATCAGCTTATCGTCAATTTGAAGATTGGTAGCCATATTCCCCACCTCCACACATAGGATTACACATTTCGATGTGTTATGTCAATAGTCCCCCCCTCTTCCATCAGTTTTCGGGTTTTCCCTAATTCCCAAAGAAGAAAATTGGTATCGGCAATGCTTTTGGTGTAAACGCATTAAAAACCGGGCGGCCCGATCAGAGGGGTTTTTTGTGGGACAGATCGTAAGATCTCCTGTCGGTCGTGATAAAAAAGCGGTTTTCTTTTTCATCATGACGGATGTGGGGAGAAAGCAATTGGTACGCCCCGCGGGAGAAGCGAGCTTCGAATTTCCCGGAGCGGACCCGGCAATAGGGGACGTGATCCGGGCCGATTCGCAGCGTCTCCGGATGCAGCTCTTCACGGGTCTCGTCGTTAAGGATCACCCATACGGATTTCAGGTCGCCTCCCTCCGTCAAGGCGAATTCCAGGGTTTTGACAATGAAGAGAACATCTTCCACCTCTACGGGACATTGCTCCCGGCCGATTTGCAGAATGACCCGGCCGGATTCGTCGAGGGTCAGGTTGCGACAATAAAGCAGGTAGGTTTTGCGATGAGTGATCTCCTCATCACGGAGGAACCACCGTCCTTCCTTATCGATTCGTAAGGGAGCTTCTTTCATTTCCCGATACAGAATTGATCGAAGATTCGATCCAGGACCTCCTCCGAGGTCGTTTCTCCCACGATTTCGCCGAGAGCCTCCAGGGCTCCCCGTACGTCCAGGGTGATGAACTCCCAGGAGAGGTTCGCCTCCAGGCTTCTCAATGCCTCGGATAGAGCCTCCCGCGCGGCTTCGATGGCCCGTTTATGCCGCAGGTTGGACAGGATCGTCTCCGCGGAAGACTCCAACCGTCCGTTAAGGACCAGGGTGCGAATCGCCTTCTTGAGTCCTTCGATTCCCGAACCGCGGAGCGCCGAAATGGAGACCAGCAAGGCTTCGGGAATTTGTCCCCCCAAGTCCTCCGGGGAGAAGCGCTGCGGCAGGTCATTCTTATTGATGGCCACCAGGGTCTTTTTGGGCCGCACCTGCGGCAGAATATCGAGATCTTCTCCGGTCAAAGGCTCGGACCCGTCCAGGACCCAGATGGCCAGGTCGGCCTGGGCCAGGCGTTCCCGGGTCCGCCGTACGCCCTCTTCTTCGATCACATCCTTGGCGTGCCGGAGTCCGGCCGTATCCATGATTCTCAGGGGGATTCCATCAATATTGGCCACTTCCTCGATCACATCCCGGGTGGTTCCCGGAATGGCGGTAACGATGGCCCGTTCCTCCTGGAGAAGACAGTTGAGCAAGCTGGATTTTCCCACGTTCGGCCGGCCGACAATCACCGCGGCGATCCCCTCGCGGTAGATCCGGCCTTCTTCGTAGGTGCGCAGGAGCGCGTCCAGATCGTTCCGGGTGTCCCGCAACTGATGGGCCACCTCCGCCGGGGAGAGTTCGGGCACCTCTTCTTCGGGAAAATCGATACTGGCCTCCAGCAGGGCCAGCAGATTCAGCAGGCTTTCTTTGATCCGCCGGACTTCGCCGGCCAACTTTCCCGACCGCTGGCGGTTGGCCAGGTCCAGGGAGTGCTGGGTCTTCGATTGGATGAGGTCGATGACCGCCTCCGCCTGGGTAAGGTCGATCCGACCGTTGAGGAAGGCGCGTTTGGTGAATTCTCCGGGCTCCGCCAGGCGGGCTCCGCTTTCCAGGACCGCCCGCAGGATTTCCTGGAGAATCAGCACTCCGCTGTGGCAGTGGATCTCCAGCACGTCTTCCCGGGTATACGTTTTGGGCTGGCGCATGAACACCAGGAGGACTTCATCGAGAACGGTCCCGTCCCGGGGACGGATGATTTCTCCGAGGTAGAAACGATGAGAAAGAAGCGGGCCCGATTTTTTCCGGCCGCGAAAAATCTGCCCGGCGATCGCCTGGGCCCGGGGACCGCTGCACCGCACGATACCGATGCCCCCCATCCCCGCGGGAGTGGAGATGGCCGCGATGGTATCCCCCGGCAACCCATGACTCATGAAGTTTTCTTTTCGGGGCTGATCACGATCTTGCGGTACAGGCCCGTACCCGTAGACCGGGTGCGCAAGCTTTTGTCCTCTTCCAGGGCCAGATGAATAATGCGCCGGTCATGGGCACTCATGGGGCTGATGGTGACCGGCCGCCCCAGCCGCTTCGCTTTATCTCCCAGGCGCTGGGCCAGAAGGACCAACGATTCCTCCCTGCGGGAGCGGTAGTTTTCAGTGTCCACCACGATGCGTTTTTTATCTTCGGCGCCTCTGTGCACGATTTTATTGATCAGGTATTCCAGGGCGTCGAGGGTTTGGCCCTTGCGCCCGATGAGCAGGCCGCTGCCGTCCCCTTCGATATTCAGCACGATGCGCTCCGGTTCCTCCTTCAACTGGACGCCGGCTTCCATTCCCAGGAGGCGCAAAATGTCTTGCAGCGTTTTCTTGGCGGTTTCCGCCGCCTGACTGGAAGCATCGGCAGGCAGGCCCGCCCCCGCTTCCGCAGCGGGGGCGGCTTCTTTTACCGTCGCCCGAATCTGAGCATTCTTGGCCCCCACCAGCCCCAGAAAGCCGCTGGAGGCATTCGTGAGAACTTCAATCTCCAGATCTTCCCGCGAAGCCTTCAATTCTTCGCAGGCTTTGCTGATCGCTTCTTCAACGGTTTTGCCTTCGGTTTCCACAGACTTCATAGGTTCCCCCAAATCTAGCCAGCATGCTTGTTGATGTATATTTGCTGCCCGATCGAGAGCAGATTGTTAAACAGCCAATAAATGACCAGGCCCGTGGGAAAGGACAGGAACATGAAGGTAAAAACCACGGGCATGATCAACATCATCTTCGCCTGGGTGGGATCACCGGTGGTGGGCGTCATCCACTGCTGGACAAACATCGAGGCCCCCATGAGGATGGGGGAGATGTAGTAGGGGTCCGCCGCGGAGAGGTCCTGGATCCACCAGTAGAACGGCGCATGACGGATTTCGATGGAAAAGAGCAGGACTTTATAGAGCGCGAAGAAAATAGGGATCTGAATGGCGATGGGCAGGCAGCCGCTCATGGGATTGACTTTGTACCGGCGGTAGAGTTCCATCATCTCTTTGTTCAGCTTCTCCTTGTCGTCTTTGAATTTCTCCCGCAGTTTGGCCACCTCCGGCTGGACCTTCTTCATCTCTTTCATGGATTTGTAGCTGATGTGCGTCGGGTACCAGAAGAGAATTTTGATGATCAGGGTAAGGAGAATGATGGCCATCCCATAATTGCCGGCGTATTTGTAGAAAAAGATCATGACCTCGAGCATGGGCTTGGCCACCACGTCGAACCAGCCGAAGTCCAGAGCCTTGTCCAGCTCATGGCCGAAGGCTTTAAGAATGTGCAAGTCCTTGGGCCCCAGGTACATGACATAGGATTGGGAGAACTGGGTTGCCGGGGGGAGGGAAGCTTTGGACCCGCCGATGAGAAGTTGGCCGGCCGTGTCGGAGACTTTTTTCATGATGAGCTCGGTCCCCTCGCTCTTCTTGGGGATGAGGGCGGCCAGGAAATATTTGCTCTGAAACCC
>Ga0214473_10004433_pt1 | contig 16873 bp, 9 predicted proteins | sample RVTome_7_FD_203509 | JGI IMG/M metagenome (GOLD analysis project Ga0214473, IMG submission 203509) | Soil microbial communities from uranium-contaminated site in the Upper Colorado River Basin, Wyoming, United States - RVT98D197 | ecosystem: Environmental > Terrestrial > Soil > Contaminated >... | reverse complement strand
TCCCGACAACAATTGGGGTTTGACCGTTTACGGCGACGGCGGCTTGTCTGACGGCCCGCCGGATCAGGTCTCGGGGAGCCAAGGCAAGAAGGAGTGGCTGGTGGGAATCCCACCCGCCGGACCGGTCGTCAACGTGAACGTCCGCGGCGGAGAAGCCGCTCTCGCAAACTTCACTATTTCACTCGAGGACGATGACGACCCCGACAAGCAGGACTGCTTCACCGAGGGCGAGCCGGTGAGCATCATGACCGGGAACGTCTTCTTCAGTCAGACCGACGTGGTGATGAACGATCTGCGCGGGCCTTTCGCGTTCGTCCGAACCTACAACAGCCAAGACGCCTACTATGGGAGGCCCGCCTCTTCGGGCCTCTTCGGTCCGGGCTGGTCCCATTCCTACGAATCGAGACTCTCGTTCCCCACTTCCTTTCGCGGCGTCGTCCTCTCGCAATCGAACGGCGTACCCATCTACTACACCGACCCAGAAGACGATGGGAGCTACCATGCCTATCTCCCTCTGACCGAGCAGAGCCGGGTGGTCCGATCGGGAGACAGCTACACTCGCTTCCTTCTCGATGGCGGCCGAGAGGTCTACGATGCGGCCGGACGCCTGATCGAGCAAGTCGATGCTTTCGGCGGAGTGACCCAGCTGGAGTACGAGGGCGGTCGGCTCGCTCGCGTGCGTGCTCCCGGGGGGCGCGCCCTCTCGTTCAGCTACGGGTCCGAGGAGATCTATCTTTCCGGTCCCGAAGGCGTCGTCGCGACCTACCGTTTCGAGGTCGGCCGCCTGGATCGGGTGGACTACCCGGACGGCTCGGGCTTTCGCTACACGTACGACGACAAGGGGCAGCTCCTCGTCATGCTGGACGCCACCGGCCGCGTGGTCGAGCGTCACTCGTACGTCGAGGGCAAAGCGGTGACGTCCGAGATCGGAGAAGGTCAGGAACGGTTCACGTTCCAATACGAGCCCGGGCGAACGGTAGTTACCGATCCTCTCGGGAACGAGAGCGTCTATGAGTTCGCGCAGATTCACGAAGACAAGGTGTTGACCCGGGTAACCGGTCCCTGTTCCGTCTGCGGCGGATCCGGGCAGGTGCGGGAATGGACTTACGATGCGCTGGCAAGAGTCGTCACGTTCACCGACGGCCCCGGCCACGTCACGCGCTACACCTACGACGCTCAGGGAAACGTGCTCACCGAGACGAACCCCGCCAACGAAACGACGACCTTCACCTACGACGCCCAGGCTCACGTGCTGAGCCGTCTCGACCCGGACGGAGCGCTCACTACCTTCACCTATGGGCCTTTCGGAATCCTGACGATGACCGACCCCCTCCAACGGACGACAACGGTGGAATACGACGCTCGCGGGCTACGGAGATCCGTCCGAGATGCCGCTGACGGGTTGTTCACGTTCGGCTACAACGAGCTCGGCGACCTCACCAGCGTGACCGATCCGCTCGGCCGCTCGGTTCGATACGAGTACGACGAGATGGGACGGCGGGTTTTGATGAGCGATTCGATGGGTAATAGGTCTCGGTTCTCCTACGAAGCCCGCGGACGACTCCAGAAGGTGACGCGAGGGGACGGAAGCGTTGTCGAGATCACTTACGACGCCGCAGGCCGACGCGCTTCGGTCTCGGACGCAACGGGGGCGAGGACGAGCTACATCTATGATGGCGCGGGACGGCTGGAGCGCATCGTGGATCCACTGAACGGGCTGATGACACTGGGCTACGACTCGATGTCGAACGTGACTTCGTTCACCGACCCGCGCGGCCACGTCACGCGCTTCGAGTACGACGGGTTTGGGCGGGTCAGGCGGATAACCTATCCCGACAACGCAGACGAGACCTTTCTCTATGACATAGCCGGCCATCTGGAAAGCCACACTGACCGCAAAGGTACGCTCATCACGTTTCTTTCCGACCCGGTGGGGCGGCTGATGAGCAAGACCTATTCGGACGGAACGCCGTCGGTGAGCTACGACTACGACGCCGCGGGACGGCTGGAGCGGGCGGAGAACGACATCGACACCTTGACGTGGACCTACGACCTCGCCGGACGGCTCTTGAACGAAACGAGCGCGAGGAATCACTCTTCCGTGGATTACACCTACGACCCGCTCGGCAACCGCCTCTCGCTCAGCCTCGACGGTGAGCTTTTCGTGAGCTACGAACACGACGCGGCCTCGAGACCGCGCAACATTGCCCACGGGTCCGCGGTCTTCCGGTTCGAGCACGACGACGCTTTTCGGCGCGAGCGTTTGATCTTTCCCAACGGCGTCACCACGACCTATGGTTACGATCCCGCGTCTCGTCCCGCCCATATCACCGCGACTTCCGGCATCGCCCCCATCTCCGCAGTCGACTATGCCTACGACCTGGCGGGACGAGTAACAACCAAGAGCGGCGGTGAGCTTACCGAGGCGTACTCGTACGACGCCGTCGGCCGTTTGACGTCGGTCGACCGGACGGGTAGCGAGCTGGGTTACTGGGCCTATGCCTTCGACGCCTCCGGCAATCGCACCAGCGCCATGAACGGTCGAAACGCGACGACCTCGGCTTACAACGATCGCAACGAGCTTGAGCGTCAGGATGCGGGCGGGCCCCTCTTCATCCGAGGCGAGCTGGACGAGCCGGGAACGGTCGAAGTCAACGGCGAGCCGGGCGCGCTCCTGGCAGGCAACCGGTTCGAAACCACCGTGAACGTACCGATGGGAACGAGCACGGTGGAGGTGGTCGCCGCCGACGGAAGCGGGAACGTCCGGACTGACACCTACGAGGTCGATGTGGAGGGCACGCGTGCCGATTTCCAGTACGACGCCAACGGGAATCTCATCGAGAGGGCCGAGGGTCCCACCATCTGGAACTACGAGTGGAACGGAGAAAACCAGCTCACTCGAGTCTTTCGCGACGGAGTCGAAGTAGCCCGATTCGCCTACGACCCGCTCGGGCGACGAGTGCAAAAGACGACCGCGCTCGCCGCCACGAGTTACACCTACGACGAAACGCGGATTCTGCAGGAGGCGTCGGTCCCCGGGGACACCGTTCGATACGTTCACGGGCCAGAAATCGACGAGCCTCTGGCCGCCGACAGAAGCGGGGAGCTGACGTTCTATCACCTCGATGCGCGCGGAAGCGTGGTGAGCACGACGAACGCCAGCGGTGAGCGGACGTCCTCGAGGCGATACGACGCGTTCGGCAATCCGGAAGAGGACATCCCGAGTGGCTACGCGTACACCGGCCGCGAGTGGGACGCGGAAACCGGTCTTTATTACTACCGCGCGCGCTACTACGACCCCCGAACCGGAAGGTTCATCAGCGAGGACCCCATCGGGTTCGGCGACGGCCCGAACCTGTACGCCTACGTCGCAGGCGACCCGGTCAACCGCCGGGACCCGTCGGGGACGTCTTGGTGGAACGACATGGCAAAAAACCCCGCCTACAAACGTGTGAAAGGGGTGGCCGAGGGGTTGGCTGGATTATTTCACATCGCCGAATTGGCGTTATGTGCCAATGAACAGCTCAAATGCGAGAATCAGCTGAGCAAGTTATGCCGCTGCAGCAAGTACCGCGACACCGCGGGAAGAGCGGACTGCGAGATCAGGGTGTCGGAAAAATGCTCGGCCGACTCCCTCCCCTGCTACGCGAAGCTCGCCGCTGGCATAGTGCTTGCCGAGACGGGCTTTGGTCTCCTACCAGAAGGGAAGTGAGAGCGCTGGTCTCCGTCGCGATCGCTCACCGCGCGCTTCACCTTTGCTCCCGACGCTCCGGTAGTTTGCGCGTGGTCGCTGGCACATCCGGCTTCGGGGAAAGCTCGGCCACCAGCTCCTCGATTTTCCGTTTGGACTTTCCCGCCGCGCGGGCCAATAGCGTCTCTCGGTTGCCTTCGGTGAGATACGGCGCGCGCTTGGCGATCCCGCTCAAGTGAAGGCGTCCCTCAGCTAGATCCATAAAGCAGCTCGAGTTTGGGGCCGGCGCCGGTTTCTTCACGACTCCCCTCCCGGCAAGAACCGTCCCGCGAAACCCTCGATGTTCACCCCCACCCGACCCGGCATGATCTCCCGCGCGATGGAGACCATGCGTTCCCGATACTCGATGCGGACGGAGTCGGGATCTCGCTTCGCCATGGCTCGGGGCAAGTCGGTCGCGAGCGTGCGGGCACCATCCACCGTGCCGTCACCACCGATGAAATGGTCGATGACCACGCCGTCCGCAACCGCCGCGATCCGCTCGAAGAAGCGAGGGGGGTCAGCAATCGGCAAGAGCGGAGATACGGTGATGAACACCCGCAGCCCTTGGTCGTGGAGGACGGCGGCCGCCTCGAATCGCCGCTCCACCGAGCTGGCCGGTTGCGGCAAGCCGGGCAAATCGTTCCGATCGCTTTCGATGGAGATATGGAAACGGAGGTCGCACCGCTTGGCCAGCTCGCGGTAGAGGTCGGAGTAGGTGGTCACCAAGTGGGTATGCGTCTGGACAACCAACGCGTCGGGAGGCATGTCGTGCATCGCCTCGAAGAGGCTCCGGGTGATTCGGAAAGTCCTTTCTTGCGGGAGAAACGGGTCCGTCGAGCTCGAAAGAAAGACGCTGAAGCCGCCTCGAGAACGCCGCGCCCACTTCTGCTCGGCCGCGTGCTGGCGCCGATACACCTCCGCCGCATTGCTCCTTACCTCCAGAAAACTTCCCCACTCTGCCCCCCGCGTCAGCCAGCGGTTGTGCTGCACGTAGCAGCCCACGCCGCACAAAGCATTCCCGAACGTGCACCCCCGGTAGGGTTGCAGGGAATGCGAAGTGACGTTCTTGAGGTACCCGGAGGTGCGGGTCAAGATGCTGCGCACGCGGGTCTCGGTGACGCTCACCCTCATGTGGCAAACCCGGGCAATGGGGTTACTCCGCGGACTCTGTCACCTCCGGCGCTTCCGGCGCTTCCGATGGTTCCCCACGCTCCTCGGCTCGGACGGCATCCTGGTAGATAGAGAGCTCCCCGCCGTAGAACGCGAGACGAAGCATGAGCTTGGCGATCAGATAGGCCTGACCGACCAGAAAGGCCAGAACCACGCTGGTCACCGTCGATTGCGCGGCCCCGGGAGCGACGTACCCGTAAAGCGCCAGGAGCACGACCCCCAGGCTCCCGAGTCCGAAGTAGAGACCGAGGGTCTTGGCGGGATGGGAGAGCACGAACCGCAGGCCGCGCAGCGCCGCCAGAAGCATGCTCCGGCGATCCTCCACGAAAGTGGCGATCTTGGCGTAATCGAAAACCACGTTGACCAGGCTGAGAAGAAGTGCGACGAATGCGGTTCCCAGCAGCACGGTCGCCAACACGGTTCCCTCGACCGTGACGTCCCGAGTCCAGTCATCGATTCTTCCGAACAGCCAACCGGCGAACCGGTACGCCAGGAAGTAGAGAACCCCGGAGAAAACGGCCAGACGCAGGAATCGAAAGAAGAATCGCCCGCCCACCGTAAAGAAGCGGCTGAGACGAAAGAATCCCCCCGAGTCGGTGAAGCGATCGAGGATGCCGCCCACGAAGAGCACCCAGAGCAAAGCGTAGACCGCTCCCAGAGCGACGACGCCTGGGAATTGCCGGAACAAGCCGCCGAAGAGCCAGTCCTCGATGTTGCTATAGAACGCCCCCACCCCCACCACCGTCGGGGTGAAAGTCGCCTCCAGACCATCGGCCCCTTCTCGGAACTCCCCGTACCAGTCCATGTCGAAACCGGCTGCCATGTCTTCGTGCACCAGGCTCGCGCCGATGGAGGACCGGAGCGACTCCGAAATGACGACCGCCGCCGGGAGGGCCACCACCAGATTGACCAGCCACAGCCAAACGACCAGACCGGGAGAAGCAACCGCGCGCCACAAACCAACGAAGATTCCTTTCACTACCGACATATCTTCCCCGGCTAGACGAAAAACGCGAAGGTGGCGAGCAAATCCTGCAACCAGATCATCCACTTCGAGCCCCATTTGCGCGCCGGGAAGGTGGATGCGGGCGAAAGCCTCCGCGAGTTGTTGGTGTAGTAGAGATCCAGAACCAACTTCCTTTCCGGATCCACCACCGCATACTCGAGCTTCGAGGGCCGCTCCTCGACGTAGAGCTCCCAGCGCGAAGCCCCGTCCCATTGCTTGCGAACCTCGGTGCCGTCCTCGAAGACCATCTGCACCTCGACCGGAAAAACGGCTCCGCCGTTGCGGCGAACCACGACCTCCGTCCGGTACATCTCAGGCTCTTCCTCACCCTCCGAATAGACCAGCTCCCCCTCCGAACCTTCCACCCAACCGTCCACCTCGATGCGTTCGCTCGACACCGAGGCCACGGCGTAGTCGAACGCGTCCGAGCCCCGGTGCACCTCGTCGAAGAACCAGGTCAGGTCCCTCCCGCTCACTTCGTTGGCGACGTGGAAAAAATCTTGAGGCCGAGGATGGCGGAAGGTCCAACGGTCGAAGAACGTGGACATGATCTCTTGCAGCACATCCCAGCCCAGATAGCGCTCGAGCGTGAGAAGCCAGAGCGCCGTCTTGCTATAAGTGATGGCGTTCGCGGAAGCCGGAAAGTACTCATAGGTCGGCGTGGATTGAGAGTCCGATGTCGCGGCGCTGCGGTAGGTGTCCAGCCCGCTCGCCCCGAGGCGGGTCCGCTTGATGTCCCGGAAAACGACGGGAAAAAAGCCACTTCCACTCATCCCCGGAGGGCTCAGGTAACGGCGCACCAGAAACGAGTCGCCATAAGTCACGTCCATCACCCGGGCCTCGGAGAACTCGTTCAGCCCCTCGTCCAGCCAGGCATGTTCGAACTCGTTGTCGCCCACCAGGGCGTACCAAAACTGATGCCCCGCCTCATGCACCGTCACCCCCTCGGGCGAGCCGCCTCCGAACGGATTGAAGAGTTGGGTACCGGCGGTGAAGAGAGTCGGGTACTCCATCCCGCCGGCTCCGCTTCCATAGGCGGGATCGACGATGGTGAGGTGATCATAAGGATAGGGCCCGTACCATGTGCCGTAATGACGGAGTGCGGCTCGGGTGGCGTCGAAATGCCGCTCCGCCTGTTCCAGGTGCTCGGGCTGGAGGAGCAACCGCATGTCGACGGAAGGGAGCCCGGGCTCGGCGAAGCGAGCTTCCCGTACCAGGTAGTCCGGGCTGGTCGTCCAGGCGAACTCGTGGACGTCTTCCTGGCGATAGCGATGCGTCGCCGTTTCGTCGGGATGGACCTCGAGGTCCACTTCCTTGCCGGTTGCGCCGAGGACGTAAGACTCGGGGACGGTGATGCTGACGTCGTAGGTGCCGTAGTCCGAATAGAACTCGGTGGCGGCATGGAACTGATGGTTGTTCCATCCTTCTTCCTCGAAGACGCCGAGCTTGGGAAACCAGTGGGCGAAGAAGAAGAAGTCTCCTCGAGAACCGGTGCGGGCGAAGGTGCGCGGTATCTTCGATCGCCAGGAGACCTCGACCTGAATGGTCTCGCCCGGACCGACCGGAGTGGGCAGGGGCACCACCAGAGCGGTGCGGTCCTCGGGGTTCTCGTCATCGGGCGCCGCGAAACGCATGGCGGCGGTGAGATCGCCCCCCAGAGAGCCCATTCCGGGCAGCAGCCTCACCGAGCTCACTTCGATGTAGCCCCAGTCGGCTTCTTCGACGTCGCGACCGGAAAAGCGGCGGCGGACCCGATTCTCCAACATCCAGGTGCTCTGATTGTTGCGCCAGGCGTTCCAGTAGAGATGAAACCAGAGCTCGTCGGTCGGCTGCTCTTGGATGTTGCTCCAGGTGACGGTTTGGCGCCCTTCCAGCGTCTTGCTATCTGGATCGAGCTCCACTTCGATCCGGTAGTTGGTGGTGCGGGCGATGGGGCGGGCTTCGATTGCCTCCTCCTGGGGCTGGGCCTCGATTGCTTCCTCCTGTGCCAGAACGGGCGTCAGGGAGCACCAGCCCAGAAGCGCCATCCAGATCGTGCAGTGGAGCGGCCAATCGAAACGCACCATGGTGACCTCCTGCAGGCGATGCGATGAAAAGATCGGTTCACGAACGGCGAGCGGCGTGATTATATGCGTCGTCGCCGCGGCGGTTCAAACCGCTGGCGGGATGCGTGGTACCGGTTATACTCTCCCTGCGCTTCGCGCCCAAGGAGGTCGACCATGAAGATAGCCGTCACCGGGGCCACTGGCCTGATCGGAGCCGCGCTCTGTGAAAGACTCCGCCAGGAAGGAAATGACGTCCTGGTCATCACCCGACGAGAGAATTCATCTTCCCCATTCACCGTCGTCCACTGGAATCCCGAGCGTGGCGAGCTCGACACACGCTCCCTCGAGGGGGTGGACGCAGTCGTGCACTTAGCCGGAGAGACGATAGCCGAGCGATGGACCCGCGAGAAGAAGGAGCGCATCCGGACCAGCCGCGTCGCCGGCACGCGATTCCTGGTCGATGGCCTGAAGCGCCTTTCCAAACGACCGTCGGTGCTGATCGGCTCGTCGGCCGTCGGTTTCTATGGAAACCGCGGCGACGAAGAGTTGGACGAAGGCTCCCCACCGGGGACCGGCTTCTTGCCCGAGATCTGCCAGGCCTGGGAGGCGGAGGTCGCCCGCGCCTCCGAGCTGGGGATGCGGGCGGTTCGCTTGCGAACCGGTATCGTCCTGTCGACCAAGGGTGGAGCGCTGGCCAAGATGCTTCTGCCCTTCAAGCTGGGGCTCGGCGGGCCGCTGGGAAGCGGCAGCCAGTGGATGTCATGGATTCATATCGACGACGTCGTCGGCGGATACCACTTCGCGCTCCACCACGCCGATCTTTCCGGCGCCGCCAACCTGACCGCCCCCCAGCCGGTGAGGAACGCCGACTTCACTCGGGCCCTCGGTCGGGCGCTCGGAAGGCCCGCCTTTCTCCCGGCGCCAGGCTTCGCGCTCAAGTTGATCTTCGGAGAGATGGCCCAGGATCTGCTGCTGGACGGCCAGAGGGTACTACCTCGTCGGCTGGAGAGCGCCGGGTACAAGTTCCAACACACCGGAGTCGATGATGCGCTGGCCGACGCCGTCTCCTCCCGAAAATAGAGCCTTGGTATAATGAGGCATATGGAATTCGACTCCCCTCACCAGGATCGAACCGAAACTCCCCCCATCCCCACCCACGCCTCTCATCGCGGCGCGCGCTTGGTGCGGTGGTTGGTCCTGCTCATCCTGTTCGTTCTTTCGGTGGCCGGCGGATCTTTGACCGGACTCCTCATCGCCTTTCAGAGCGATCTCCCCGAAATCGAGGAGCTCGAGGACTACAAACCGAGCATCATCTCTGAGATCTATTCCGACGAAGGCAAGGTCATCGCCGAGTTCGCGGTGGAACGGCGGGTGGTGATTCCTTTCCGCGAGATCCCCCCGTATCTCAAGGACGCCCTGGTAGCTACCGAGGATAAACATTTCTTCCGCCATCCGGGAATCGATCCCAGCGGAATCGGGCGTGCCGCGATTCTGAACGTGATGGAGGGGCGACGCGGACAAGGCGGGAGCACCATCACCCAGCAATTGTCCAAGCTCTTGTTCTTGACGCCAGAGCGGACTTACGAGCGCAAGATCAAAGAAGCCATTCTCGCCTTCCAGATCGAGAAGAACTATACAAAGGAAGAGATTCTCACTCTCTACTGCAATCAGGTTCTTCTCGGACACGGCGTCTACGGAGTCGAGGCCGGGGCGCAGTTCTACTTCGGCAAGTCGGCGCGCGAACTCTCGCTGGAGGAGGCCGCCCTGATCGCGGGACTTCCCGGGCGGCCGGCCGATTTCAGCCCCTTCGCCAACCCGGAGCGCGGCTTGAGTCGCCGCAACCATGTGCTCGATCGCATGTACGAGGAACACTTCATTCTTAAGGAGGTCCGCGACGAGCTCAAGAAACGGCCGATTCAACTTCGTCGCCGCACACGCAGCGATGAATTGGCGCCCTACTTCGTCGAGGAGGTGCGGCAGTACCTCGAGCAAAAGTATGGCAGCCAAAGGATCTACCGGGGAGGGCTGCGGGTCTACACCACATTGAACGAGAGCATGCAGACGGTGGCGGAGAAGGTCATGGACGAGGGGCTCCGGGATCTCGACAAGCGACAAGGATTCCGCCCGGTGGCTTTCAATGTCCATGAAGATACCGAAGGTGCCATCCAGGACTTCGTGGCCGAGGACTGGGGAGACCCTTTGACGGTGGGTCAGATCGTGAGCGGCGTGGTCACCGCCGTCGACGACCGGCGGGCGACGGTGCGCATCGACCGCTTCAGCGCGACGCTCGACCGAGAGTCCATCTTGTGGACCCAGGCACCTCGGCCGAGCGCCATCCTGAAGGTGGGCGATGTCACCGAGTTCAAGATCGTCTCCATAGACCCTCCCACCGAGACGCTGAAGGTGACCTTGGAGCAAGAGCCGCTGGTCGAGGGCTCGTTCCTCGCTCTCGAGAACCGGACCGGCCAGGTGAAAGCCATGGTCGGTGGCTTCGATTTCGAGCGCTCCAAGTTCAATCGCGCGGTTCAGGCACGGCGTCAACCGGGCTCGGCCTTCAAGCCCTTCGCTTACGCGGCCGCCATCGACGCCGGCTTCACCGCTACCTCACTCATTCTCGACGCGCCGGTTCAATACCAGGATCCCGCCACCCAGGAGATCTACGAGCCGTCGAACTACGACGGTACCTATGAGGGCTGGGTAACGCTGCGCCGGGCCCTGGAGGCCTCCCGGAATGTCCCCGCCGTGCGCCTGACCGAGCAGATCGGTCCCGAGAAGGCAGCGGAGATGGGCCGCCGATTGGGCCTGGAGGGACCGCTGCCGCCCTACCTGAGCCTACCCCTGGGCTCCGCGGAGGCCAGCCTCCTGGAAATGGTTTCCGCCTATTCCGCCTTCCCGAATCAGGGAATAAGGATGCGGCCCTACTTCGTCACCAAGGTCACCGACAGAGACGGGAACCTGCTGGAAGAGACTCACCCCAAGGCGGCGAGCGCCATCCGCGCCGACACCGCCTACATCATCACTAGTCTGCTGCAGGGTGTCGTGCAACGAGGCACCGCGGCAACCGCCGCCCGGCTGGGAAGACCCCTGGCCGGAAAGACCGGCACGACCAACGACTATACCGACGCCTGGTTCATCGGGTTCGATCCCGGTTTGGCGGCCGGTGTCTGGATGGGGTACGACCAGAAAAAGCCGCTGGGAGACAGGGAGGTTGGGGCGCGCGCCGCGCTACCGCCCTGGATCCAGTTTATGGAAGCGGTGCGAACGAATCAACCGATCGAGGATTTCGTTGTACCCTCCAACATCGTCTTCGTGGCGGTGGACCGCCACACGGGATATCCAAGCCACGACTCGGGTCCGGACGTGATTCTGGAGGCTTTTATCTCGGGAACGGAACCTGCGGGGTACCCGTGAGGCCGCGGCCGCGGGCGTCAATACAGCGGGTTGCCTTTACCCTGCCTGGCGAGACGCCGGCCGCGGGCGTCATTACAGCTCGTTGCCTTTTACCCCGCGTAGCCAGACGCCGGTCCAGACGCAAAATCTTAGCGTATATCGCTAAACTGCAGTCAGCATATACCTAAGAATAAAGCGTTTAACAACTGCAAGCAACCAACCTTGACAGTTTCACACTAAATTTGTATAGTGCTAACTGAGGGGTTTCGAATAGAATCCCTGAGATCCAAGGAGAATCCATGCAGACACCAGAGCCGAAAACCGGACACCCGGTGGGAGTTCACAAAGCGGTTCCCATTCTGCCGCTGCGTGACACCGCCATCTTTCCCCACGCCATCCTCCCCCTTGCGGTGGGAAGGGAAAGTACGGTCCGCCTCTTGCGCGAGAACGCGGAGAGCGCTGAGTTCATCGGTGTGGTGACTCAGCGAGATGCCACGGTCGAGATGCCGGGCGCCGTCGATCTTTACGATGTAGGCACCGGCGTGAAAATCCATAAGTCGGTGCGCATGCCGGATGGCTCGGTTCGGCTGGTTGTTCAGGGTTTATTCCGTTTCCGGGTGCTGTCGGTGACTCAAGCGGTTCCCTATCTCCGCGCCGACATCGAGGTGCTTTCCGATGTGGTCAACGCGGATGAAGAGCTGGAGATCGACGCTCTGACACGAAACCTTCACTCGGTCTTCTCCAAAGTCGTGGAGCTGTCGCCCAACCTGTCCGATGAGGTCGGCTCTCTGGCAGCCGCCACGCAAGGTGGGAGCCGCCTGGCGGACTTCGTGGCCCAAAACCTCCCCAACCTGGACACTGCCGCGCGCCAGGCGGTCCTCGAGACGGTGGACGTCAAGAAGAGATTGACTCTGGTACACGAGGCCTTGCTTCGTGAGCAAGAGGTCCTCGAGCTGGGAAACAAGATCGAGTCCCAGGTCAAGGACGAAGTTGGCAAGACCCAGCGGGAGTACTACCTGCGCGAGCAGATGAAGGCGATTCAGAAAGAGCTGGGCGAGAACGACGAAAACACCAAGGAGATCGAGGAGCTCCGCCAGAAGATCGAAGACGCCGGCATGCCGGAGGACGCCAAGAAAGAAGCCCTGCGTGAGGTGAATCGACTCAGCAAAATCCCGCCCGCCTCCGCGGAGTATACGGTGGGTAGAACCTATTTGGACTGGATCGTTCGCGCTCCCTGGTCCAAGCGCACCGAAGACGTCTACGACATTCCCCGGGCCAAAGAGATCCTGGAAGCGGATCACTATGATCTGGAAAAGGTCAAGGATCGGATCCTGGAGTTCCTGGCGGTCCTCAAAATGAAACCAGATATCAAGGGCCCGATTCTGTGCTTCATGGGCCCTCCCGGCGTCGGTAAGACGAGTCTCGGCAAATCCATCGCCAAGGCTCTCGGCCGGAAGTTCGTCCGCATCAGCCTGGGCGGCATCCGCGACGAAGCGGAGATACGGGGTCACCGGCGCACCTACATCGGTGCATTACCCGGTCAGATCATTCAGAGCCTGTGCCGCGCCGAGTCCAGAAATCCCGTTTTCATGCTCGACGAGATAGACAAGTTGGGCATGGATTTCCGTGGCGATCCCAGCTCGGCGCTTCTCGAGGTGCTGGATCCCGAGCAGAATCACTCGTTCCGAGATCACTACCTCGATCTGGCGTTCGATCTATCGGAAGTGCTCTTCATCGCCACCGCCAACATCATGGACCCGGTACCTCCGGCGTTGAGGGACCGTCTGGAAGTCATCCATCTGGCTGGCTATACCGAAGAAGAGAAAATCCAGATCGCGGAAAGGCATCTGATCCCTCGCCAGCTCGAGAACCACGGGCTCAAGCCGGAAGTAGCGCCGCGATTCAAGCGGGAGGCTTTGTCCGAGATCATCCGGCACTACACGAAAGAGGCGGGACTTCGGAACGTCGAACGCGCCATCGCCACCATCTGCCGCAAGGCGGTCAGGAAGTGGGCCGAGGGGGCGACCGAGCCGGTGGAGGTCACCGCGGAGGCACTTCAAGGGTACCTGGGTGCGCCGACCTTTCTCTCTCGCGAGATCTCGGAGCGCGTGAAGGTTCCGGGAGTCGCCATCGGCATGGCCTGGACACCGGCCGGCGGCGACATTCTCTTCGTCGAGGCTTCCAAGGTCAAAGGCGGCAAGAACCTGACGTTGACCGGACAGCTGGGCGACGTGATGAAGGAGTCCGCCCGTGCCGCGCTCACCTGGGTGAGAGCTCACGGCCCGCAGCTCGGCCTGGAAGATGATTTCTACCGTCGCCTCGATCTCCATCTCCACGTTCCCGAGGGCTCCATTCCAAAGGATGGTCCATCGGCGGGCGTGACCATGGTGACCGCTCTGGTATCGGTACTGACGGGGATTCCGGCTCGCCATGATGTCGCCATGACCGGAGAGATCACGCTGACCGGCCACGTCCTCCCCATCGGCGGAGTCAAGGAAAAGCTGCTGGCCGCGCATCGCTACGGGATCAAGAAGGTTATCATTCCGAAGCTGAACGAGAAGGTAGTGGAGGAAGACCTTACCCAAGAGATCCGCGAACAGCTCGATATCCAGCTGGTCTCGAGCTTGGACGAGGTGCTGAGGATCGTCTTTCCTTCCCTGACGCCCGGGCTCCTGCCCCCCGGACCGCTGCAGAGTGACGTGGCGTCACGGCGCGTGACTCTGCAGTAACCCGGCCGTGGACTACAAGGACTATTACCGAGCCCTCGGCGTATCGAAGACCGCCACCCCCAAGGACATCAAGCAGGCCTACCGGCGCCTGGCGCGGAAACACCATCCCGACGTCAACCCCGGAGACCGGGGCGCCGAAGTTCGCTTCAAGGAGATCAACGAGGCCCACGCCGTTCTCTCGGATCCAGAAAAGCGGAGAAAATACGATCGCCTGGGGGCGAATTGGCAGCAGTACGAGAGAGCCGCCCAACAGCAAGGGGGGCAGGGCTTTCCACCCGGCTTCCAGGGGTTCCACGTCGAGTTCGAGGGCGAACCCGGCGGGGAGCGGTTCGGCGGTTTCTCTGATTTCTTCAACATGTTCTTCGGGGGCGGATTCGATACCGACTCCATCTTCGGAGGAGCGGGCCGCACCGGTCGAGGAAAGCGGCCGAGAGAAGCCAGCGCACGTCCGGCCGGATTCGGTTTCGATGCGTCACCCGCCAAAGGGCGCGACGTTTCTGCGCATCTGGAGATAACCCTCGAGGAGGCGTTTCGAGGAAGTCAAAAGAGGCTTTCTCTTCAAAGCACTCCCGGTTCATCCCCTCAGCAAATCGACGTCAAGATTCCCGCCGGCGTGCGGGAGGGCTCGCGGGTACGCGTGGCGAGCAAGGGTGAGCCCGGCCCAGGCGGCTCTCCCCCGGGAGATCTCTTCCTCGAAGTCAAACTTCTCCCCCACCCTATCTATCGGCGGGACGGTGACGATCTGTACGTGGACCTGCCGGTGACGCTGACGGAGGCGGCGCTGGGCGCCGAGGTCGAAGTACCCACCCTCTCCGGAGGGACTCGTATCAAAGTTCCCGCCGGGTCCCAGAGCGGCCAGCTGTTACGGCTTCGCGGCAAGGGAATGCCGCGCGTCAAGAAAGACGGCCATGGGGATCTACTGGTCCGGCTAAAAGTGGTAACGCCCACCCAACTCTCGGATCGGGAACGCCAGCTCCTCGAGGAGTTGAGGAGCCTCGGTACAGAGAATCCGAGAGCTCGTTTCGGCGCCGTCTGAAATGGAGTCAGCTACTCAATCTAGCTGGGATCAGTGAGTCTGCGCTAGCTTTGGCGCGCCTGGATCCGAACGACGACTCAGAAGAAAGGCCTTGATGAACTCGTCCAGATCGCCGTTCATGACGCGATCCACGTCGGCGATCTCCTTCTTGGTGCGGTGGTCTTTCACAATGCGGTAGGGTTGAAACACATAGGAGCGGATCTGACTGCCCCAAGCGATGTCTTTCTTTCCGTCGTGGAGCGCTTCGATCTTCTCCTGTTTCTCACGAAGCATCAGGTCGTAGAGTCGAGCCCGCAGCACCTTCATCGCCATATCGCGATTGCGGTGCTGTGATCGCTCGTTCTGGCATTGCACCACGATGCCGGTGGGGAAGTGAGTGATCCGTACCGCGGAATCCGTCACGTTGACGTGCTGCCCTCCCTTTCCACTGGAGCGATAGGTATCGATGCGAAGATCCTTATCGTTGATCTCCACGGTTACCTCTTCGTCCACCTCCGGAAAAAGGAACACCGAGGCGAAGGACGTGTGCCGCCGTTTGGCTGCATCAAATGGTGAGATGCGCACCAGACGATGAACCCCCACTTCACTGCAAAGCAGCCCATAGGCGTAGGGGCCGCTCACGGTGAAGGTGGCGCTCTTGATCCCCGCTTCGTCTCCTTCCTGGTAATCGAGCATCTCGGTCTTGAACCCTTTTTGTTCCGCCCAACGCAGATACATTCTGAGGAGCATCTCCGCCCAGTCCTGGGACTCGGTTCCGCCCGCCCCCGGATGAATCGTCACGATGGCGTTCTTGGCATCGTTTTCGCCGCCGAGGAGTCTCTGCGTCTCGGCCGCCTCGATCTCTTGCTCCAGCCGATCCAAGTGGGTCTTCAGATCGTCGGCAACCGACTCACCCTCCTTGGCCCATTCGATGAGCGTCCGAAGTTCTTCCTCCCGGTCCTTGAGATGCTGGATGAGATCCAGGTCGTTCTGGAGGCGGCTTCTTTCTCGGGAAAGAGCCTGAGCTTGGGCTGGGTCGGACCAAACGGCGGGGTCGGCTAGCTTCTGCTCGACCTCGGCGAGGGCGCGCTTGAGGGCGGCTTCGTCAAAGATAACCTCGAACGTCCTGCACGCGGCGTTCGATGGCACTGTATCTCTCGATCAGCTCCTCCATCACCAGTGTCTCCTCTTGTCTCGGATGTGAAGCGCAAAAAGAGCGACTCCAAAAACCAATGTTACCACGGCCATCGATCGCGGCAAAAGATACCCATAATCGACGTAGAAGGTCTCGCCCTGCCGGAACCCCACCTTGCCTAAGACGACCTCCGGAACGAACAAGCTTCCCCTTGCCAGTACTCGACCATAGGGATCCACCACCGCAGAGATCCCGGTGTTCGCGGCGCGGACCAGATAGCGCCTGGTCTCCACCGCCCGCAGCACGGCCATATTGAGATGCTGATAGGGGGCGGCGCTCCGTCCAAACCAGGCATCGTTGGTCACGTTGACCAGCAAACTGGCGCCCTCTTTCACGAACCGGCGAGCCAGGTCCGGATAAATGGCTTCATAGCAGACGAATGCTCCGATCTTCTCGCCGTCGACCCTGCCCAGGACCACGTCCTCCCCGGGAGAGAAGTCGCCAACGCTCTGCACCAGAGGCTCGGCGAAGCTCAGCAGGGACCGCAAAGGAACGAACTCACCGAAAGGAACCAGATAGATCTTGTGGTAGCGAAGCAAGAGCTCCCCGTCTGGAGATAGAAGCTTGATCCCGTTGAACGCCAGGTAATC
>Ga0214473_10004432_pt1 | contig 16874 bp, 15 predicted proteins | sample RVTome_7_FD_203509 | JGI IMG/M metagenome (GOLD analysis project Ga0214473, IMG submission 203509) | Soil microbial communities from uranium-contaminated site in the Upper Colorado River Basin, Wyoming, United States - RVT98D197 | ecosystem: Environmental > Terrestrial > Soil > Contaminated >... | reverse complement strand
GTACAGGAACCCCAGGCTATAAGGGCCAAGTAGCCACTTGTAGCTCGCCGCCACGAGGAAGTCGGGCTGCACCTCCGTCATGACGAACGGCATCGCGCCAAGGGACTGGGTCGCGTCCACGACCAGTGCTGCCCCAACCTCGCGTAGTCGAGCCGCCACGCGAGACAGGTCGATCAGCGCGCCGTCGGTCCAATGGAGCGCGGGAAGCGCCGCCACCGCGGTCCGTTGGTCGATCGCCTCCAGAATCACGCGGGTCCAGTCGTCGTCGGCGGGCCGGGGAAGAAGCAAGGCCCTTGCCCCGGCTTCCAGGGCTCGTTCCCGCCAAGGCAGGATGACCGAAGGAAACTCCTCGTCCAGGAGCAGCACCGTCTGGCTGCGGGCGAGGGGCAGGTTGGCGCAAGCGACGGCCATGCCATAACTGACCGACGGCACGATCGCCACGTCGTCCGCGCCGACGCCGCCTCCCAGGAGGGTCGCGAACAGGCGGCGAGCCTGTCCGATCTCGGAAAAGAAATCCGCGGGCGTGATCTCCCAGGGCCTGACCTTGCGTGCCACGGCGCGCTGTCCGGCTTCGGTGACCCGTCGCAAGAGCGGCGACATGTAGGCGCAGTTCAGGTACGCGACGTCGTCGGGGATGTCGAACAGGTGGCGCTGACACGGAAGTCGAGCCATGGTCGCGGGAAGGCGCTCGCCCCTACACGTTGAATCGGATGTGCAGGATGTCCCCATCGGCGACCACGTAGTCTTTCCCTTCGATCTGCAACCGGCCGGCGTCCTTCACCGCCTGCTCGGAGCCGTACTGGGTGAAGACGGCGTAAGGGATCACCTCGGCGCGGATGAAGCCCCGCTCCAGATCCGAATGGATGCGGCCGGCCGCCTGCCGGGCCGTGGCACCGCGCCGGATCGGCCAGGCACGCACCTCATCCTCGCCCACGGTGAAGAACGAAATGAGGTCGAGCAGGCCGTGCGCGGTCCGGATGAACCGGGTCAGTGCCGATTCCTTGAGTCCCAGGTCCTCCAGAAACACCACACGATCGACCGGGTCCATGGTTGCGATCTCCGACTCCACGCTGGCCGAAAGCACGAGCCCCGCCGCGTGCAACTCGGCGAGCCGCGCGGCCAACGTCTGAAGCATCGGCTGGGCGGCTTCCTGCTCGGCGCGATTCAGCGCGACCAGCAACGGGCGATCGGTGAGCAGTCCGTAGCCTTTCAGAAAGTCTCGATTCAACACCGCCGCGGGCAGCGAGCGGAGCGGAAGCTCGTGCTCCAGGGTCGTCTTCATCAACTCGAAGGCGGCCAGCTCGAGGGGATCCGGCTTGTCCTTCTTGGCGCGATCCAAGCGGCGCTCCACGATCTCGAGATCCGCCAGCAAGCATTCGGTGTGGAACGCCTCGAGGTCGCCAGCCGGGTTGGGATCGCCTTCCAGCGCCGGGTTTGGAAACGCCCGCAGCACGAGGCAGAGGACTTCCTGGTCGCGGATCTGCTGCAGGGCTTTGCGCGACAGCCCCTTCCGCTCGGCGCCGTGCTCACCCGGGACATCGCAGAAGACGATCTCGGCGTACGTCGTTTTCTTGGGGGAGTAGATCTTGCTGAGCGCGTCGATCCGTTCATCGGGCACCTTCACGGTGCCGAGGCGCAGCTCCCCACCATAGCCCACGGGCACCGCAAGACCGGTCATCGTGTTGAACACGGTGGTCTTGCCGGAGCCGGCAAACCCTACCAAACCGACCTTCATGGACGACGACCGGGCAGGTGGAACAAGGCGTGACGCACGGGTTTGAAAGGTAGGTTGCGTCGCGGGGACCGGCGACCCAGCCCCTCCGTCGCACCGAGGCTACACCCCTTGCTCAACTCCATTTCGCACGGTACGTTAGCTGCCCTGCAATGGCGCAACAGGCGCTGGTGGTGATCACCACGCTCGGCAGCGAGGCCGACGCGCGCGCGCTCCTCACCGCGCTGGTTGAACGGCGATTGATTGCGTGCGGCACGATGTTCCCCGCGGCGCGCTCGATCTATCGCTGGGATGGGAAGGTCACCGAAGAGTCGGAAGTCGTCGTGCTGCTCAAGACCGATGCATCACGATGGGAGGCTCTGCGGACTGGCGTCGAGCACCTCCACCCGTACCAGGTACCGGAGCTGCTGGCCTTGCCGGTGACCGCTGGGTTGGAGCGCTACCTGTCGTGGCTCGCGAGTGAGGTCACCGGATGATCCGTCGAATCGACCAGCGGCATGAGGACTCACGTGACCGAGCGCGTGTCGCGGCCGAATTGTCGGAGGAAGCCCGCCTGCTGACGGAAACGACCTTGCCGCTCACCATTCCGGCGACCAAACCGCCTGCCGCCGAAACGCCCGTTGGCGATCGCGCGCACGGCAACGGCAACGGTAACGGGAACGGCAACAGCCACCGCAACGGGAAGCGCAACGGGCAGGCAGGCTCTCTGCCCGGACGATCCGCGGCCGAGCGAGCCCTCGCGGCGCTCGACACGGCCCTCGCCGCCCAACCCGACAGCGTGCCACTGTTGCTCGAGCGCGCCACGCAGCTCGGCTCAATGGGTCGCTACGCCGCGTCCCGTGCCGATCTCGAGCACGCATTGCTGCTCGACCCCGACAATGTGACGGTCCGCAGCGCCTTGGGCATCGTGTTGCTGCGCAAGGGTCTCTGGTCCTGCGCCGTGCCGCATCTGCGCAAAGTCGTGGAAATCGAGAGCTGGAGCCCCACGGCGTGGTTCTACCTCGGCGAAGCGCTCAATCACGTCGACGAGCTGGACGCCGCGCTCGCCGCCTACGTCCGCGCGGCCGAGATCGACCCGCTCCATGCCAAGGCGTTGTACGGCCAGGGAGTCGTGCTCGACCGCTTGCGGCGGCCCGACGACGCCGCTGCTCTGTACCGCCGCTCCCGGGAGGTGGCCGCGCGGTGATCCGCGTGGTCGTCGACGATCTCGGGTTTTTCCCCGCCGACGCCATCGTCCGTCCCGCCACGACGCAGCTCGAGCCCACGACGCCCGCGTTGCGCCGGCTGGAGCAGATGGGCGGCCCGGAGTTTCGGCGTCATCTCGACCTGCACACCGAGCTGGTCGTCGGCGCGGCGGTCGTCACCGCGGCCGGCGGCGACCTGCCCGCCGAGTTCATCATCCATGCGATCATCCAGAGTCGCGAGGAGCCTGTGTCTCGTCGCGGCGTCGCGCGCGCCTGGCGCTCGGCGTTGGAGCGAGCCCGCCAGTGGGGATTCGCGCGCCTCAGCGTGCCGCCGCTCGGGACCGGCGCGGGCAACCTCTCGATCGAGGACGCCGCCGAGATCCTGGTCGTGGAGCTGAACGACCAGCCGCCCGATACCGGCGCGCCCACGGACATCGCGATCGTGGTGGAAACTGCGGAACAGCGCGAAGTGTTCGAGGGCGTGCTCCGCCGAGTGCGCGCGGGGCTCTCCTGAGCCGCCGTCGCTGGGCGATCCTGATCCTGGTCGCCTGGGCAGCATCGCTCGCATGGCTGGTGCGGCGCGAGTACTTCCGCTCCTCGAGCGCGCGCCTGGCCGAAGCGGCGCTCTCCGTCTCGCCCGGCGCACAGTTCTACCGGTTGTCCCTGGGCGCGCAACAGTTGGGCTACGCCTCCACGACTATCGACACGCTGGTCGATTCCATCCGTGTGGTGGACGTGCTGGTGCTCGACGTGCCGGCGCTGGGGCGCCTACACCGCACCGAGGCGCGCAGCGCGACGACCTTGGACCGGGGCCTGCAGCTGCGCGGGTTGGTGAGCGACGTGGACGGCGAGGCGTCGCGGTTCGAGGCCCGGGCGACACCGAATCCAGACGGGAGTCTGGCCCTCACCGTCCGATCGCGGGCGGACTCGCTGGCCACGACGGTTCCGGCCGGATCCCTGGAGCTGCCGTCGGTCTGGCCGCTGCGCCTCGCATTCGGCCGCGGCCTGCGGACGGGACGGACCGCGACCGCCCGGTTGTTCGATCAGTTCACGCTCCAGGTTCGGCAGGTCACGTTCCGGGTCGCCGCGGAATCGACGCTCGTCGTGCCCGACAGTGCCGATTACGATTCCACGACGATGGCCTGGGTGGCGAATCATTTCGACACCGTGCGGGCGTTCCGGCTCGACGGTGAGCCCGACGGGGTGCGCCTGTGGATCGACGCCCAGGGCCGGCTGGTTCGCGCCAGCTCCCCGCGCGGCTTCGGCCTAGAGCGCACCGCGTTCGAGCTCGCCTACGAAAACTTCCGCCGCCGCGACACGCTGCGGCTGATGCAGGCCACCGCCGCGCCGCCAATCGGCGAGATCGTGGCCACCTCCGCCTCCGCAGCCGGCGTTCGACCAGACGCCCACGTCGCTTCCCTGCGCCTCCGGCTCGGCGGTGGCGCCCCCGACGGCCTCGATCTGGCGGGCGGACGGCAGCGGCTCGCCGGGGATACCCTCAGTATCGCCACCGAGCGAAGCGCCGTTCTGGTAGCCCGCTATCACCTGCCGAACGGCGATGCGGCGATGCGGGACGATCTGCTGCCGGCTCCGTTGATCGAGAGCGGAGACCTGCGGGTCGCCGCGCAGGCCCGCCGCCTCGCCGCCGGTGACCGCGATCCGCGGCGCGCCGTCGAGCGCCTCACCCACTGGGTGGCCGGCACCATCCGGGATGATACGACCGGGGAGCTGAGCGGGGCCGCCGGCGTGCTGCGCCGGCGCCGCGGAGACGCCAACGACCGGGTAGTGCTGTTCGTCGCCATGGCGCGTGCGCTGGGCGTGCCGGCGCGACCGGTCGCGGGGCTGCTCTACGCGCGCGGCCGGTTCTATTATCACGCCTGGGCCGAGGTGTACCTGGGCGACTGGATCGCCGTCGACCCGACGTTCGATCAGGTCCCCGCGGACGCGGCCCATGTCCGGCTCGCCATCGGCCGGCTCGCCCGGCCGCTGGAGCTAGTGCGGCTGCTGGGACGGCTCACGCTCGAGGTGTCATGATCCGACTGGAAGGGCTCTCGAAACACTATGGCAGCTTCGTCGCGCTGGATCACGTCACGCTGCACGTACCGCGCGGCGTGCTGTACGGGTGCCTGGGCCCTAACGGGGCTGGCAAGACGACGATGCTGCGGATGATCGCAGGCATTCTGCGCCCCACCGACGGTCGGGTGCTGATCGGCGGTGACGACGTGCAGCAGCGCCCCATCGCGGCCAAGATGCGGCTCGGGTTCATTCCCGACCGGCCGTTCGTTTACGACAAGCTCACCGGCGCCGAGTTCCTGCGCTTCGTGGCGGGCCTCTACGGGCAGGAAGGCGAGACAGTAGAGCGGCGCACCGCGGAGCTGCTGGAGGTGTTCGAGCTGTCGAGCTGGAAGGACGAGCTGATCGAGGCCTACAGCCACGGCATGCGCCAGAAGCTGATCATTTCGAGCGCTCTGATTCACCGCCCCGAGTGCATCGTGGTGGACGAGCCGATGGTGGGGCTCGATCCCAAGGGTGCCAGGCTGCTCAAGGATATTTTCCGGCAATTCGTGGAACGTGGCGGCACGGTGATGATGAGCACGCACACGCTCGAGGTCGCCGAGGCGATGTGCGACCAGATCGGCATCATCCAGCACGGCAAGATCGTGGCCCATGGCACCATGGCGGAGATCCGCCACCAACACGCGGCCGGCGACGCGAGCCTCGAGGAGCTGTTCTTGAAGCTGACCGGCGGCCACGCGGTCCGGGACCTGGTGGAGGTGCTGGGCAAGTGATTCAGCCGTCGCTCACACACGTGCTCCAGCCCAAGTGGCGCACCGCCCGGCAGCGGCTACGCGAGGCGTGGGCCAGCGGCGGCGGCGGCAAGCTCCTGCTGCTGGTCATCGTGGGTGGGTCCTTCTGGATGGGCGTCTTCTGGGCCCTGTTCAAAATGTTGCGCTACTTCCGGGGTATCGAGGAGCTTGGACCGTTGCTGGCCGGCAAGCTGCTCGGGTTGGTGCTGCTCTCGTTCGTATCGATCCTGATTCTGTCGAACGTCATCACCGCTTTGTCGAGCTTTTTTCTCGCCAAGGACCTGGATCTCCTCGTGTCGGCGCCGGTGGACTGGTTGCGCCTGTACCTCGCCAAGCTGGGCGAAACGCTGGTGCATTCCTCCTGGATGGTGGCGCTGATGAGCGTCCCCATCCTGACGGCGTACGGCGTCGTATACGGCGGCGGCGTGCTCTTCATCCCCTACGCGCTCGCCGTATTCCTCCCGTTGCTCGCGCTGCCGGCGGTGTTCGGCAGCGCGCTGACGCTGGTGCTGGTCAATGTCTTTCCCGCACGCCGCACCCGGGACCTGTTGTCCATCATCGCCCTGGGGGCGGCGGGCGGGGTGATCCTCCTGTTCCGCCTGATCCGGCCGGAGCAGCTGGCGCGGCCCGAAGGGTTCCGTAACCTGCTCGATTTCATCGCCGTGCTGCGGACGCCGACCTCGCCGTTCCTGCCGAGTGAATGGGCGACGAACGCCATCATGGGATATCTCCGCCACGACGTGGACCCACTCCCGCTCGCCCTGCTGTGGACCACGGCCGCCGGTTTCATCACGCTCGGCGCCCTGTTGCACGGCCGGCTGTTCGCCACCGGGTTCACCAAGGCGCAGGAGGGCGCGGAACGCTTTGTGCGCGGCATCCTATGGCGCCGCACGGTCGGCGTGGCCCTGATCCCGCTGCCCGTGGCCAAGCGGGAATTCGTCCTGAAAGACGTGAAGCTGTTCTTTCGCGACACGACGCAGTGGAGCCAGCTGATCCTGCTCGCGGTGCTGGTGGTGGTCTACCTGTTCAACATCAAGGCGCTGCCGCTGCACCGCGGTGAGCCGGTGGGATTCTTCTACGTCACCCTCGTGTCGTTCCTGAACCTCGGTCTGGCCGGATTCGTGCTGGCGTCGATCGCGGCGCGGTTCATCTTTCCGGCCGTGTCGCTCGAGGGGCGGCAGATGTGGCTGTTGCGGTCCAGCCCGCTCGATCTCCGGACGCTGTTGTGGTCCAAATACTGGGTGGGCACGGTCCCGCTGCTCGTGCTCGCGCTGCTGCTCACCGGGCTCACCAACCTGTTGCTCGAGGTGAGCACGTTCATGATGGTCGTGAACCTGGTCACGATCTTCGCGCTCACCCTGGCCATCGCCGCCCTGGCGCTGGGCTACGGGGCGCTCTACCCCCAGTTCGAGACCGAGAATGCGGCCCAGATTCCCACGTCGTTCGGGGGGCTGGTGTTCATGATGACCACCATCGCCCTGCTCTGCGCCGTGATCTTCGCGCTGTGGCAGGCCGTGTATCGGTACGTGCGCGCGGTCTACGACCACGTGCCGGTGGTGATCGACGCCTGGATGATCGGCTGTTTTGCGGTCGCCGCGCTGCTGTGCGTGGCGGCGACGGTGATTCCACTGCGGATGGGACTGAAGAAGATGGAGAGCTTCGAGTTCTGAGCCTTACCCCCTGACCCCCTCTCCGCTAACGCGGAGAGGGGACCTGGGAGCTTCCGCCTACAGCTTGAAGTTGATCCCGCCGCCGAACTCAATCCGGTCGGCATCGCCGATGACGAAACGGATCTGGGCGAACGGTCGCCAGCCTACCGCCTTGAAATCCCACCCACCCAGCAGGCCCAGACCGACGTCGGAGGAGGACGCGCTTCCGAGGACCGGGCCGAGGTCCACACTCGCGTGGGTGTAGTTCAACCCCCCGCCGACGTAGAGGCCCGGATTCGGCGTGTTGAGCTTCACCCAGTAGCGGCCTTCGGCGTTGAGGGACCACGCGGTGACGTTGTTACCCGGAAAGAAGATCTGGAACGACGGGTATATGTCGAACGACTTGGCGACCGGATAGGCGAACTGCGCGCCCACGAAGAAATCGAAGTCGTTCGTTGCGAACCCGAGCTGAGGGCCGAGCAAGGGACGACTACTCTGCTGGGGGGCGAGCGCCTCGCGCTGAGCCGCGGCGGTGGACGCCACAGCGAAGCTCGTGAGCGCGACCAGGACTGCGTGCTTGAACAGACGGTTCACGCGTGCATCCTCTTGGGTTAAGGGTCCGAGATACGCGATTACTGCAACCGGAAGTTGATACCACCGACGATTTGAAACGTGCTGCCGGAACCCAGGATCAGGCGGCCTTCGACATAGGGTACCAGGGGGCGGCGGCGCGCCTCCCAGCCGCCGAGAAAGTTCAGGTTGACGTCCCCCGTTCCCCCGCCAGCATTGGTGTGGAGATAATCGATTCCCCCCCCGACGTACAACGCCCCGAGCCTGGTGGGCGGGCGGAACTTCATGTCCAGGTTGATCGCCCACAACGTCCCCGGCCTGACGTTGTAGTAGTCGAACGACGGATACAGCTCGATGCGCGCCGTGACGGGCAGGGTCGCCTGCACCCCGAGCGTCAACGCGTCGGCGTCGAAGTTATACCCCAGATGCGGCCCGACGCGCGGCCGGTCGAGCGTGCCGCGGCGCTGAGCCTCCGCGGCCCCGGCCAGAAGGAAGACCACCATCGCCAGAAGAAACGCCCGGTGCCAAACCCGCATCACGTCGCCACTCCTCGCAGTGGACATCCCCTGCCCGCCTGAACGCCGCACACAGATAGGGCCGGAGCAGATGAAAATCAAGTGCGGCGGGCCACACATCGGCCCGCCGCTCTCGACGCGTTTCGTTCGGAGACTATTCGACGCGGAACGGAATCCCCCACTCGTTGGAGCGGTAGTTGTCGGGCGTGCCCAACACCAGCGTCGCGGCGTCCAAGGCGTCGACGACGAACCGGTCGCGGCCGGTGTGGCGCACGACCCAGCGACGCTCGAAGTCCCCGTTGCCGTTGTCTTGCATCGGGACGCGCCGCCACCGGATGCCCGACGGATCGGCGTGACGCACGTGCAGGAACACGAACGTCGCCGGAGCGAAGGTCCCACCCGTGGTGTTCGCGACATGGGCGACCACCTTCACCGTGTCACCCTCGTGGAAGCGCGGGATGACCGGATCGATCGTGATCAGCGAGTCCGGGTCATCCACGGAGAGCTGGAGCGAGTCGTTCACGTATACCGCCACGTTCTGGATCTGGACCGTGCGCCGGCTCACGTCCGTGTTCTGCCAGTTGAGGAGCGTGAGCGAAACGGGCCGCCAGCCGTGCGGGGCGGATGCGTCGCGCACAAACACCGCGCGCTGCTGCACACCGTCGGCCAGGGGCTTGCTGGTCGGATTGAAGACGGCGTCAGCCGACGTGTCGACGAGGAAAACGCCCTGGAAGGTGACCCCTCGGGTCACCCAGGCGGAATCGCCCTGCACCACGATGTTGCGGGTGAAGACCGGACGCGGCCCCCCGCGCACCACGCGATCCCGGCCCCAGAACAGCGGCGCGATCGCCGTGTCCGCGATGCCGGAGCTCAAGGAGACCGGTGCCGTCGGTGTAGTGGAGATCACCCCCACGTCGCCGAAATCGTCGTCGGTATAGCCAGTCAGGCTCTCGTAGGCGGCCCGCACCTGAGCCTGGTCGGCGTTCAGGCCAGTCGAGTTGTCGCTACACGCCGCGCCGATCAGGGCGACGGCCAAGGCGCCCGTGAGGGCGCGTGGAAGGGTGCGCAGCAGTGTTGCTCCTGTCGGTCAGAGTGAACGGATCAGATCCCGAGCCGCAGGAACAGACGCGATCGGCGGGAGGGTGTTAAGGCGGGGTGTGCGGAGACCATCGAGGCGTGATCGAGATCACGCCTGGCCCGGTCAGGCGGCCACGCGCCGACCGCAGGAAGAGCAGAACAGCGCCTCGGACTCCATCACGGCGCCGCAGCGAGAGCAGAAACCGGGGCCTGCCTCGAGACGGCGGCCGCACTCGGAGCAATGCACCGCGTTTGGCTCAGTCCGCAGGCCATGCGTCGGACAGGAGCGGGAGGAGGCGGGACCCATAACGGGCACGGCGGACAGTGGCGCCGGTTCCCCAGCCCGCAACGCCTCGAGGGCCTCCGCCGTGTACCGGCGCTTCAAGGCGTCGTAATCGGCGTCGCCCAGCTTGCCCGTGGCCCGGTCGAACTCGATTTCCTTCAGCGCCCGCAGTGCCACCGCCCGCTGCGACAGATCATCGTCGGGATCGGCTCCGGCATCGTCCGCAGCGAGTGCGGCCTGGTGCGGAGAGAGAATCGGCCGCAGCACGAAATAGATCGCCGCGGCCGCCAGCGTCACTGCGGCGACGAGCTCGAAGACCGAGCTCACGCGTCGATTCGCTCCAGCTCGCTACGCAGCTGATCCAGCTCGGCGGCCGTAGCGGGCGCCGCGGACGGCGCCACGGCAGTTGCGTCCGCTGGCCGGTTGCGGCGCGTCCAGCGCAGGATCGCGAACACGAGCGCCGCTCCCGTACCGAGAATGGCGATGCCGGGGAGCAGATACGCGGTGAGATTGAAGCCCCGCGCCGGAGGCGCCATCAACATCGCCACGCCGTTCTCCCGCACGAAATCGGCGACGATCTGCTCGGCGGACATGCCGGCGCCGGCCATCGCCATCACTTTCCGGTGCAGCCCGGGGCTCACCGGGCAGGTGAAGTCGGTGGTCCGGCAGGTGTAGACGTCGAGTCCGCAGCCGCACGTGCACTTGAGCCGCTTCTCGATCGCCTGAATCGCGGCATCATTGTCGCCGGCGGTCGTGGGGGGGATGGACGGGCCGGCGCGGGCGGGGTCCCACAGCTTGCCGGCCGGGCCGGCGTCGGGGAGAGAATCCTGGATACCCGGATGACCTGCCAGCACCACGGCCAAACCGCTGAGCAGAAACTCCCGCCTATCCGGCATCTTTCGCCACCAGCTTGACGGCGTACCCTGCCTGCGCGCGCCGGACCGCCGGGGCTCCGCCACCGGGCCACATCACGATCAAGCCACCCAGGGCCACGATCAACCCGCCATACCAGACCCACCACACGAGGGGGTTGATGGTGAAGCGATACACGGCCTGCTCGGTGCCATTCACCACGCCGGCCAGGACGATGTAGAGGTCTTCGCGCAAGTCGCTCCGGATGCCGACCTCGGTGGACGGCTGGAACGTCGGCTGCCCGCGGCTGTCCACGTGTTGGCGCTTCTCGGTCGTCAGGCGGCCGACCCGACGACCGTCGCGGGTCACGTCGACGGTCGCGGCGGTCACCTGCCGGTTCAGCGCGTCGTACTGGGAGACGCCCAGATGGGTGAATGTGTAAGTCCATCCGTACGGACTCTTAAGCGTCGCCGACTCTCCGGGCCGCAGCGTGGCCTCGGTCTCCGTCTTGAACGCCATCCCCGCGAACGCAATGAACAGGATGACGATCCCCAGGTGCACGATGTAGCCGCCGTAACGGCGCCGATTGCGCGCGATCAATCGACCGAAGGCGAGCCACCACCCTTCGCTGTACTGGCGGTGGCGGGCGGCTACTCCGCGCACGAACTCCTGGACGACGGTGGCGGACACGAACGCGCCCAAACCAATGGCGACGATCGGGGAGGGATCCCGCATCCCGGCCACCAGCAGGATGAGCAGCGCCAGCACGCCGGAGGTCACCGGAACGGCGAATTGTCGCCGCAGGTTCGGGAGTGAGGAGCGGCGCCATGCGATCAGCGGTCCGATCCCGGTGAGGAGCAGCAGCGCGAGCCCGAGGGGGATGTTCACCCGGTTGAACGCCGGCGGTCCCATCGTGACCTTGGTCCCGGTCACGAGCTCCGAGAGGATGGGGAACAGGGTGCCCAACAGCACCGAGAACGCGATCCCCACGAGCAGCAGGTTGTTGAACAGGAAGCTCGCTTCCCGGCTCACGATGGACTCGAGCGTGGACTCGGCGGTGAGTTCCGGCAGGCGCCGCGAATAGAGCCAGAAACTGAGCGTCGCCGAGATCACCAGGAAGCCCAGGAAGAAATACCCGATGTTCGATTGCGTGAACGAATGCACCGAGGAGATCACACCGGAGCGCGTCAGGAACGTGCCGAAGATCGACAGCAACCACGACCCGATGATGAGCAGCAGATTCCACTTCTTCAGCATGCCCCGCTTTTCCTGGACCATCACCGAGTGCAGGAACGCGGTCATCGTGAGCCACGGCAGGAACGAGGCGTTCTCGACCGGGTCCCACGCCCAGTAGCCACCCCAGCCCAGCTCCACGTACGCCCACCACATGCCCAGGCAGATCCCGACCGACAGGAACAGCCACGACAACAGCGTCCATTTGCGGATCGCGACAAGCCAGTCGACGTCGAGCCGACGCGACAGCAGCGCGGCCATGGCGAAGGCGAACGGAATCGTGATCGAGATGTAGCCCAGGTACAGCATCGGCGGGTGGAACACCATGCCGGGGTTCTGGAGCTGCGGGTTCAACCCGCGGCCGTCGAGCGGTGTGTACGGCAGGCGCTCGAACGGATTGGCGCCCCCGAACAGCATGACGACCACGAAGAACGTCGCGACGATCGACGTGACGGCGCCGACGTACGGCAGATAGATGCGGTGCCGCGGCGCGGTGACGACCTGGGCTATCGCCGCGAACACCGACAGCACGGCCGCCCAGAACAGCAGGCTCCCCTTCTGGCCCGCGTAGAGCGCCGACCACGTGTAAAAGGTCGGCATGTTCCGACTGGAGTAGGCCGCGACGTACTCGACGTTGAAATCGTGCCGGAACAGAGCGACCTGGAGGGCCAGCACCGCGACCAGCAGCGTCCCGCACAGCGCGAACACCGCGTGGCGGGAGCTCGCGATCAGATCAGCCCGGCCACGCGCAGCGCCCAGCAGTCCGGTCAGCGCGCCCCACACCCCCAGCAGGCACGCGACCCACAACGCAAGGCCGCCGAGCAGCGTCATCTAAGCTTTCGGCACCGACTCGTAACGGGAGCCGCACTTGGCCAGGACGTCGGTCGCGCGAATCACGCCGTCCGGCTGCAGCCGCCCTTCGACCACGACCTCGACGCTGTCGTTGAACGTGTCCGGCGGCAGTCCGTGGTAGACCACCGGATAGGTCGCGCTGCCGTCCGTGATGCGGAACCGCAGGGTTTGCGTGGCGACTTCCCGCGTCACGCTGCCCGGAACCACGTGGGCGCCGACTTTCATGCCGACGTCGTAGAAGGTCGGGTCGGTGGCGATCTTCTGGGACAGCTCACTCGGGGTGAGAAAATACTGCCCCGTCTCCTTGATCCCGGTCGCCATCAGGTACCCGACCGCGCCGACGATTACGGTCGCGCCGAGGAGGAACTTCATGCCCGCTTTCATGCGTCCATTATACCGCCTTCGGGGACTAGTGCTCCACCCCCCCCGGGCTATAGCAAACCTTCATGATCAAGGCGTCCGGCCCACCCGGACGTGATTGCAGTCACCCAGGGGAGCAGCCGAGTTGGAATCGCCGCTGCCGGACCCCTAGATTCGTATCCGCCCGTGACCTCCCCTGTGGGCGCTCCCCATCCCTCCCGGCAGCCGCGCGCGCCGTCGTTTTCCGCCCGGCTGGAGCCCGGGGCAACTCCGTCGGAACCCGATGGCGCGATTGAAGCCGAGGTACGCCGCGCCCTGTTTCAGCGGCTCCTGGGTGAGAGCACTCGCGCCGAGATCGCCCACCTGCTGGTCTGCACCGTGGTCGCCATCCTCTTATGGCCCTCGGTGCCACATCCCGAGCTGGCCGTGTGGGGAGGGGCGATCGGTGTCTGCACGCTGGCACGCGAGGTGCTGCGCCGTCACCTGAGCCGACCCACGACATCCGTGGAAATCGGGGTGCAACGGATCCGGCTGGTGCTCGCGGCGACGGGTCTCGCCTGGGGTGTCGGCGCCGCGGCGTTCATGCCGAGTCTTCCCCTCTCGAAGAGCGCCCTGCTGCTGGTCGTCCTGTGCGGGCTCGCGGCGGGCGGCGTGGCGTCGGTCTCGGCCGATCCGTGGAGCTTCCGGTACTTCCTGGCCGGTCTGCTGGTTCCTATCCCCGTCGGGCTGCTGCAGACGTCGTTCGAGCGCGATACCGCGGTGGCGATTTTCCTCGTCGTGCTGTTCGCGGTCTCGATGATCGTGTTTCACCGCACTTCCCACAACCTGCTGTTCGGCCACCTGGTGCAGTCGGCAGAGCTGGCCCGGCGGGAGCGTAAAGCGGTCCAGGATGGCGCCTACCTCGACGCGTTGCTCGCGAGCGCACCAGTGGCGATCGCCGTGGTGGATCGTGACGGCCGGATCCGCGGCACCAACCCACAGTTCACGACGCTGTTCGGATACGACAGCGCCGAAGCGGTCGGTCGCGACCTGAACGAGATGGTCGTCCCACGGTCGGAGCAGGGCAAGGCGTCGCGGCTCGACCAGCGCGCCCGCCGCGGAGAAACCGTGGCCGTGGAAGCGGAGCGGCGGCGCAAGGACGGCACCCTCGTGGCGGTGCGGGCCACCGCCGGCGAGGTGAGAGGCAGCGGCGACGGCGACGTGCTGGTGATGTACGAGAACGTCGGCGACCGCCGGCGCGCCGAGGACGCGCTCACCCAGCTCGCCAGCATCGTGCAGTCGTCCGAGGATGCGATCATTGGCCAGACGCTGGACGGGACGATCGCGACCTGGAACGCCGCGGCCCAGCGTCTGTTCGGATACACCCCAGGCGAGGCGCAAGGGCGCCCGATCGCGCAGCTGACCCCGGCCGACCGCCTGGATGAGTCGACGATGATCCTCGACCGCATCCGCCGCGGAGAACACGTCGACCACTTCGAGACGGTCCGGTTGCGCAAGGACGGCACGCCGATCCCGGTCTCGCTGAGCGTCTCGCTCACCCGGGACGCAGCCGGCCGGATCCGGGGCTTTTCGACCATCGCGCGCGACGTACGCGAGCAGGTGGTCACCCGTGAAGCGCTGCGCGAGGCGCGCGACGTCGCCCAGCGACTGGCGCAGACGCGCAGCGCCTTCCTCGCCAACATGAGCCACGAGATCCGCACGCCGATGAACGCCATCCTGGGCCTGACGGAGCTGCTGCTCGACACGGAGCTGGCGCCCGAGCAGCGGCACTCCCTCACGCTGGTCCAGACATCGGCGGAGACGCTGCTCACTTTGCTCAACGACATCCTCGATTTCTCCAAGATCGAGGCCGAGCACCTCCAGCTCGAGCAGATCCCCTTCGACCTGACTCACCTGCTGGAATCCACCATGAGTCTGCTCGCGGTCCGGGCACGAGAGCGGCGTCTCGAGCTCGTGGCCGACGTGGCGCCCGACGTCCCGTCCTTGGTACGCGGCGACCCGACCCGGCTGCGACAGATCCTCACCAACCTGATCTCCAACGCGATCAAATTCACGCACCAGGGTGAGGTGGTGGTCTCGGCGACCAGCCTCGACACCACTGATGCGCAGGCCACCATCCGTCTCGCCGTGCGCGACACCGGGATCGGCATCCCAGCCGACAAGCTCGGCACCATTTTCGAGGAGTTTTCCCAGGCGGACGCCTCGATGACCCGCAAGTACGGCGGCACCGGCCTCGGCCTCGCGATCGCCCGCCGGCTGGTGCGGCTGATGGGCGGTGACCTGGCGGTGGCGAGCGAGATTGGCCAGGGCACCGAGTTCTCGTTCACGGTCGTGTTCGACACCGACCCCACACCGGTTGCCCCGGGACCGCCCGAGATGCTCCCGCTGGCCGGGCGTCGGGCCCTCGTGGTCGACGACAACGCGACCAACCGCCGCATCGTAGTGGAGATCCTCGCGGCCGCGGGCGTGCACGTGGCCGAGGCGGTCGACGGCGCGGCCGCCCTCGAGGAGCTGCGACGCGCGCGCCGCGAGGGGGCACCCTACGAGCTGGCCGTCATCGATGCCCAAATGCCGGGTCTGGACGGCTTCCAGCTCGCCACCGCGGTCCGCGAGGACGCGACGATCGCCGAGACCCGCTTGGTGATGCTCACGTCGGCGGGGCAACGGGGAGACGGCCAGCGGTGTCGCGAGCTCGGGATCCGCGGCTATCTGCCCAAGCCGATGTCCCGCAGCGATTTGCTCGAAACGATCGGGACCGTGCTCGCGGCGCCCGCGCCAACACGAGCGGAGACGTTCGTCACGCGGCATTCGATCGCGGAATCGCGGCGTCGCCTGCAGGTACTCGTGGCGGAGGACAATCCGGTAAATCAGGAAGTGGCGGCCTCCATGCTGCGCAAGCGCGGCCACGACATCGACGTCGCCAACAACGGTCGGGAGGCGGTGGACGCGGTCGCCCGCAAGCGCTACGACGTCGTTCTCATGGACGTCCAGATGCCCGAAATGGATGGGTTTGAGGCGACCCACGCGATTCGCGCCACCGAGGCGGGCCGCACACTGCCCATCATCGCCCTGACCGCGCACGCCCTGAGCGGTGAGCGTGAACGTTGTCTGGCGCAAGGAATGAGCGGGTACCTCACCAAGCCGATCAAGGCGCACGAGCTGTTCGCGGCCGTGGAAGGTTGGGGAGCGGCGGCGACCGAGCCGGTCGATCTCGATGCGTTCCGTCACGAGATGCGCGCCGCCGGCGCGGAGGAGGCCGTCGATCCCATCCTCGACACCTTTCTGCAGACCGCCCCGGAGCGCGTGGCGGCGCTCACGGCGGCGCTGGCGGCGGGGGCGGGACCGGATATCGAGCGGGCGGCGCACGCATTCAAGTCGGCCTCAGCGACGATCGGCGCGAAGGGCCTGGCCGCGCTGCTGCAACAAGTTGAAGTCGCTGGGAAAGCTGGGGACCTGATCGGGGCCCGGCGCATGGGCGACGGGCTGGTACGGGAAAGCGAAGCGGTGATCTCCTACCTGCGACAGGTCCGCGCCGCCGCTGCGGCGCCGCCCTAGCCCACCGCCTGGGCGATCGCCCAGGCCGATGCGGCCGCGGGCGTCTCCATCCGGGGCATCTCCACCGCCGCGGTGAACCGGTCCTGGAGCCCGGCGACCGGAGTGCCGATCCGCAGCGCGAGCGCCACCTCGGACAACGTACCGTGTCCGCCGCCGACCGCGACCACCGCGCCCGCGGCTCGCACGATCAACGCGTTGCGCATTT
>Ga0214473_10004431_pt1 | contig 16875 bp, 17 predicted proteins | sample RVTome_7_FD_203509 | JGI IMG/M metagenome (GOLD analysis project Ga0214473, IMG submission 203509) | Soil microbial communities from uranium-contaminated site in the Upper Colorado River Basin, Wyoming, United States - RVT98D197 | ecosystem: Environmental > Terrestrial > Soil > Contaminated >... | reverse complement strand
TCAACGCCCAATTGTGCGACTACACTTTTAACCAGTGTATCCAGATTGAGTTCTAAATCAAAACTGGAGAGAATGGCGCGATCAAAATCTGCCAACGCGGTCAGCTGATCCAATTGCCGGAGAACTTTTTCTTCCGCCTGCTTGCGCTCGCTAATGTTGTCGAAGACTGCGATGAAGAACCCTCGTTCCGGGCTGTAGACTGCGATAGAAAACCATATTTTCAAAGGGTCTACGAAAATCTCCAATCTCTCTGGCGCTCTTGTCAGAGCGACTCTGCCATAAATCTCAAATAGTTCAGGATTAGACTCTTTTATGCCCGGGATTGCCTCGGTAACTTTTTTCCCAACGATGTTCTTCAATCCGGTCAGATCTTCAAAAGCACGGTTAACCTCGAGGTAAATAAAATCAATAGGCTGATAATTCTCATCAAAAAGCACTTGGCAATAGGCGAAGCCATTCAGCATATTTTCGAATAATTTACGATAACGTTCTTCGTTTTCGCGTCGGGCTTCTTCTGCCTCTTTGCGCTCTGTGATATCACGGGCAACACTGACTAAATATTCTCGATCAAGCTGAACATTTCTAAGGCTGATTTCAACAGGAAAGGTCGAGCCGTCCTTTCGCTGGTGGAGGCCTTCCCAAAGCAGTGCACCCGTTTCCTTGAGTTTCCTTTTGGACACGGCGAAGCTGGATTGGTTAACCGTAGGATCAATATCGAAAATACTTAGAGATAGATATTCGGCACGGCTGTATCCAAGATCCAAGCAGGCTTTTGTATTCACATCGAGAAAATGACCGGTTTCCGAGTCTAGGACTTCTATTGCATCATTGGACTGGTCGATCAGTTGCCTGAATAGTTGCAGATCTACCTCAGCCCGCTTTCTTTCCGTGATATCTTGGGCCATGCCACGCACAATGGGTGCCGCGACTCCTTCTGCCCGTAAGAAATTGTGGTATTCCCAAATGCGTCGCTCGCCGCTTGCGGTTTGTATTTCCATAAGGCCGTCGGCCTTGCCCACTGTTTTAATCCGTCTTAAGTACCGGCTGAGCAAAAACCGCCTTTCCGGAACGAGCAAGTCCGCCAGATTCATTTTCAATAAATTGGTCGCCGAATACCCGGTAAGGCGTAATGCTGCATCATTTGCTGAAAGTAATTTTCCATCCAGATCATGAGTGCAAATTAACGTTCGACTATTGTCAGCTAGGTCTCGGTATAACTCTTCGCTTTCGCGCACTGCGCGTTCCGCCTCTTTGCGCTCGGTGATGTCAGTGACCATGGCCAATGCGCCAACATATTGCCCATCATCGGCAAAGATCGGGTTGGCTGAAACAATGGCCCAGAGGTCACTGCCATCCTTACGCCGATACTTCGCGTCAAATTGTTCTCGAACACCCTTTCGCCTTCTCTTTAATCGAGCGGTAGTCTTTTCTTTCTCGTTTTTATCCATAAAATCGAGCACGGGTCGGCCGAGAATCTCTTCGGGTTTATAGCCCAACAGACTAGCCATTTTTGCATTCACAAACGTCGTTCTGCTTTTTGTATCGGTAGACTAAATGCCCTCTTCGGCGGTCTCCACAATGCGGCGATAACTCTCTTCCCCCGATTTCACTTCTTTCTGGGCCTGCTTCTCGTGCTCAACGCTGACAAACAAACCATTGAGCAGTGCGCCCAGCGGTAGCGTGACAATGGCATTGGTCGCTACGAAATTAACTGCGTACACTACCCAACTCTCCACCGAAAATTCCAGTAGCCGGGGTAAGAGCGGTGATCTCAAGCTAATCAGCACCCCAATTCCGGCAACAATCGCAATATTCACTGCCAGAAAGACGGATCCCCAATTTAAGCCAAGCAGCATACTAGCTAACGGCGGCACCATGAAAATCCAAAAGAACCCGGCGCCCTCATCGCCTGTGACGATAAAAACGATTATGCCTACTGAAAGGCCGATAGCTAGCAGCAGGATTGCGCGTAGCGTGTAGCTGGCTCCGTGAAGAAAGAATAGGCCAACGACAAACAGGTAGGCCAGGACGTCAAAGACTGCTAACCCATAGTAGCCGACGACAAGCGACATCCAAACGCTGGGAACCAGGGCAAAAAGGCCCAACACCAGCATGGCTGCGAGCATGTAGCCATAAATTCGTTCGCGCCAATATTGCAGGCTATGCGCTTGAATGGTGCTAGTCGATAAGCTATAGGAACTGAGTTTTTGAAACGCTTGGCCCACTGACTTCAAGCTGTCTCCTTGCAAATAAAATGCCAGCCGGGCCCTCAGTGACACCGCGATGATTTTTTTGCCCCTAAGGCCATCCCGCCCATTTCCTTGGCTTCTGTATTATACGGTGGTTTGTTTTTCGTAAGATCAAAATTGAACGCTGAGATTGGCTATAATGTCTTTTGAGGACACTACATCTATGCAAGACGTCATTGACCGTTTAACTCAATCCCGCTCCCGCATCCAAGCTTTACTGGAGCGTCTTTGACCTACCCAAACGGGAAACTGAACTCGCTCAATTAGAACAAGAAGCTGCTTCGCCCGATCTCTGGGATAACCCCCAACACGCCCAGCAACTCATGAAACGCATCGCCGCTTTGCGCAGCGACATTGACGCCTGGCGCGGCTTGGAGAAACGCATCGCCGACGCCCTGGAGCTGGCCGAGCTGCGCGACGAGAGCTTGCGCGCCGACCTGGAAACCGAAACCAAGGCCATCGAGCACCTCGTGGACCAACGCGAGCTGCGCACCTTGCTATCCGGCGATTACGATGAGGGCGCGGCCTTGCTCAGCATCAACGCCGGCGCGGGCGGCACCGACTCGCAAGATTGGGCGGCCATGTTGCAGCGCATGTACCTGCGCTGGGCTGAGGAGCAGGGCTACAAATCCGAGATCCTCGACCAGACCCCCGGCGAGGAGGCTGGCATCAAGAGCGTCACCATCGCTGTGGATGGCCCCTATGCCTATGGTTATTTGCGCGCCGAAAAAGGCGTGCATCGCCTGGTGCGCCTCTCCCCCTTCGACTCTGCCAAACGTCGCCATACTTCCTTCGCCCAGGTTGAGGTGCTCCCCCAGGTGGAAGACGATGCGGACCTTGAATTAAATCCGAACGACTTAAGGATAGATACCTTCCGCTCGGGCGGCGCAGGCGGGCAAAATGTGCAGAAGAACGATACCGCCGTGCGCATTACCCACCTGCCCACTGGCATCGTGGCTTCCTGCCAGAACGAGCGCTCGCAAACGCAGAACCGCCAAAACGCCATGCGCGTGCTCAAGGCGCGGTTGCTGGAGGCCAAGCGCGAGGAGCAGGAAAAAGAATTAGCCCAGCTACGCGGCGAATATCAAAAAGCGGAATGGGGCAGCCAGATCCGTTCCTACGTGCTGCATCCCTACCAACTGGTGAAAGACCACCGCACCGATTATGAAGAGGGCAATACGCAGGCCGTGCTGGATGGCGAAATCGACGGCTTCATCGAAGCCTACTTACGTTCCAAAGTGGGCAGCAAAGCTTAATATCCATTCTGAAGGAGCGAAGCGACTGAGGAATCCCTCGCCGAGATTACAGGCGCCAATCTCCAGTTACCAATAACTAATAACGCCCAGCAATACCCAATATAATTTCAGTACGCTCCATATGGAACGCAGATTCCTCACCCGTTACGCCTGGCTCTCCATCGCCGCCGCCCTCGCCACCATCGTGTTGAAGGGAGCGGCCTACCTGCTCACCGGCTCGGTGGGCTTGCTCTCCGACGCGCTCGAATCGCTGGTCAACCTGGCCGGCGCCACCCTGGCACTCACCATGCTCAACCTGGCCGCTGCCCCGCCTGACGAAGAACATGCTTACGGCCACAGCAAAGCCGAATATTTTTCCAGCGGCGTGGAAGGCGCGCTGATTTTGCTAGCCGCGGTCAGCATCGCTGCCTTCGCCATAGAGCGGCTGCTAAACCCACAGCCACTTGAGCTAATCGGCCTAGGTCTAGCCGTATCCGTGATAGCCACGTTGATTAACTTATTTGTTGCGCGTGCCCTGCTGCGCGTGGCAGCGCATCATAATTCCATTACCCTGGAAGCCGATGCACAGCACCTGATGACCGATGTATGGACCTCGGTTGGTGTGCTGGCTGCAGTGGGTTTGGTGGCGTTGACCAGTTGGCAGATTCTTGACCCCATCATCGCCTTGTTGGTGGCCGCCAACATTACCTGGGCAGGCTTCCGCATCACACGCAAGTCCGCACTCGGGCTGCTGGATACCGCTCTGCCCCCCGAAGAGCTAGCCAGGCTGAAAGAAAAATTAGCGCGGTATGAAACCCAGGGTATCCAATTCCATGCCTTGCGCACGCGCCAATCGGGGGCGCGGCGCTTCGTCTCCATGCATGTGCTGGTGCCCGGGGAATGGACGGTGCAAAAGGGCCACCGTCTGCTGGAAAAGATAGAGGCCGAGATCCGCGCCGCCCTGGAAAATGTGACTGTGTTCACCCACCTGGAATCATTGCAAGATAAGGCTTCCTTCGAAGATCAGAGCCTGGATAGGGAAAAGAAATAAAGTATTTTAGAAAAAAGCTATCCAGCGCTCACAAGAGTTTCCAGCAAACTGCCAAATTGCGTTTCGATCTCTTCGTAAGTGAAGGGCCGGGGAGGCTGGTGATAAGGCAAATATAGTTCTTTGACTTGCAGCTGCGTAAATTGCTTGCGCGCAACATCCACCGTGGTTTGATAATCCAGCATCGTGTCATAAATAGACATGGCGAAGTAGCAGGGGTGCGACAAAGGCGACTCCAATTGAGGGAGCTCCAGCTCCATCAACTCCGTAAATTGATAAGCCAAGACTTCGCAAGTGGTCGCGCTGATCTTCTCAAACACCTCGTCCATATCGATGCCCTGATCCACTTTGAAGGCGTGCCGCAGCACTCTGCCGGCCAGCGGCCGGATCTGGCGGCACTTGACCAAGCTAAGAAGACCATCGCGCAGGGCCGCGTTGCGCATGGCACTGACAAGGAGCCCAGCCGCCCGCAGCCGCAGCGGCGAGAAGATGAACGCGCGCTTGGATAACACCGGGGCAACCAGGATCACTTTCTCAATGCGATCTTGCAATAAATAAAGCGACTTCATTGCCAGCACGCCGCCGAAAGAAAAACCCATCAGCGACACTTTCTCATAGCCCAGTGCGTCGATGAAAGATTCCACGGTCTCGGCTACCAGCCGTGTTGTGAACGGTTCCGAAAAGGGCGTCGATTTGCCATGGCCGGGCAATTCGAAGAAATACACGGTGAAATGTTTGGCCATGAATTTCACCAGGGCAAGCCAATTTTCCACGCGGGAGACGGTGGCCGGCACCATGATCAAAGGCGGCCCGTTGCCGCAGCGCACATAGTGAAGGGTGCTTTGAGGCAGCTCAATGAAGTGATCGGTCACTTCCGGAATTCGCGATTCTTTTCCCAGTTGAACAGCTTCAATTTCCGACCCCGGACCGACGAAGATCTTAACGGTTTCGGTGGTTTCCATGCGTGTTTCCTCTATCCCTTTTTCCAAACTGGCAAATTATAGTCTCGTTTGTATTCCCATGCTGTCATTCTGAGCCAGCGTGGCCGCCGAAGGCGGCCTCAGCGCCCGCAAGAATCTCTGAGACGCCCGGTGTAACCGAGCATCAATCTATAAGTTTATGTCTAAAGAGATTCCTCGCTACGCTCGGAATGACAAGAATAGAGAGATTGTCATTCCGAGCGAGGGCGTTTAGCGCCGCCTTTAGCGGCGCTGCCCGACGAGGAATCCTTGTTACCTCTAAGTTGATACAGGCTAATCTATGAGCTTATATCCCATTCTAAATCGTGTTATAGTGCGCTCGTCTCTGCCATCGCCAGCGACATTGTCTGCGGGGACAACATCATAGTTATTATGCATTCTGCCATCAATCTCAACATTCTTTTTCATCCTTTATCCCCCATCCTTCCGCCTTGCCCTTTTTTCATCCCTCATCCTTCATCCTTGCCTTTTAGAGTCTCCTTATGAGCAAAAATCGCATTCTCATCCTCATTAGCCTTGCATTCTCATTGCTGGCGGCCGCCTGCGCCACGGTGCCCGAGCCAGCCGTGGGCTACGACCCCGCCAATCTGCGCTTCGATGGGGACAAGGCCTTTGCCATGGAAGGCGATTTTGTCACCCGCTTCCCATCCCGCCACAGCGGCCAACCCAACAACCGCCTGGCCGCCGAATGGCTGAGGGAACAATTCGAGAGTTTCGGCCTGCTCTGCGAACTGCAGGAGTGGCAGGTGATCAATTACAGCGTGCCAGTGGACCTGCGCAACGTGGCCTGCACGCTGCCCGGCGAATCTCCCCAGCAGATCCTGATGGTCGCCCATTTCGACCAGGCCTCCACCACCGTGCTGGGGGCCGATAACGACGGCTCAGGCATCTCCATCCTGCTGCAGCTGGCCGAGATCTTTGCCGCCGGAAGCACGCCGCGCTACACGCTAACCTTCGTCGCCACCGATGGCGAAGAATACGGCATGCTGGGCTCCTATCATTACATCCACTCCCATCCGTACGTGGAAAATATTCTGGTCGGCATGTCCATCGATAATTTAGGCCGCCCGTATTACGACGGCGTGAGCTTTGAATTGATCGGCCAATACCGCAAGTATGGGCCGATCTGGATCGGCCTGGCCCTGCGCCAGGCGGCCGACGCCGCCGGCGGCTGGACGGTGAACTTGCGCGCCCCTATGGACCAATTGCTCGACCAGGCCGGGCCCATCTCCTTCATGGACCAGGGGCCGATGGTCGCCGCCGGCGTGCCCGCCATCGGCCTCACCGGCCACACACCCGCAGACCCGGAGATAGCCAAACTGCACTATCACCTTTGGCACAACCCCGACGACACCATGGAGTACCAATCGCCGGAAACATTGCACCAGGCCGGCCGCGTCGCCGAGGCCTTCGTGCGCCAGCTGCTCAGCATGGATAGCTTCCCCCGTTCTGATGATGGTCCTTATCTTTACCTGGACGGCAGCCACCAGATCCTACGCGGTTTGCCGCTCTATCTGATCTTGACCGGCTTCGTGGCGTTATTTTTCGTAGGCAGCTTCGCCGCGCTGCGTGCTCCCTGGCCCAAGCGGGTGCAGACATGGCGCGCCGCCCTGCCCCATCTGCTAAGCATCTGGCTGCCGCTGCTCGGCTCCATTATGCTCACCTATGTCTTCGTGGCCGTTGGCCTCATGGACAAATACGACACCTACCCGGCCACCTCCAAAGACCCGCACATCTACAACCCGCGCTGGCCGGCCATCATTCTGTTCCTCCTCGGCCTGGCGGTCTTCCTTTACATTGGACGTAGACTGTCTTTGCGAGGCGGCGCTTCTCGCCGCCGCGGCAATCCCCAAGCCGCGGCCGACCACCGCGCGATCAAGAGCCTGGCCTTCCTGGTCATCGGCCTGGTGGCCGTCTACGTGCTGCTCATCAGCCCCTTCTCGCTGCTTTTCCTCGCGCCCACCCTGTTCTGGTACCTGATCGCCGGGCGTTCATTGCGAGGAGGGCAACCGAAGGGTGCCCGACGAAGCAACCTCGCCGGCAAGGCGCTGGATATCGTCTTGTTCCTGCTGGGCGGGCTAGTCTTCTACGGCTTGTTCTACTTCTTCGGCTTCGTGATCTATGACTACCATTTCAAATTCGCCTGGTTCATGCTGATGATGTTCTCGATCCAGATGACCAGCTTCCGCACCGCCATCGCCATCACCGCCGCCGTGGGCGCGGGGTTGAGTTTGGTGGTCGAGCCGCCGCACACAAAATAAACAGATAGAACCACTTGCCTTCTACTTACAAATTAAAGACGGTCTGCATCATAAGTGTTAGACTTAGATAAAGACGTGAGGCTTTACTCATATTTTGTAGTTACAATAATTTGTTAAATAGGGAGAGACATTGCAGTGAGGTTCGCTTGGCCTGGCTAACAAATGACATAGTTGCTTGGTTTTCCAGGCTCGTAATTTTGCCGCTAGCTCCTTTTTTAGTTGGTGCTTTAGCCAGAATTATTATTAGAGGAAAAATACAAATATCTGTGTTAGATCCAAAAGAATTAGCATTTTCTATGGCGATGTTATGTTTGTTAGTTAGCCTAAGCGCAAATAAGTTAAGCGATGAAAAATTAGCGCAGAGGCTAACATCGAACTATTCTTTAGGGCTTTTCGTTTTTTCAGCTCTGTTCACTATATCGGTTATTCTGACAGAGATTCCTAGTACAATTAAAGAGATTGATGTAATAAAATCATACGAATTAACTCGCATTTTTGTATTAAGTTTGTCAATCATTACTATCATCGGTGCAATCGTATCAAAACACAAGCATAAATTAGAAGATATATCAATATGAAAAATCCGGCTCTTCTTTTTTTGATTGGCTTGCTGGGGGGTTCCGTTATTGTGTTTGTTTATTTTCTTGGGAATGTGGTTCGCGACACCACAGATTTGCAATTTATACTAACAATCGTTCTTTTTTCAATTGCAATCCCATTCCTCTTTGCCTTAACCAGGGATAACTTATTTACTCCAACGACATTTGGCATTTCTGTTCTAGGATTACCCTACAGCGGGAAAACCGTATATCTGACTGTGTTATTCAATTTGCTCGCAACAATGGCTTCAAGCAAAATTGTTTTTACTCCATATGGGATATCAACGGTGGAACAAGTAACAAAAGATATCAACAATATGATCAGGGGTTTTTGGCCCCCTCCAACACTTCCAGGAACAGTATTTTTTTATCGGGCAACAGCTACTTTTGTCGCTGGATTCTTTAAACGAAGATTCAAAATTGAAGTAGGAGATTTTGCAGGAGAGAATTTAGACAAAGCTACCGAAAATGACCTGGATTGGTTGCACGACACTGAATATTTTCCCTATGTTATACAAAGTGATGCTGTAATTTTAGCAGTTGATTCCTTTGACATAAGCAAAAACATAAAAAATAGTGCTGACATCATTGAAAACAAGATGATCGCGGCTTTCGAAATGATTCTTGAAGGTAAAAAACTGGATATTGGAGAAAAACTCAAGGCCCCAGTGGCCTTGACTTTTCTAAAAGCTGACACTGTTCCATTAGAAAAGAGAAAAGGTGTTGAAGAATCCATGGAAAGGCTAATTACCTTCTGCAAAACGCGAAGTAGAAAATTCAAAATATTTTGGGTAACTTCCGTTGGAAAAGTTAAGAGTGATGGTTCACCACCCGAAGCGATGAAGCCAGAAGGGGTAATTGACCCAATTGTTTGGTTGTTGTCATTGGCAAAATAAAGACACATGGTTTAAGGAATAATTCTTGACGTAGTTCAATTAATCACATATAATCTCGTTCGCCTGCCATGAGCAGGCACTTTTGTGAAACGAGCTAGCTAGCCATGACCCCACTCCCTAAGCGCAAGCATTCCAAGGGCCGCCGCGACCGCCGCCGGGCGCACGACGCCCTGCAGGCGCGTAACACCATGGCCTGCGCCAATTGCAGCTACTACAAAGGCCGCGAAGTGGTGTACATGGAAAAGGAATAATCAAAAACAGAGGAACAAAAAAGCCCCGAAATTCGGGGCTTTTTGTTTTTTATGCCTACGCTTGCGCGAATCCCTGCGACGCCCCACTTCTCAGCCCACAGCCGACGGGGGGTCTGGGGGGAGCATGGTCTCCCCCAGCGGGGCGTGGGGTCGGAGACCCCACGAAAAAAACGTTACGCCCGTATCTGATTTTTGCAATCTGAGCTTTTGTTGCAGAATCAAGTTTCGGGAGGTTCCTTCGCTACGCTCAGGATGACACTACCTGCGGCGTTGTTTCCTCGCAATAAATCAGCTAACGCGGGCAAACACTCCTTGCAAGGGGTTCCGGGGGAAAGCACTTCGCCCCGGCGGGAGTCTGCCCTGAGCGTAGTCGAAGGGTGTGAGGTCGGAGACCCCACGGAGAAAGCTTTCCTCCAATATACGATCTTTGCAATCTAAGTTTTTATTGCAAAACTCTGATTCTGGAAGGTTCCTTCGCTTCGCTCAGGATGACACGAAACTACCCCACCCCTTAACGCTTCCCTTCCCCATCTAATGATTCTTTTTTAATAGCCGCCTTCACCGCGTCGGCAGGCGATTTAACCGGCCCTTCCTGCAAGACTACGTAGAATTTACGTTTATCGCTCCCCATTATGGGAGCCGACCACGCGTAAGCCAGTTTGGCCCTGCGCATCGGCTCCGCGTTCAGCGCGTGGGTGGTTTGTAACTCCTTCCTTATCTTCAGGCCACGTTGCTCGGCGGCTTTCACCGCTTTCGCAGTGGGCCCGGGAAGCCGCCATTGTGCTATCTGCTCTTTGGTGGAAGCGTCGTGTTTGGTGTCGTAAACAAGATCGAAGACATAAACGTCGCCCTTCCATACCAAATCTCCTTCGTGCAATTCGCGCACGAAGATCTTCTCTTTGTATCTCGCTTTAACGTGATGAAGCCCCTCAACAGCTTGGCGAAGGGCTTCTATCGAATCCTTATGCATATTCATTCTCTCCCACGGAGCGTTTTCCAAATTTGGGCGCATATCGAAAAACATCTGTTTCGGTATGCCCGTTTTTTAGCCTGCTTGACACCACTATCTCTCCCTTGTATAATCCCCCCGCCTGCCCAACGAGCAGGCACTTTTGTGAAACTAGATAATAACACATGACCCCGCTACCTAAGCGTAAACATTCCAAGGGCCGCCGCGACCGCCGCCGGGCGCACGACGCCCTGCAGGCGCGCAACACCGTAGCCTGCGCCAATTGCGGCGAATTACGCCTGCCCCACCGCGTCTGCCCCAGTTGCGGCTACTATAAAGGTCGCGAAGTAGTGCACATGGAAAAGGAATAATCGAAACAAACGAAAATCCAAAAAGCCCCGCTTAGCGGGGCTTTTTTTGTTCCTAGCAATCCTGAAACAATTGCAACCCTTTCCCATTAGCTTGCGAAGATCATTAACCACTGCGGGCACTGTCCCCTCATCATTAATAACCGCCGACGCGAACACACCTTGCGAGGGGGTCCGGGGGGAAAGCACTTCCCCCCGGCGGGGTGTGGGGTCGGAGACCCCACAAAAAAACCTTGCTCTCGGTTCTGATCTTTGCAATCTATGCTTGAATTGCAAAACCTTGATTCGGGAGGTTCCTTCGCTTCGCTTAGGTAGACACGAAAACAACCGCTTCACTCTGAACCACAAGCAAATATCGTTTAAAATCTCAGCATGACCCTCGATCCCAACCTCACCGCCTTCGTCTTCCCCGGCCAGGGCTCTCAAAAAGTGGGCATGGGCAAAGAACTTTCCGCCGCTTACCCGGAGGCGCGCCGCGTTTTCGAAGAAGCCGACCAGTTGCTCGGCTTCCCGCTTTCCAAGCTGGCCTGGGAAGGCCCCGAAGCCGAACTCAACGACACGGTCAACACTCAACCTGCCCTGTTAGTGCACTCAGTTGCGGCGCTGCGCGTCTTTGAAAAGTTGCATCCCGATTTCAAGCCCGCTTATGTAGCCGGTCACTCCCTCGGCGAGCTCAGCGCTGCGGTGGCCGCGTCCGCGCTGGATTATCCCGCCGCGCTCAAACTAGTACGTCGCCGCGGCGAACTGATGAAACGCGCTGGCGAGGTCAGCCCGGGCGGCATGGCCGCCATCCTCGGCCTGGACGTCGAGGCGCTGGATAAGATCACCTTCGGAGCCAGCACCGGCGGTGAGGTGGTGCAAGTGGCCAACGACAACTGCCCCGGCCAGGTGGTCATCTCCGGGCATTCCGCCGCGGTGGCCCGCGCCATGGAGGCCGCCAAGGCGGCCGGCGCCAAGCGCGCCTTGCCCCTGGCGGTCAGCATTGCCGCCCACTCCCCGTTGATGGCCTCGGCCCAGGAAGATTTCCGCAAAGCGGTGGCCGAGGCTTTTATTCAGGATCCGGCTATCCCAATGATTGGCAACGTGGGCGTGGACGAGATCAAGCTGGCGGAAGCGTTGCGCCGCGACCTGAACGGCCAGCTCACCGCCCGCGTGCGCTGGACAGATACCATTTTGGCTATGCGCAAAGCCGGGTTGACCACGTTTATCGAGCTGGGCAGCGGTAACGTGCTCACTGGCCTGCTTAAGCGCATCGACACGGATGCGGTAGGCATCGCGCTGGGCGATCCTGAGGATTTTGAGAGGCTGACATAACTTCTTTAATTGCAAGCGAAGCCAATTAATTTTGTCATTCCGAGTGAGGGCCGCAGGCCCGACGAGGAATTCCTAAAGCCAACAGCAAACCCACTCCCTTATCTGGAAAAAACTCTACAATTTAAGCTTATAGAGCAGGTCCAGTCAATTTATCGTTCTAAGAATTCCTCGTCGGGCAGCGCCGACGGCGCTTCCGCCCTCGCACGGAATGACAGTATAGAAGAAATCACGAGCGCAAACATTCATCCCTAATCCTTCATCTCTTTCGATTGGTATAATGCCCAAAGGACTTTCACATGCCAGCATCTAATCAATCCCCTTTCGCTGGTCGCGTCGCTGTGGTCACCGGTGCCTCGCGCGGCATCGGACGCGCCATCGCCCTCGAACTGGCCGGCCGCGGCGCATCCGTTGTGGTGAACTACAACGCCAAATCCGACGCCGCCGATCAAGTAGTTGCCGAAATTGAAAAAGCCGGCGGCAAGGCCCTGGCCGTTCAGGCCGACGTGGCTAAAGTCGACGACGCCAACAAGCTCGTCAAGACCGCCATCGATAAATTCGGCAAGCTAGATATCCTTATCAACAACGCCGGCATCACCCGCGACATGCTCATCATGATGATGTCCGAAGAATCCTGGGACGCGGTGATCGACACCAACCTAAAGGGAACCTTCAACTGCTCCAAGGCCGCTGTGCGCCACATGATGAAAGCACGCTGGGGTCGCATCATCAACATCACCTCCGTTTCCGGCCAGATCGGCAACCCCGGTCAAACCAACTATTCCGCCTCCAAGGCAGGGCAGATCGGTTTCACCAAGGCGCTGGCGCGCGAAATCGCGTCGCGCAATGTCACCGTTAACGCCGTGGCTGCCGGCTACGTTGAAACTGAAATCTGGGCGGGTGTGCCCGAAGAAGCCCGCGTCGCGCTGCTCAGCATGATCCCGCTCGCCCGCAAAGGTTCGCCCGAAGATATTGCCCACGCGGTGGCTTTCCTCGCCTCCGAAGAAGCCGGCTATATAACAGGCCAGGTGCTTGCTGTAGATGGCGGAATGGCGATGGCATAAGATGCGCTCCCCCGGAACCACCACCGTTGCTCCCGATGTATTGATGGCCATCGCCCGCCTTACCGCGCTCAAGGTGGAAGGCGTGCAAGGCATGGGCGCCGCCCCTCACAAGTGGCGCAGCAAAGATCGCGAAGAAGGCGTGCGCGTCAGCGTCGTCGATAACACGGTGGACGTTGATGTGTACCTCGTATTACAAAAGGACGTCAATTTGCGCCAGGTGAGCCGCGAAGTGCAGACCCAGGTGGCCCGCGCGATTTCCGAAATGGTGGGCATGCAAGCCGGGCGCATCAACATCCACATCGAAGATATTTATTACCCGCCCGCGGACTGAGAATGAAACCGCGCACCCGGGCGCGCAGCCTGGCGCTCCAGGCGCTCTACGAAATCGACCTTGCCGGGCACCCGCTTGAAGAAGTGCTCGCCGCCCGTCTGAAAGATTACGACCTCGACGAAAATTTAGAGGCCTTTGCAAGCCAACTAGTGCGCGGCGTCTTTCCGCTGCGCAAAGAGCTGGATGCTTACATCGCCCAGCACGCCCCGGAATGGCCCATCGAGCAAGTTTCTCTGATTGACCGCAATTTGATTCGGATAGCCGTCTGGGAATTTGCCGTGAACGGTGAAACCCCGGTAAAGGTGGCCATCAACGAAGTCGTGGAATTAGCCAAACGCTACGGCTCGGATAGCTCGCCGCGCTTCGTCAACGGCGTGCTGGGCAGCCTGGCAGAGCGCCGGGACGAGATCAGCCAGGCGCTTGGTGCAGTCAAAGAAAAGCCTGTCGAATAATATATATGGAATTCCTCGGCATAAGCCCCACCGAACTCATCGTCATTCTGGTCATCCTCTTCCTAGTTCTTGGCCCCCAGGATCTGGTGAAACTGGGGGCAACGTTGGGCCGCACCCTGCGCAGCATGCGCCAATCCGGGGCATGGCAATCCATCCAGGAAGCTAGCCGCCAGTTACGCTCCCTGCCCGAAAATTTAGCCCGCCAGGCCGGCATCGAAGAGATCGAAAAGTTGGGCAAAGAGATCGGCGGCGAGTTGAAGGACCAGCGCGAGAAACTCAATGAACTGGATCGCCAGTTCGTGGCCTGGACGCGTACGCCAGAACCCCGTTCGCAAAAAGCCAAACCCGCGCAGATAGAAAAGCCGCCTGAGTCACAATCCGGCGGCGAGGAGAAATAGTGCGCCGCCTCTTGCAGCGCCTTTGGCGCGCCCTCACCGCGCCCTTTCGCTGGCTGTTCAGCCCGCTGCGCTCTTTTTTCGCTGACGAGCCCGTAGATAGCCCGCTTAGCGAAACAGTGCAAAAGGCTATCGCCCACCCCGCCGATGTGCTCCAGCATCTGGCGGCGCTGCGCGGCCATCTATTGCGCGCCACGCTGGTCCTGATACTTGTCTCTTCCCTGGCTTTCAATTTTTCCCACCTGATCTTGGATTGGCTGGCGCGGCCCATCGGTGGCATTGAGGAGCTGCAAGCCGTAGACGTCACCGAACCCATCGGCGTGGTGATGCGCGTCACGCTCTTCGCCAGCTTCGCCGTCACCCTGCCCTATATCGCCTTCGAACTCCTGCTCTTTATTGCGCCCGGCCTCTCGCGCCGGGCGCGCCTCATCGGGTTGCTGGCTATACCGTTGGTTTTCATCTTCTTTGCGGCTGGGTTGCTCTTCACCTATACCTTCATCTTGCCCCAGGCCATCCCCTTTTTGTTAAACTTCATGGGCATCCGCACGTTGGTGCGCCCTTCTTCATATATATCTTTCGCTACCGGGCTGATGTTTTGGGTTGGCCTGGCCTTTGAGTTTCCTCTGCTTTCCTACGTGTTAGCCTCCATGGGCCTCCTGCCTGCTCGCTGGCTCAGCACCAACTGGCGCATCGCCGTAGTGGCGTTGGCCGTGCTGGCCGCCGCCATCACCCCAACAGTGGACCCCATAAACATGCTGCTGGTCTGGATTCCGCTGGTGGCGCTGTACTTCCTCAGCGTGGGCACGGCCTCTTTGGCCCAGCGCCAGCGCGCCGCGCGCCTTGGGGCAAAGTCATGAAGCAACTAATATTTGTTGTCTGGTTAGCCGCTCTGCTAGTTAGCTGCGGAGGCGCTAATAGTCAATCCGAACTTTCTTCTATTCAATTGCCCGCCAGCATAGAAATCACACTAAACGCGCTGGTCCCCGAAAGCACACCCGCGGGAGAAGGCCTGCTCCTGACCGTTTTTGATGAGGTCACCGGCCTGGACTACAACCCCCAACATTACGAAATGCTCTCAAACGGGGAACATAGTTACGTCCTTACTCTCACCGTGCCCGCTGGCACATTGCTGAAATATCGTTACACCCGCCAAAGCGCGGCGGGCAATATAAATGAAACCGGCGCCACCGGGCAACCTATCCCTTACCGCCTTTACTTAGTGGATGGGCCCGGGCATGTCGCTTACGACCTGGTGGCCGCCTGGGCAGACCTGCCCGGCGCGCAGGAAACCGGCCAGGTGAGTGGCACAGTGCGCAACGCCGGCAATGGGCAAGCCCTGCCCAATGTGCAGGTGGTCGCTTCGGGCCAAAGCGCGACGACCGATGAGCAAGGCCATTTTGCGATCGCCGGCCTTGCCCAGGGTTTGCATAACCTAGTCATCTATGCGCCGGATGGCAGTTATTTGCCTTTCCAACAAGGCGCATTGGTGGCCGCCCAGGGAGAGACTTTCGCCGATATCGAGCTCACTCCCAATTTAATGGCCAGCGTCACTTTCTTGCTCACACCGCCAGAAGACAGTATTGCCGGCATGCCGATCATGTTTACCGGCTCTGTGGCGCAGCTCTCGGCAAAACCGCGATTGACCAACCTGACGGATGGACGTTACGGCCTGACCCTCATCTTGCCCACTGGAGCAGACATTCGCTACAAATACACGTTGGGCGACGGCTTCTGGAATGCCGAGCACGCCGCCAACGGCAGTTTCCTCGTGCGCCAAATAATCATCCCCACCGGCACAACTGAACTGCAAATCGATGACCAGGTAGCCGCCTGGACAGCGGGAGCTTCCGCACCGATTTGGTTCAACCTCACCGCGCCGGCAGCGGAGGGCCAGGTCTATCTGCAATTCAAGTTGCTCGATTGGACGACGACGTTGCAGATGTGGCCGCTGGGCGATGGCCGCTGGGCTTACTTGCTGTACAGTCCCACAAATTTCAGTTCGGCTTTGGAATACCGCTATTGCCTGGATAGCGCTTGCACCATTGTGGAAGCTGCTCCCGGCCTGCCGCGCAGCGTGATTGGAAACCAGGCAGATATCCAGCAAATGAATGATGTCGTTGAATCCTGGCAGGGACAGTAATCCCTGCAGGCAGGATTCAACGTCCCTACCAGATGGGGGAATGCGTACGCTATAATGATTGAGAAAGTAAGACCATGGCTGAATCGTTGAGTGAAGATGGGCGCCTAGCCCGCGCGGCGCAGGCCGAAGGATTCGATAGTTCAACAGCCTCACCCTCTCGCGGCCTAGTGATCGGTTTGGCTGTTCTGGCCCTTTTATTTGTGGGCCTCATCGCGGCCGGAGTCTATTTCCTCATCCAACCCGGCGCACCTACCGCCACGGTGAGGGATGTGATCATCATCGTGGTGGCGTTCGAATTCATGATCATCGGCCTTGCGCTGGTGCTGCTCATCGTGCAATTGGCCCG
>Ga0214473_10004430_pt1 | contig 16876 bp, 17 predicted proteins | sample RVTome_7_FD_203509 | JGI IMG/M metagenome (GOLD analysis project Ga0214473, IMG submission 203509) | Soil microbial communities from uranium-contaminated site in the Upper Colorado River Basin, Wyoming, United States - RVT98D197 | ecosystem: Environmental > Terrestrial > Soil > Contaminated >... | reverse complement strand
ATGTAAAGGGGTTGGTGTAGCCGGTATTCTAAAAAATCCCGGTAACCGCCATGATAATCAGTAAGGTTTTCTGCCGCAACAATTGTATCAATGTAAACAGTAATCAGGTCTTGTTCAGAAATTGCTGCTTTGTCGAAAAACTTTGAGGCCTTTATAGTGGACCTTTGAAGAATTTCCCCAAACGAAGCTTCATCTGGGTTTAATTCTGACAGGGGAGGGTGATAATGCATCACGTCTTCAAAGAATCCTCCATAGAATCCCTCTGAAACAAGTGTATCTCCCACCCAAATACCGCCAATCCAAACAGATGCATGGTAAAGATGAGTGATACTTGACCCTTTGGGAAATTCGGACCCAAAGACATGTTTCTCGCCATTTACGCAACTATAGTAATTGGGTAAAGTGCTGTTTCCGAAGTATCCTTTATTTGAAACACCCAGAACAAGCTTACCGACATCATGGGCGGAAACACACACGGTTGGTAACTGCCAATATTCGCGGGCTGGGGCGGGACTCTGCCAAATACAAATATTGGCAGTAATAAGAGAACCCAAATCCCCGGACTTGTTAAAGGATAAAACACTGTTAAGCCCAAAACGTTTAATCGCACTTTCACACTATAATAACGCTCTTAATCCATTTTTTGTCAAAGCGCCCTTGCTTGTTCATCCAAGTTTTTCTTACAGAATTCGCTTGACAGTGCCCCACCCTCCAAGTCCTAACTTGTAGTTGAAGTAAGCAATTCTGCGTATCTGGGCGGAAATTTTGCGATGATAAATGGGGTGTCATTTTGCAAATTCGTTTTCAAACAATTAAAAATATCGTCGCTAAATCCAGTTGACCAATAATGACATGAAAGGAGGCCGGGTGGCCCACCATTTATGGTGGGTTCCCGTCAAATCATAAATGGGGCAGACGAGGTCGTCTGCCGCCCACGGATTGACTCTTCGAGTCAAGGGGCAAATGGGGACATCTGCCGCCCACAAAATTTTGGAAACCGTCAGAAATTGCAACTCCAAAGTGTCTACAAGTTCAATGCAAAATCCTCGCATTTACCTTTTAATAAAGTGGCTATAACTATGTCTGCTAGCAATTGCCGTCTACAGAAATGCTAAATTGGAGAATACCAAAAATAAAGATGTTAAATGTACCAAAACGAACCCATTTTTATGCGTTTTCAGGCGAAAAATTAGGGTGCAATGGAGTGACTCCGAAAGATGGGCTTCCGATCAAGTCGGGAATGACAAATTGTTCCAAATATGAAAACTGTCGGGCGGGGGCGCCCGACAGCACAGCTGATTTGTTTACTATCCGAAAAATTGAATTTTAATACGGATTATAGGCCTGCTCGTAAACCATCTTCTCAAGCAGTTCAATGCGCTTTTCCACCGGCGGGTGGGTCGAGAATAAATTGGTCAGCCCCTTTCCCGAAAGAGGATTGGCGATCATCAAATGCGCCGTGGCCGGTCTGTCATCGAGATTCAGTCGAATCGGCGCCTTGTGAATTTTTTTAAGCGCCGAGGCCAACGCCAGCGGTTTGCCGGAAACTTTAGAGCCGATGCGGTCGGCCTTAAATTCGCGCTGGCGCGAAATGGCCATTTGAATCAGCATTGCCGCCAACGGTGCCACAATTGCCGCAACGAGTAATCCGATGCCGCCGCCACTACGATTGTTGTCCCGGCCGCCATAGCCGCCGAACATAGCGCCCCAGCGGGCCATCGAGCCGAGTATGCCAACCGCACCGGCAAATGTTGCCGCGATAGTGCCTATGAGCATATCCTTATTCATGATGTGGGCAATTTCGTGCCCGATGACGCCTTCGAGTTCATCATCGTTCAACAATTCCAGCAGGCCTTCCGTTGTGGCCACTGCGGCGTGTTCCACATTACGTCCCGTGGCAAAAGCGTTAGGCGCTTTGGTTGGTACAATGTAAACACGCGGAATGGGAATCATCGCTTGAATCGCAACTCGCTTGACAATGCGAAACAAGCGGGGATGGTCGGATTCGGAGACTTCGCGGGCGCGGTACATGCGCAGTACCATCTTGTCGGAAAACCAGTAAGCAAAAAAGTTCATTCCGGCGGCAAGAACAAAAGCCATTATCATTCCCCTCTGGCCGCCCACTAAATATCCTACCCACATGAATAGGAGCATCAAGGCGAGCATCATTATGGTAACTTTAATTCCGTTCATATTTTTATCTTTTCACCTTTTTAATTTCAATTGGTGCGTCAGCAATTACAATTTATATAGCGAAAATATAAACAAAAAGTTCCGGAAATCGGACTAAAACCGGTGTAAATCCGATTTAGAAGTTGCCATCCGGCAAAGAGTTACGATTGCGCTAAGATGGTTTTTTCTTTCGTGCACTGCGGCCGAATTCCTGCACATTAGTAAAATTTTCTGCGTCAGCGACTGGTTTGGGCGGCTCATCAGTCTTAGGGCGCATTCCTTTGCGCTGTGGTTGACGTCCAAAAAGAGAGGTTTGCATTTCTTCGCTCTCGCCGGGTGAAACCTCTTTTAATTTTTCTACCAATACCCTTTCGACGAGTGGTTCCGCCTGAGCCAATTTTTCCCTGGGAGTTTCGAGCTCCCTGATAAGCGGTGGCGGCGCCACAGTGCGCGGAGCTACCGAAGCCGTCGGTTTTTCCTCGGGGGTTTTCTCTTCGGACAGCTTTTCTTTTGCCGCTATGGCTGATTTGTCGGCATCGTGTCCGCGGGCAAAATGTTTTCTTTCGCGCATTTTCCGGCGGTCATCGCGTCCGGTCTCTGATTCTTGTCTTTTGGGAAAAGGCGGTTTGGCCGCTGTCGGCTCGGCTGGCTTAATAGTTTCCGGATTGAACGGTCTAACGGTTTCCGGTTTGAGTTCAAACGGCGATGATGAGTGCACCGGTCGTGGCGGACGTTCAGATTTGAAATCCGGTCTCGGCGCCGGTTTGTATGGTGCGACCGGTTCACGCTCCGGTCTGGTGAATGGTTTTGAAGCGCGTTCGGGGCGTTCGGCGCGATAACCGGGTCGTCTGCGTTCATCTCGGGCCTGTCGCTGTGGAAAATCACGGCGTTCACTGCCGCGCTCAAATCTTCGCGGCGGCTCTCTTTCAAAGCGTTCTCTTTTTTCGGGAACTACTTTTACGCCTGCAACGGCTTCTTCGACCGCCGCCGCCACCGCCGTATTAGACCAGACATCGAGCGCTGAAAAAATTCTTCCCCAGAACCAGTCGAGCACAAAGACTAAGCCAATTCCCGTGTACGCAGGCGATGGGAACCCGGCCGCATCGAACACGCCCACCAGCGCCAGCATGGCGGCATAGGGGACCGTGGCCGTGCCGAGTGAGAAAAACAAGGCGGCGATGGCAATGTACAATACTCCGGTAAATCCCAAACTTAATTCAAACGCCTGCGCTACAAAAAGTGCGCTGACCGTAACGTACATAGCGCGGCCATTCACATTCAAACTGCTTCCAATCGGCAAAACCAAAGCCGCAATGCGGCTATCGATTTTGTTTCTTTCGACACTGTTTTCATAAGTAACCGGGAGCGCCGCTATGGGTGACGATGTGGCCAGCGCCGTCTTTACGGCCGGAAGTACATTTTTGAAATACTCGAAAGGGGAGCGGCCGCTGTAGAATTTCAGAAATGCCGGTAATACGACCAATGCGTGCAGTAAAAATCCAATCAAAAGTACCAGTGAGAATTTGCCGAGAGTTCCGGTCAGATGCCCGAGATTTCCGCTATTATGCGCTACCACTGAACCGACAATAAAAAATATGCCAACAGGTAAAATTTTGATGATTATTGCCAGAATCTTCTGGACGACTGCATAGACCGTTTCAAAAAAATCCGTGACCGGTTTGGCTTTTAGGCCAAGCGTGCCGAGTATTGTCGCCAAGATAGTGAGCGCCATCATCCAGCCCAGAAATTTTCCCTGCATGACGGCATTGAGGATATTATTCGGCGCCAGTTCGCTTAAGAAATCCAATGTCTGCGTCACCGGTGCGCTGATAAGTTCTTCGGGAATAAATCCCGCGCCGGTGTTGACGCCAACTCCCGGTTTAAAGAGAACAGCCAAAACCAAACCGATTAAAATTGCAATAATAGTGGTGCTTATAAATAGAGTGACTGTAGTGAGCGCCGCTTTGGCGACTTTTTTCTGTCCGGCAAAAGCAGAAACACCGGTGATAATGGCCGATGCCACCAGCGGAATAAAAATTATCTGGAGAATATTGACAAATATTTCCCCCACAAAATCAAAAGCCAGCATCAGACTGGGGAAAACCAGCCCAAACAAAATACCCAGCACGAGTGCTGATAGCACCAAAATCAATAATTTGTTAGATGACATGGTATTCATAGGAGTTACGCTAATGGATTGTAGAGGCAGAGGCAATAGGAAAGATTAAAAGAATGTTTAACCTATTTTTTGCTCAAAGAGAATTCATACGGAAAAGTTACCCAGCATCTCATTGGTTCGCCGTCGCAAAGCATTGGCTTGAACCTGCACCCTCTAACTGCTTTCAAAACTACATCATTGAATCCATATGCATTGACAGAATCAGTGCTATTCAGAATTTTGACTTCGACTGGTATTCCGGTCACGCCTATCAAAACTCGGGCATTTACGATTGCTTGTATGCCCTCATTTCTTGCATTTTTAGGATATTCCGGCACGCTTTTCCAAATCAATTCAGGCATACTCGTGACTTTCCCCGTGCATTCAGATTCAATAGGAACTGCACCTGTATCTGATGTAATTTTCCGCGCAGATCCATTTGATGAATTATATACTCCGTAACCAAAGGCAACTTTTGTGTAGAGCCATTTGTTTTCTAAGTTCACAGCAGTAGAGTCTTTAGAATAATCATGTTCCTTTAGTGACATTAAGGCGGCATTTTGCAAATCATAACCGTTCTTACTGCAGAAAATGACCTTTGCTGAATCAATTTTTCCTTGTAGTATTTTGAATTTGACCCAAACTTCTGCGTTGAACCCATCTTTTTTGGCTCTCAACGGATACATTGGAACAATCGGCGGGCGTGGCACAAAGATTTGCTCACTTGTTAAGGTTCTAATTTCTTCCGGCAATTCCAGCGTGTCTTTAACTTCCGAACCTATAATGTCGATCGAAAATGAAAGACAGCAAACAATTACGATTACCAAATGGAGTTTTATCATAGAACATTCCCAAATAGATTCACTAAAAGGAAATCTCGTAATTATCCCTAACCCTGTCAACCCAAAACCCCGGTTGCTATCTGCACGTTTAAAGCCCTAAATTCCCTAAAAAGCTAACGCCCTAAAGGGCTAAAGCCCTTGCGGGTATAACCGATATAACCTAATACGTATGGATCAGGAATATCTGATACAAGATGTTCAGCGGGAAGAAGCCCAAAAGTACGCCCGCAAAGTTCGCAATTTCCGTGTGCGCAAGCCGCTTTGGCGCGAATACGTGGAAACGGCGATCATTGCTTTGGTGGCGGCAGTCCTGCTCCGCATTTTTGTCGTCTCGGCCTACAAAGTAACCTCGTCATCGATGGAAGACGCCCTTTACGAAGGCGACTACATCTTTGTCAACAAACTGGCTTTCCAATACGGCGGCGCGCCCAAACCGGGCGATATAATCGTTTTCAAATATCCGATGAACCCCGAAAAAGATTATATCAAGCGTATCGTAGCGCTCCCCGGACAGGAAGTTCAGATTGCCGACAAAGTCGTCTATATCGACGGCCAGGTGGCGCCGATACCGGTGTTCGGCAAAAATATCGACCGGAAACTTATTCCGGGCGATTTGTCGTTCCGCGACAATTTTGGGCCGTATGTTGTCCCGGTAGGCGAATATTTTGTGATGGGGGACAACCGCGATGACAGCCGTGACAGCCGTTTCTGGGGTTCGGTGCCGGAAGAAAACATTCTCGGCAAAGCGGTCTTTGTGTATTGGTCGTGGGAACCGGATCCCGACGCTCCCGGCTGGGAGTTTCCATACGTTATCGACGTCGTCCAGTGGCTCGGATATGCGATTTTCAATTTCCCCTCGCATGTACGCTGGGACCGTTTGGGCGTCTCTATCTAAATGTCACTAGGACTCTACGTCCACTTTCCATTCTGTCCTTATCTCTGCAACTATTGCGACTATTTCAAAGTATTGCACGCCGCTGCCCTTGAAGAGAAATACTTTGCGGCGCTGGCGACCGAGACCAAGCTGGCCGCCAAAGAACTTTCCGGTGATGCCAGAATTGACACTTTGTTCATCGGCGGCGGGACGCCTTCAATGGCGAATTTGAAACTATTGGAAGAATGGCTGAAAGTCGCTCGGTTGTCGTTTAACTTTGCCGAGAAAATTGAGTTTTCGTTTGAATGTAATATTGATTCAGTCGATGTTGAGAAGCTGTCCTTATTGAAAGAACTGGGTGTTACTCGTCCGAGCTTGGGCATGCAATCGTTTAACGAACAGTTATTAGAAACGATTACCCGTCCGCACAGTCCCCGCGAGGGGCATCAAGTCGTCTATCACTGCCACGTGTTGGGTTTTGCGTCATTTAATATCGATTTGCTTTTTGGACTTCCCGGTCAATCAGGAAATATGTTTTTTGGAGATATCAGCCAATTGGTCGATATGGAGCCGCCGCATATTTCAATGTATCAGCTGACCGTGGAGCCGAATACTCCATTGATTGAGAAAGTCGAATCCGGTGAAGTGAGCATTCCTGATGAATCGACCATCGCCACAATGTTTACATCCGGCGCTGATACTTTGACCGGTTCCGGTTATCAACATTATGAAATTTCTTCATTTGCCAAACCCGGCCATGAATGCCGGCATAATCTGAATTACTGGACGGGCGGAGAGTATATCGGGCTGGGGCCGTCGGCACATTCTTATTATAATGGAAGAAACTATGCTAATGTCGAAAGTGTCGGCGAGTATATCAATTCTCTTTCGCTAAAAAAGATTCCGCGCGTACTGAACGAACCCGGCCTGCTCAAGCGCGCCGATGACACGATTGCATCGGGCCTCCGTTTGAAACGAGGAATCGACAGGGGATTATTTGTAGAAAGATTTGGAATTCCGTTAGATGAAAGAATTAATCCGAATGAATACGACCTGCTAATCAAATCAGGAATCGTCGTCGATGACGGACATTCATTACGTACCTCGGATGCGGGTTTCTTTCAGGCGGATGAGATTGCCAGAAAACTAATAAAGTAGTATTGTCATGATTGGCGTTGCGAGGAGCAAGCGACGAAGCAATCTCAATATCCAATTGTGGACACTTACCCTTGTCCGTATATTCCCCCCATGCATCCCGACCAATATGAAGATTACATGCGCATGGCCATCAACGAAGCGACCGAAGCTTACGATGCCGATGAAGTGCCGATAGGCGCTATCGTAGTTTACAAGAACAGAATCGTCGGGCGGGGACATAACCAGACCGAATCGCTCAAAGATGCCACGGCTCACGCCGAAATGATTGCACTCTCCGCCGCCTACGATCAGCGTGGCGACTGGCGTTTGGAGGACTGCTATTTATTTTCAACAATCGAGCCATGCACCATGTGCGCCGGTGCGGCTGTATTATCGCGCATCAAAACGATTGTTTATGGCGCCAAAGATCCCAAATTCGGCGCCTGCGGTTCAATTTTCAATGTGCCGACAGAAAAGAAGCTGAATCACCGAATCGAAGTTGTCGGCGGCATTTTAAAAGATGAAATCGCCGAAATGATGCAGCAATTTTTTAAGCAGGTGCGGCTTCAGAAGGATAAGATAAATTGACTTTAATGAATGATTTTAACGGAAATCCGATAGAACTCCACCGCATTCTTGCCGGGCCATTATATTTTGGGCTTATCAGTAATGTCATAATACCGATGGGACTCCTCTTGGCGTGTTTCTATCACGACAAATATTATGACATCGAAAACAAGCTGGGGAACTTCGCCAATTCGCTTTTCTATGTTTTTCTTGTTATGGCCGCCACCGAAGGCGCCTTCGCTTACTGGTGGCGGGGGAGACTTTTGGAACAGCCGATGGTGCGGCGCAAGGAGACGTTTCAACAGGATATAATGCACGGCCTCCTCCGAGCTTCGCGCCCCGTGTTTATCATAATCGCATCAATCTCTTTGTACGGATATCTTTATTATTTCCTGACCGGGCGTTTCCCTGGGGCCGTGTTTATGGTGCTCTTTTCTTTTATTGTATTCCAGTTTGTCCGTCCGCGTTTTGGCGCCATTAATAAGCTGATTGAACGCCAATTCAAAATGGCGCAGGAGGGAAAGTTTTACACGGGTGAGTCGGGGATTTCGCAGTAGCTCTTTTACTTTACAGAATCGCTGTAGCGATGTAACTTTCACGCCGGATATTCTAATTTAATTTGAGTCGGAGAGGTGCCAGAGTGGTTGAACGGGGCGGTCTCGAAAACCGTTGAGCCTTTGCGGGCTCCCAGGGTTCGAATCCCTGCCTCTCCGCTGATTTATTGACTTTCAGTTTTTGCCCTATTGATTGTCCCAAAAACTCCCATTATAATGCGTGAGCAGTTGTTCCCAGAAAGAGAGAAAGTATAATGCGCAGAAGCTGTATTGTTTCAGCCCGGATTTTCTTAGGAATTCTTCTTATTACTGCTTCAAGCTCCAGAAGCGATGAACTTCCCTTAAAAATCTTTGGCTATTTCCAGACCGAACTGCGCCAGGACAATGATAGCGGTCATCACAGCAACTCTTTTCTCCTGCAGCAGCTAAATCTGTTTTTGCAGAAAGACCTGGCTGAAGGCTGGACTTCGTTTGTCAATTTCGAAATAGTCAACTCGTATTCATCTTTTCGGGATTGGGGGAGTTTTAATCTGGAGGAGGCCTGGGTAGGTTATCGTGCAAGAGAACAATTCAAAATAAAAGTCGGTTTGCAGATTCCTGAATTTAATAATCTCAATATTATTAAAAATCGAACGCCTCTTTTGCCATATATTTTCCGCCCCATCGTATATGAGGCCTCCTTTGGCGAATTTGTCGGCCTCGACTTTTTCACGCCCACTCGTGCTTATGCCCAAATATACGGCTCGATTCCGTCTAAGGGATTAAAAATTGACTACGCCGGTTACTTCGGCAACAATTCCAATATTCGCACCAGTCAGCAAGTCCGCACCGCCGTCCGGAATAACGGTCTGCAATCCGGCGTTGATACCACTAATGGATTCATGGTGGGAACGCGTCTGGGAATCCGTTACAAGGGAGTAAAGGCCGGCTTTTCGACCACTCGTGAAAATTACAACTATTTTGCCGGGGTGGAGAACTTTCTCAATGCACCGGCATCGCGTTACGCCTACATTCCGCTGGTCCGGCTGGGCGGCGATTTGTCATACAACTGGAAGGACTTTACCTTTGAAGGAGAGTATATCAACACCAGATTCACTCGCGAAATCGCTCCGGGGTTGAAAGTTGAGGCCGAGTTTCTCTATACGACTCTGGGTTATTATGTTAATGATTATTTACTCTTATACGGTTCTTTGTCACAGCTAAAATCAGATGATTTTGGTGTAAAAGTTGATTCGGTTATTACTCCAAGCGACACCGTTTATTCGGGATACAATATCCACACTTATGTAAAATTGCCGACTCTCGGATTTTCTTACACTTTTAATGACAGGTTAACCTTCAAGGGTCAAGTGTTGTTGGCTGACATAAATGAAACAAGGTCACAGCCAACCAACCCGGCATTTGTTTTCCGTTCCGCTCGAGATATTGACCGTTATGCACTGGCTGTATCAGTGTTTTTCTAGGAGATATTTTGTTCAGGAAGAAAAGAAAAATTGTATTCCTTATCACTTCAGTGATATTTCTTCTCACGGCAGTGGAAATCCTCGCCGGTGAAGTGGCAATCATCGCGCATCCGTCGGTTAAAACGGATTCGCTCGATAAGAAACAGCTCTATAATGTTTATCGCGGCGAAGTGCGCTCTTGGAAAGATGGCGCTAAAATAAAAGTCCTGGACTTAAGCGAAAAAGGCGAGACCAGAGAGTCATTTTATGATTATTTGGGAGTAAGACCGTCTCGAATGAATTCCCTGTGGATGAAACAGCTTTTGACAGGAGAAGGTAATCCGCCCGATAAAGCCGAAACACAGCAAGATATGGTGAAAAAAGTTATGGCCACCCCCGGTTCGATTGGCTACGTTGATAAAGAACTGGCGGATAAAGGAGTTAAACTGCTATTATTAATCGATAAGAAAAAAGACAAAGACAAAGATTCAGATTGACCATATTATCGCTTTAGTCGTCAAATGCCGGATAGTATTGATTCGAAACATAATTTCATTATTTTTTAGTAAATTATTATGAGCTTTCGCGACCTAAAGCTTAAATCCAAACAACTGCTTGCCTTTGGACTGGTGCTGGTAGTAGTGCTGGGCGCCAGCGGGTTTATCCTCCACCGAATGGCCGGCTTAAAAGAGTCATTCGACGAAGTGGCCACTAACTGGATGCCGCGGAGCGTGGCTATAGCTGAATTGAGCCAGGGTATCAGCAATTATCGAACTCTGGTGTTACAGCATATACTCACTCCCAATCCGCTCGATAAAAAATCATTGGAAAAACGGATAAATCTGCAGATAGAACTGATACAGGATTACCTTGACCAATATGAGTCGCTGCGAGATCTTTCTAAAGAGAGCGATTTGATTTCAGTTACCGAAGATTCTCTATACAATTCGTTTGATTCCGACTGGGATGAATACCAATCAGTGTTTCAGGATTGGTTTTTGACGTCAAAGCAAAACCAGAGCGAGGACGCTGACCTGCTGGTTTCAGTCGAAAGCGCCAACCCGCTGATAGCGGGCGAGGGAGCAATTTTGCACGAAAATATCCGCTGGACTTTGGAGGGGTTGGTGGAAAGCATCAATTCCGAAGCCCAATCAGCGGCTACGACTGCCGAAAAATTACTCCGGACCACTCGCCAAGGACTGGCTCTGCTGTTAGCCATCTCGATCGCGTTGTCAGGAATAATAGCCATAACCATGACACGGCTGATTACCAATCCAATTAAGAAACTGGCCGATGCCACAGAAGCTGTCTCACAGGGGAATTTGGAACTGAAATTGGATATGCCGGGCAAGGATGAAATTGGCAGTTTGGCGCAGTCATTTGACCGCATGGCTAACTCGCTTAAAGAAGCCCGCCACAAGACCGAACAACAGGCAGATAAACTGCGCCAGCAGAACTCAGAACTCGAAGCCACCCTGACACAACTGCACGCCACGCAGGAAGAATTATTATTGAAAGAAAAAATGGCCAGTCTGGGGAAACTGGTGGCCAGCGTGGCGCACGAAATTAACACGCCCATCGGTACGGTCATAAGCGCCGCCGATGTTTCCGAACGTGCCCTTTTAAAACTCCGCAATAGTCTGGAAAGCATTATTTCAGCCGAACAACTGGAGTCAAACGGGCAACTGTCCCGCTCTTTGAGCGCGCTGAAAGATAACGCCCGGCTGACCATCACCGCCGGCAGACGGATTTCATCGATAGTGCAAAGTTTAAAAAGTTTCTCCCAGCTGGACGAGGCCGAATACCAGTTAGTGAACATTCACGAGGGGCTTGAGAGCGCTCTGGTCCTTTTAGGGACTCAGAAACTCGCCGGCATTATCATAGTGAAAAAATTCGGCCAATTGCCCGAAGTGGGCTGTTTTCCCGGACTTCTTAATCAGGTCTTCATAAATATTATCAGCAATGCGGCTGAAGCCATTTTCGAATCAGGCACTATTTCATTAGAGACTTATACGCAAGCGAACGAAATAGTAATTGATATTTCCGATACGGGAATTGGCATGTCGGGTGAGCGGATGAAATCTCTTTTCGATTTTGGATTTTCCGCAAATGCGTCACGCGTCAAGATGGGGACGGGGCTTTTGACGTCTTATAACATAATGCAAAAGCACGGCGGCAGAATCGAAGTCGAAAGCGAAGTGGGGAGAGGGAGCACGTTCTCGGTGATACTGCCGCTACGATGATACCGGCACGGCTGACTTCATTTTTATAGTAACATCTGCAATTAAGGGACGGTAATTCTGGAGCCGATTAATGCCGTCAAACGCCGCAGTCTTGTAACATTCCGCCAGAGTCGGATAATTAAAGACAGAATTAATAAAGTATTCCACCGTTCCTTCGTGCGCCATACTTAGATGAATTGTTTATTTGAATCACTTATACAATATCGGCATTATACGAAACGGGTTAAACTGCCGGGAAATATGCTCCGCTTGAAAAACTTGCTTTAAAGAGCGGATGAACGGAATTACTTGGGATCAGTTTGAATGGGATTGACCTGAATGACTTTCGACTCGGCCGGCACGTCATGCCAATGGCCGTGTTCGGCCGACCAAACTTTTCCCGCGGGAGCAGGTCCCGGCGGCTGGGGAGTCACTTGTCCGGATGTTCCTGTTGTAACGTTGTGCCAGTGTCCGTGTTCGGCTGACCAGACTTGACCTGCAGGCGCCGGTCCCGGCGGCTGGGGAGTAAGTTTAATTTGCGGCTGGGCGCCTTCCTGGCCGGGCAATATATCAAAAACGGGGGATGAAGAGTTCGGTACTGCCGATGTCGAAGACGAGATTATGTTTGTGGCCGGAACATCGTGCCAGTGACCGTGTTCAGCCGACCATACTTTTCCCGGAGGGACCGGCCCCGGCGGCTGGGGCGTGTTTGGTACACCCGATATTGGCGCTGTTGAAGATGGCGTCTGTGACGGTAAATTGGAACTACTAGTCAGCGGCGGTGGCGAAAGAGGATTTTGCGTCCGAGTGGGTGAATTCGAAGACATCTTTGAATATGCAATTATACCGGCCAAGACAAGAACTCCGGCCAATACCCAAAGTGCAATTTTGTTTTGTTTTTTCTTATCAAAGAGCACTCCCCGCTTATAACAGCAGTTTTTGTGTTTTTTCCCGCTGCCGCAGGGACAAAGCTCATTTCTTCCAACTTCAGAACTCATATTCTATTTGCCTTGACTTACAATATAATGTCAAAACCGACTTTTACAACAGCTTTCGGAGGGCAAATATCTATTGATAGGCGGCGGTTTTAAGATTGAGTTTAAAGTCAGTTTTCACTATCAAAGAAAAGAATAGTGAATCTGGAAGACGCAAATTGAGAAAAATCCTGGCTTTAGCAATTTTTTTTATTTTTGGGCAATTCCCTCAGACGGCTTTTCCACAAGACGTGCAGTTTGTGTGGTCCGGCGCCGTCACTACCCAATCTGCCAAAGTTAAGGTAAAACTCATAGCTGACAGTACCGAAGCTAGGTTGGCAGTAAGCGATTCACCGGATTTGTCCTCGCCTGCGTATTCCAGCTGGGATACGTCCATAACTACAGAAAATAATCGTATAGTTTCATTTGATATAAGCGGACTTCTTTCCAATACTCAATACTACTATGGAATTGAAGTAGGCGGTGCGGTTGATGCTTTGTTTGTCGGTCGATTTCACACTTTTCCGGCAGGCATATCATCGTTCACTTTTGCGTTTGGTTCCTGCGCCCAAACCGGTTCCAATCATGCCGTCTTTTTGACGATTGAATCTCTAAACCCTCTTTTTTTCATTCACTTGGGAGATATGCATTATCAAAACATTGCCGTGAATGATGTAAACTTATTTAGGCAGGCCTTCGAAACGGTACACGGCGCGGCAAATCAGTCCCGGCTTTACCGAAATGTTGCGATTGCCTATATGTGGGATGATCACGACTACGGCCCCAATAATTCCGACTCGACTGCTCCGGGAAAAATGGCCGCGCGCTTAACATATCAGGAATACGTTCCTCATTATCCGCTGCCCGCAGGAACCGGCAATGTGCCGATTTATTATGCTTTCACGATTGGCCGGGTGAGATTTGTCGTCTGCGATTCCCGTTCCGCGCGAAGTCCCTTTTCGGCGACGGATAATGACTCGAAAACAATGTTAGGGACGGCGCAGAAGGCCTGGTTCAAGCAGGAACTGCTGAATGCCGCATCGACGCATGCCTTGATTGTCTGGGTTAATACTCTGCCGTGGATTGGTATTACCGGCGATGACGGCTGGCACAGATACACATTTGAAAGAGCCGAGCTGGCCAACTTTATTCAAAGTAATAATATCAAAAATTTGTGTATGATATCAGGCGACGCTCATATGCTAGCCATTGATAACGGTACTAACAGCTACTATGGCAGTGGCGGCGGAACAGGGTTCCCGGTATTTCACGCGGCTTCACTGGACCAGAGTCCGTCAATTAAAGGAGGCCCGTACAGCGAAGGAGCTTTTCCCGAAAGGGGACAGTTTGGACTTATGACAGTAATTGATGAGTCCGACAGCATCAAGGTGCAATGGAGCGGGCGCAATTATCTTGATTCGGAAATTGTTGCTTACTCTTTTGCCTATTCGGTCGGAATATTAACCGACATTGAAAACGGGGACTTGGCTCACTTGCCCCAATCATATATGCTTAAGCAGAACTATCCCAATCCGTTCAATCCCTCGACCACCATTCAATTCGAACTCCCCCGTCGTTCCGTTGTTATAATTAGCGTCTATAATATTCTAGGACAGCAGATTAGATTGCTCCACAATGAAGAAAGCCCGGCGGGAGTTCATACCGTATTCTGGGACGGGAAAGATGATAAGGGCGCAATTGTTTCCGGCGGTGTTTATTTTTACAGACTGATTGCCGATGAATTTGTAGATACCAGGAAAATGGTCCTGGTCAAGTAATCCTCATTACAACGGAATAGCCGGGTGAATCAATTTAATCTGAACAAATTGCGAATGTGCCTTTTTATTCTTAGCGCATTTTTTCTTGGCGCGGTGACCGCGCCCGAATCCACTGCCGCCCATAAGTGTAATTATTGCTTCGAACAGATCTACGATCAATGGCTGGAAGTTGAGGGAAAATACTACCATACGAATCATTTCGTCTGCTCCAACTGCTTAAAAGCCATTGCCGGCTCTCTGTATTTCGAACAGAACGGGAAATATTATGACAGCGCCTGTTTTGCAACTTTCATAACCAAACGCTGTGACTTCTGCGGCAAGCCGATTCTGGGTGAAACCATTAATTTTGAAAAAAATACTTATCACGCCTCCTGCTACAATAATTCAGTCGGCCGGCGCTGTATTGTCTGCGGCGAAGTGCCCGTCAACCAGTTCTTTGTCGATAACCGCGGCAATGCTGTCTGCCCGAATCACAAAGATGACGCACTACGATGTAATGCCTGCCAGAAATTTTTGTCGCCGGTTTCTGACAACAGCTGGGAACGATTAACTGACGGCCGCCATATCTGTACCCAATGCGCCGCCACTTCTGTTTATAGAATAACAGATGCCCGTGAATTGATAAAAGAAGTCAAGGATGAACTAAAAGCGGCTGGAATTGAGGTCGATGAAAAATACAAGCTTTCGTTCGTTTCATTGCAGGAATTGAACAGCAAGCTCGATGATTACCAAGTCGATCATCTGGGTGTGACTCTTTATGAAAAATCGGAAACTCTGGGAGGCCTCTTTTCATCAAAGAAATTTGAAATTAAAGTCTTGTACGGACTTCCCCAATCGCTTTTACGAAGCGTGCTGGCGCACGAACTTATGCACGTCTGGCTGTTTGCCAACTCTCCCCAATCTCAAAATCAGCAAATGTGCGAAGGCAGTTGTCAATACGCCGCCTATCTGGTGCTTCAAAATGACCAAACCGATGATGGCCGCTATTTCTTGGATTATTTAATGCGCCAGGAAGATGAGATTTACGGAGAAGGATTTAAAAAAGTACTCGGCTATGTTAACAATGTCGGTTTGCATCCCTGGCTTGATTATCTGCGCGAAAACAAAGACGCACCGTGGTGAATAAAATTGTTTTTCATTTCATTTGTTGGTATTAACTGTTCTACTTTTCTTGCCGAACATAAAAAGTGCATGATTGAAACCTGAATGAGGATAAAAATGAATAGAATTAAATCGGTTGCAATAGTATTTGCGGCAACTTGTGCCTTTGCCTCGGACAATATTTCTGCCGCTGTCGGCGGGAGCTTCGGCATTCGCGGCGGCTACGATTTCGACGCTGAGCAAGTGGTGATTGGCTTTCAATCGGAACTCGGCAAGTTTATCGAACTCGCCCGCTTTGCGCCCAGCGCCGATTACGGATTTGGAAACGACCTGACCACTTTCGCATTCAATGGCGACATTCGCATCTACCTTACTCCTCCGGGAGCTGGAGCCACGCTTTATGGAGGAGTCGGGCCGACCTTTTTTGTGGTTGATACTGATGGAAGCGACGCTGATTCGAAAATCGGCCTGACCCTTTCGGGGGGAGTAAAATTCGGCGCCGGCAAAGGGCGCGTTTACAACCTAGAAGGAAGATTCGGAATCGATGACTCGCCGGATTTCAGGTTACTTTTCGGCATTTATTTCTAGTCTTTTTCTTGCGTTGGTCGCCCCCCGCGGTTTCGTCTTGTAAAGGGGCAGACCCTTCGGCAAAGCTCAGGACAGGCGAGGACGTCTGCCGCCCACGAAATCTTCTTGTGGGTGGACCGGACATAACTCAAATCGGGTTTCTGAAAACGAGATTGGCCAACACCTGCTGACCCACGCAGATTCCTTGCGCCACACCCAGATCAATTGCCGAACGGAAATGAATCCAGCCGTACAGCCGTGAAATTGCCGCTTCATTGGCCGCTTCGAAGAATGAATTAAACGATCGAGGTGCAAAACCCAGAGCGTCATGCGTATGGTCGGTGAAGGCATAATTCGTTCCAAAAATGTCTGTCAGAATCTCCGCGGTCGCACCTGACTGCACTGAATGTCCCGAAGTATATTCTGGAAACGGGGGCGTGACTACGAAGGGAAGCCAGCTCGAATCGATGAGTGCCCGGATGCAACTG
>Ga0214473_10004429_pt1 | contig 16876 bp, 13 predicted proteins | sample RVTome_7_FD_203509 | JGI IMG/M metagenome (GOLD analysis project Ga0214473, IMG submission 203509) | Soil microbial communities from uranium-contaminated site in the Upper Colorado River Basin, Wyoming, United States - RVT98D197 | ecosystem: Environmental > Terrestrial > Soil > Contaminated >... | reverse complement strand
TGCTTCATTCCAAATTCGAGGACGCCTAAGGAGGTCTTCATGAAACCCATTGTGACCAAAAGAGATTATATCCTGAGTCTCAAAGAACTCTGTCACACGGTCTACTATAACGGAAAGCGAGTGACGGACGTAACTGAGCACCCGGCCCTCGTTCCCCACATCAACGCCGCTGCCCTCACCTATGAGCTCGCTCTCCTGCCTGAGCACAAAGGACTGATGACGGCGGTCTCTCATCTATCCGGTAAAAAGATCAACCGGTTCACCCATATTCATCAAAGCGTGGACGACCTGATCAAAAAGGTCCAGATGCTCCGTCTCATCGCACACGAGACGGGCTCCTGCTTCCAGCGGTGCGTGGGATTTGACGCCTTAAATGCGATTTACATGACGACCTTTGACATCGATCAAAAATATAAGACGGACTACTTCGAGAAATTCAAAAAATACCTTCTTCATATCCAGGAAAGCAATAGGATGGTGGTTGGGGGAATGACCGACCCCAAGGGAGACCGGTCGCTTTCTCCAGCCAAGCAAGCGGACCCCGATCTCTTTACCCATGTGGCCGAACGGCGGTCCGACGGCATCGTGATCCGCGGGGCAAAGGTCCACATGACCGGCGGCATCAATTCCCATGAGATCCTGCTCATGCCCACCCAAGCGATGAAAGAAGAAGAAAAAGACTACGCCTTGGCCTGTGCTGTGCCGTTGAACGCCCCGGGGGTCATCCTCATTTTCGGCCGCCAGACCAATGAAGAACGCAAATGCGAAGAGGGATTCGATGCCGGAAACACCCAATACGGGCTGGTGGGAGGGGAAGCCCTCATTGTCTTTGAAGACGTCTTTGTTCCGTGGGAAAACGTCTTTCTTTGCGGGGAATATGACATGGCCGGGCTGTTGGTCGAGCGATTTGCCACCTTACACCGCCAGAACTACGGAGGATGCAAAGGAGGTGTGTCGGACATCCTTATCGGAGCGAGCGCCTTGGCGGCGGAGTACCAGGGAACGGCCGGGGCCTCGCACATCAAAGAAAAACTAGCGGAAATGATGCATCTTGCCGAGACGCTCTATTCGGGGTCGGTCGCCTGCTCGGCCATGGGTTACAAAACCCTCTCCGGGGCCTACTACCCGGATCCGCTTCTGGCCAATACGACCAAACACAATGTCACACGCCATATCTATGAAATCGCGCGGTTGGCTCATGATATTGCGGGCGGAATCGTCGCCACCATGCCCTTTCACGGAGACGTGGAAAGCAGCGAGGTGGGCCGCTATGTGAAAAAATACCTGGCCGGGGTCCGAGGGGTTTCCGTGGAGTCGCGGATGAAGATTCTCCGCCTCATCGAGAACATGAGCGGCGGCACTGCATTGGTCGAATCCATGCATGGGGCAGGATCGCCCCAGGCCCAGAAAGTAATGTACGCGCGATTGGGAAATCTCGAACAGAAGAAACGATGGGCCAAACATCTGGTCCAAATCGATGAGAACTGTGAGTGAATTCGGTTCGGAACAGTCAAAGAGAGAGGCACTGCCCAGACAGGAGACGAGAATATGGAAATTCAGGGTCAAACCTTCACAGGATCCATATCAACCCAGGAACTGGAAAGGCGTTGGCGTGAAGTGCGAGAGCGGATGAGGGAAGAGAAGATTGATTTTCTGCTGATGCAGAATGACAATGAGTTCAATGGCGGGTATGTCAAATATTTCACCGATATTGCCGCGAAAGGCGGCTCGCCCTTCACCGTAATCTTCCCTCTCGATGACGAGATGACCACGATCAGCCACGGAGGGAAGCCTCCCGGGGACTTCGGCCCCCCGGCATCGATCATGAGAGGAGTCAAGAAGAGACTGACAGCCCCGTATTTCAGAAGTTTAACTTACACCCAGACCTATGACGCCCAGTTGGCAGTGGAAGCGATTGGCAATAAGACCGACGGAAAGATCGGGATTGTCGGCAAATCGAATGTGTCGATGGCCTTCTTCGATTACCTGCAAAAGAATCTTCCCAGGGCGACCTGCGTAGACGCCACGGACTTCGTCGACGAAATCAAAGCCGTCAAGAGCGATGAAGAGATAAAGTTGATCAGAGAAACGGCTGCTCTCCAGGACGAAGTCATCGCGTATGCAAAGAAGATCATCCAACCGGGGAAAAAGGAGTCTGAGATCGTTGCCGACCTGATCCATAAGGCCACGTACCTCGGGAGTCAAGAGCAACTGGTCATGGCGGGTTCAGGCCCTGTCGGAGCGCCTGTGCCGATAAGGAGGCGCCAGTTTCAGAACCGGGTCGTGCAGGAGGGAGATCAGTTCAGCCTTCTGGTCGAAGTCAACGGCCCGGCAGGAATGTATACGGAGATCGGAAGGACCTTCTTTTTAGGAAGAGTCCCTTCGGAACTATCCGATGCGAATGAGCTGTGCAAAGAAGCCCAGGAGGTGACGTTAAAGCGCCTCAAACCCGGGGCCAACCCGGGCGAACTCCTGCGGGCCAACAATGACTTCCTGGTCAAGAAAGGCTTCTTCCCGGAAACCCGGCTCTACGCCCACGGACAGGGGTACGATCTTGTGGAGCGCCCTGCCCTTCGGGAAGACGAGCCCATGAAACTGAAGGCGAGAATGAACATCACCGTCCATCCCGTTGCCGCAACCAGCAAGCTATGGGTATGGGTTTGTGATAACTATCTCATCACGGACTCGGGCGTGAGCGAATGCCTGCACAAAACGCCCAAGGAGATCCTTCCGGTTTAATGCCTTTTACGGACTGGAAACGAAGCGAGTGTGCCTGTTACTCAGGAGTCCATGCCCAGGACGTTGAAAAAAGAGAAAAAGTCGTGTTACAAGACATCCATTACTCATGATCATGATGCATTTAATGGAGGAGGCATCGACATGTTCAACCTGACGCTCGACGAGCGTGACAGGCGGTGGAAGAAGGTTCGCGATGCTATGGAGAAACGGGGGTTCGAGTGCCTGGTCATCTGGGGATCATACGGCCGCTTTCGCCACTTCGGCGCAAACCTGAAGTACCTATCAAATATGTCGGCCGAAGGTTACTTTGTCTTTCCTCTGAAAGAAGACCCGACACTTGTCATGTTTTTTGCGCGGCCCGACCCCACGGCGTGGGTTGCGGACGGACGTACCGGACACCCTCATTATTCCAAAGTGATATCTGACAGGATAAGGGAATTGCATCTCGAAAAGGGGAGTATAGGCGTTGTCGGGCTATCGGGCTACGATGGCGAGATGGGCTTTCCTCACACAACTTACGTTTCGATCCTCGGAAACCTCCCCGGGGCCAAGTTCGAAGATGCCACGGAGATCATGACCGAGGCTCGAATCATCAAGAGCCCTGCAGAGATCAAGTGCCTGGAGATCGGATGTGAAATCGGCGAGAGAATCATCAAGGTCATCGTCGATACCGCAAAACCCGGGGTATCGGATTCCGAAGTCAGGGCAAGAGTGATGGATACTCTCTTCAGGGAGGGTTGCGAACCCGACAGCATGTTGCTCTATCATTCCGGGAAGGAGATTCTTCATGCCGGCCAGGGGGGCCAGTATAAGCCGCCACACCCAAGGATCTTGGAGAGGGGGGACATCATCCTCACCGAGTTTGATGCCATTTACTCAGGGTATGTGGCCCAGTATAACCAGCCTTTTTCAATCGGAGAACCGGACCGGGAATGGAAGGAGATTTTCAAAGTGGCAGTGAATGCGTTCAATCAGGGATTAAATGTGCTGAAGCCAGGGATCACGACCGGAGAACTCTACCAGGCCATTCTCTCCCCGATCAGAGAGGCAGGTTACACCTCTACAAACCCGGCCTTTCACGGCCTTGGCCTTGCCCTGGAGGACCCGGTGAGTCTTTTTCCCGCCCAAGCCGGATACAGACCGGATACTTCTCTGAAAATGGAGCCGGGCATGGTCGTTGAGTTTGAGCCCCACGTTGTTCGCCCGGACTTCAAGAAAGGAGCCAGTCTCGGGAGCCCGGTCCTTGTCACCGAAACAGGATGCAGGCTGCTTAGCAGGAACTGGAAACCTGAAGTCAGAATTGCCGGGTGAATGGAACTTCGGGTAAAGAAAGAAACGTAGCGTGAAACTCCCGGAGAACAAACAAGAAACCGTTCGTCCTGAGCTTGTCGAAGGATGAACGGTTCGCCCAGGACAGGCCTGTCGAAGGGCGGACGAATGATCTATTTTCCGCCCGACAGCAATGTCTTCAACCTCGGAGTCACATCGGGAAATCTCTTCTGCTGATAGGCCCATGTCGATTCATAAGCCGTATCAACAAGCCACTTGGCCGTATCGGGGGACAGGTTATAGATTTCGACTTTTGCATCTCTCAGCTTCTGCATCGATTTGGCCTTGTCTTCGGCCCAGATCTCAGCATTGACTTTCTCGGAGTAGGCCATTGCATCCGTGATCGAGCGCTGCAGGTCCGGCGAAAGTTTATTCCAGGTATTCAAATTCATCATGATGAATCCGGAACTCTGCAGGTATCCCGGCAGGGCCAGGTATTTCGTCACGGCCTGGCATCCCGAATTGACCCAGTTCGTTAACGTGGAGCCGGAGACGCCATCGACCGTGTTCCGTTCCATCGCAGTATAGTAGTCCGTCATCTGAAGGTTAACAACGGCGGCTCCCCATCCTTCGGTCAGGGCGCGGGCTGCGGTGGCCGTTCCGATTCTCAGTTTCTTCAGGTCTTCGGGCTTCTCAACCTTCTTGTTCAAAAACAGCTGGAAGAACTGGAGATCGTTCGCTGGTGTAAGCCTTCCCATATAATGAAGACCGCCCTTGTTACACAGTTGATCCATATAGGCATAAGTCCCATTTTTCCGCTCTTCATCCACCGAAATCCTGCTCAGAGTCGTCGCCCCGACACCCGGGCACACTGTTTCGGCGACGCCTGCCAGGTTAATGGAGAAATCGACAATTCCACTCTGCGTGACCTTGGGCAAATCCGGTGTGGCAAACGTCTCCGGTCCCCCCCGGAATCTGAAAGCAAGTCTCCCTTTCGACAACTCCACCGCTTTACTGACAAACCCTTTGTTAAAACCTATCATCTCCGGATGAGATCCGGGTATAAAGCCGGCAAAGTTAATGGTGATCGGTTCTACCTTTTGCTGCGCAAGGGCCGGTTGAGCACAGGCCACGGTAAGGGACAGGGCAAAACAAACTATTCCGATCTTCTTCATGGTTTCCTCCTTTTCTGGAATTAAGTGGCATTCGTCGTTTGCTTCAAGAAGCGAATCTGGGCATAAAGAAACCGAGAATCCACTCCCCGCGCGGGGAGTGTTCTTGGCTCTTTCTTCCACCTTTTCAAGGATCTCAGGAATAGACCGCGTTTCCGACAGATCGATTCCGGCAGCTGTCAGGGCCGTTGCGAGAAAATGGACATGGCTGTCGATGAAGCCCGGGAGGACTGTTCTTCCCCGGAGATCGATCAATTCCCTACTCTGCCCCGCAGCCTTCCGGATCTCCTCGTTTCGTCCTACCTGAGCAATACTCCCGCCGGCAATGGCCAGGGCTTCGGCCTTGCTGTTCTTCGAATCAAGAGCAAGAATATCTCCATTGAAGAAAATGATTTGATCAGATTTCACTTTTCCTGCGAAGTTCCCCAAAACTTGCCAGCGGCCATTGAGGCAACCGCGTTGTCCTTAATGCTATTTGAGCAGCCCCTTCTCCCTCAGAAGCTTTTCAAATTTATCGTAAGTGTTCGCAATATAGTCTTCGAACTGTCTGCTGTTGCGGTAAAAAACAGTCACATGAAGATCTTTCATTCCCTTCAAGAACTCCGGTTCTTTCATGGTATCCGTAAACGCCTTTTCGAGCTTCTTCGTGATCTCTTCAGGGATCCCCCTGGGGCCCATAATGCCCATGAATACAGGACAGGGAATATCGTGACCTAACTCCTTTAAGATGGGGACCTGCGGGTAGTCGTCCGAGCGTTTCTCCCCCAGATAAAAAAGGATCCTGATCTCACCCGAGTCAACGAGGGTATACTTGAAATCTCCAGCGGTAAAATGAACGTGTCCGCCCAACAGGGCTGTCTGGTATTCGGTTGCTCCCTTAAAGGGAATATGCGTGAACTGGACCCCTTCTTTCTTGGCAACCTGCTCCATAATCAGGTTTCCAATGCTGTTGGGTGCATTCGTCCCGTAGGTGAGCTTCTTCGGGTTCTGGCGCGCGAAGTCGATCAGATCCTTAAGGCTTTTGAAGGGAGAATCCGCCTTCACAACGACTCCCGTATTCAAGATGCAGAACTGCATGATCTGTCTAAAATCCTTGACCGGATGGTAGGGAACCTTTTCCAGGAATGGCAGGATAAACTGGGCGCCTGCGCCAGGGCTCTGGCCTACGGTGTATCCGTCAGGTTTCGCTGTGGCGATGGCTGCGAGAGCGATGGTGCCGCCTCCTCCGGTCTTATTCACAACGACCATCGGTTGCCCTAAGTATTTCTCCCCCACTTTTGCATAAAGACGAAAGGCTAAATCCGCAGAGGTCCCGGCAGGCCATGGGACAATGATGGTGACGGGCCGCGAAGGAAATTCCTCAGACTTGGTCCCTTGAGAATATGCCGAGTTTACGGCAAAAAAGGTTAAAACAAAGAAGAAACATACACCTATTTTCAGCATGCATGAACGATGTCTCATCATCATCTTTTTCCCCCATCAAGAGTGAGATAGAATCTGCATCAATTCAGTCAAAAAGAGGCATAAGCTTATCCATTTCTTTTTTCGGGATAACTTCGCACCCCGCCTTCACCAAGAGATTCCTCAATGCAAGCATCTCATCCTTTCGCGGCTTCGGCAAGGGGGGCCGCATGAAAGGGGAAGGAATAATTCCCCTAAGCCAGCAGGCCTCTTTGTATTTCTCATGAAACCTTGAATAGTTGGAGAACACGTAATAATGAAGGTCCGCTAACCCTGAGTGCCAGATTCTCCGGGCTTCGTCAATGTCCTTGCGTCGCCAGGCATTAATATGGTCAATCATAGGCTCCATGGCATAGACAAATGCTCCGGTGGCCGTGCCGTCAAAGTAGCCTGTGGCAAGGTGCTCATGGAACAAATCAGCAGGAGCTGCAAGAATGGAAATGTGTCGATCCAGGGCTCTGAAAGCTCTGGCCACGGTGACCGCGCCTTGGTAATTGTAAACCATCTTCCAGCCGATGATATTGGGAATCTCGTTGACCATCCGCAGCGTTGCCCCCAAAGGCAGCCCCTTTCCGAAAGCAGCCGTCGTAGGGGCGGTCGGATGTGCTATCGCGGGCAAATCGACCGCATCGATTTCTGCCTTGGCTAAATTCACCCAGACTTCAGGATATTTGTCAGGGTCCCATGACATCTCTACGCTCGAATCCCCCGAGGGCGGAAAAATAAAGAGGCCGTCTGCTGCAGCCTTCTTGGCATCTTTAGCGACATTCACTGCATCCTCGGTTCTCAGGTCAAAGACACCGGCAAAGACCGGGACCTTCCCGCCGCATTCCTCCATGGCGATCTCGACGTTTCTTCTCTTTTCCTTCCGGGTAAGGTAAAAGATTTCACCGCAAGCAGGGTTAACAATGATGGCGCCCCCTGCGTCTTTGAATTTCGGTTGCATGAAGTACTGCAACTGCTTGCGGAAGGCACGTTCGTCGACGGTCAGGTCCTTCTTGTAAGGAGTGAGGACAGTCACAAAGAGACGATCGAATTTTGTTCCGTAGCGGTCGGCTGCCATTTTGAGAACCTCCTCAGTGGATTGAAATCTTCGCCCAATAGGAACGGTACTTCCGCTGGTAAGCGAAGTGAAGAAATAAGAAGCTGCCTTGGAGTGGGTTGAATATATTGAAAAGGAGATAACTTGTCAAGAGAAATCAAGCACGAGACATGGCGTGCCTTGTCCAAGGAGAAAGAGATGGGAGGGTTCACCTTCATGTCATCATTCTCAGATCACATGTGGAATTGAGAATCATTTGTTGAAATGACGCATTCCACTGAATATCCGAAGTCCATATCGCAACCTCCTAAAACTCCCCAAAACAGCAGATCATGAAGGAAAGCCTGAAAAGCGAAGGGGGAGTTGATGTCCTTCATTTTCAGGATGGGAAGATTGTAAAGAAATTGACGTATTCAAAAAGCACGATTGAAATAGACGGAGAAAGGATCTCCCTTCGTGCCTCGAACAAGTGATACATCTCTTGCTATATCGAACCATTTTGCAAACCTCGCTGGACTTCACATTGGGTGACGTCCTCTGTAACCCATTTCACGTCAACAAAATCCGAGTTCCAAGACATCGCAAGTGTTCTCGCCATGTCTACCCCAACGGAACGATGAGGTTATCTCCCCGGCAGCCACAGCGCAATGGCCGGGAATAGAATACACAATCCTATGGCCACTATTTGCAGGCCAATGAAAGGCAGGACAGATCTGATGATGTCACTCATGGTGTAATGATCCGGGGAGACCGCCTTCATTGCATACAAGACGATCCCGAAAGGCGGCGTGATCATTCCCAACTCCAGATTGACCACCGCAATGGCCCCGAACCAGATAGGGTCAAATCCCAATGCCACGATTGCAGGAATGAATGTCGGCATGGTGATGAGAATAATTGCCATCGTATCCATGAAACAACCCAGAAAGATCATGACCGCCTGCATGATGGCCATAATGACCAGGGGATGGACCGGCAGCTTCAAAACCCCTTCGGCCATGGCTTCAGTCGCGCCGGTGAAGGCGAGCACCTGACTGAAACCCTTTGCTCCCGCCATAATGAGAAAGATGATGCCTGTGATTCTGAGCGTGCCGAAGACGGTTTTCCGGATCACGAGCAAGTTCAGACTTCTCTTGGCGGCAGATACAGCGAGGGTTGCGATCGCGCCGCAGGCGGCTGATTCCTCCGGTGTGGCAATGCCCAGGAGCATCAGTCCGACGACGGAGAAGATAATGAGGCAGACAGGTAGAACATTACTCGCCAGATTTGAGAGCTTCTGTCTCAGAGGGATTTGCGGCGGTGCTTGAGCCGGGGCAAGCGAAGGATTAATGGCGCACCGGGTCACGATGTAAACGGTGTAAAGGAATGCCAGTAACAACCCCGGGCCGATGATGGCTAACAGAATCCTGCCCACGGACAACTCGCTGATGGAAGCCAGGAGGACAGCCGTAATACTGGGGGGAATGAGGACAGCCAGACTGCCGGCGCTCAAAATCGGGCCGAAGATCATCGATTTGTGGTAGCCCTGTTTCTCCATTTCCGGCAGAAGGGTGGAGGAAAGGATCGAAACGCTGGCAACACTGGCGCCTGTCAGGGTCGCCAGGAGCACACCTGCTCCGACGGCCAGCAGGCTCTGCCTCCCAGGCAAGCGCCCGAGCCAATGGTCTACGGTGGCAACAACATCTCCCCCGAGACCGGAGTGAAACATCAGCTCACCCATGACGATAAACAATGGAATCGGCGCGATCGTAAAAGTCGCCAGAGAGCTATAGATGCTCACAATCATCTGGTCAAGGCCGCCCGGCCACCCGAAAAAAACAATGGCTCCGGCGACATTGATGAAAAGAAAGCAGAGGGCAATGGGCATGCCTGTCAGCATGAGCACAACCAAACTGCCAATAATGAATGCGAGTGCGATTTGCCAATCCATGCTTCGTTCTTCTCTAATCTTCCGCGCTTCGGCTATTCGTTATATTTTCCCAGGCTTTTCCAGCGGTCGACAAAAGCGATAATCTTCCTGATCAGTTGAATAAGAAGCATCAAGAACCCCAGGAAGATGATGGCCGTGAATATGAATTTCGGGAGTCTCAATACGGTTGCCGTGAAGTAATGGGTCCGGTGGAACTCCAGAGTGACCCTCAGACTGAATGCGCAGAGTATCAGGACGACGACGGCGCCGATCGTGTAGGTGACCGCATTGACCGCGCTTTGTGCTCTCGGGCTAAGCTTGTCGACCAGGAGGTCCATCTTAATATGGCCTTCCGTTTCCAGAATCCATGAAGCAAGCAGGAAGGGCAAAGAAAGAATGATGTACTCGCTGATCTCTTTTACCCATCCGAGAGGCCTGTTGAACAGGCTGCGGAGAAGAATGTCGGCTCCCACCATAAAAACGAGTGTTCCGAGGAGCACCGCGGCAGAATAGAACAGGACCATATTGAGCCGGTGAAATAGCCGATCAAACCCCGCAATGGCTTTCACTTCTTCCCTCTTTTCGCCTCCAGCTCTCCTGGAGGGAAGGCGCCTATTTCCGCGCAGGTGACAGGAGAGCCCTCAGTTTCGGGGCCTGGTTGGGGAATCTCTTGATCTGATCCGCCCATGTCGCGTCATAGGCCTTATCCCGGAGCCACTTCCCCATCTCGGGCGAGAACTTGTAGACCTGGACCCCGCTGTCACTCATCTTCTTGTAAGCTTTTTCGATGACGCCTTGATGAAGGTCCGCGCTGTACTTTTCATAACGGGCCATGGCCTGAATGATCATCTGCTGCAGGTCCGGGGGAAGGCCGTCCCAAACTTTCAAATTCATTAAGACCGAGAGAGAGCCATCAAAGAACCCCGGCTGGGGGCAATATTTAATGACCTGGTAAGTCCCCGAGGCGACAATCTGCTCTGCGGTTGTGCTGCATACGCCGTCTGTCGTGCCGCGTTCCATGGACGTATAGTAATCCGACGGTCCGATCAGGTTAATGGGTGTCGCCCCCCACGCAGCGGCGGCCAGACTCGTCGACGTCGTGGTGCCCATCCGATATCCTTTGAAGTCTTCCGCCTTTTCAATCTTCTTGTTCGAGAAGATCGAAAAGAAGGATAGATCGTTGCAGGGGAGGCCCCTCCCAAGATAGCGGAGGCCGCCCGGTTTGCAGAGACTGACGAGATAATCAAATGCCCCGCCGGGTTGGCGTTCCTCTTCGAAGGAGATCTCTCTTAGAATCGCTCCTCCCACTCCGGGCGCCATTTGCTCATAATTGCCGACCGAGCTGAGCCCCATGTCGACAACTTTGTTTTGTATGGCCTTGCCCGTGTCGGGGAAAGGGACGGTTTCAGGCCCCCCCTTATGGATGAAAACCAACCTGCCCTGGGAGAGTTCGGTCACCTTCTCGACAAACCCTTTCTGAAATCCTACGGTGACCGAATGCGTCTTGGGAAAAGTTGAAATCCACGTCAGCTTGTAAGATTTGACCGGTTCCCCTTTTGCTGACGGTTGGGCCCACACCCAAGATGTTGTCAGGGCAAGCGCAGCCAAAACCGCCAGGATCCGTCCCACCTTTGCCGATACCCTTTTACTTCTTGAAATCTTCATCTGTTTCCTCCTTGAATGTTCTCTTCGTTGCGTGTTTGGATGGAAAAGGAACCGTGTTTTTTTCCTCTCACTTTGGTTTGGATTTTTCATCCCAGTAGAGTTTAGGCAGGAATTCAGGAAGCCGCTGCATCTCCTCTCGGTTGTGAATGGGAAGGCCCAGGGCGCGCCATTTCGGAGTTTCCGGCGTAAGAGGAAATGTTGAGCGCATACGGGTACCATAGGGAGTCGCCTCATACTCATGTTTGAAGGACCTGATAATCTTTCCTTTGTCGTCGAGGATGCTGGCTACCAGCACGTGACCGTATTCGGCGGGAACGTCTTTGGGATCTTCCCAGCGGATTTGAACGGTGACGAGTTGCCCCCCGATATATTCCTCGACCAGTTGAATGGCCCCGATATAACTTTCCGACGTCGGAGGAATAAGCCACCTGAAAGAGACATGGTCTTTGGGGTGCCACAATTTATAACGCTCGGAATTATCGATATGGCCCCACCACCAATCCACCATCTCCGGGGTGATACCTTTCAGTTCATGTTCTTCGATGACAGCATTCTCCATATAGTCCTTGTTGAGAAAAAAGTCGCGCGGCTTCACTTGTCACCTCCATCTTAGACTCAGGGCGGGATTTAGATAGCTTCAATCCCACAATTGCTCATTGCAGGGATGCTGTAGGGCCACTTCCACGTTCAGTTCGACACCTAATCCGGGTTTATCGGAAGGCAGAACATACCCGTCTTCCCATCGGATAGGCTCAGTCACAATTTCGGCGTGGAATCCACCCATCCTCTCGATGGTCTCCTGGATGAGGAAATTAGGGGTGGAGATGCCGATATGGATATTGGCGGCCTGCTCGATAGGGCCACAGTAAAGGTGCGGCGCGATCTGGGCATAGTGAACTTCCGCCATGGCCGCAATCTTCTTGGCCATCAGAATGCCGCCGGAGCGTCCGATCGACATCTGCAAGATGGACGCCGCCTGCTTTTCGACCAGGGCTGCAAACTCATACATCGTAGACAATCGTTCGCCTGTTGCAATAGGAATACTGGTGGATCGAGCAACTCTGGCCATTTCATCTATGTTTTCCGGAGGCACTGGCTCCTCAAACCAGAGGGGATCGTATCTTTCTAATCTCTTCGCCAGCCGAATGGCACTATACGTGTTCATCTGGCCATGCGTCCCGATGAGCACTTCAACTTTGTTTCCAACCGCCTCACGAACAGATTTGACTACATTTTCAGCCCGGTCGAGCACTTCGAGGGAAAGTTCGTACGGACTAAACGGCAGCATGAGATCGTGAACCGGGTCGAATTTGACGGCGGTAAAGCCCTGCTTCACATAAGAGACCGCTCGCGCTGCGGCCATTTCCGGATCACACTGTAATTGGGAAGTAGATACACCCGTTTCCGGTTCAGCATATAAATAGGTATAGGACCAAAGCTTTTCCCTATACCGGCCGCCCAGAAGGTTGTAGAGGGGTTGGTTCAGCTCCTTTCCGATAATGTCCCAGCATGCTATCTCGAACGCGCTGATCACAGCCACTTTGGCCATGTCCGGGTGCTGGCCAAACATGCTCCCGTAAATGTTTCGCCATAGCTTCTCAATGTCAAACGGATTGGCTCCTATAACGAACCTCTCGCCTATGTCCTCGATCAGACCAGCGGCCCTTTTAGGATGAAAAGGGATCCCGTAAGCTTCTCCGAAGCCTCTTATGCCATGATCCGTTGTCAACTTAAGGAATACCCAGTTACGACCTCCCCGGTGAGGCGGGGGTGTTCCAACGACATATGTTTTCAAATCCACAATTTTCACGGCGGGGTCTCCTCATTTTTCCTAATGGCATTTCAGAAGAAATTCCCGATTCATTTGTTGATGAAACCATTATCCCGCTTTGAGGGGTGGGGGGATCAGACAGGACTTGTAGGCCCTGTATTTCTTCATCCGCTCCTTAATCTCAGGGAGATTTTCTTCATACGCTTTGTGCGTCTCCCGGATCTCATGATGGTGTTTTTTCGTCCCGAATTCTCCCCAGCGCCATCCTGCCAGTTCTTCCTCGTCATAAGCCACCGAGATCCTGTCGGCTCTTATTTCTATCCTTCCCTTGACGTCGCAAAGGGGGCACTCAACAAACATCCCCCGGAGCCTGAGCAAATTCGAATGGCATAAAGGACAAGTCTCTTGCTCTTCGCCCAGATACTTCACTTCATCAATGGGAATCTTCATTGCTTCACCGACCCGGCGGCCGAGCTTCCTTGCATTTGATATTGCCCTTTCATCCAGTACGACTTGGCCGGGGGCGGCCGAATAGGAGACCAATAGTTGATCGACGATTCTGATCTTGCGCGGAAGGCAGAGGTTCGCCAAGGGAAGCGCCAAATTGACCCAGTCGGTACCTCCAACGCATATCACTGCACCGACTTTAGGTTTGAGGGGAGCCCATGCGTGGCGAAATACCCTGTCAGCGATCATCATCAAGAAACCTGGCGGCGTCAGGACATATACCGGCGTACTCAGAATCAATGCATCACATTCCAGGAGTCTTTGAAGGAGAAAGGACATGTGGTCGTCTTTTTGGACGCACTCCATATCTTCTCCCCGGGAGCGCTTTTTCGCACATATTTCGCAGCCCGTGCAAGGCTTTATCGTCAAATCCATCAGGCGGATGATCTCAACCTCGGCGCCGCTAATTTCCTCGGCTCCCATCAGTGCTTCTTTCAGCAGGATTTCCGAATTACCCATCCGCCTGCCGCAGTGTAATCCTAAAATGTTCATGATTTATGTCTCTGTAATTCACACGGGAGTACTGACCTCGAATAGGCTGAAGAAAATCCAGTCTCAGGTCAACCGTCTATGCCCTGCACCTGTACACCGGCAAGATCTTATTGACTGACTTTCTTCATTTCAGCACGATAGGTCTCGAGGACCCTCGCGCCATCCGGCGTCTTGGCAACCCAATCCTTGACCACCGGCTCCAGAGCTTTCTTCCAACGTTCCTTCTCCTGCGGGGTAAGCGTCATGATATGCTGGTTGGGGAGGGATGCAACCCGCTGCCGGCCTCTGGCCGCATCCATCTTGAACCAAGCGCCGTAATCGCGGGAGAAGGGCTCCCCCGAGAAACGGTCCAGTGTCTCTTTCGCCTTGGGGGAAAGCTTGTCGTAAGCCTGTCGATTCATAATGACGAAACCGGAAGGCTCACCGAGCGGCACACCCTCCAGGTAATAGTTTACGACCTCGTAAAACTTGAAATTGTTCACGAGCACCCAGCCCGCCACGCTTGCGGTCACTACACCCCGTTGAAGCGCCTGATAGGTTTCCGGAGCCGAAACGGAGATCGGGGCGCCGCCAAGGGCACCGATGATATCGGCGACTATTTTGTTCGCGGCCCTCACCTTCAGCCCTTTCATGTCTTCGAGCGAAAGGACCTGTTTCTTGGAAGCGACGAGTGAACCGGGAGTCGTAACCAAAGCCAGGACCTTAACGTCCTTATACTCGTCGGCGATCAGGCCCTTCTCATATAGACGCCATAAGCCAACCGATCCGGCGGTCAGGTCATCCACCACAAAGGGCACGCTTGTAACCGTGGTTTTCGGGAACGGCAGGCCGACCGCACCCTGAATGCCCCATCCGATTTCCGTCACTCCGCTCACAGTGCGTTCCCATACATTTCCCGCATTGGCTAAAGTGGGCCCGGAAATGACCTGAATGTTCAATTCTCCGCTCGACGCTTCGTTGACCTTCTTCGCCCAAGGCTCGAAGACTTCTATGACGATCGGGTTTGAGGGTGGAATCGTGGTAGCGAACTTCAGTGTTACCGGCTCGGCCAGAGCCGCGCCCGCCCCTAACACCAGGCATCCAGCCAGGACGAATGCAGCCATCCGGAGCCGAACGGAAGCGTGAGTCGTCCCATTGAAACGAGCCTTCATTGCCATTCTTTTGTCTGTTCGCATAATCAGTCCTCCTTTAGTCTTCGTTGAGGTGAAAGTCTAATCTCCGTGAAACTTTGCCTGTATAATCGCGCCAGCCCGGTGACTTTCTTCTCCCGTATTATTACATCGCCGCATTCGCAAGCCACAGAACCAGGTAAGGAAAAGCGATCAACAGGCCTAATTTTACGATATCGGCGACGAGGAAGGGGATGACCCCGCGATACACCGTAGTAAGCTCTATGCCCGGAGCAATGCTCTTGATCGCAAAGAGATTGAGGCCGAATGGCGGAGTAACCACCCCCATCTCGATCAGTACCACCATGATTATTCCCCACCAGACCGGGTCATAACCCAAGCTTACGATGATCGGCGCGACCAGGCATGCGGTCGCAATCATCACTGCGAACGAATCCATAACCATGCCAAGCAGAATATAGATTCCGACCAGGATGCAGATAATCGCCAGGCCCGGAAGGCCGGAGCCGGTTAACGTTTTTGTCAGCGTCTCCGGAAGTCCCGAGGTGCCCATAAAGAAAGAGATCACCATCCCGCCGATAATGAGAAAGTAGAGCATCGAGGTGGAGCGGGTCGTCTCCCCCACGACCTGCCACAGGGACCCCTTCCTGAGTTTTCCCCTGAACAGGGCGACCAGGAACGCGATGACCGCCCCAACCGAAGCCGCTTCGGTGGCGGTGAAAACCCCGGTATAGATGCCTCCGATTACCGAGCCGAACATCAGAAAGACCCATATCGATCCCTTGAGGGCAAGCACCAATTCCCGGCCGCTGAACTTATCCCGAACGGGCGCGGACAGAGGATTGAGCCGGATCGTGACGGAGACTGCCGCCATATACAACAGGGCGGTGATCATCGCAGGGATAAGCACCGCTATATATAACCGGCCGATCGACTGTTCGAGGAGCAGCGCGTAGATAACGATGGCGGTCGAGGGGGGTACTAGCTGTCCGAGCGTTCCGCCCGCGGCAATGGTTCCCGTGGACAACTCCATCGAATAACCCCGCCGCTTCATCTCGGGCAAAGCGACGGAACCGATCGTTGCAACGGTTGCAACCGAGGAGCCGGTGAGGGCGCCGAAACCAGCGCACCCCCCGATTGTTGCAAGCGCCAGTCCGCCCCGCAGGAAACCGAACAAGGCGTGTGCCAGACGAAAGATGTCGGCGGACATGCCTCCGGCGGTGGCGAATCCGCTCATCATCAGAAATAGAGGGATCACGGCGAGATCACTATTGGTGATCAACCCCACGGTTTCCGAGCCCAGAACGCTGAGAGCGGGTCCGAACCCCCCCAATGCGGCGGCTCCGAGGAGCGCACAAATGACCAGTGCCGCAGCCAGCGGCACCAGGAACAGAATGACAACCCAGAGAAAGAGAAAAGCAAAAATCGCCACCCCCGTTCCATGGGATTTCAAAAGCGGGTTCAGCGGGTCGATTCCGAAGTAAAGAATCGCCGCAGCAACCAGGACTCCGATTGCAATCTTTATTGTCGGTCGGCCGATTCCGGCCACGGTGTCCGGATTTGTCTTCGCACACCGCGTTGCCGGGTTGGTTCGGAGCCCCTCGGGATCCGCCGTTACCGGAGTGGACTGGCGGGTCGCATCGATGGCCAACGCCACCGAGCGTAGAAAAGAGACAAATTGAACGGGCACGCACAACATGAACAGGACCGTAATTGACC
>Ga0214473_10004428_pt1 | contig 16878 bp, 11 predicted proteins | sample RVTome_7_FD_203509 | JGI IMG/M metagenome (GOLD analysis project Ga0214473, IMG submission 203509) | Soil microbial communities from uranium-contaminated site in the Upper Colorado River Basin, Wyoming, United States - RVT98D197 | ecosystem: Environmental > Terrestrial > Soil > Contaminated >... | reverse complement strand
GGAAGTCTCTGACGCGATGTTCCAGCTGGTGGGCGTTCCAGTTTTTCGGGCCGGGTTCATCTTTTCCCTGCCCGGGCTCACCATCGAGGTCGCCAAAGAATGCAGCGGGATTCGCTCGAGTCTGGCCATGCTGATCATGAGTCTGCTGGCTGGTCACCTCTTCCTTCGGTCCGTCTGGAAGAAAGCCGTCCTAACCCTGGTCACCCTCCCGTTGCTCATCGTCAAGAACGGCATTCGGATTGTGACACTGTCTCTGCTCTCGATTTATGTCGATCCGAGCTTTCTCACGGGTAGTCTCCATCGCGATGGCGGCATCCTATTCTTCCTTCTAGCCCTGGGACTTTTGGCACCTGTCCTGGGGTTGCTCCAACACTCGGACCGGACGGGGAATACGATTCGAGGGATCGAAGAATGTGCGGAATAGCTGGTATTTACCACTTGGGTCAAGGTCGGGTGTCGCCTGATCTTGTGAGCCGGATGATCGGACTGATCCGGCATCGGGGTCCGGACGACAGCGGCGTGTTCGCCGACGGGCCCATCGGGCTGGGGCACGCGAGGCTGAGCATTATTGATCTGAGGGGCGGGCATCAGCCGATGGCGAACGAAGACCGGACCATCTGGATCAGCTTCAACGGTGAGATCTTCAATTATCTGGAGCTGAGGCAGGAACTCGCCCGGAAAGGATATAGGTTTTCGACCTCTTCCGACACCGAAGTCCTTCTCCGCCTCTATGAGGAGAAGGGGGAAGATTGCGTCGCCGATCTCAACGGCCAATGGGCCTTTGCGATCTGGGATGCGCGGCGGCGGCGGCTATTTCTATCCCGAGATCGTCTCGGGGTACGCCCCTTGTTCTACACGGTCGCCGATCACTCGCTAGTCTTCGGGTCTGAGATCAAAAGCATCTTGGCGCACCCCGCCCTGAGGAGGGAGATCGATCTCGTCGGGCTGGACCAGGTCTTCACGTTTTGGTGCACGATCCCGCCAAGGACGATCTTCAAGGACATTCGAGAACTTCCGCCGGGGCATTCTCTGCTCGCATCCGACGGCCAGCTGATGGTGAAGCGATACTGGGGCCTCACTTATCCGCCGTCCGAGGCAACGCCGACAACGGCGAAGGACGGACGCGAGTGCGCGGAGCGGCTCCTCGAGCTGCTGGTAGATGCAACGCGGCTCCGCCTCAGATCGGATGTGCCGGTGGGCGCGTATTTAAGTGGTGGACTGGATTCCTCATTGATTGTAGCGCTTATAAGCCGTTTCACGGATGCGCCGCTTCGGACATTTTCCGTGATCTTCGACGATCCCGAGTTTGATGAGCGCCCGTACCAAAGGGAAGCAGTCAACTACTTGAACACCGCACACGAGGAGATCCGCTGTTCGCATCAAGATATTGGGCGAGTGTTTCCTGAGGTAATCTGGCACACCGAAAAGCCCGTCCTGCGAACGGCGCCAGCTCCCCTCTATATGCTCTCCGACCTCGTCCGAAAGAACGGCTATAAAGTCGTGCTCACCGGTGAGGGGTCGGACGAGGTTCTGGGGGGCTATGACATTTTCAAGGAGGCCAAGATTCGGCGGTTCTGGGCGGCGCGCCCGGACTCGACAAGTCGGCCCCGGCTGTTGAGAAAGCTATACCCTTATCTTGGCAATCTCGGCGCCCAACCCGACGCTTATCTGAGGGCCTTCTTCCGCGTCCGGCCTGAGGACCAGTCAAGTCCGTTTTTCTCTCATCTCCCCCGCTGGGAAATGACGGCGATGCTCAAGCGCTTCTTCTCTGACGCCGTCAAGGCCGAACTGAAGGACTACGATGCCTGCGCGGCGCTGGAAGAGCGCTTGCCAGCCGAATACTCCGCCTGGGATCCCTTCTGCCAGGCCCAGTACCTAGAAACGGCCTACCTCCTGCCAGGTTACATTCTGTCGTCCCAGGGTGACCGTGTGGCTATGGCGCACGCGGTCGAAGGCAGGTTCCCCTTTCTGGACCACCGCGTCGTGGAATTCGGGGCGGCCCTCCCCCCACGGCTGAAGATGAAAGTCCTCTCAGAGAAATACATTCTGAAGCAGGCTGCGGGTGACCTCATTCCGCCTTCCATCAAAAAAAGACCGAAGCAGCCCTACCGCGCACCCGAGGCAAAGAGCTTCCTCTCCGCAGGTGCCGACGTGCCGGCCCTGGAATATGTGGATGAACTGCTCCAGTGTGATCGTGTCCGGAAGGATGGCATTTTCAATCCGGCTGCAGTCAGCCGGCTTGTCGAGAAGGCGCGAAAGGGCCACGCGGTCGGCATCAAAGACAATATGGCCGTCGTCGGGATTCTCTCGACTCAGCTCCTGATCGATCAATTCATCCATCGGTTCTCGGGTAGGGGGGGACATGGAATCGATTGAACGCGCCATGCGGGAGTTTATCGTAGACAACTTCCTGTTCGGCCAGGATGGCGCCGACCTGACAGATGAGGCCTCCCTGTTGGAACACGGCATCATCGACTCCACAGGGGTGCTGGAGCTCGTATCGTTCCTGGAGGGAGGATACCAGTTCAAGATAGACGACGAGGAGCTCATCCCGGAGAATTTGGATTCCATCAGCAACTTGGCTCGATTCGTCCGGAGAAAGCTCCAGGTCCATCAAGCCTGAAGGGAGGAGCCTGTGTTAGTTGAGGAATTCCTAGAGTCGAGCGCCCGGCGGTTTCCTGGCAAGACGGCCCTCATCTGCGGGGACCGCCGACTGACCTATGGCGAGGTTGAGGAACAGTGCAACCGCTTGGCCCATGGGCTGATCGGGCTGGGGGTTGAGCGGGGAGATCGGGTTATCGTCTTCATGGAGAACTCGGTCGAGGCGGTCCTGTCCATCATAGCGACGCTGAAGGCCGGTGGAGTGTTTGTCGTGGTGAATCCAACCACGAAGGCAGAGAAGCTCGCCTACGTCATCAGGGACTCCGGGGCGAGAGTCCTGATTACGCAATCCTCGAAGTTGAGAATAATCGAGGACGAGTGGCGAGGCATGCCCAATCTGAACACGGTCGTGTTCCACGGTGGGACACCGCCTGCTGGAGGGCAGGCGACGGGCGGCTGCGTCCCGCTAGAGGACCTTCTGAGCCGGTATGAGCGGTATGGGTATCCGCCCGAGAAGAAGTGCATCGACATCGACCTCGCGGCGCTGATTTATACCTCAGGTTCGACCGGACATCCCAAGGGTGTGACGGTGACGCATCTGAATATTGTCTCTGCCGCCACATCCATCACGACCTATCTGGAGAATTCGCCCACGGACGTCATTCTGAATGTGCTCCCTCTCTCCTTCGACTATGGGCTCTACCAGATGCTCATGGCTTTAAAAGTTGGCGCAACGCTGGTTCTGGAGCGGTCCTTTGTGTATCCGCACGCTGTGGTTGAAAGGATGATCAAGGAGAATGTCACGGGTTTTCCGGTGGTCCCCACGATCGTGGCTATTCTCCTTCAGCTGGACGTGGCAAAGTATCGGTTCCCCAGTCTCCGTTACCTGACGAATACCGCCGCGGTGCTTCCCACCCCCCATATCTCAAAGCTTCGCCAGATATTTCCGCACGTGAAGATCTTTTCAATGTATGGGCTGACGGAGTGCAAGAGAGTCGCGTATCTCCCGCCTGAGCAGGTCGACATTCGGCCCACGTCGGTGGGAAAGGCTATGCCCAACGTGGAGGCCTACGTGGTGGATGACCAGGGGAGGCTTCCCCCGGGGAAGGTGGGAGAGCTGGTCGTGCGCGGGTCCAATGTCATGAAGGGCTACTGGGGGATGCCGGAGGAAACACGCAAGATGTTGCGGCCGGATCCCGTATCAGGGGAAATAGTGCTTTACACCGGTGACCAGTTCCGGATGGACGAAGAGGGCTACCTCTACTTTGTTGGTCGAACGGATCACATCATCAAGACCCGAGGTGAAAAGGTCAGCCCGCGGGAGATCGAGAACGTGCTTTGCAGCCTTGAGGGGGTTGTGGAGGCGGCGGTCATCGGGGTTCCAGACCCGATTCTGGGCCAGGCCGTGAAGGCAGTCGTGACCGTGAAGGAAGGGGCCCAGCTTACGCCTCAGGATGTGCTGCGCCACTGCGCGCGGCACCTGGAAGACTTCATGGTTCCGAAGGTCGTGGAGATCCGAGATCACCTACCCACGACACCTACAGGCAAGGTGAACCAGCGGGAACTGATGTCACCCGCGGGACAATGATGGCGAAGCTGGAGCCCGGATTTTCAAAGGACGTCCTGACGCTGGATGCCGCCGCGGAAATCGAACGCATCAGCGTCGGCATCCGCGAAATGATATTCACGCAGTTGAGACGAAAGGGCGCTGTCGTTGGGCTCTCCGGCGGAGTCGACAGCAGCGTGGTGGCCGCCCTGTGCGTCAGGGCCCTTGGGAAAGAGCGGGTGTTGTGCCTCCTCATGCCGGAAGCCGAATCCTCCCCGGACAGCCTCAGCCTGGGTTATCTGATCGCCAAGAGTCTGGGGATCAGGACGGTCTTGGAGGACATTACGCCCATTCTGAGGGCCAGCGGCGGTTACCATCGCCGGGATGAGGCCATCCAGGCGCTGATGCCAGAATATGGCGATGGATACAAAAGCAAGATAGCCATCTCAAACGTTCTAGCCACCAATAGCTACAAAACCGTGTCGGTGATCGTTCGATCACCGCAAGGTGTCGAGTCCAGGACGAGGCTGACCGCCGAGGCATATCTGGCTATAGTCGCCGCGACAAGTTTCAAGCAGCGGGTCAGGAAAATGATGGAGTACCACCACGCCGACCGCCTCCAGTACGCCGTCGTCGGCACACCCAATCGGCTCGAGTACGATCAGGGGTTTTTCGTCAAGAATGGTGATGGTGCTGCAGATCTCAAACCCATCGCACATCTCTACAAAACCCAGGTCTACCAGCTTGCGGAGCATCTGAAAATACCGGATGAGATCAAAAGACGCCCCCCGACGACGGACACCTATTCCCTGGAGCAATCTCAGGAGGAGTTCTATTTCTCAATTCCATACGACAAGTTGGATCTATGTCTCTACGGCCACAATCATGGGATCCCGGCCACGCAGGTGGCGGCTGCCGTCGGCTTGACACCGGAGCAAGTTGCACGCATCTACCGCGACATCGACTCAAAGCGACATGCCACCCACTACCTCCATCTCAAGCCGTTATTGGTCGAACAAATCTCCGAGATCACCCCATGAATCAACTGCTGAGTCGAATCCTCCATAAAATAGCCTTCTTCGGACCGGGTGGCTACACTCTTCGACCAATGATGCATCGGATCCGGGGCGCGACGATAGGCAAGCACGTATGGATCAGCCAGCAGGTGTATATTGACGAGCTTCATCCTGAGAGTGTCACGATTGGGGATAATTCCACGATAGGTTTGCGGACCTCGATTTTTACTCATCTTTACTGGGGCGCAAAACGAGGCCGAGATGGTTATCAACAAGTGATAATTGGACCAAACACTTTTGTTGGGCCACATTGTGTAATTCTGCCTGGGGTCACCGTGGGCGAAGGCTGTGTAATCAGGGCTGGTTCTGTCGTAACGCGGAACGTGCCATCCCACACGCTCTGGGGACCGCCCCCAGCGGGACCCTTGGCTCAAGTGACTGTGCCCCTAACACCGGACCATTCGTATCCAGAATTCGTTCGCGGTTTAAGACCATTTCGCTCGAGGAGTGATCGGTCCTAAGGCTCATCCGTTCTTGAATTACAAAGACCTCGCCGGATCGAGACTCAGGTTGCCCGAGATTGGACTTGGGACCTGGGAGTATGGAGGTGGTGTCGAACCCCTCAGGAGAGGAATAGATTTAGGGGTTTGTCTGATTGACACCGCCGAGTCCTACGGAACCGAAGAAATCGTCGGCGAAGCCATAAGAGATGTCCGCGACCACGTCTTTGTAGCGACCAAAGCCCGGCCGCGGCACTTCAGACATGCCGATATATTGCTGGCGGCTGATCAAAGTCTCAAGCGCCTGAGAATTGATCACATCGACCTCTACCAACTTCACTGGCCGAACTACGCAGTGCCGATCGAAGAGACCATGGCGGCCATGGAAGAGTTGGTGGAAAAAGGAAAAGTGCGATTCATTGGAGTCAGCAACTTTTCGGTGACCGATCTGAAGAGGGCTGAGGCTGCTCTGTCCAAGTACAAAATCGTCTCCAACCAGGTACGGTATAACCTCGTTGACAGAACCATCGAACGTGGTCTCTTACGCTACTGTCAGGAGCGCGGCATCGCCGTAATTGCCCACAGCCCTCTCGCTCGCGGCTTGCGGCATCTCACAGAAAGAGATCCCCATCACGTCCTTCAGCGAGTATCCGCGATGACGGGCAAAAGCGAAGCGCAGGTGGCGCTTAATTGGTGCATCTCGAAAGACGCCGTGATTGCCATTCCCAAAGCGTCCTCCATTGACCACGTCGAGGGAGACTGTGGGGCCTCCGGTTGGCGGTTGTCGCCTGAGCAAATCGCGCTTCTGGATCGGGGAATTGAATTCCGGCGACGGGGGTACGTCGAAGCGACACTGCGGCGGCTGGCGCGCCACTCCCTCCAAAGGCTGGGCTATAACCAGTGAAGGGGATCGCCTCGGCCGGTGTCGCTCTGGTGCTTGTCGGCGCTGTCGCATGGCTTCTGTACAAGCCGCCAACCGCTGACTGTGCCGCCGAAGCACCCGCGGATCATAAGGTGCATACGATTCGCGCGACAAAGGTTGTCGTGCAGCCTTGGCTCGGCCAACACCACGTCTACGGCATCTTCATGGTTCCCAACCGCTACAAGCACAACAAGTATGCAGCAACCATGACCGTACGAGCCTTCGACCGTTCCTTTGTCGTAGGTGAAAGGTCTGGCCAACAGTACGTGGACGGTGTTGTTGCCGAACCAGGGAATTACCTTTTGAGCCGCTACATTCCGACCCGGGTGGGGCTGTGGTTTCTGGTCAACGGCCTGTTTGGCGATTTGCGACGCCCTTGCAACTGGACGCTCGTGTTTATCGACCGACCTTCGTGATTCATGAGGGGTGACCGGATGAGAACAAACACTAAACCGCCTTCATGAAATCCGATCGTATTTTCTTTGCAAATGTTTTCATATTTGGTACACGGGGAGGCTAAAAACCAATTGAAAGCACGGGGTTACGCGTTCAGGACTCCGGCACAATTGTTGCTGGTAGTCTTGCCGGGCTCAGCCATCTTTGCCGGCGCGGTGCCGTACAGTGACGGCCCCCAAACGCCGATGGGAGACGAGCACGAGTTGCTGACGGAGGGTCCATGAGATCGCGCGAGGTGAGATTCGTCAGCTGCTGGAGGATAACCGCGGTTCTCACGGTTGCCGCGGTGATCGCTTGGAGTGGAAGCGCCTGGGCGGTCACCTTCGACTTCACCACGTTGAATGGCGGGGCCGAAGGGGCGCTCGCGAGTAGCGTAACCGTTAACGGCGTCCTCGCCGAGGGTTTCGCCGACCCGAGCACACCCACGACGGCGCCTCTCTGGCTGCGCAACGCGACCCATGACCACGGGCTGGGCGTCTGCTCGGAAGGCACGACGACTAGCTGCATCAGCGGCGGCGGCAACGTCAACGAGCTCAGCAATCAAGCATACCCGGAGGCCATCCGCCTGACCCTGCCAACCAGCTCCAAGTGGACCAGCCTCTGGGTCTCCTCGCTCGACAGCGGCGGGTCGAACTCGGCTGAGAAGGGCATACTCTATTGGTCGAACAGTGCTACGTTCAGTGCCGCGAACCCCCACTTCAGCTTCGGCTACGGCGACTTCGGCACGTTGGACGAGGGCAATATCCTCACGCTTCCCGTCGCGTCTGGATTCGATCCGACAGCCACGTACCTGTGGTTTGTCAACGACGCGAGCAACGGAACAAACAACGACTACCTCGTCTGGAAGGGCGCCACGACGGCCGTCCCTGAGCCCGCGACCCTGGCCCTGCTCGGCGCGGGGCTGGTCGGCATCAGGGTCATCGCCCATCGGCGTACCCGCCGCGCCTGATCAAACCGTTCCGCGCTGAAAGACCCGGCAGGGCTAGCCCTGTCGCTGATAAACAGCTAGCATTTCTCCTCTCAAGCGGCCACAGCTGGACCGCGCTTCAAATGTCTTGCCGAGAGGGCTGACCAATGGCACGTACCGCAAAAGGGTGGACCTTTGTCCTGGTAGTCGGACTGCTGCTGGCGGCCGGGTGCGCCCGGTCGCCGGAGGCCAAGAAGGCCCGCCATCTCGAGCGCGCCGACAGGTATTTCAGCCGCCAGCAGTACCGCGAGGCCGTCATCGAGTACCGGAACGTTCTCCAGCTCGACGGGAAGAACGCGCACGCCATCCGGCAGCTCGGCCTTGCGCATTATCAGTTGGGCGAGCTGGGGCACGCGCTGCGCTATCTACCCAAGTCACAGGAACTCGAGCCGGATAACTCAGGGGTTCGGCTCAAGCTCGCGACGATCTATCTCCTGGCCCGGCAGCCGGGGAAGGCCCGGGAGCAGGCGACGTTCGTTCTCGAGAAAGAGCCGAGGAACCTCGAGGGGCTCGGTCTGCTGGCGGGGGCGGCGAACACCCCGCAGGACATTGACGCCACGGTGCGTCGCCTGGAGGAAGCGCGCGCCGACCTAGGCGATAAAGCGAAGTTCCACCTCGCGCTTGGGACCCTGTATGTTCGGCAAAGGAACCTGGCGGGCGCGGAGCGGGCCTTGAGGGAGGCGGTGGCCGCGGAGCCGACGTCGATCGACGCCCATACAGCTCTCGGGGACTTCTACCTGTTCCGGCGCGACGTGACCCAAGCGGAGCGAGAGCTCAAGACTGCGGCCGACCTTGCGCCTGTCGGCTCGCCCGCGCGGCTCCATCTCGCCGATTTCTATCTCCGGGCGCGTAAACTGGAAGAGGCCAGGCGCCTCCTCGTCGAAATGACCCAAAAGGCCCCCGAGTATCTCCCGGCCTGGGGCCGCCTGGCCGACATTGCATTCACGGAAGGGAAATATGACGAGAGCCTCAGGAGCCTTCAGGTCATCCTGAAGAAGAATCCCTCGAACCTGGAAGGGCAGTTCCTTCGGGGGCGGGTCTACCTGGCGCAGCGCAAGACCACTGAGGCAGTCCAAGATTTCCAGAGCCTCTTGAAGTTCGAGCCACGGTTCGCGCCTGCCCACTACCAACTGGCGCTGGCGGACCTCCAGGTGGGAAACCTCCAGCAGGCGAAAGGGAGGTTGAAAGAGGCCATCACCATCGCCCCGACCTTCACGGAGGCCATCCTCGGGCTCGCCGAGCTGAACATCCAGACAGGGGCGCTCCCGCCGGCGATCGACGCCCTGGAAACGCTCGTTGCGAAGCAGCCGAACGAAGTCCAGGCGTACGTTCTCCTGATCTCCGCATACCTGGCCAAAGGGGAGCCCCTCAAGGCCACCGACGCCGCCCGGAAGATCGTGACGCTGGTGCCCAAGGACCCGCGGGGACCGTATCTCGTCGGGGTCGGGCTTCGGCGGCAGGGGAAGACGGCCGAGGCCAGGCAGCAGTTCGAAGCCTCGCTGGCGCTGGCTCCCGAGTTCCTCGAGCCGCTGGCCCAGCTCGTTTCCCTGGCGTTCGCCGAGAAGAAGCCCGACGCGGGGCTCGAACGAATCAACCAGCAGATCGCCCGTGTCCCGAAGTCGGCCGCGCTGCACCATATGCTCGGGGGAGCCCACCTGGCCCGTCGGGAAGCGGAACGGGCGGAAGCCGCCTACCTGAAGGCCCTGGAGCTCAACCCGAACCTGGCCGTGACGTATGTCGCGCTCGGCCAGCTCTACTTCGCCAACGGGAAGTACACCGAGGCGCTGGGGAGACTGAACGAGGCACTCAAGGTCAACCCGAAGAACCTGGTCGCTCATATGCTCGCCGGCGTCATCTACGAGCGGTTGGGGGACATCCCCAAGGCCCGTCAGGCGTACGAACGGGCCCTGGAGGTCAACCCGCGATTCGCCCTCGCCGCCAACAACCTCGCCTACCTCCATTCGGAGCACGGCGGAGACCAGGAAAAAGCCCTCCAGCTCGCCCAGACCGCAAAGGAGGTTGCTCCGAACGACCCGTCCATTTCCGACACGCTGGGATGGATCCTCTACAAGCGGGGCGTCTACCATCGGGCGGTCGGCCTCCTCAAGGAGAGCGCCGCCAAGCTCCCTGAGAACCCTGAGGTGCAGTACCACCTGGGCATGGCGTCCTACCGGGCAGGGGACAAGGAGGTGGCCCGACGGGCCTTGACGACGGCTGCGAGCTCGCCGGCGAGCTTTCGCGGCAAGGAAGAAGCCCGGAAAGCCCTGGCCGAAATCAGGTAATAACCCTGTGCAAAGACTTGCACAAAGTTCGCAAAAGCGGTGGGCCAGGGAAAAGTGAATGCGTAGTGATTTCAATATGTTAGAAGCCGTAGAGGGCTGGCATCGAACGTGCTAGTAGGAGTCCACTGAGTGGGAGAGGCAAAGTGTATTCAACTATGCTACCAGCGCCCCTAACCAGCCAAAGGCGAGGTTTGAGTATGCACAAGGCAACCTGGATCGCCCTTGCTCTCGCGGTGAGCCTGGCGCTGGGTGCGACGCCGGCGGGGGCCATCCTGGCCGGGAACTTCGACGACCTGATCCCCACGCTCGGAACGCAGATCAAAGACGGAACCTTGACGCCCAGCACGTTCTATGACATCAACACCAATTTGGCCACTGACGCGACGCTCGTGGTAAACGTTTGGGACCAAGGGGGCGGTGAATACCTTTACGGGCTGACTCTGAATCCCGGATCAATAGCGCATATTTCGACCTTCAACACCTCCTACCCCGTTCCGCCCCCCATCACAGCAGGCTTCAGCTTCGGTGACGCGGCCGCGGCGGGTGCGCCCGACCTGCTTGGGGGTGGCGGTCCAGGTGAAGGTGCATTCGACGTCTTTGTCAATGGTAGCGGAATAGTCAAGTGGCAGGTGTCCGGCTGTTTCTCCGACGCTTTTGACTGCACATCATCCCAGACCTTCCCGGGGGAAGGCACCACCTTTTGGGACGCAGCCCCTCGCCTCGTACCGATAACGTTCTACTTCACGTCATCGGCGCCCCCGGAAGCGGTCGATTCGTATGAGTTCACCAATACGAAGGACGGCATCACCTTCAATACCGCCCCCGTCCAGCCTGTCCCCGAGCCATCTTCGCTCCTCCTTCTCGGCTCGGGTCTCCTAGCCTTCGGCTTCGTCCGGAGAAGTTTTCGGTTGAATTCAGGGGAGTGAACCCGAGACTTCTACGAAGAAAGAAGACCACGTGAGCAGGTTACGGAGAGTCGGAAGAGGGAGCGGCAAGGTCACGCTGCTCCTTTTCTGCGCGTTGACCTGGACGCTGCCGACAGCCCCTGCCTGGGCCGTTTCCGTTCCCGTTGTCAACCTGGCGAACCTCGAAGACCTGGTCAACTTCCCGGAACTCTACAAAGGGTCTCTTTTGGACCCACCGGGCTCGGACACGAACGACTTCGTCACGAGCCCCCTCCTCGGCTCTCAGCATACGGGCGCTATCACGGGCCAAGTGTGGTTCAACTCCGAGACTAACCTTTACACATATGAGTTTGCGGTGGATCCGAAAGGGACTCCCAATATCACCGAGTTCAACACGGGGTTCGCTGTCTTGGGGTTCAACGGCAAGGCCGGCTATAGCTTCGATGATGCGCAAGCGGCCGGCGCGGACGGAGACGGGTCTGGCGCGTTCCGCATCACTCGTGATTCGGACGGCTCGCTCGACTGGAACGTCCGGTTGGCCACCCTGGACAGTGGTTTTTGGGACACCCCCGAACGGGCTCAACAATCGATCAGGTTCTTCTTCCAGTCCACGCTGCCACCTGGCGAAGGGCTGTTCTCGATTAGTGCCAACCACGTCGCTGGCGCTGAAAGCTTTGCGCCGGTTCCCGAGCCCTCCTCCCTCCTGCTGCTTGGTTCTGGTCTGATCGGGCTGGGTCTGCTGGCGCGCCAGCGGTTCAAGACGACCAGCTGACGTAAAGGTTCTCCCCCGCCGAAGATGACGCAGCGGGTGCAGGAATGTGCACCGCCCCTCTCTTTCTGTGGAAGATCTTGCTGAGTCTCCTGGTTCGGGCAGACCGTAACCCCTCAACCTATCAAGCCTTTTACCAATGGCCCGTATGGCCTGATCCTTGCTGTAGATTCTTCTCATGAAGGATCAGAGAAGACTGACAATGCGGCGGATCGCGATTTTGATGATGGCAGCAGCCGTCAGCATTGGGGTTCCCTCCCAAGCGCTGGCGATCACTCTCGATTTCGGCAGCATCTCTTATCCCGGGGGGATCAGCGCGACCGATGGATGGCAGAGCACCAGTACATCTCTCAGCTGGACCATTACAAATCCCGGCGGCGCCTTCCCTTGGCACTACGAGTACAGCTGGACAGCGGCGACAAAAGGCTTGACCCAATTTATCCTCGAGGTCAGCGCCGGCGCCCTGGCGAGCGACTTCAGCAATTTTAGCACCTCGTGGAGCTCCGGAATGACCACTCTAAACCCAACTACCTACACCCCCCCGTTACCTGGCAGTCCAGGACTGCCCGGTACTATCTACGGAATTAAGTTTTCCCCCACTCCTGATGGTTCGGGCGACACCTCGACCAGCTTTTCCTGGTCCTTCGACTCGACGCACAAGCCGGAGTGGGGCGATTTCTACGCCAAGGACGGTAAACAGCAGACCACTGATGGCAAGATTGATGTCATTGCGTACAACATTGGATTCTCTGCCGGGGGGGCGGGCAGCGGGGATGACGGCGGAACTTATATTGCAGTTCCCGGTACCCTCGTTGTCCCCGAACCCTCTACCTTGCTCCTGATGGGTGTCGGACTCGTGAGTGTGGGCCTCGCGGTACGGAAGAAGAGATTTCTGCATGGGCTGTAAACAAATCCTCCCTTAAAATCTAGCCGAGCCTGACGGTCGTCCCGCCCCGCAGCTGATCACATCCGCCCCCGCCAGCGAGAAGTTAGTCGTCTATTGATAACTCCTTGCACACTTTATGAAACGAATTGTCTAAGGCGGCTCTACGACCTCCATCGATGCGAGCTAAGCTCCCAAAATTACGAAGTGTTTTGTCAATCATCGCCGAGGAACCTGGCATGTCGATTGCGGTGGAAATTGCCGGTGGATTCTGCACTTCACCACGGTTGCTAGCAGTCTACGATCAGGAGAGGCAGTGAATGGAGCGGGCTAGCATCGCGATGCTGTCACGAGGGTGGCTCCTTGCCTTCGCGTTAGCCGCGGTGGCGCTCCTTCTCCCCGCGTCTCCTGTTCAGGCGGGAGTTCTGGGGGCCACTTGGAACGCCCCGACCACCAACGAGGATGGAACGCCGCTCACAGACCTGTGGACCTACCGTGTCTATTTCGGACCTTCCGATCCAGCCTGCCCGACCTCGTCCTACTGGGAGATCCCCTCCGCGACGGCGGCCCCAACGCCCGGCACGGTCGTCACCTTTGGCCTGAGCGGGCTGGTCACGGGGAATGTCTATTTCGTCCAGGTGACCGCTGTGAACGCGAGCGGAAACGAGAGCGCCTGTTCGGACTTCGCCACAGGGGTCGCGCGGCCTGATCCCGTGGACACCACGCCCCCGACCGTGACCATCACCTCGCCAACCTCGAACCCGAGCTATATCACCGGGGGCAGCCTGCTCACCCTTGGCGGGACCGCCGCCGACGACGTCGGCGTCACCCAGGTCACGTGGACGAATGACCGGGGCGGCAGCGGGACGGCCACCGGGACGACGATCTGGACGGCCAGCGGCATCGCCCTCCAACTGGGGACGAACGTCCTTACCGTGACCGCGCGGGATGTCGGCGGCAACACCGCCACCGCCACCCTGACGGTCTTCTACGTTGATCTCACACCACCCAACGTAACCATCACCTTCCCAACCTCGAATCCGACGCTTAACACGGGGTTCCAGTCGCTCACCCTGAGCGGGACCGCGTCGGACAACGTCGGCGTGACCCAGGTCACCTGGACGAACGATCGGGGTGGCAGCGGCACCGCCACCGGGACGACCAACTGGACCGCCAGCGGCATCGCCTTCCAGCCGGGGGTAAACGTCCTCACCGTGACGGCGGAGGATGCCAACGGCAACAGCGCCGAAGACATCCTGACGGTCACATATACCGACGTCACTCAGCCCACCCTGACCATCACCTCGCCGACCTCAAGCCCGACCTATGCCACGGGGAGCAGTCCGCTGACCCTGGGGGGGACCGCCTCCGACAACGTGGGCGTGACCCAGGTGACGTGGACAAACGACCGGGGCGGCAGCGGCACCGCCACCGGGACGACCAACTGGACGGCCAGCGGCATCGTCCTCCAGCCCGGGACCAACCGCCTCACCGTGACGGCGTTGGATGCCGCCGGAAACAGTCGCACAAGAACCTTGACGGTTACCTATGACAGCGCCTCGCCCACCGTGGCGATCACGGCGCCGACTTCCGCTCCCACGTACAGCACGAGCACCAGCCCCCTGACACTCGGCGGCACGGCCTCCGACGACGTCGCGGTGAGCCAGGTCACCTGGACGAATGACCGGGGCGGCAGCGGGACGGCCACCGGGACCACGACCTGGTCCGCCACCGGCATCGCCCTCCAGCCCGGGGCGAACGTCCTCACCGTGACCGCGCGCGATGCCGCCGGCAACACCACCACGGCCACCCTCACGGTCACCTTTACCGATACCACCGCGCCCACCGTGGCGATCACGGCGCCGACCTCCACGCCCACGTACAGCACGAACAGCAACTCGCTGACCTTCGGCGGGACGGCGGCGGACGACGTCGGCGTGACCCAGGTGACCTGGGCGAATGACCGCGGCGGCAGCGGGACGGCGACGGGGACGACGACTTGGTCCGCCACCGGCATCGCGCTCTTGCCCGGGACCAACGTGCTGACCGTCACGGCACAGGACGCCGCGGGCAACACGGGCACGGCGACCCTGACGGTCACCTTTACCGATACGACCGCCCCCATGGTGGCCATCACGGCGCCCACGGCGGGTGCGACGTATAGCACGAACAGCAACTCGGTGACCCTCGGCGGGACGGCCGCCGACGACGTCGGCGTCACCCAGGTCACGTGGACCAACGACCGGGGAGGGAGTGGGACCGCCACGGGGACGACCACCTGGTCGGCCAGCGGGATCGCCCTCCAACTCGGGATCAACGTCCTCACCGTGACGGCGCGGGATGCCGCCGCCAATACCGGGACGGCCACACTGACGGTCACCTATACCGACACCACCCCGCCGACCATGGCCATCACGGCGCCGACCGCCACGCCCACGTACAGCACGAACAGCAACTCGGTGGCCCTGGGCGGGACTGCCGCCGACGATGTCGGCGTGACCCAGGTCACGTGGACCAACGATCGGGGCGGGAGTGGGACGGCCACCGGGACCACGACCTGGTCCGCCACCGGCATCGCCCTCCAGCCCGGGGCGAACGTCCTGACCGTGACCGCGCGCGATGCCGCCGGCAACACGGGGACCGCCACCCTGACCGTGACCTTTAGCGACACCACCGCCCCCACGGTGGCCATCACGGCGCCGACCTCCACGCCCACATACAGCACGAGCACCAACCCCCTGACGTTGGCGGGCACGGCCGCCGACGACGTCGGCGTGACCCAGGTCACGTGGACCAACGATCGGGGCGGGAGTGGGACGGCCACCGGCACCACGTCCTGGTCCGCCACCGGCATCGCCCTCCAGCCCGGAGCCAACGTCCTCACCGTGACGGCGCGGGATGCCGCCGGCAACACCGGGACAGCTATCCTCACGGTCACCTTTACCGACACCACCGCGCCCACCGTGGCGATCACGGCGCCGACCTCTGCTGCCACCTTCAGCACGAACAGCACCTCGGTGGCCCTGGGCGGCACGGCGGCGGACGACGTCGCAGTGACCCAGGTGACCTGGTCGAATGACCGAGGCGGGAGTGGGACCGCGACGGGGACGACGGCCTGGTCCACCACCGGGATTACCTTGCAGCCGGGGGCGAACGTCCTCACCGTGACCGCGCGGGATGCCGCCGGCAACACCGGCACGACCACCCTCACGGTCACCTTTACCGACACCACCGCGCCCACGGTGGCGATCACGGCGCCGACGTCCAGCGCCATCTTCAGCACGAACAGTAACGCGCTGGCCCTCGGGGGGACGGCGGCGGACGACGTCGGCGTCACCCAGGTCACCTGGACCAACGATCGGGGTGGGAGTGGCACGGCCACCGGGACGACGACCTGGTCGGCCACCGGGATTACCTTGCAGCCCGGGGCGAACGTCCTCACCGTCACGGCCCGCGACGCCGCGGGGAACACCGGGACAGCCACCCTCACGGTGACCTTCACGGACACCACCGCGCCCACGGTGGCGATCACGGCGCCGACTTCTGCTGCCACCTTCAGCACGAACAGCAACTCGCTCGCGCTGGGCGGGACGGCATCGGACAACGTCGGCGTGACCCAGGTGACCTGGACGAATGACCGGGGTGGGAGTGGGACGGCCACGGGGACCACGACTTGGTCCGCTACCGGCATCGCCCTCCAACCCGGAGCGAATGTCCTCACCGTGACGACGCGGGATGCGGCCGGGAATACCGGGACAGCTATCCTCACGGTCACCTTTACCGACACCACCTCGCCCACGGTGGCGATCACGGCGCCGACGTCGAGTGCGACCTATAGCACCAACAGCAACTCGCTGACCCTGGGCGGGACTGCCGCCGACGACGTCGGCGTCACCCAGGTCACCTGGTCCAATGACCGCGGTGGCAGCGGGACCGCGACAGGGACGACCACCTGGTCCGCCAGCGCCATCGCCCTCCAGCCCGGGGCGAACGTCCTGACCGTGACGGCGCGCGACGGGGCAGGGACCACC
>Ga0214473_10004427_pt1 | contig 16883 bp, 19 predicted proteins | sample RVTome_7_FD_203509 | JGI IMG/M metagenome (GOLD analysis project Ga0214473, IMG submission 203509) | Soil microbial communities from uranium-contaminated site in the Upper Colorado River Basin, Wyoming, United States - RVT98D197 | ecosystem: Environmental > Terrestrial > Soil > Contaminated >... | reverse complement strand
GTGCCCATCATCACCCACACCGAAGCCGGAACCATGGGGCAGGAGCAGGCTGACCTGCTCATCTCCGAGGGTGCAGACCCCAACCGTTTAGTTATCGGGCACATGTGCGGTAATGCCGACCTGAAATATCACCTCTCAGTTCTGGAAAAGGGAGTGAACATAGCTTTCGACCGACTGGGCATTGACATTCTCTTCCCTGACAAGCTGAGGAAGGCTTGCCTCATTGCCCTGATTGGTATCGGCTATGTCGACAGGATTCTGCTTTCTCAGGATTGCTGGGCATACTGGCTGGGCCGCCCCTACGAGTTTTCAGATGCCGCCAAGCCGTTCCTGGCTAACTGGTCCTATGTCCATGTCTTCAATAATATTATCCCGGCTCTCAAGGAGGCGGGAATCAGCCAGGACAAGATTAATACCCTCATGGTGGAAAACCCGCGGAGAATATTCAGTGGCGAGTAGCGTAAATCGAGAGCTATTCGAGGCAGACCCGGCCGCATTTCTGGACAGGTCGATTAAAGAATATGTGGCTAGAAGCCCGGGCAACCACCTTCAGTCCTTCGACGGCGATTGTATTTTCGATGAGCCACTGGTTGGTTTTGCCGACGGTGATGATGCCATATTTCAAGATTATAAGTCGATAATAGGTGATTTCCATGTCACTCCACGGGAGGCTTTGGAAAAGCACTTCGATTCCAAAGGAAGCAGCCAGGAACGCCCGGCACAGGTGAGCGTTATATCCTTTATCCTGCCTGTTACCTACGAGACACGGCTGAGCTTGCGCAAGGAAACCGTGGTTCCTTCACTTAGGTGGAACCACACGCGCTGGCACGGTCAGGACTTCATTAATGAGCTATCACGTTATGTGATAGCTTTATTGGATAGCCTGAGCTACCAAGCTGTGGCTCCGGAACTGTCTGATTACTTCGAATCAATCAATTTGCCCGGTGGTTATGTGTCTAACTGGTCACAGAGGCATATCGCCTATGCCGCTGGCCTGGGGACCTTCAGCCTGAACGATGGCTTCATTACGCCCAAGGGAATGGCTATGCGTTGCGGCAGCGTGGTAACCGACGCCATAATTCCTCCCAGCCCCAGGGTATACAAGGACCATTTTGCTAATTGCCTTTTCTACAGCGATGGTTCCTGTCAGCGTTGTGCTGAGCGATGTCCTGCCGGCGCTATCAGCGAGAAGGGGCATGATAAGAACAAGTGCCTGGAGTTCCTGTTTGTTAAACAGAAAAAGATACTCAAAGAGTTGGGGAGGGATGAAGGTTATATCGGTAGATACCAGGGCTGTGGTTTGTGCCAGACGAAGGTGCCCTGTGAAGCCAGGATACCACCCAAAACCAGGGATAAAAGAACGTAGGGACAGGTCTTTAGACCTGTCCGATAAAGTTGGACAGACCTGAAGGTCTGCCCCCACATTAGATGGCCGGGAGGGATTGAGATATGAGTGAAGTTGAAAAAGCTGTTTCCTGCTTTAATGAGGGGTTCATGTGTTCTCAGGCAGTGCTTTCAGCATATGCCGAACAATTCGGCCTGGATCACGAAGCTGCATTAAGGGTCAGTGCCGCTTTCGGTGGTGGAATGGGTCGTATGGGGGAAACGTGCGGAGCCGTGACCGGGGCTTTTATGGTTATAGGTCTCAAATATGGTCGCACAGCAGTTCAGGATACACAGTCACATGAAAAGACCACCCGGCTCGTTAAGGAGTTTGTAGACAGGTTTAAATCTATTAATGGCTCAATTTTATGCCGGGAATTGCTCGGCTGCGATTTAAGCACTCCGGATGGCTTGAAAACTTTTGTGGATAAGAAGCTCCGTGATAGCCTTTGTGCCAAATTTGTCCGGGATGCGGCGGAGATTGTGGAGCAGTTGTTGAAATAGACAGCGCAGTGAAGAGACCTATTGACATAAGAGGGGCGATGGGTTATGCTTTACTTAGTATTACGAGGTATAGTCCGCGTATTTAGTTAGGGGGCGTCTGTAGAGTGGAGATATTCTATTTCGCATTGCTCGTGGTGCTGGCTTTCTGGCTTGGCGCTTGCCCCTTTTCCTTGTGGGTTGGGAAGTGGCTGTTAAGGAAGGACATAAGAGACTATGGAGACGGCAATCCCGGGGCAACCAATGTATTACGAGCCGGAGGCCGTAAAGCTTTTGTCCTGGCTCTGTTTCTGGATATGGGCAAAGGCGTCCCTTTAGTAGCCTTGGCGCATTATTATTTTGAACTGCCTATGGCTATGGTTATGGCGGTGGGGTTGAGCGCCATATTGGGTCATGCCTTCACTCCTATGCTGAGGTTCAACGGCGGCAAGGCTCTGGCAGTTATGGGTGGAGTTATGATAGGACTACCTCAACATGAGATATTTTTTGCGCTTGTTATCTTCATGTTATTAGGGTTCCTGTTGATAGATATCGATGCCTGGCGGGTGATGTTCGGTACAACGGCCACGTTGATTTATCTGGTGGTTACAAAAGGGTTATCATTGGAACCGCTGTTTATGCTGTGTGTGATAGCGATACTGGTGGTAAAGCACTTTGACGATTTGAAAACCAGGCCGAGATTAAAGGGAAAGCTTATCACCTGGTTTCGGGGAAGAAAAGCGGCAAGCTTAGGCCGGTCATAGAAGTAGTGAGATAATGTTGTATCAGATAGTGGTTGCTGTTTTGCTGGTTATAATAGCGATTAATGTCATTCTTAATTTGAGGTCGCTCAGGAGACCGGATATCAATAGCAGGATACGTGAACCAGTACCTCTAGTTTCGGTTCTTATTCCTGCCCGCAACGAAGAAGAAAATATAGAAGCTTGCTTGAGGTCATTGCGGATACAGGATTACCCAAACTTTGAGATTATAGTTTTGGACGATAATTCTGAGGACCGCACGGCTGAACTTGTTGAAGCTATGGCGGCTAAGGATAAGCGTATCAGCCTTATAAAAGGTGCACCACTTGCTGAGGGGTGGGCGGGTAAGCCTTTTGCCTGTTACCAGCTCGCTGAAAAGGCCAGAGGCTCATGGCTGATGTTTATCGATGCTGACACCACACATGCTCCGCACATGGTGCGCAGCACAATGGCACTGGCTCTTGAGCTTAAGCCTTCCCTGCTCTCCGGATTTCCTCGCCAGATGGCTGAGTCTCTTCCCGAGAAGATAGCCATGCCGTTAATGTACTTTGTTATCATGAGTTGGTTTCCATTGTGGTGGCTGCATCGCTCCGGGGGGACGAGGCCATCGCTGGCTATCGGTCAATTTTTACTATTTCCCAGAGAAGATTACTGGCGTATCGGTGGGCACATGGCAGTGCAGGATAAAATACTCGAGGACGTGTGGCTGGGAGTTGAGACAGTTAAAAATGGCGGCCGGCATATTGCTATTGATTTATCTACAGTATTCTATTGCCGCATGTACCGAGATGTAGGGTCAATTTGGGGAGGATTTGTCAAGTGGATGTATTCAGTGGCAGCGTTATCCCCACTAGCGCTGGTTGGATTGTTAGCTGCTGGCATTGTTTTCTATCTGGCTCCGTTCTACAACCTGTGGAATGGCTTTCTTTCGGCGGCGGCTCCGACCGATTGGCGGTTCATCATTGTTTTCCAGGTAGCTATGGTTATATTTATGCGCTGGGTGGTGGACCATCACTTTAGACAATCATTTCTTTCAACTTTCTTACATCCGCTCGGGTTTTCATTTCTTTGTGCAGTTGGCCTTTATGGTGGATGGCGCGAAGTAGTCGGTCTGGGTGTCCGCTGGAAGGCACGGCTTTACGGCGAGGCATCAGGCGTCAAATAAAATCAAGTCAAGTCCCCCTGACCTTTGAAGTTCGGTTTAATGAAAGCGTTAATACTGGCTAGCGGCTTCGGCACAAGACTCTATCCTCTGACTCTCACCAAAGCGAAAGCGCTGCTCGAGTACAAAGGCAAGGCAATATTAAGCCATGTTGTGGACAAGATTCCTGAGAATGTAGATATCCTGGTTAATATTAATAAGAAGTTCGAAACTGATTTTCTTCGCTGGCAGAGTTCGATAGACAGGGCGGTTACCCTGTGTGTCGAGCCTGTACTCACCGAAGAGCAGGCATTAGGTGCTATAGGCTCTCTGGATTACTGGATTAGAGCCGAAAACATAAATGATGACCTGCTGGTCATAGCCAGCGACAACTACTTTGAGTTCGACCTGCGCCGTTTTATTGCCGATTACGATGGGGAAAATACCCTGGTGGCCGTTTATGATATCGGTGACAGAAGCAAAGCCAGCCAGTATGGCGTTGTCCACCTGGACGGGAACAGGATAACCGAGCTCGAGGAGAAGCCGGCAAAACCTAAATCTAGCCTCATCGCTATCGCCTGCTACATTTTTCCGCCCCGGATATTTCCTATCCTGTTCCAATGCTGTAACCGTGGCAAGAGGGACAATCTGGGAAACTTCATAGCTCACCTGATAGAAACAGATGAAGTCCGTGCTTACACCTTCAGTGAGCTGTGGTTTGACATCGGCAGCATTGAAATCTACCGGTCGCTCCAGTAGACCGGCTCAGAGATATCTGAAAACACCTAGCTCTAGCGTACTTCTTGCTCAGGCAATCGGAATTCTGATTTTACACAGGTTTTACACAGAGGCAAAACTGCGGTAATACCCCACGTCTATACTGATGGTAGTTTATCGGCTTGCCCTGTTAGAAGCAAGCAAGAAGGGGTAAATGATGAGCAAGGAACTTTTCGCTATTCTAAGTGGTTATGTGTTTGTATCTCTGATTATCTGGCTGGGTGCATTCTACTATTTGCTGTGATGTCCTCTCGAGCCGCTGCAACACGTTAGGCTGAGGCGGTGCTGAAGCCCTCGCCGTATTTAATCTCCATCCGCATTATCGCAAACCCCCCGTTTTGTGTCATTCTATCCCCCTCGCTCATTCTGAGCCTGTCGAAGAATCCGAGCCCTTCGCTGTTTTTCGTCAACCTCTTCCTCCCGCTCATTCTGAGCCTGTCGAAGAATGTATACTCAGGGTAAACTCCGCGAAGAATCTCCACTTGAAGCGTACTTTGCTGAGACAAAACAGGCTAATCTTGAGAACAGCGGGAATCCCTGTGGTATAATAGGGAGTTTTCACAAAACCCGAATAGCATATATATCGCTGTAAAAGGAGAGCATCTTGGAAGCAATTTTAAGTAATAAAGCGTTATGGGTACCTGCGGCTGCCTGGTGTTTGGCTCAGGTGCTGAAGGTTATAATTGGCTCGTTAAAGAACAGGCGATTAGACTGGTCTTACCTGACTACTATGGGCGGCATGCCCAGCGCGCATGCTACGCTGGTATGCGCACTGGCTACAACGATAGCCCTGGTTGATGGCGTAGGCTCGTCTCTCTTCGCTATAGCTGCTCTCTTCGCCCTTCTGGTAATGTATGACGCCGCTGGAGTGCGGCAGACGGTAAGCACCCAGTCCACAATGCTGAATCGCATACTGGAAGAGCTTTTCAAAAATAATCCTGCCTTTCAGCAGCGTCTGCGTGAGCTTATAGGTCATACCAAGTTCGAAGTGGCCGCGGGAGCCGTGTTGGGGATTGTGTTTGCATTCCTGCTGGCGTGGCAGTGGTAGCTAAGAGTCAGTTTCTGCAGGAAGCCTGTGCCATAATTCGGTTACCCTGGCTCTGAGCTCGTCCATAGAGCAATCAGTGTCTATGACCACATCAGCCTGTCTTGCCTTTTCCTCTTGGGGCATCTGAGCGCGGAGGCGGGTCAGTACCTGCTCTTCGCTGAGCCCTCTTGAGCTTTTCAATCGTTTCACTATAGTGGCTTCCGGCGCTGTGGTTACCCAGAGCTGGTCTACCAGCGGCATCCAGCCGGCTTCTATGAGCAGAGCAGCTTCAAGGACTACTACTCCGGTACCTGCCCGGCGATATTCCTCTATTTTTTGCCTGACTATCTCATATGTTCTGGGGTGTGTTATCTGGTTAAGCCGAGCCAGAGCTGCGTTATCGTCAAAGACCAGCTTGCCCAGCTTGCTGCGGTCTATTTCACCGCCGGGACCTATTATAGACTTACCGAAAGCTGCCAATATTTCTCCATGGGTTTCGGTACCGGGTTGGAGGAGTTCGTGACCTAATTCGTCCGCGTTGATAGGGACAGCACCGAGTTCAGCAAGCATCTGAGACACGGTGGTCTTGCCGGTGCCGAAGTTGCCTGTGATGCCGATAACGAACATCACCCTCACCCTGACCCTCTCCCATCAAGGGAGAAGGGAAAATGAAGAACTGTCCATCTACGTGTCATTTTGAGCCTGTTGAAGAATCTGAGCCTTTGCGATTTTCTTTGACCTCTTCCCCCGCTCATTCTGAGCCTGTCGAAGAATATATGCTCGAGGTAAACTTCGCAACATAGATTCTTCGGTCTCTCCGCTCCTCAGAATGACATAAAGCTAAGAACCTCTTAAGAAGACAGAATGAAACTTAGTTATTAAACAAATGCTGATATACCCAGAAGCTCGCGGCCGATAACCAGTTTCTGAATCTGGGTGGCACCATCAGGGAAAGTGAGGGTGCGGGCATCGCGGAAATAACGCTCCACAGGGTACTCCTCGGATATGCCGTAGGCGCCGTGCACCTGTATGGCTTTCGATGTTACTTCAACAGCTATGTCGGTGCTGTAGGCTTTTGCCATGGAGGCTTCTTTGAAGGGGATTTCGCCTTTTCCTATGAGGTACAGAGCCCGGTAGCAGATTAATCTGGCGGCGTCGGTCAATATTGCCATATCGGCAATCAATTCCTGAATGAGCTGGAAGCTGCCGATGGGGCGACCGAATTGCTTTCGTTCCCGGGCGTATTTGATGGCAGCGTCAATAGCAGCCTGTGCCAAGCCTATGGCTCCTATGCCCACGGCGACCCGGAGTTTACAGAGCTCACCCAGCGCCAGTAGATAGGCGCTGCCCGGTGTGCCAATTAGATTGCCCTTTGGTATGCGGCAATCATCGAAATTCAACTCGGAGGTGGGGCAGGAGCGGCAGCCCAACTTGGGCAGTTCGCTGGTAGTGAATGGCGACTCCTCCTTATCGACGAGAAAACAGGATATGCCTCTGGCTCCCTTACTCCGGTCTGTGGAGGCGAAGACGACTGCCAGGTCGGCGATGCCGCCGTTGGTTATCCATGTTTTGGTGCCGTTGAGTGTATAGTGGTCTCCATCGAGTACGGCTGAAGTTGCTAAATCCCGGGCGCCGGAGCCGACGTCGGGTTCAGTCAGACAGAAGCAGGTAATTTTTTCCAGCGACATTATCTTCGGTATGTATTTTGCCTTTTGCTCTGGGGTGCCGTGTTCGACCAGTATAGGCAGCACGCTGCCGTCCTGTATCAGCACAATCATGCCCAGGCTGAGGTAAGCGCGAGCCAGTTCCTCTCCGAGCACAGCATATGAAATGAGGTCCAGACCCTGGCCGCCATACTCAGGGGATAAAGTTGAGCCTACATAGCCGAAGGGGAGTAGCTTCTTCAGCAGTTCCAGGGATACATCTTTAGGCAGGGGATGATATTTTCGGTCATATTCATCGGCAATGGGTATTATCTCGCGCTCCATGAACTCGCGTGCGTTTTTCTGAAGTATTTTCTGCTCTTCGTTCAGTTCTAGAATCATGGGTGCCCCCTCTTTAGTTTCCTTGAAGGAATTGTAAACCAAGTTTTGAGCATTGTCTAGCGGCATATTGCTGGTGCCTCCTCTCCCGATAGGAGTTAAGACATAATACTTTTCAGGGCCGATGCTGATCTTGATGCGAAACCATTTTTCAGAAAAGGTCGACAGTTTTTGCTGCTGCCGATTCCCAATATGAATCGGCAAGCGAAATTTTAGACCTTATTTCGTAATATTGAGAAGGAATCTGGTCGCTGGTCTGTTTTATCCCCAATTCGCAGGCTTCGATATAAAGGGTCAGTGCCTTCACATAGAGCTCTTGAATCTCACGCAACTTTGTCATATCAACAGCCTCAAGTTCAGGTGCTGCTTTCATACTTTCTAATATAGTAGGCAGTTTTTCAAAAGCCTCAGAAAATGTTTTAACCCCTTCTTTCTGTGAACCACTTTGACCAGCCTTAGAGATCTTGCGCAATATCGGCTCATACTCAACCCTCTGTTGAGAGAACCAACCAACCCACTTAGCGCATCTCCATTTATTCATATCCATTATGTGTTTCTCCTCTCCGCCAATGTTTTGCCTGAATTTGACAATGCCGTTTTCTCCCCTTTTTGATTATTTCTACCCCATCTTGTGGGATAAAAACCACACCGCCAACACGTTGCACATCAAATCTACCAGCTTTTATCCACCTCTATATAGCAATTCGATTAATGCCGAGGGCTTCTGCTGCCTCGGTTTCTGTCTAGAAAATCAACAATTTGCATGAGAAACCTTCTGAATGTAATCATTAAGTCAAATTGGATACTAGGGCGATATAAATACTTAGTATAAAAAAGGCAATTGCCAAGAAGATTATGTATGTTTTTATTATCTCGCGGATAAATGCGTCAGCTTTCTTTTTAAGCACATCTTCGGGTTGTTGGTCGGAGCGTGTGGTATCAATAATAACTTCTTCGACCCCATCTTTTTTTGCAATCAATGATTGAAAACCACCTACGGGCATGTTAATCGCAACCCTCCTCTTTCTTTCAAGGCGAAGTTCGTCTATATTTCCGCTCAATAATCCACATTTCAGTAAAATCATTACGAGTTCTCTAAAGCCCGTATCTCGGTTTGTCAGAATACTAAGCTTTATTGTATCCGTGGTGTTCTTTAAGTCACCCAATTTTTCTATTGCCTCCCGTGCCCTAAAATAAGCTTTTACAGGGAGGCAAAAAGTTAAAAAACGCAAAATACTCGAATCTAGGTTTCGTGCTAAACTAAATAAAGTCAACAGTATTCCTATAACTGCCATGACAACGCCAATTATGATGTTGACTAGGGTTATCATCATCACGTTTCCCCCTTCCAATGTTGGATAGGAGAGATTTTACACCAAGCCCGCACAGTTTCCTAGGCATATGGAGGCTCTTTATCGAGTTTCGCAACAAGCCAGATGTTATGTCATTTATCTTTGGAATGATATAATTGGTGTAGGGTGGTGCTGGAGTATGCATGAGGCTTTGCTTTATGAAAAGCTTCCTGACTTGAGGGTGCGCTGCAATGTGTGCCAGTGGCGTTGTGTTATCGGGCCGGGCAAGTTCGGTGTCTGCCGGGTGCGCCGAAACGACGACGGCGTGCTTAATGTACTTAACTACGCTCAGGTCTCCTCGGTAGCCGTTGACCCTATTGAGAAAAAACCTCTGTTCCACTTTTTCCCGGGAAGCATGGCTTTATCTTTGGGCACCTGGGGATGTAACTTCCATTGTAAACATTGCCAGAACTGGCAGATTTCCTGCATCGAGAAGCCAGTGGAGATGACGGATGAATCACACCGCATACCACCGGAGGGGGCTGTCAGGCTGGCAAAGCAGCGTAATTGTGGCGGTATCACCTGGACATATAACGAGCCGAGCATCTGGTTCGAGTACACATTAGATTCGGCAAAACTGGCTAAAAAGGAAGGTCTTTATACGGGTTATGTGACCAACGGCTATCTAACGCCTGAGGCTCTGGATGTTATCGGGCCTTATCTCGATGCCTGGCGGGTTGATATTAAGGGCTTTAGCGATAAATTATATCGAGACCTGGCAAAAATACCCCGGTGGAGTGGTATTCTAGGGGTGGCTAAACAGGCGCAGCAGAAGTGGGGTATGCACGTGGAGGTGATAACCAACATAGTCCCGACGATGAATGACGATGATGAGCAGTTAAATGGCATCGCCACATGGATGCGTGATGAGCTGGGTGAGCTAACGCCGTGGCACGTGACCCGCTTCTATCCTAACCATAACCTGAGGCATTTGCCGTCGACTCCAATAGAAACTCTGGAGAAGGCTTATGATATCGGCAAGAAGGCGGGATTACGTTTTGTCTATCTGGGCAATGTTCCCGGTCACGGTGCGGAAAATACTGTCTGTTACTCTTGCGGCAGGATAGTGGTTCAGAGGTTTGGCTACGATGTTCATTTGATAGGTGTCACCGGTTCCAAATGTAAGTTCTGCGGAGCTGAGCTTAATATCAAGGCGGCCGGCTGGTCTCGCCAGGTTTCAGCTTCGGCAGAAGGGGTATCATGATAAGGAATTCAGTTGTTGCCGGACAGTTTTACCCGGGCTCATCGGAGGGGCTCAAGAGGATGATTGAAACTATGGTGGATGATAGGGCGGAGAAAGTTGAGGCAATCGGGCTGGTTTCGCCTCATGCCGGGTATATCTACTCCGGCGTGGTAGCCGGGGCAGTCATATCCAGGGTCAAATTCAAGGATACCTTTGTCATACTTGGTCCCAATCATACGGGGAGGGGAAAAGCTTTCAGTATAATGACGAAAGGGGCGTGGGAAACACCTTTGGGTGAGGTAAAAATCGACTCGGAGCTTGGGAAGCGGATTTTAGATTCCTCAAGCTATCTGGAAGAAGACTATACGGCGCATCAATACGAGCACTCGCTCGAGGTCCAGGTGCCTTTTTTGCAGTATTTTAAGCCAGATGTTAGGATAGTGCCCATAGTCCTGGCTCATACCAACGGCGCCACTTATAAGAAAATCGGAATGGAATTAGCCGGTGCGATTAGGGAGTCGAAGAAGGGAGCTTTAATACTGGCTAGCAGCGATATGACCCATTACGAGCCTCATGAAACCGCCCGGAAGAAAGATAGACAGGCTATTGATGCCATACTGGATTTGGATGAAGACGAGTTGTTGAGGCGGGTTGACGAGTTCGACATATCGATGTGCGGCTATGCGCCGGTAGTTAGCCTTATCTCTGCAGCTAAGGAATTGGGGGCTAAAAAGGCGGAACTGGTCAAGTATCAGACGAGCGGTGACACTTCCGGGGACTATAGCAGTGTTGTAGGCTATGCTGGGATACTAGTAAAATAAGGACAGTCGAAGAAGAGCGTGGTGATATGGCAAAGCAGCGTAACCAGATGGCGGAGTTGGCACGGAAGGCAGTAGAAAAATATATCCGCTATGGCAAGGTTTTCAGGCCAAGGAAGCTTACTGCCGAAATGAAGTCGAAGGCCGGTGTTTTTGTGTCTATCAGGAAACACGGCGAATTGAGGGGTTGCATTGGCACTTTTCTGCCAACGAGCGCCAACGTAGCAGGGGAAATAGTAGCCAATGCCATAAGTTCAGCTACGCATGACCCCCGGTTTATTCCGGTCGGGCCTTCTGAACTGGATGACCTTGAATACAGCGTGGATGTTCTTACCGGGCCGGAGCCGGTGCGAAACGTCGACCAGCTTGACCCGAGGAAGTATGGCGTAATCGTGGAATGCGGTTTCAGGCGCGGGCTGTTGCTGCCTGACCTCGAAGGTGTGGACACTGCTGAGGAGCAAATCAGAATTTGCCGGGCTAAGGCTGGCATATCAGCCGGAGAGCCGATAAGATTGTATCGCTTTCAGGTAAAAAGATTTAATTGACATAATGGCAAATATCTGCTAGTTTTTGGGCGAGGAGAAAAAGTAGTATGAGATTGATGGTTATCGGTGTTGGCGATTGCGGCTGCAGGCTGGCTCGTGAGTTTGCCGAGTTGAATAAGATGGCAAGGAGTGAGTGGCACGGCAACATAATCACCTGTGCCTATGCTGTAAATAATGACCAAAAACTTTTGGGTGAATTGACTAAATCCGGGTGGGACTGGCTGAAATCCGTGCCGATTCGTGGGCCTCTTGCTGGTGAATCAACCGAAGCTGGCGCCAGGCTAATGCTTCATGAAGGCGAGCGAGTGATGTTAGCTATGAGGCTTGGGGCCTTTGTCAATACGGATGCCTTTCTGTTTATCGCCGGTACTGCTGGCAGCCTTGGTTCTGGGGGAGTTCCTGTAATGATACAGATGCTCAAGGAGCGCCATATGGATAAGCGGGTCTATGCGCTTCTCGTTTTGCCTTTTGACTCTGAGCTAGATAAACCGCAGAGCGTTCACAATACCGCTTTATGTCTGAAGTCTATCGATAAGTTGGCTGATGCCGTGATTTTGGTGGATAATGGGGGTTTGGGGATGCTGGGGAATATAACACCACCCCAGAAGATGGGTAGCTTGAATAAAGAGTTAGTCTTGCCGTTCTATGACCTTCTCTGCTCGGGCGAGATGAGTGGTCCAAAGTATGTTGCCGGCAAAGTGCTCGATGCTGGTGATATAGCGCAAACTCTTATTGGTTGGACGGCGATAGGTGTGGGTAAGGTAAAAATGTCATCATCAAGGCTCCCGTGGAAAAGATTGCCAGGCTTCGAGGAGAAAAGCTCAGAAACGTTAAAAGCTATTGAAGCGATGAATCTGGCTTTGATGCGATTGTCGGTTGACTGCAAATTGGAGGATGCCGGCAAAGCCCTGTATATTCTTTCGGCACCAGCTGGAAAAGCCAACGTCGATATGATTAAGGACTTAGGTAATCGCTTGCGAGAGCTGGCGCCACATTCTGAAATAAGGGATGGTAGTTTCCCCGGAGATAAAAATTTCACCAAAGTCACTGTAATAATATCAGAATTGATTTACGTGGACAGGATCAGGAACTATTACGACAGGGCAGCCAGAATGGCTAAGGTGGCGGCGGGCGAGGAAAAGACGGATTAGAATGACCCTTTTCGACCTGGATGGGCTGGAAGCGAAGGGTAAAGAAGTTCCTGTGTCGGATGATGAGCACTTTCAAGATATGCCCCTGGCAGCCAGAATGCGACCGCGTAGCTTTGCTGAGTTCGTGGGGCAGGAGCACCTGGTGGGCGAGGGGCGGGTGCTGAGGAAATGCTTCGATTCAGACCAGTTACCTTCGATGCTTTTTTGGGGGCCACCGGGCAGCGGCAAGACGACTTTGGCATATGTTATCGCCAGCGTTACCAAGTCACATTTCAGCCCGCTGAGTGCTGTCAGCGCTGGTGTAGCTGATTTAAGGCGTATTGTAGAAGAGGCAAGGCGCAGACGTAAGCTTTCAGGGCAGCGAACCGTCCTGTTTATCGATGAAATTCATCGATTCAATAAGACTCAGCAGGACGCCGTATTACCATACGTGGAAAACGGTGTGGTGATTCTAATCGGTGCAACCACGGAAAATCCTTCATTTGAGGTTATCTCAGCGTTGCTCTCCAGATGCCGGGTGTTTACCCTGAATTCACTAACTGATGAAGAGGTTCGTCTTATTGCCGAACGAGCTATTAGAGATGAGAACAGAGGGCTGGGCAAGTTGAAGGTAGAGCTTCCTGAAGACGCTCTGGAGCATCTTGTCGTTATGTCTAACGGCGATGCTCGAGTGGCGCTCAATGCTTTGGAGATGGCAACGCAAGCCACTGCGCCAGATGCTGATGGATATCGGCGGCTCAGCCTTAAGACCATTGAAGAGGCGCTGCAGCATCGGGCTTTGCTTTATGACAAGAGCGGTGACCAGCATTATGACCTGATATCGGCGCTCCATAAGTCGCTGCGCGGTTCTGACCCGGATGCAGCCTTATACTGGCTGGGAAGAATGCTTGAGGCGGGTGAAGACCCTCTTTATATTGCCCGGCGACTGGTGCGCTTTGCTTCTGAAGACGTGGGCATGGCTGACCCTAGAGCCTTGATGGTAGCTGTGGCTGCGCAGCAGGCAGCCCACTTTATAGGCATGCCTGAAGGCAACCTGGCTCTGGCTGAGGCGGTAACCTATCTGGCTACAGCGCCCAAAAGTAATTCCCTGTACGAAGCCTACTCCAAGGTGCAGCAAGATGTCGAGCGAAGTCGTAATGAGCCAGTGCCGCTTCACCTGCGTAATCCGGTCACCAAATTGATGCGCCAGCTTGGACATGGAAAGGGTTACAAATATGCCCACGATTACCCGGACCATTTCGTTGAACAGCAGAACCTGCCGAGCCTGCTTAAGGGAAAGCGCTACTACTCACCCAGTGACCAGGGCTATGAAAAGGAAGTACGTTCCAGGCTTAAGGCCTGGTGGGAAAATAAGCGGGGGAAGAAAGACTGAGACAGAACGCCGTATCTTTTCCTTGTGGCAAGCTTACGCTTGAAGGTCTTTGTTATTTCCCTGACGGCGATGGAATTTTCCCCGCAGTAGTGCTGTGTCATCCTCATCCACTTTATGGCGGCTCGATGAATAACAACGTTATTATGGCGGTAAGTTCTGCCTTGGTTGAGAAGTCGATAGCTGCTTTTATGTTCAACTTCAGGGGTGTGGGTAGCAGCCAGGGTAACTATGGTGATGGCATTGCTGAACAAGAGGATGTGGCAGCAGCCATAAGCTGGCTCATTTCACAGCCAGCGGTGGATGGCGATAGAGTTGGGCTGCTGGGCTACTCTTTTGGCGCCACCGTAGCTTTGCCTGTTGCCTGTACTGACGAGAGGGTCAAGGCGTTAGCGCTCATTTCAATGCCTCCCGGGTCATCACAGATATCTCAATTGAAGAGCTGCCCCAAGCCAAAGCTCATAGCCTGCGGTACTGATGATTTTGTGGTGCCGCTTGACCAGGCAAAGTTGATGAACCAAGAGGCGGCTGAACCGAAGCAATTTGAGCTTATAGATGGAGCTGACCATTTCTGGTTGGGATATGAGACAGTGCTTGCGGGGAAGGTAGTTGCCTTATTCAAAGGCAAATTCTAGTCCTAGCTTATTTTCTGCGCTGGATTTCTGATATGCGCTCTTTGGCTGCCGCGATCAGCTCCGGGTCTTCTGATAGCTCTATAGCCTTGTTTAAGTCGGCAATAGCCAAATCGGCCTGTCCAGTGTTGAAATAGACGATTCCCCGATTGTAATAAGCCAGAGTGTAATCAGGTTCGAGCTCGATTGCCTTATTGTAGTCAGCGATTGCCTTATCCAATTGACCGGTGTTGATATAGGTATATGCCCGGTTGCTATACGCCGCAAGGTAACCAGGTTCGAGCTCGATTGCCTTGCTGAGGTCGGAGATAGCCAGCTCCCATTTCCCCTGTGAATTATAAACTGAGCCTCGATTGTAATATGCCACAGCCAGCTCCGGGTCCAGTTCGATAGCTTTGTCCAGGTCGGCTAAAGCTAAATCCCCCTGTCCCGTTGCCCGGTAAATGTAGCCGCGGCTAATATAAGCTTCGGCTAGTGCCTGGTCAAAAATAGCAAGAGCCGGCTCCAGCTCCGTGGCTTTGCTGAAATTGGCGATAGCCGCATCCCATTGCTCCTGTTCTTCGCAGACCAGGCCCCGGTTGTAATAAGCCCAGGCATAGTCAGGCTTTAGCTCGATAGCCTTGTCCAGGTCGGCAATAGCCGCATCGAATTGCCCGATGTTAGTATAGGCAGAACCGCGGTCGTTGTAGGCCAGGGGATTGGTTGGGTCAGACTCGATTGCCTTGCTCAAGTCCGCTATGCCCATATCCCAGTTGCCCTGGCCATTGTGGACCAGCCCTCGATTGTAATATGCCTCGATCAGCTCAGGGTCTAGCTCAATAGCCTTGTTTAAATCAGCAAGTGCCTCTTCAGCTTGTCCCTTGCTGGCGTAAGTCCAGCCCCGGTTGCTATATGCCACAGCCAGTTCCGGGTCCAGTTCGATAGCCTTGTTTAAGTCGGCAATAGCCATGTCCCACTGCTGTTGAGCATGATAAATGGAGGCCCGGTGACTATATGCCTCAATTAATTCAGGGTCCAGTTCTAGCGCCTTGCTAAAATCACTGAGAGCCGGGGGCCAATCTTCTCTGGCGGCATAAGCCTCCCCTCGTTTACTGTAGGCTAGAGCCAGATTCGGATTGGACTCGATTGCCTTGCCGTACTCGCTGATGGCTTCAGCCCACTGCGCCTGACTCGAATAGATGTCTCCCTGCTCAAGATGCTTTTGTGCCGGGTCAGCACATGCCAGCACCGATAGCATGATGCCGATTAACATGATAACTAAAAGCCTGTGTTTCATAGCGTCGCTAAGTATAACATACCCGCCAATTTTACCCAAAGCCTGCGAATTGCACCGAATATGCCCCCCACGATGTTGCGGAAACCTTGGGTAGATTGGAGCATCGGCTCCAATCATGCCTGGAGCGGATGCTCTAGGCTACCCGTTATTAACCGGAGCCTGCAGGATGCCCGGAAGCCATCCCGCCCGACACTCTCGGATTAAATGCCAAAGCGACAGGTTTGACTTGTTTGAATAGAACATTAGTGCTAATATAACATAGATTATGGCGAAATTATTAAAGATAGCTTTAGACGAGCAGAGGTATGACCTGGCTGCCTATGTTCTCGTCTATGGGCTTATCAGGGCAAAGCAAAATGAAAAGAAAAGAAACCGCAAAGGGCAGAAAGCCGGACTTCTACAGCAAGGCACTCGATGAAGCCGAAAAACTGGAACTCGAGGAAGCCAGAGGTATAGAAGGCATCGATGAGGAAATTGCTATACTCCGCGTCAAGCTCAGGGAGCTTATATTGGCGAAGCCGGAGAGACTTGACCTTCATCTGAAAGTAGCTACAGCCATCGCCCGGCTTGTCACCACTCGCTACAACATCACCAGGGAGCAGAAGAAGTCTCTCAGGGAGGCGGTCACCAGAGTCCTCACCGAGATCGCAGTCCCGCTGGGTATAAAATCACTGATAAGATGAAGCTCAGACCGTACCAGCAAGAAGTAGCCAGGCATATCGTGGAAAGCATTGAAGGCAATCTCGGCCTGACCTTCTCTGTGGAAATCGCCCGCCAGGGTGGTAAAAACGAGCTTTCCGCCCACCTGGAAGTCTTGCTGCTGACCATGTTCATGGCTGCCGGCGGCAGCTCCATCAAGTGTTCCCCCACGTTTAAGCCGCAGACAATCATATCTATGAGCCGGTTGAAAGAAAGGTTGGACGACTTTGGCTTCGGTGGCATCTGG
>Ga0214473_10004426_pt1 | contig 16883 bp, 7 predicted proteins | sample RVTome_7_FD_203509 | JGI IMG/M metagenome (GOLD analysis project Ga0214473, IMG submission 203509) | Soil microbial communities from uranium-contaminated site in the Upper Colorado River Basin, Wyoming, United States - RVT98D197 | ecosystem: Environmental > Terrestrial > Soil > Contaminated >... | reverse complement strand
TAGCTGCCGGGAAGCTTAAGGCCCGAGGCCAAAGTGGTGACGCGAGCACCCAGTAGGTTGTAGACGGCGAGGTCTATCTGCTGAGCAAATGGGAGGCTGAAGGAGATGACGGTATTGGGATTTGCCGGATTGGGCCCCAGCAAGATTTGCAGACCGGCCTGCGGGTGCCGCTGCACCGGCGGCGGGCCGACGGCCGATGTGTCTCCGGTGATGTTGCGGAAGAACATCATGCCGCCACTAAAAGCCGTGCCCAGAAAAAAGTCTCCATCGCCATCATGATCAATGTCAACAATGTCTATACCATCCAGCACAAACTTGCCCCCTTCAAGCTGCAGAAATGTATTTGTCTGGAAAACCAAATTAGGCATTTGAGGCGAACCTGTATTTAGATAAAATCCAATAAAATCATCGTTCACCCAGTTGCCCATGGTCCTGAAATAGTCCAAGTCACCGTCGCCGTCAATGTCATAAAAAGTGGACCAAGCGCCTCCCGGAGTGGAAAGCCCCTGCCAATTCAAAACGGGATCAGCAAATTGGGGCGCTGCGGGCGAGCCGATGTTCTCAACGAAATAGAAAACGTCGTTGTTGTCTCTTAGAAATAAGTCTCGATCGCCATCCGCATCAATATCGGCCAGCAAGGGCCGAATGGCAACATGATACGGATAAGGCACGAGATTATTAGAATAGAGAGCAAAGGTGGCATTTTGCGGTGTGCCGGTATTTCGATATAAATATAACCCCGGGTAGGGGGGATTGGGAAGCAGCGCCTCGCCGACAAATAGGTCGGGATCTTGATCGTCATCCATATCCGCAAAAGCAGGATTGCCATCATTAACTGAAATATTTTGATATGAACCCGTTATCCAAGAAAATGAGGCATTCATGGAATCCCCAATATTCTCGAAATAGCTGATCCTATCCCCCATATTTTGCGCGAAGAGGTCAGCATCAATATCAGCGTCTATGTCCGTCATGCAGTTAGCTGCCCAATTGCCCTCATCCAGTCCCAGGTAATTCTTTGTTCTTAAGATCCATTGGGGGATAAAAACTGATCCAATATTTTCGTAGAAAAATAGGTCGCCCGGGCTGTAAATCGTTGATTGATTGTCCCGCCCCACGATGAGGTCGTAATCCCCATCCCCGTCAATGTCGGCGAACTCCGGCGCGGCATACCAATCCACCTCAATGCTATCGTAAAAATTAGTCACAAAGCTGAAATTATAATTGACCGAATCCCCGTCATTACGGTAATACCAGATGTTGCCGTCACTGTTGCCGATGAACAGATCAAAATCACCATCAGAGTCAATATCGCAAAAAGTTGGATCGGCGTCATCACCCACGTTAATTCCCAGCCAGGGATTGCTTTCCAGATTATAGGCAAAACTAAAGGCAGTGCCCACATTGCGATAGAACTGCAAGTGTCCCTGATACTCGCCGCCGACCAGATCCGCATCTCCATCATCGTCGATGTCAACTAAGGCCACATGAGTGCCGAATACCGGGTCGCCTTGATTGTCAAATAGAGTGTCACGCGGTGACAAGTAATTGGGGCTGCTTGCCGTTCCTATGTTTTCAACAAATGTCACATAGCCGCCGCCAATAAGTATGTCCCAATCGCCATCTGCATCCAAATCGAAGCAGTCAGGATTTGTGTGCCCAAATTCGTCCACTGATTTCAAGGAGTCACTTAAGCCCATAAGCGCGTAATCGGGGACTGTAATATTGCCTACATTTTCAAAGTAAGGTATAGGGGAATTAACGAACTGACCAACAAGAATGTCCAAATCACCGTCCGAGTCAATATCCACAAAATCGGGGGCGCTTTCGCTAAACCCTCCCTCCCAGGGAGCAAAAGTCTGCCAGCCGTTGATCTCCACCGGGATGGTGTCGAATTCCTGGCGGAATTGGAATTCCTGCGCGCACAGCAGGGCGGGCAGAAGCAGCATTGTAATTGTTGCGTATTTCATGGCATTGTCCGTTGGTTTTGTATGGGCGCAGCGCGCTGCGCCCATACAACTTCCATTGTCATTCCGGGCTTGCCTGCCCCTTCGGGGACCCGGCATCCAGAATTTATGGATTCCCGCCTTCGCGGGAATGACAGGGCGGAGGTTATTTTAAGACGAGCATCTTCCCGGCATCTACAAATTTGCCGCCGCGCTCGAGACCTTCGGCGGTGATGCGATAGAAGTAAATCCCCGATGGTAATTTCGATGCATTCCAACGGATTTTCGGCCAGCCGGCGTCGTAGGTGTGCTCAAATGGCAAGCCGAGCTGCTGACCCTTGATGTTGAAAATCTCTAATTTCACTCTCGATCTCTGCGGCAGTTCCAGCGGAATCACCGTCTCGGCGTTGAAGGGATTGGGGAAGTTCTGTCGCAATCTGTATTCCTGCGGCAGTTGCGTGACGCTGCTGGGCCCCTCCATCAGGCTGCGGCGCGCGTAAAGACCAATCCCGAAACCGCCGTTCGACGGAGTTACTGGATCGTTCGGCAGGGCTTGCGTCTCGGGGGGCAGAGTAAATTCCACCTCGGCATTCTCGGACGCGTCATACCAGAGAAAGGTCATGGGGTTGCCGAAGCCGTAGCCGTCCACCTCCATGGGGGTGGCGATGTCGTCCTCCCAGGCGATCAGCACCACCGGGAATTCGCCCTGATAGCTCTTCGCCCCCACGCAGCGGTCGCCGTCGAAAACACCGATCTCATCGCCCGCTTCCAGCGGCGTCTCGCCCAGATCCACGGTGTCAATGACGATGGGATAGGACCAGTGAGTGTAGGGCTGATACTGGAAGTGCGCCGACGAGGCGACGCCTCGCCCGCTGCCGGGGAGTTCCGGCGGGATATAATTGTCATTCTGCCATTGCGGCCAGCCGTTCCAGCCGTCGAAGTCGTATGACGAGTTATCCGAAAAGCCAAGAAAATAGCCCCGCCCGGGCTCGAGCACCCCGATCTGATCTATCTGCCGCCGTGTCTGGCTACCGGCATTGGGGATGTAGACCTTGCCGTCATCGGTCTTGACGATCTTTAGATCGTAGGGCTCATAGGCATGAGGATCCGTTATGGGATACCAGACAAGCCAGTGAAACGGACCTTCAAAACTGAAGTTGGCGGGATCACCATTCGGGGGAAACTGCTGGATGGGCACATCGGCCAGCTTGCAGTATCCAGGAGCCGCATAGCCTATGAAGAACCAGTAGCTGATGCCGGGCTCGCCCACGTTTTGATCGTGCGCCCAGGCGGAGCTGGGAGTGAGGCTGAATTCCTGCGGAGTGAAGCGAGGCCGATCCCCAAAAGACCAGGATGCAGCAACTTCCAAGCTGAAGTAGTAGGCGTAGTTGACATCCCAGATCGTCGTTGGCGGCAGTCCATATGGGTGAGGATAGTAGAGGTTATTGTAATTCCATTGGTACAATTCCCCGTCATGGTCGAAAAACCAGTCATTTAATGGGGAGACATCTGGGAGAATGTCTATCATCTGCAGGTAATTTTGTGGCGTCGGATCGGGCGGGATGATATGCCACGACACCAGGTTCCAGCCTATGTGGAGCTGCACGGTTTGGTCGTATTCATCATTCGAAATGGAATTGTACGCGTCGAAACTGAGAATCTGCATAGCGGGACCCATTTCGCCGGGGGCGTCGGTAAAGACGGTGGAGGCCCCTACGGGGGCCGCCAGGATTAAAAGCAAGAGTGGAATCATTTGATGATCGTCAACTTTTCCGAGAGGCTCTGCTGCGGCGTATTGAGCCGAATAATATACATCCCCGCCGCGCGATTTCCCGCATCCCACACATACCGATATTCCCCCGGCAGATGAAAGCCCGACGCCAGCTCGGCGACTCTCCTTCCGAGTAAATCGTAGACATCCAAAGACATATTGCTCGCAACGCGCAGCTCGAAACTCGCAACTACAACGGGATTCGCCGGATTGGGCCCCAGAGAGATTTGCAGCCCCGCCCGAGGATGCCGTATTACCGGCGGTGGCGCCGAGACCTCGCCGGTGATGTTGCGGAAGAAATAGATGCCACCATCTAAATTCAATGAAAGCAGAATATCTCCATCGCCGTCATCATCTATATCGAATATGTCAATGCCTGAAAAGGACTGTTGCCTTTCAAAAGTGAGCAAATTCTGTGTCGCCAAGCTGAATATCGGATTTTGTTGAGTTCCGATATTGCGATAAAACCACACCCAGTTGGTGTAGTAATAGGAATAAGAATATGGCAGGCCAAACATATCCTGATCTCCGTCATTGTCTATGTCATAAAAGCAATAGCCATACAGCCCATTATACAAAATAGAGTCAGGAGTAAAAGCTCCAAACCACCAGTTTATGACGGGATTACCAAAGGAAGGACTGCTGGGTGAGCCGATATTCTCAAAGTAATATCGCGTGTCCTCATGATCCGTGATGAAGAGATCCTGGTCCGCGTCTCCGTCAATATCGGCCAGATCGGGGATAATGGCCACGAAGTAGTTTTGTGGCACCAAGTTGGACGAGTAAAGGGAAAACGATGCATTCTGCGGAGTCCCACGATTTTGATACAGATGCAACCCAGGATAGGGCGGATTGGGGACCAGAGCCTCCCCTACGAACAAATCTTGATCCTGATCGGCATCAATATCCTTCAGGACGATATTGGCTCCGCTGACATGGATGTCTTGATAGGTATCGGTAATCCAGCGAAAGGATGCCGAATCCTGGTTGCCCACGTTCTCATAATGACTGATATAGTCGCCGCGGTTCGCCATAAATAAGTCCTGATCACCATCCGCGTCTATATCGGCGTGGCGGTTTTGAGCTCTCTGCCCCAAATCCAATGACACATAATTTTTGGTAACCAGCTCCCATTGAGGCAAGCTGGGTGAGCCTACGTTTTCATAGAAGAAGAGATCGCCCGGACTGACGATATTACTCTCGTTCTCCCGCCCCACAAACAGATCGTAATCCCCGTCGCCGTCAATATCCGCGAACTCCGGAGCCGCATACCAATCCACCTCAATGCTGTCGTAAAAATTGGTCACATAGGTGAAATTGTAGTTGACAGAATCCCCGTCGTTGCGGTAATACCAGATGTTGCCGTCCATATTGCCGATGAAAAGATCGAAATCGGCGTCCGCATCAATGTCTATAAAGCTAGGAATCGCATTATTGCCTACGTCTATTCCCGCAAATTGTGATGAGAATAAATTCAGATCCCATGCATTTGGACTACCCTCATTTCGATAGAACTGGATATTACCATAATAATTGCCCATGAACAAATCAAAATCCCCGTCGTCGTCTATATCAGCAAAAGCAAAATGGCTTTTTCCGGTATTATCAATATTCTCTAGGGAATCCGTTACGAACACAAAATTCGGCGATGAAGAATTGCCGACATTTTCCCAATAATGAATCAAACCGACGCCATCCCCCAAAAAAAAATCCAAATCACCGTCCCCGTCCAAATCGCAGAATCTTGGTGCAGACTTCCCAAAATAGATAAGATTATTTAAATCTACCCCATTCCATGCGCGGCTTATAAGATGAAAATCATGTTGTAATGCGGTGCCCACATTCTGATAGTACGTAATAAATCCCACATAATTCCCAATAAACAAGTCCAAATCAGCGTCGGCGTCAATATCGCAAAATTCCGGATAAGATTCACTTTCCCCGCCAGCCCAGGGGGAAAAGGTCTGCCAGCCGTTGATTTCGACAGGGATTGAGTCATATTCCTGGCGGAATTGCAGTTCCTGAGCCCACAGCAGGGCAGGAAGAAGCAGCATTATAATCGTCGCATATTTCATGGTGTTGTCCTTGCAGGTTTTGTAGGGGCACGGCGCGCCGTGCCCCTACGGTTCACGGTTTCCGGTTCACGGTTCACGGAATTTATTTCAGCACAAGCATTTTTCCCGCATCCGCAAATTTACCGCCGCGCTCCAAACCCTCGGCGGTGATGCGGTAGAAGTAGATTCCCGACGGCAGTTTCGCCGCATTCCAGCGGATCTTCGGCCAGCCGGCGTCATAGATGTGCTCGAACGGCAGTCCCAGGCGCTGGCCTTTGACGTTGAAGATCTCCAGTTTCACATTGGATCTCTGCGGCAATTCCAGCGGAATAACCGTCTCGGAATTGAAGGGATTGGGGAAGTTCTGCCCCAGTTTATAGGCCTGGGGCAACTGCTGCAGCGATTGCACGCCATAGACCATGCTCCGCACCCCATACACGCCCGCCCCAAAACCCGAATGCGTCGGCGCAATGGGATCGTCCTGGACGGCCATGGGACCCGGCGGCGGCACGAAGGTCACCTCCTTGTTTTCCGAGGCGTCGTACCAGACGAAGGTCATCTCGTGGCCAGCGAGGTAGCCGTCCAGCGTGTCCGGCGTGGCGATGTCGTCCTTCCAGCAGGTGATCTTCAGCGGGAATTCACCGTTGTAAACCGACGCTCCCACGCACATCTCGCCGTCGAAGACCGCAATCTGGTCGCCCGCTGCCATGGGGCACTCCTGCAAATCCACCGTGTCAATGAACACGGGGTAGCACCAGTGGGTGAAGGCCTTGAACTGGAAGTGAGCGGCCGAGGCGGTCTGCGGCGGAGTGGGATTGGGCGGCGGCGGCAACGCATCCCAGCCCGGGTAGCCCTGCCAGCCGGCAAAGGGCATTGAGGTCGTCTCCTGCCGGAAGCCCAAGAAGTAGCCTCGGCCAGGCTCCAGAACACCGATCTCATCGTATTCCTGCCCGTGCGTGTGAGGATAGCGCGGATTATTATTGTCGAAGGGCAGATAGATCTTGCCGTCGTCGGATTTGACCATGACCAGGTACTGTCCCTCCCAGGGCCGATGCGTATACCCATATTGAGGATCATTATTGTACCAGTATAGCCAGTGGAACGGGCCGGTGTACTCGGTGTTAGCCGGCGATCCCCAGCCGTTCTCGATATTGGGCGGATACGAATTATAGACCGTCGCCAGCTTGCAGAGTCCGGGCGCCGCATAGCCCATGAAGAACCAGCCGTTGGTGACTTGATCCGGGTAGTACGTGTCCAGCGAATCGTCCCAGGCGCCGCTGGGATTGATGGTGAATTGGCCGAGCGGGAATCGCTCCTTATCCTGAAATTCATCCCAAATATGAGGAGCATTCATCCATATATAGTAGGCGTAGTCGAGATGCCAAACTAGGGTCTGATACACTTCCTGCGGCCAGAAGTTCACATTATTATCCCATTTGTACAGCTTTCCGCCTTTGCTGTTAAACCAGGTCGGCACCGGTGGATCAGGTGGATCATAGATCCACATCGGCAGAATTTGAGCAAAGTAGATGTCCGGTTCGAGCGGTTCGATATGCCAGGACACCAGGTTCCAGCCGGGGTGGAGCTGGACGGTTTGGTCGTATTCATCGGCGGCTTGGGGGGCGGGATTGTTTTCGTTGACCATGAGCATGGCAGGGCCCATTTCGCCGGGGGCGTCGGTAAAGACGGTGGAGGCCCCTACGGGGGCCGCCAGGATTAAAAGCAAGAGTGGAATCATTTGATAATCGTCAGCTTTTCCGAGAGGCTCTGCTGCGGCGTCTTGAGCCGCACAAAATACATCCCCGCCGCGCGACCCGACGCATCCCACACATACCGATATTCCCCCGGCAGGTGAAAGCCCGACGCCAGCTCCACCACCATTCTGCCAGATATATCGAAAACTTGCAGAGAAATATTACTGGGAACTGGGAACTGGCAACTGACAACTGTTAAGGGATTCGCCGGATTGGGCCCCAGGGAGATTTGCAGCCCGGCCTGAGGATGGCGGTAAACCGGCGGCGGCGCCGAGACTTCTCCGGTGATGTTGCGGAAGAACATCATGCCGCCGCGACCGCCGGAAAAGATGAAATCGCCGTCGCCATCGGCATCTACATCAAAATAATCAATCCCGCCGGGATTCAATAGCTCTGCATCGCTTCCGAAAAATTGTGTTGTAACCAATTGCATCGATGCGTTTTGCGGCGTTCCCACATTTTGATAAAAGGAAAGCAAATTATAGTTCTCGTTAAGGAGAAAAAGATCCGGGTCGGCATCCTCATCAATGTCCGCAAAGCATATAAGTCTCGGCCCGGGATTAGCCACCGGCCAGTTCAAAATTGGTGTGCCAAAAATAGGTTGTGCCGGGGAGCCGATATTTTCGACGAAATAGAATATACCATCACTATCGGTCATGAAGAGGTCTTTGTCGCCATCTGCATCTATATCCGTCAAGGCCGGCCGTATGGTCACGTCGTAATTCCAGGGAACAAGGTTAGTGGAGACCAAGCTGAACACGGCGCGCTGCGGATCGCCAATATTTTGATAGTAGTGCAGACCCGGATAAGGAGGATTGGGAAGAACGGCCTCGCCCAGAAAAAGATCGGGATCCAAGTCGTTATCCATATCGACAAGAAACGGCGTGCCTTCGGTTACATGAATATCCTGATAATTGTCAGTCACTCGCAGGAAACTGGCCTGCTGAGCGCTACCGACATTTTCATAAAGCGCCAAATAGTCGGGCACGCAATATTTCAATGCCACAAGCAGATCATGATCCCCATCCCCGTCAAGATCGGTGCCATGGTTGCCAAGAAATCCACCCTCATCCCAGGTCAGATATTCTTCTGACAAAGGGGCCCATTGGGCAACCTGTGGTGTGCCGATATTTTGGTAGAACGCCACATCGCCATACAGCGGCGAGTTGGCGGAAAATATCTTCCGACCAACGGCCAAATCCTGATCGCCATCGCCATCCAAATCCACAAAGTCAGGAGCGGCAGCGTCCACGACATCAATATTGTTGTAATAATTACTGACTGAAGTAAAAACGAAATTGGCGGAATCCGAATCATTGCGGTAAAACCAGATTCTTCCGATGGTATTGCCGATGAATAGATCCTGATCTCCATCTGCATCTATGTCCACGAAACAGGGCACCGCGCGTTCACCGACGTCTATATTTTGAAACTGTAGCGTGTCGAGTTGGAAATCATAAACAGTTGGAGTCCCGATATTTTGATAATACTCAATCCGACCCGGGCTGTTGCCCAGAAAAAGGTCGTGGTCTCCATCATTATCAAGATCGGAAAATTCAATATGCGATTCTCCAGTTCCTTGAATGCCTTGAAGACTATCGGTGATCCAGGTGAATTGCGCTATTTGTGGCGTGCCGGTGTTCAGCCAGAAATGAACTGTGCCTCCAAGATATCCATGGCAACTGGAGAACAGATCAAAGTCGCCGTCATCATCAATATCCACAAAAAAGGGATCTATTCGGCCGGCATAAATGCTGTCAATAATGACATCGCCGAAAAAGCGGGTAACGTACTTGAATTGGGCTGAATCAGCCGTCCCAATGTTTTCAAAATAGGTTATTCGATAGCCTATATTGCCTACAAAACAATCCAAATCCCCGTCTGCGTCAATGTCGCAGAATTCTGGCGAAGTCTCCGAATCGCCCCCCGTCCAGGGAGCGAAGGGATGCCAGCCATTGATCTCCACCGGGATGGTGTCGAATTCCTGGCGGAATTGAAATTCCTGGGCGCATAGCAGAGCGGGCAGAAGCATAAGGATTATCGCCGGATATTTCATGGTTTTATCCATTGGTTTTGTAGGGGCGAGGCGTGCCTCGCCCCTACGTATTCCATTGTCATTCCGGGCTTGACCCGGAATCCATAAATCCCGGATTCCCGGAGCCGAGCCTCCCTTCGGGACGTTCGCGGGAATGACAGGTGAAAGTCTATTTTAGTACCAGCATTTTCCCTGCATCCACAAATTTCCCGCCGCGCTCCAGACCATTGGCGGTGATGCGATAGAAGTAAATCCCCGATGGCAGCTTCGACGCATTCCAGCGGATCTTCGGCCAGCCGGCGTCATAGACATGCTCGAAAGGCAAACCGAGGAGTTGACCCTTGACATTGAAGATCTCCAGCTTCACATTCGATCTCTGCGGCAATTCCAGCGGAATCACCGTCTCGGCATTGAAGGGATTGGGGAAGTTCTGATTCATTCTGTATTCCTGCGGCAATTGCGTGATCGTGCTCGGCCCCTCCATCAGGCTGCGCCGAGCGTAAAGCCCCATTCCGAAACCGCCGTTGGACGGAGTTACCGGATCGTTCGGCAGGGACTGCGTCTCGGGCGGCAGCTCAAACTCGATCTCGGCATTCTCCGACGCGTCATACCAGAGGAAGGTCATGGGGTTGCCGAAGCCGTAGCCGTCCACCTCCAGGGGGGTGGCGATGTCGTCCTCCCAGGCGATCAGCACCACCGGGAATTCGCCCTGATAGCTCTTCGCCCCCACGCAGCGGTCGCCGTCGAAGACCGCGATCTCATCGCCCGCCGTTAGCGGCGTCGTCCCCAGATCCACGGTGTCAATGACGATGGGATAGGACCAGTGCGTGTAAGGCTGAAACTGGAAGTGCGCCGCCGAGGCCACGCCCCGGCCGCTGCCCGGCGGCTGCGGCGTCACATAATTTTCATTCTGCCATTGCGGCCAGCCGTCCCATCCATCAAAGGCGTAGGGGCCATCGTCCGAGAAGCCCAGGAAGTAACCTCGGCCCGGTTCCAACACCCCAATCTCGTCTATGGGCCGGCGCTGCACGCCCGCGTAAGGCAGGTAGATCTTGCCGTCATCGGTCTTGACGATCTTGAGATCGTATGGCGGATAGTTATTCGGTTCATCATTCTGCCAGACGAGCCAGTGGAAGGGACCCTCAAAACTGAAGTTGGCGGGATCGCCGGTCGGCGCCACGCCGGTCTCCTGAATGACCACGTCGGCCAGCTTGCAGTATCCCGGAGCCGAGTAACCCAGGAAAAACCAGTAGCTGATGTTGGGATAGCCCACGATTTCGTCGTGCGCCCAAGCAGAGCTGGGCGTCATGTCAATGTCGTTGGAATAGGGCCAGACTGGCGGCCTGGAGTTGGCACCCGTGTAATCATCCCATGTATGCGGGCCGTTCATATCGAAGTAGTAAGCGCGGTGGACGTTCCAGTTTTCGTCACCAATTGCCTGATGCTCTGGCCACCAATGAGCATTATCCGTATGCACAAAAATCCTGCCGCCGGGATTGTAGTGGAACCAGGCATGCTCTCCTTGAGCTCCATCGTGTGGAAGCATCTGCTCGATAGTCAAATACACTTCTGGCGTTCCGCTGGGCCAGACATGCCAGGAGACCAGGTTCCAGCCGGGGTGGAGCTGCACGGTCTGGTCGTATTCATTGGCGGCTTGGGGGGCGGGATTGTTCTCGTTGACCATGAGCATGGCAGGGCCGGTTTCGCCTGCGGCGTTATCGGTAAAGACGGTGGAGGCCCCTAAGGGGGCCGCCAGAATTATGAGAATAAGTGGTATCATTTTATGATTGTCAGTTTCTCTGACAGACTCTCCACCGGCGTCTCCAGCCGGATGATGTAGACGCCGGAGGCGTTGCCGGAGGCATCCCAGGGGATGACGTAGCTGCCGGGAAGCTTAAGGCCCGAGGCCAAAGTGGTGACGCGAGCACCCAGTAGGTTGTAGACGGCGAGGTCTATCTGCTGAGCAAATGGGAGGCTGAAGGAGATGACGGTATTGGGATTAGCCGGATTGGGCCCCAGGGAGATTTGCAGCCCAGCCTGAGGGTGGCGATAAACCGGCGGCGGTGCCGACGCCTCGCCGGTGATGTTGCGGAAGAAGTACATGCCGCCATCATAAGTAAGCGATAAGAAAAAGTCACCGTCGCCATCGTCATCAATATCCATAACATCGATCCCAACAAATGTATCCTCTCGTTCCAGAGGCAAAAAATATTCTGTTTCCAAATTAAATAGTGGATTTTGGGCATTTCCGACGTTCCGGTAAAACCAAACCCATCTCCCGCCAGACAATCCATGTGGCACGCCAAAAAGGTCCTGATCCCCATCGTGATCAATGTCATAAAAACAGTATGAGAGCACACCAAAGCCGTTATAATACATAGGAAAGGCACCAAACCAACCCTGGGTGGGATTGGCGAAAATCGGTGAGGTTGCCGTTCCTATATTTTCGTAATAATATTTTATGCTGTCGTTGTTGGTAACGAAAAGATCATAATCCCCATCGCCGTCAATGTCAGCCAATGCGGGAATAATGCCAACCGGAATATTTCCAGGCACCAGATTGTTGGAATAGAGCGAATACTGCGCATTTTGCGGAGTGCCGCGATTTTGAAACAGATGAAGACCAGGGTAGGGCGGATTAGGGATCTGCACTTCACCCACGAAAAGATCCGAATCCTGGTCGGCGTCAATATCGCTGAAATAAATGTAGGCTCCATTCACCGCGATGTTCTGATAGGAATCCGTAACCCAAAGGTAGGAAGCCGAATCCGAGCTCCCAATATTTTGATAAAAACTGACATGATTATTAAAATTGGCGGAAAATAGATCCAAATCACCATCCGCATCACTATCCGCGTGATGATTCTGCGATTTTAACCCTTGATCCAAGGACAGGTAATTTGTCGTCACCGATTGCCATTGGGGTATGCTGGCGCCACCGGTATTTTCGTAGAAGAATACATCCCCCGGACTGTTGGGATTGCTGTAGTTCTCCCGCCCCACAAACAAGTCATAATCCCCGTCACCGTTAATGTCCGCAAACTCCGGCGCGGCGTCATAATCCACCCAGATGCTGTCGTAAAAATTGCTCATAGACGTGAAATTGTAATTCGCCGAGTCCCCGTCGTTGCGGTAATACCAGATGTTGCCGGCTCTATTGCCTAGGAAAAGATCATAATCATGATCGGCGTCTATATCCACAAAACAGGGTGAAGCATCGTATCCAACGTCTATCCCGGCAAACTGCCCAGAAGACAAATTCAAGTCCCATGCGGCAGAACTACCGTCATTTCGATAATATAGAATATTTCCATAATAATTGCCTATGAACAGATCAAAATCCCCATCATGATCTATATCCGCAAAATCAAAGCGGCTGAAACCGCCTATATCAATATTTTCCAAAGTATCCGTTATGAATTCAAATGTAGGGGATATAGACGTTCCTATGTTTTCCCAATGGTGGATTAAGCCTACGCCATCACCGGTAAAAAAATCAAAATCCCCATCACCGTCCAGATCACAAAATTCAGGTGCAGTATGTCCAAAATTGGTAAGATTTAGTAAATTGATCCCACTCCAGGCTCTGGTAACTAATTTGAAACTTGGAAGTTGAAATGTTCCTTGATTCTCGTAATAGGTGATGAAACCCAAACTATTGCCAATAAATAAATCCAAGTCGCCATCGCCATCAAGGTCGCAGAATTCCGGATAGGATACACTTTCACCCCCACCCCAGGGGGCAAGCGTCTGCCAACCGTTGATCTCGACCGGGATGGTGTCGAATTCCTGCCGGAATTGGAATTCCTGCGCCCACAGCAGGGCGGGCAGAAGCATTAGAATTATCGTCGTATATTTCATGGCATTATCCGTTGGTTTTGTAGGGGCACGGCGCGCCGTGCCCCTACGTATTCCATTGTCATTCCGGGCTTGACCCGGAATCCATGTTTTCTGGATTCCCGCTTTCGCGGGAATGACCTCTTCCTTCATTTATTTCAGCACCAGCATTCCGCCCGAGGGCGGACTATTCTGCTGAAATATCAAATCATCCGCCAGTGGGCGGATCGCTTCGCTCATTTCAGCAGAATCAGCTTCCCTACCGCGCTGAAATGACCTTCTCGCTCCAGGCCTTCTGCCGTTATGCGGTAGAAGTAGATCCCCGACGGCAGCTTCGCCGCATTCCAGCGAATCTTCGGCCAGCCGGCGTCGTAGGTGTGCTCAAACGGCAATCCCAAGCGCTGGCCTTGGACGTTGAAGATCTCCAGTTTCACATTGGATCTCTGCGGCAGCTCCAGCGGAATCACCGTCTCGGCGTTGAAGGGATTGGGAAAGTTCTGCTTCATCCTGTATTCCTGCGGCAGTTGAGTGACCGTGCTGGGCCCCTCCATCAGGCTGCGCCGCGCGTAAAGCCCCATCCCGAAGCCGCCGTTCGACGGAGTCACCGGATCGTTCGGCATGGCTTGTGTCTCGGGAGGCAGCTCAAACTCAATCTCAGCATTCTCCGATGCGTCATACCAGAGGAAGGTCATGGGGTTGCCGAAGCCGTAGCCGTCCACCTCCATGGGGGTGGCGATGTCGTCTTCCCAGGCGATCAGCACGACCGGGAATTCGCCCCCGTAGCTCGCCGCCCCCACGCAGCGGTCGCCGTCGAAAACCCCGATCTCATCGCCTGCCGCCAGAGTCGTCGTCCCCAGATCCACGGTGTCAATGACGATGGGATAGGACCAGTGCGTGTAAGGCTGATATTGGAAATGCGCCGACGAGGCGACGCCCCTCCCGCCGCCCGGCGGCTGCGGCGGGATATAATTTTCATTCTGCCATTGCGGCCAGCCGTCCCAGCCGTCGAAAGTGTAGGGCCCATCGTCCGAGAAGCCCAGGAAGTAGCCTCGGCCCGGTTCCAACACTCCAATCTCGTCCAGGGGACGGCGCTGCACGCCCGCGTAAGGCAGGTAGATCTTGCCGTCGTCGGTCTTGACGATCTTCAGATCATACGGCGGAAAATTAGGATGCTCCGGGTGTTCATCGCTATTCCACCAGATAAGCCAGTGCAACGGGCCTTCAAAGCTGAAGTTGACCGGATCGCCGGTCGGCGCCACGCCGGACTCCTGAATGACCACATCGGCTAGTTTACAGTAGCCCGGAGCCGCAAATCCCATGAAGAACCAGTAGCTGATGTTGGGATAGCCCACAATCTCGTCGTGCGCCCAGGCGGAGCTGGGAATGATATTGCTGATGTCGCCCAGCGGGAAGCGCTCCTTATTCTGAAACTCATTCCAGTTGTGAGGGGCATCGAGCTTGATGTAGTAGGCGTAGTTCAAATCCCATGGCGGATTAGTTTGATAGTCGTATGGCCAGTGCAGAGTCATACTATTCCACATGTAAAGTTGTCCGCCTTTTGTATTGAACCAAGTGGGCTGGGGCGGGTTCTCATTCGTCCATAAGGGAAGGATTTGAGGCATATAGAAGTAAGGCGGGAGCGGTTCGACATGCCACGACACCAGGTTCCAGCCGGGGTGGAGGGGGAGGGATTGGGAGTAGGCGGTCTGTAGTTGGGGTTCCGCCGTTTCATGGATGATGATTAGGCCCGGCCCCATCTCGCCGGGAGCGTCGGTAAAGACGGTGGAGGCCCCTACGGGGGCCGCCAGGATTAAAAGCAAGAGTGGAATCATTTGATAATCGTCAGCTTTTCCGAGAGGCTCTGCTGCGGCGTCTTGAGCCGCACAAAATACATCCCCGCCGCGCGATCTCCCGCATCCCACACATACCGATATTCCCCCGGCAGATGGAAGCCCGACGCCAGCTCCACCAACTTTCTCCCCGATATATCGAATACTTCTAAGCTGATTTGACTTGCCACTTGCATCTTGCAACTGATAACTGTTATGGGATTGGCCGGATTGGGCCCCAGGGAAATTTGCAGCCCCGCCCGAGGGTGGCGCTCCACCGGCGGCGGCGCCGAGGCCTCGCCGGTGATGTTGCGGAAGAAATACATGCCGCCGTCGTAGCCAACGGAAAGCAGAATATCACCATCACCATCTCCATCTATATCAAAAAAATCAATTCCCGAAAATTTTTCCTGCCTTTCCAAGGGCAACAGTTCTTGAGTTACTAGTTCAAATTGCGGATTCTGTGAGCTTCCGACATTACGATAGAACCAAACCCAATTGAAGATGTCAAACCCTGTGGGTACGCCGAACATATCCAAATCCCCATCATTGTCGATGTCATAAAAGCAATAGCCAAACAACCCATAATCCGAAACCGTGTCCGGAGGAAAGGCGCCAAACCACCCAAATGTAGGGCTCCCGTAAGCAAATGATGAAGATGATCCGAGATTCTCGAAGTAATAGCGCGTGTCCTGATGATCGGTAATAAAAAGATCGTAATCCGCGTCGCCGTCAATATCGGCCAGATCGGGGATAATGGCCACAAAATAATTCTGGGGGACCAGATTGGACGAGTAGAGGGATAACGACGCGTTCTGCGGAGTCCCCCGATTTTGATATAAATGCAGCCCGGGATAAGGTGGATTGGGCACCAGAGCCTCTCCCACAAAAAGATCAAAATCCTGATCGGCATCCATGTCCTTCAGGACGATGTTGGCGCCACTGACGTGGATGTTCTGATAGGTATCGGTGATCCAGCGAAAGGAAGCCGAATCCTGGTTGCCCACGTTCTCATAATGACTTATATAGTCGCCGCGATTCGCCATGAATAGGTCCTGGTCGCCGTCCCCATCTATGTCCGCATGACGATTTTGTGCTCTTTCCCCCAAGTCCAGGGATAGATAATTTAGCGTAATGAGAGACCACTGAGGAAGGCTGGGTGAGCCCACGTTTTCATAGAAAAAGAGATCGCCCGGACTGACGATATTATTTTCGTTTTCCCGCCCCACAAAGAAATCATAATCTCCATCGCCGTCAATGTCCGCGAATTCCGGCGCGGCATACCAATCTACCTCAATGCTGTCGTAAAAATTGGTCATATACGCAAAATTGTAATTCACCGAATCCCCATCATTGCGGTAATACCAAATGTTGCCGTCCATGTTGCCGATGAAAAGATCAAAATCTCCGTCGGCGTCAATGTCTGCGAAGCTGGGAATCGCATTGTTGCCCACGTCAATTCCTGCAAATTGTGATGACAATAAACTCAGATCCCAAACATTTGGATTACCGTCATTTCGATAGAACAGGATATTGCCATAATAATTGCCCATGAACAAATCAAAATCCCCGTCGTCGTCTATATCAGCAAAAGCAAAATGGCTTTTTCCGGTATTATCAATATTCTCTAGGGAATCCGTTACGAACACAAAATTCG
>Ga0214473_10004425_pt1 | contig 16887 bp, 13 predicted proteins | sample RVTome_7_FD_203509 | JGI IMG/M metagenome (GOLD analysis project Ga0214473, IMG submission 203509) | Soil microbial communities from uranium-contaminated site in the Upper Colorado River Basin, Wyoming, United States - RVT98D197 | ecosystem: Environmental > Terrestrial > Soil > Contaminated >... | reverse complement strand
GAACGGTTTGAGAATCGGGTGGCAACCTCACTGCTGAAACGACTCCACTTTCTCGAAGACCGTGATGGATACCGATATGAACTGCGTTATCTTCGTGATAAGGAGGGGCGGGAAATTGATTTTGTCATTATCAAGGAAAACCGTGTTGAGGAACTGATTGAAGCCAAGTGGTCGGATGATAAGATTTCAAAATCGCTTCTCTATTATGCTGAACGCTTGAAACCCGGGAAGGCCACTCAAATCACTGCCCACTTAAGGAGACCATACAGCCAAGGGCGCATCAGAGTCACAGATCCCCTTTCATACTTTCGCCTGGACTTTTTCACAAGCGCCGAGGCCGTTAAGGTAAACTCTTAAAAATAAAATTTCTCCAATACTTCACAAACCTCTTGGAGACAGGCTTGTTTGGTCTAATAGGCTGCTGAAAAAGTCCCCGGTCCCACATTTTTGTCATTCCTGCCCCTGCCTTCGCAGGGGTAAACTTGTCCCCGCGAAAGCGGGGAGCAGGAATCCAGTGCTTTTAAGAAGTTGTGGGCTCCCGCTTTTGCGGGAGCGACAAGAAATTGAGTTTTTCAGCAACCTGCTAATAATCAGCTTGTCTACGTTCTTGCGGTCTCCCATTTCAAATTGCAAAGTATATAAGGGGGTTTGTGCAGAATGTTCTTAATTGGTGTTCCGTCATTATAAGATATAAATTAGCATCAGGCACACTCTGCACGGACGTTCCCCTCTGTCCGTAAAAAAACAGACAATCTCAGGTCAACTCCTGACGGTGAATTCACCTACGAATCTACAGTCTGAGATGACTCTGAGGGTTGATGATTATCGGTAGAAATGTGGATGATTAAATGAAAACGGAGTTTGTTGCAAGATCCTTTTCGTCACTTCAGGCCCGCCTTGCGCAGTGCGGTCAGACGCTTCTCAAGATGTTTCGCATCCCTGAAAGGCTCCCTTTTACTCCAATTCTCTAATAAAAAACTCGGGTTTATCCGGAGAATTTCTAAAGCTTGAGTGTGTGCCTCCTTAACTTGACCCGTTTCCGAGTAAACTTCTGCAAGCCCGATGTAAACGGGCAAAGGGTTAAGGCCTACCTCCTGAGCACGATTGAGACCTTGCCTATATAACACAAGTGCCTCTTCGTAACGACCCACCATACAGTAAGACCTTGCCAAAGTAGTCAGAAAGTGCCAGGGACAGAATGGATGGAGACGTATAGCTTTTTCACCCAGTGTTATTGCCTCCTCGAAGTTACCTGTATAATACAGGGTCTCAGCTAGAATCCTGTAATTGACGGCTATGTTAGGGCCTAGTTCTATTGATCTCCGGCCCATTTCGATGGCTCGCTCGTATTGTCCCTGAGCCAAATGGATTTGCCCCAGCATGGCGGTGGCACAAAAGAGGTCCTTATTGAGCGTTAGAGCCTTTTGGTTAAGTTCAATCGCCTTTTTGAAATACTCCTTGGGGGATTCACACCATCCCATCATTGCCGCATAGTAGTAACTGAAAGCTAAAAGGGACCAGGTGAATCCATATTGGGGATCCAACTTGCCTGCTTGTTCAGCTAATTCTCCAGCTCTCGCATTATCCTCCCTGGTGCGCCGTGAGATCAAATCCCAGGCTTGCGAAGCAAGGGCCCAAGCCTCCAGGTTCTTTGTATCTCTGTGCCAAACCCTGGCTTGCTCCCCTTCAGTCAGCTTGATCTGGAGAGCAACTGCAATGTTACGAGTAACGTCATCAAGAAGTGCAAAAAGATCTCTCATATCCCGATCGTACTTTTCTGACCAAATGTGGTGTCCAGAGGTTGCATCAATCAACTGGGCTGTTATTCTAATGCGCTCGCCCGACTTTTGGACACTACCTTCCAAGACATACCTTACGCCTAAATTCTCCGCAACTTTCTTTACGCCTATACGCTTTCCCTTATATTCGAACGCCGAATTGCGGGCGATAACAAAAATCTTCGGAATCTTGGAGAGCGTGGTCGTAATATTTTCAGTCACCCCATCGGTGAAGGGCTCTTGCCCGGAATCACCACTCATATTCACAAACGGCAGCACAGCGATGGAGGGTTTATCGGGAAGAGGGAATGCCATCTTCTCTTTAGAAGCAACCCCAACAGGGGTAGTAGTAGGCCGCAGATAGAAACGCCAGATCGCAACAGCAGCAACTACCACAATCACAGCAACTACCAAACCTATTGTAGCCCTCTGCCATTGCCTTGGTTTAGCCTTTTTCTCACCGATTACCTTGCCGGCTGCCTCAGCCTCCATAAGGACTTGATACACACGCACTGGTTCCAAAATGTTCTTAACGGTTTGTTCCCCAAGATATTTATATCCAAGATTCAGCTTGTTCTTAACATGATCAAAGGCAGTTCCAGAGATATAAATGCCTCCTGCTTCGGATAGGCTCTCTAATCTTGCTGCGATATTGACTCCGTCCCCCAAGATCTGCTCTCCATCCTCAACCACATCTCCAAGGTTGACACCGATCCGAAACTCCATCCTTCGATTTTCTGGCAACTCAGCGTTTCTGGTTTTCAGTTCCTTCTGAATCTCAACGGCACACTGCACTGCATCCACCACACTTACAAACTCAGCCAGCACATTATCCCCTGGAGCATCCACTACTCTTCCATGGTGCTGCTGAATGAGGCCAGTCATTACTTCTTTATAAGCGTTAAGGGTGTGGATTGTCCCAACCTCATCTTCACTCATGAGGCGGCTATAGCCTTTGACATCGGCACTGAGGATGGCGGTAAGCTTTCGTTTTACTTCTTGGGTGTTCATGAAGTCTCCCCAAAAACTCCATAAAAGGAAGGGGGAAAATAAGGTTATTTAGAAGGTTTTTTACTCCTCTTTTGAAAAAAAAACTACTCTTTTTTGATAAGAATGTCAACAAGAATTAAACGATTATCATTTGAAATATTGCATTGTAAGGGGAAATCCAAAAATGAGGACTACAGGAAGTAATGTTTTGAGGGCGATATAAGTTTTTTGAATCCGAATATTTCATTTTGATAGAAACAAAAAGGCAGAACCATTTCAGAAAATGGATCTCGTGGCACTACATTATTTTTCTTCTGGAGGTTTGATCGCCTTGAAACTCCGGTAAAGCATCAAGTCATAGACGATCTTAAGACCACCCGACAAAAAGAAGGGGAAATTGAGCAGCGCTGCATTGGCAAGCAAAGGTCCGGTGAATACGGGCGAAAGCGATGCGCCCGTTGTTCTGGCAATACCAGTGATGCCGGCCGCTGCCGAACGTTCGTCTGGAGCCACCATAGCCATAGTGTAGGATTGGCGGGTGGGCACATCCATCTGCGAGATGCTGAAACGCAATAACAGGACCGCTATAGCTAAGGGTAAGTTCGGCATGAGCGGCACCAACATCAATAAGATATTTGACGGAATGTGGGTAAAGACCATTGTTCTAATCAATCCGATCCTGGAGGCTACCCAGGCAGCGCTCAGGGCTGAAAGGCCAGCAAGGATATTTGCCCCGAAGAAAATGCTCCCCAGGATGGCTGGCTGTACATTAAAACGCACGTGAAACCAATAGGCCAGGATGCTTTGAAGGATGAAACCGCCTGCGAAGGCGTCGAGAGAAAATAGAGCAGATAGTTTGAGGACGACACCGCGAGAACGATGCAGACCAAAGCGAGTCTTGAAAGGAGAGGTGGAACGAGAGGGGTCACTACCTGCCTGGATTTCTATTGCAGGAGAAAGGCGGGTGAATAAAACTCCGAGGATGAGTCCTATGATGGCATAGCCAATCACGATCATTCGATAACTTCCGAGTGGCGTTACGCCTGAATCCTGAAAGGCTTGAACTAGGCTCCCCCCACCCAGCGCGCCCAGTGCCGTGGCAAATGACCCGACCAGATTGTACCAGGCGAAGAGATGGGTCCTTCTTTCGTTTGGAATAATCTGAGACAGCACCGCTTGCTCGATAGACAAAAACGGCCCGACTTCATAACCACTTGGGCTGATGACCCCGATGGTGGCGGCGATCAGCAGGAACACAAAATTGCGTGTCATGGCGAATAAAACGCCAGCAAAAACCATGAGAATCGCACCGGCAATAAGCATTCGCCGCCTGCCGATGCGATCAGCGTTTGTTGTAATCCATAAGGAGATGATCGTATCGCCGATGAGGGTCAGGGTCAGGAGAAGGCCGATCTGGACTTGGTTGAGTCCTACTTGTTCGAGATAGAGGATGAGGATAACGGAGAGGAACCCGTAACCAAACATACGGGCGATGCGGGTGATGAAGAGAAAGACACCATCTTGCGTTAATACCCTGAGGATTCGTGATGATTCCATAGCGAAGTCCCCTTAAAAAGTAGTGCTCCGCATTCTTGTAGGTGCTAAATAGGATTAATAATTTACTCGAATTATTCAAAGAAGTAAACCCCGTTAGAAATTCCAGTCGTTACGACTCGAAACCGAGCGGGGCATTAAACCCCGCCGGAATTATTCTAAAATCTAACCCCGCTGCAGAGCCCTGCACCGCATGGTGTACAGGGCAGAGCAGCGGGGCATTATTTCTAACGGGGTAAATAAGGTTTTAGAATTTTTAGCAGCTTTGATATTTAAGGGAAGCTGAAAGGGTTACCAACCATCCCACTACAGAAAGTTGACAGAAAGGGGAAATACGGGGTATGATTTTTTATCCGCCTACGCAGAAGACGACGGGCTCTGCCCGTGGACGAATGCGTAAGCCTTGGTTGGATTATTCATGCGCCGCAGTATTAATGCTTCGGCGGATTTCGCCACTGGCGGATAACCCTCCGAAGCCTTGGCGTAGGAGGGTATTTCATGGAGGTACCATGGGCTTTGCCCGTGGGGCTCCATAGGAGATAAAGATGGAAGAAATCACTTACCTTGAAAAACCAAGTCTTCATAAACCGTATTTAGTCATCGGGTTTGAGGGATGGCCCAATGCCGCAGAGGTTTCCTCTTTTGCCCTTCAACATTTGGTTGACAGTTTAAAGGCCAAAAAATTCGCCTCCATTCCAACAGAGAATTTTTACCAAATCTCTTCCTTGCGACCTATGGCAATCATCAAAGAGGGGAGGTTGTTAGAATTAAAATTTCAGGGCAATCATTTTTACTATGTCAAGAATGGTATTTCAAACGACCTCATCCTCTTTTATGGGGTTGAGCCCCATCTTCGGTGGAATATCTTTGTAGATCTTATCCTCGATTTAGCAGAGCGGTTCGGTGTCACGCAGATCTTTACCCTTGGTGGCACTTACGATTATATTCCTCACACCTATCCTCCCATGGTCAGCGCCCTGTTCAATCACGAAGAACTGAGGGAGAAGGTGATCCAGGCCGGACTGGGGTTGACGGAATATTCCGGACCCATCAGCATCCACACGTTTATCCTGGAAGCGGCTAAGAAGAAGGGATTAAAGGCCGTCAGCTTTTGGGGCCACGCCCCTCAATATCTCCAGACAAGAAATGTAAAGGTAGCCTGCGAGGTCTTAAAAAGACTGATGAATTGGATCGAAATGGACATTGACCTTTCAGAGCTTGAAAATGCAAGTCATTATTTTGAGGAGCAGGTCAATCATCTGGTCGAACAGGATCCAAAACTCCAGGAGGTCATTAGCAAATTGGAAGAGGTCTACAAACGTTCTGAAAAAATTTTCGGGGCATCGACTAAGGAAGATGGAGCGAAAGAAGATAAGGTCGTTTATATTCAGGCCTTCCTAAAAAAGACGGAGGAGGAAGAGAAGAAGTAAGGTTGACGATAATAAGAATTGAAAACAAGCCCACCGCATTCATGCACACTTAGCACATTTATTTTTTCTCACGATCTTCTTTTTCCGTTTCCCAAACAGAAATAACCGGGAAAAATTTAGAGAATAGGACAAACGCCAGGCTGAATCCGGCAAAGAGACCTGCGGTCATGGACCATTCCACCCATGAAGGCATGTAAGCGCCACGGAGATAGGGGAGACGGGGCTGACAGAAGGACGGGATGATGATGAGAAAACGTTCCAACCACATTCCGATGACGATGGAGATGGAGGAGACTAAGAGTCCGGGAATGGTGCGTTTGAATATCAGTATGGGTAATGGGATCACGAGGCAGAGCGTTACCATCGTCCAGAAGAGGGGAGCATATTTTCCGGTCAGTTTGCTCCAGAAGACCGCCAGCTCAAAGGAATCACCTCCATAACCGGCAACTAAGTATTCGGTAAAAGTAAAGTAGAACCAAAGCAATGTAAAGACCAGGAGAAGCAGCCCTAGATTGTTGAGATGGTAAGGTGTCATGTATTGCTCCAGATGGTAAACTTTTCTGAGAGCAATCGTCACAATGATAATCGTTGCAATGCCTGAGAAGATAGCGCCGGTCACAAAATAAGGGGCGAAGATCGAACTATGCCACATCGGCTGTGTCTGCATTCCAAAGACCCAGGAGACGACTGTATGGACGCTTACGGCAATAGGGATCACAGCAATACATAAGAAGCCAATGATTTTTCCAAGAGATAGCCATTGCTTTTCTGTCCCGGCCCACCCCAAAGAAAGGGGCTTATAAAGCCACCTTCGGCCAGGCATACGGTCTCTGAGGAGAGCAATATCTGGAATCATGAGAACGTAAAGAAAGATATTGCTGACAACAAAATAGGTCATGATGCAGGTGAAGTCCCAGAGCAGCGGCGACTTGAACTGGGCATGGATGGCTACCCAGTAGAATCGAATCCCCCGGCCCAAATCGAAAAGAATATTCGTTGGACCAGCGGCTAAGGCAAAAACAGTTACCGCTTCTGCGGCTCGACCAAAAGGAGTTCCCCATCGGGCATGGGTAATCCTCAAAACGGCTGAGACCAGCGCACCGGCATGGCTGATCCCGATAAAGAAGACGAAATTCACAAGGTAAAAGGCCCATGAGACAGGATGTCCCATCCCGGTTTCTCCCAGCCCCCAATAGTATTGCCAACCAAAGGCGAAGATAGACCAGAGGACAATGGCTGAGAGGAGGGTTGTCACAAGCCAAAACGGCCATCCCGCTCGTGTCAGCGGGGCCAGGATGGGGGCGTATTTCCGGGCAGTGGCCTCACTATCTATCATTCCATTCTCCTTCTTTAAGATAATAGACCTTGGGCTCTGTACCCAGATCCTCCAACAATCTGAAGGCTCGGCGGCTTTTAGAAAGTCTCGAGACAAGACTCTTCGGGTCATTGAGGTCCCCAAAATAGAGAGCCTCGCTCGGGCAGGTCTCAACGCAGGCTGGAATTACTTCACCTTCTCTAATTCTCCGTTTCTCCTTTTGTGCCTTCTCCTTTGCCCTCCGGATTCTCTGGATGCAAAAGTTGCACTTCTCGGTGATCCCTTTTCTCCGGTTGTAGACATCCGGGTTTAATCCTTTTTTATATTCCTCCGGCCAGGCCGGTTCATGCCAGTTGAAATATCGAACCGTGTAGGGACAATTGGAGATGCACATTCGGACCCCGATGCAACGAGGATAAACCTGAGCAACGATTCCTTCAGGATTCTTATAAGTTGCTGCGACAGGGCAGACCTTTGTGCATGGCGGGTGATCACAATGCATGCAGGGGATGGGAAGAAAGCGCATCTCTACATTGGGGTAATTCCCCTTCACTTCAGAAACAAGGTTCATCCAGAACTTCGCCCTTCCCAGTTTGGCCCCTTTTTCTCCGGCAAAGGAGATATTATTCTCCTGACGGCAGGCCACCACACACGCCTGACAGCCCGTGCACTTGTCTAAATCGATGACCATTCCCCAACGGTACATCATTTACCTCATAAGCACCAAATCCCAAGCACCAAATAACAAATAAATTCCAATGAATGAAATTCAAAATTCCAAACAAAATCTATTAGATCATTTGGACATTGGCATTTGGAATTCATTTGGATTTTGAAATTTGACATTTGTAATTTTCCGGCAAAGCCGGATCTACGCTTTATACACCTTCACCCTGGTTGAAAAGTAGGAGACGAATCCACCCAGGTGATCGTATTCTCTCGCGAGCAGGTCATTCGGATTGATTCCTCTTCCTTTTGCCCAGCGGCCATAAGCCTTATGACCCTGTCCATAAGGAATGTGGATGCAATTTGGATGTGTTCCGGGGAAGAGCCTTGCCCTTCCTTTCACCTTTCCCGCTTTCGATTCAATCCAGATAGGATCTCCATCTTTAATCCCAATTTTTTGTGCGGTTTCAGGGTTGATCTCGACCCAGGAATCCCATCTCTCCTTTAAATGGGGACCAAATATTTCCTGAAGGAATGGCTGATTGGCTCCTCTTCCTTCTGCTGCGGTCATGGGTTTATAGTCGATGAGATGGAAGGGGTATTCTTTTTCTTCTCCCACCCATCTCGGTTTTTCAAAATGGGGAAGGAAGACTTTATCTCCTCTTGCCTCCATCTTCATTTCCTGTAAGATCTGTTCCAATCCTTTCGAGCTTTTCTTCGAAACCTCTTTCAGGCCTCGGTCCATTGTCAAGGAGTAGAATTCAAATTTTCCCGATGGCGTGTTAAATTTTTTCCGCCACTCTCCAAAAGGATACGAAGGATCCCACCAGCCCCCCCGATCGATTAAGGTGCTCCAGAACTCATCAAAATCTTTGGTACGGATGGAGCCCTGATTTGATGCAAAAACTCCTTTGATCGCCTCTTTCAGGGACTCCTGAAAATCATTCCAGGGAAATGATTTGCCAAGACTTCCACCCATTCCTTTGGCTATACGGATGATGACATCTCCTGTATTGCGGGTATCGTAAAGGGGTTTATCAAGCGTCGGGCTCCGCAATCCGAACATCGGAAAACCCAATCCTGGTTCCATATGGTCGTCCTGCCAGCGCTCAAAATAGGTTCCATCCGGAAGGACAAGATCCGAAAACATCGTCGTCTCATCCATAAAGGGTGAAAAACTGACGACGAAAGGAATCTTTTCCAGGGCATTGCGAAATTTTTCGGGTTCAGGATGGCTGAAGAGAGGATTGGTATAATAAAGGAAAAGGGTGTCAATGGGGTAGGGTCCGCCTCCTTGAATTTTTTCCGGAAGCGCAGAAGGAAGTTCTTCGGCAAAGGGAAATGGAAGGTTTCCAGCTCCATCCATCCGGGGTTGGGAAAGACCTTTTTCTGCAATTTCGTCCCTTTGAATGGAAGGCCATTTTTTAAAAGGAGGTTTTCTTTGAAGAAGAAGCCCTCCTGACTTATCGATTGATCCGACGAGCGCATTGAGACTATCCACAGCCATCTGTGCATAGGTTCCATTCGTCTGCATGCCCACCCCTCTGCCGGTGATGGCAATAGAGGGTGGATGAGATGAAAATTCTCGGGCGGCCTGAACAATCGTCTCTTCAGGAATTCCTGTTAAGGAGGATACCTGTCTGGGTGAATATTCTTTGAGCACAAGGGTCTTAAAACCCATGTGGGTCTTTCCATCACTTTCTTTCCAATCCTCGAATCCAAAGGTATAACGGTCAATAAATTGACGATCGTATTTTTTCTCTTTAATGATCCAGTGGGCGATTCCCAGAGCCAACGCTCCATCCGTACCGGGTTGAATCGGAATCCACTGGTCAGCCTTTGATGCGGTGACAGAGAATCTTGGCTCAATCTGAACAATTTTCCCTCTGACCCCGGGCTTTCCTCTCCTCAGAAATCCATAACCCCAGAGGTTTCTCATGGAGGGCCTCGATGCTTCCAGAAGGCTGGCACCAAAGGAAAGGACATAATTCACCTCTTCCCAGTGGATCGCCAGAAAATCTCTTACCCCCATGGTGAAGAAATGTCCTTTTAAAATGCCTTCCGAGCCCCTGGCAGGATTTCCGAGATGATTGGGAGAACCATAGGCTTCCATGAATCGTGCCATCAGTTCAGCCATGTGGCCGCGGTATCTTCCTCCCAATACCATGAGATGGTGAGGGGTTCCTTCCTGCCGAAGTGTTTTCAGTTTTTGAGTAATGAGGTGAATGGCCTCATCCCATGAAATCTTCTCCCAGTTTCCTTCCCCACGCTTCCCTTTTCTTTTCAAGGGATGGCGAATCCGGTCAGGATCGTAAAGGACCTGAAGTCCGGACTGTCCCTTTGGGCAGAGGCGACCCTTATTCATCGGATAGTCTTTGATCCCCTCCAATTTAACTGGCCAATGCATGACCGATCGAATTCGAAGGCCGCACCCGCTGGGACATTGGAGGCAGACACCTGTTGACCAGTACTCCTCATAGGGAATCCATTCCCCTTCTTTGGGCAGGGCATGGAGGAGTTCATCCGGCAGTGCCATCCCACAGGTAGCTGCCCCGATTATCTTGAGAAGGTTTCTACGAGTAATCTTCATCGTTATGGTTATTTAGTTCGGAGGTCGTAGTTCGGAGTAACTTGGAAAGACTCCGAACTCCCAACTCATTACTCCGAACTGATTAGCTCGAGTGGCACGTATAGCAATCGATGCTCGCTCCTCTTTTTTTGTGGCAGTCGATGCACCAATCCATATAGTTTCGGTCAACCATTTTGATCGGTCTTTCCTTCACACCGGTCAGGTCATGGCAGACGGAACAGTCTACCCCCTTTTGAATATGGATCCAGTGCGAAAAGACGACAAACGTTGGAAGCTCATACATGCGATTCCAAGGGATCTCTTTTCCCGCCTTTACATATTCCACAACCTTCAAAGCCTCGGGCCGCTTGCTGATGGCATCGCTTGAATGGCAAGCCCGGCAGAGTTCAATGTTTGGAATCCCTGCGGCGCGATACCTTTCAACAAACCGGTGGCAGAAGAAACAGTTTAATTTGGCTACTTCCTTGTGATGGATATGATTGAAAAGGATGGGTTGGTCCACGGACACCCATCTGAAAATTGGAAAGATGGAATAGAAGAGGGATTTTGTTTCAAATCGATAATCATAGTAGGCGACAATGGAGAGAAGAACCATCAGGAGGATAAAGGCCAAAAGGACAATCTTTTTTATCATGATTAGATACCTATATTTGATTGAGCATTATCCTGTCAATAAAAATCTTAAATTCAAAGTAAGCCCTAAGTTGCGGGTTGCGCGGGCTGCCGGTCCAACAAGAATGCTTCCAAAGCTTTAGAAAGCGGCTTCTTCGAATTTTATGGGTAACGGAGGCTTTCGAGAGAATGAGCCCCGGTAAAGGTCGTCCACCCTCCTATTGAAACAGTATAAGGTGGCCGCTCTAAAGCTTTTACAGCATCCCCGTCAGACCGGCAGCAAAGGCTATGGGAAGTAAAAATCCATAACGGATGCACTATAATTCAAGTATTGAGATGATCCAGTGTAATCAAGATGATCACCAGCACCGCATAGGAATTGATGGTTTTGAAAATGAACTGTGAAGAAGATGGATGAGGGTGGCCTGACAGAAGTTTCAGGGATTTCCACATCAACCAGAATGCAACGAGAAATAAACTTCCATGAATTACATGAGATTCCACAATGCCAAATAGGGGTATGATCATGCAGGCCGCGGCGGTGGCGAAGATCCACATAAAGGTAATCCTTCTGAGTTGTGCTGAGGAAAATATTTTGGTCAGCGAAGGCAGTCCCGCTTTCTCATAATCCCTTCCGGAATTTAAAAGGAGAAGCCAGAAATGAGGCACCTGCCATATGAAAAAGAAGAACGAAATGGCGAGGATTTGCGGGTCAAGAGAAAATAGACCTTTTCCGGAAACCCAGCCTATTAACGGAGGGATAGCCCCGATCAACGCTCCTGGTATCGCTGCGAAGGGACTCTTTCTCTTCAGGGGCGTATAAACCCCATTATACCAAAACATCGCAAAGAGTCCGAGCACTAAAGCCGACCCGTGAGCCCCAACATAGAGAAGGATGGAACCGGATAAAAGAAGGCCTATGGAAATCTTCAAGGCAGTGGATGGAGACAATTTCTTTGAAGGAATAGGGCGGCCCTTCGTCCTTTCCATCAATTGATCATTTTTCCTCTCCTGATATTGATTCAGCGCACAGGAACCGGATGCGAGAAGGAAAACACCCAAGAGGGGAAAAATCACATCACCGGATAAGCCTTGGCGGGCAAGAATGAATCCTGTAAAAGTGGACAGGGTTGAAAACAGAGAGATTCTGAATTTCGTTAATTCGAGAAGAATGTTTATCCATTTTAACATGGTCTCTAACCCTCTTGAAGCAACCGAATGCCAAGGTGAAAGCTATTTCAACTCTTTCATATATTGGATGAGTTCATTGATCTCATCCTCTGTCATTTTTTGCGGCGGCATGATGGGAGGAAAACCTTTTACCAGATCCGCATTGGGTTCTAATATGGATTTCCGGAGATAAACTTCCTCCGCCACAACTTTTCTCTCTTTTCCATCTGTCATCACGGTGACGGTCTTTCCAAATAAACCTTTAAGAGTGGGCCCCACTCTCAGAGTGCCATCAATGCTGTGGCAAGCCATGCATCCCTTTTCTTGGAAGAGTTGATCCCCGCGAGGTTTTCCCTTGGCAGTCTCCATTTCTTCCTTTCCTTTTTGAACCCATTGATTATACTCTTCTACCGGGACCACCACGATTTTGGCGGCCATTTTAGCATGTTGAAGTCCGCAATATTGTGTGCAGAACACATCAAATGTTCCCACTTCCGTAGGCTGAAACCACAAACTATTGGTCATCCCCGGCACCACATCCTGCTTAATCCGGAAGGCGGGAGCATAAAAACCGTGGATCACATCCTGTGACCTGAGCGATAATTTGATAGGCTTCCCGACAGGGACTTTTAACTCCGTGCTTTTCATCCCATTTTCATATTCAAAGAGCCAGGACCATTGTTGCGCTATCACCTTGACCTTCATGGCATCTATAGGAGACTTCTTTAGGAAATTAAAGCCCGTCAACCCATAATAGAACATGGTCAGAACCAGTAAGGTGGGCACCACTGTCCAGATGATTTCAAGCCAGAGATTCTCATGGATATCAGCCGGGTGAGGATTTTTCTTCTTCCGGTACCGGATAACAAAATAGACCATCAGAAAGGTGATCAGACCGAGGAGGAAGACCGTGATGGCCAGAATGTAAAAGAAAACCTGATCGACGACTTCTCCGGATAATCCCGTCGCCCACGAAATGAACATGATTGCTTTCCCTCAACGAAAAGCCACGTCGGTAAAAGTCAACCCGATAAATATCGTCAGGACTGCCAGAACAATTGGGATCATGAGTTTAAAAAACAGCCCTTTTTCGTATTTGAGATGCATGAAATAGCTGAGGACCAGCCCGGACTTAATGGCTGCAATGGCCAGGACAATGACGATGCTCGAACGACCTAAACTCATCCCTGCCATGGACACGGTGATCCCTGTGAGAATCACCAATCCCAGCCAAACGAGAATATAGGTTTGATGCGTGACTCTATGAAATCTTTCGTCTCTATCTTTCACTATAGGTTCTCCAAAAATCCCCTTGATAATTTCCTTTTTCCTCCTCCCTTTACTGCCTGCCTGCGGTAGGCAGGAAGGTAGTGTGGGAGGGATTAGGTAATTAAGTAAAACAAAGGGAAAAGGAAGATCCAAATAATATCTACAAGGTGCCAGTACAATCCAGAGTTTTCTAAGGGGACGAAACGATTTTCGTTAATCTTCCCTTTCATCATTAAAATCAACATCCCAGAAAGGACAAAAAGACCTACCAGCACATGGAGGCCGTGCAATCCGGTCATGGAATAATAGAGACCATAGAAAAGAACCTCCCCTTTGCCCCGTCCTAAAAGCCGGGGGGAATTGGGATAGAGGCCGTGTTCGATCTTGGCCGTCCATTCAACATATTTGATCCCAAGAAATAGAATTCCCAAAAGAATGGTGGCAAAGAGGAAGAGCGCAGATGATCTGCGATCTCCTTTTTGGATAAAAAAAATGGAGAGGGCCATGAATAAACTACTGGTGATAAGAATCATGGTGTTGATGGTGCCGAGCGCTCGATTCAGTTCCCATGCGGCAAGATGAAAGTCTAAAGGGTTTTTGTAGCGGTAGGAAGAATAGAGAAGGAAAAGCCCTCCGAACAGGATAATCTCCGAGAGGAGGAAAAGCCACATCCCTATTTTCGAGCCTGTATAGTCCTGATGGGTTTCCATAACAATTTACTTCAAATTAGCTAATAGATTATGGCCGATTGCTAATAGCTTTATTTTCAATTGCCTATCTGCCATTGGCTATCTGCTATCAGCTATGGGTATAATCATAGGGTCCTTTTTCCACTACAGGAATTTTTTCAAAATTTTCTTTTGGCGGAGGTGAAGGGATCTGCCATTCGAGCGTAGCTCCGCCCCACGGATTGTCTCCTGCCCTTTGCCCTTTCCGGAGACCTTGAACGAGATTGAAGAATATCCAGATCAGTCCAGCGATCAGAATCCAGGACCCGATGGTTGAGATCAGATGGAGCGTATGGAACTGGGGAGGATAGTCATAATACCTGCGGGGCATTCCTTCCCAGCCGAGAATCAGCATGGGAAAATAAAGGATATTAAAGCCGATAAATAAAATGAACCATGCCCATACGGCTCGTTTCCAGTCATACATTCTTCCAAACATCTTTGGAAACCAGTAGTGGAGGGCTGCCAGGAAGCCAAATCCCATCCCGCCAAAAATGACGTAGTGAAAATGTCCGACGACCCAGTAAGTATCATGGAGGTGCATGTTTACGGCAAGCGCGCCCTGGAAAAGACCTGTGAGTCCACCGATAGAAAAAAGAAAGATGAATGTGAGGGCAAACAGGAGCGGTGGCTTCAGCTCTATTGAACCTTTGTATAAAGTGGCCACCCAGTTGAAAACCTTGACCGCACTGGGGACGGCGACTAAAAAAGTGAGAAAGGAAAAGATCACACTGGCAAGGTCGCTCTGCCCGCTGACAAACATATGGTGGCCCCAGACCAGAGACCCCACACTGGCGATGGCAATGCTTGAAAACGCAATGGCTTTATACCCGAAAATCCTTTTTCTGGCAAACACAGGAATGATTTCTGAAATGACTCCCATGGCCGGAAGGATCATGATATAGACCGCCGGGTGGGAATAAATCCAGAATAAATGTTGATAAAGAAGGGGATCTCCACCTTTGGCAGGGTCAAAGACACCCACTCCAAAATATCTTTCAATCATGATGAGGAGCAAAGTAATACCGATCACAGGCGTGGCAAGAATTTGAACCCAGGCCGTGGCATAAATGGCCCATACAAAAAGAGGGAGGCGAAACCAGGTCATACCTGAGGCTCGAAGCCGATGCGTGGTCGTCACGAGATTAACTCCGGTGAGGATGGAAGAAAGCCCCAGAACAAAAACGCCAAAGACGGCAAGGGGAACATTGACTGTTGTCCGTAGGCTGTACGGGGCATAGAAAGTCCAGCCCGTATCCACGGGTCCGCCCCCTGTAAAAAGAGAGAGGAATATAATGATCGCTCCGGAGATATAAAGCCACCAGGAGAGGAGGTTGATCCTCGGGAATGCCATATCCCTGGCGCCGATCTGAATTGGTAAAAAGAAATTGCCAAAGATCGACGGAATGGCGGGGAGGACCACCAGAAAGATCTGGATGATCCCGTGCAAGGTAAAAAGGGCATTATACATCTGCGGCTTCATCAGGGCGAACCCTGGAGCAATCAGTTTCAGCCGCATCAGAAATCCGAAGAAGACAGCCACAGAAAAGAATAAAAGAATGGAAAAGAGATAAAGCAGACCAATTCTTTTGTGGTCAGTCGAAAGAATCCATGCAAAGATCCCACGGTATCTCCCTTGATGGTCATAGAAACTGGCTATTGGATGAGTTTCCTCCAATACCCTATTTTTTGTCATTCTGGTCACTCCTCTTGATTGGGTTTTCTCTTTCCTTTGAAAACAAGGAATAGAATCAACGATAGGGCAAAAAGCAAGGTAACGATTCCAGTGACTTTTAACGTGTTGAACACATATTTTCTTCCCTTGGGATCATAGCTGAAACAAAATCTTAAGACTTTGCTGAGAGTGGGGCCAACCCTCCCTTCCGAGGCCTCCAGCAGAGCCATCTTCAGATCAAATGGGAGGAACTCCGTTCCGTACATGTAACGGGTGATCTTCCCATCGGGAGAAAGGATGACCAGTGTTACCGGATGCAAAAAATCGTCCCCCTGTTTTTTAAAATGAAAGCCTATGGCATCGGTCAATTTAAGGATGTTTTCTTTATCTCCGGTTAAAAATCTCCAGGCCTTTTCAGGGAAGGGTTTTTCAATCATCTTGAGATACATCTTTTTCTTTTCAAGGGCGAGGTCAGGCTTTTCGGCTTCGTCAAAACTGAATGCGAGCACCTGGTACTCTTTGCCCGGTTCAGAAGGCAGTCTGTTTATCACCCCAGCCAGATTGAATAATAAAAAACTGCAGACATTGGGGCAGCGGTAAAAGACAGGGGCAAGAATGATGGGCGTATGAATCAATTGTTTCAGGCCGACGGGATTGCCATTCTCATCATAGAAAGTTAAGTCAAGGGGTATAAATCGCCCTAATTTCTCATCAATCCCTATACCGGAAAGATCTTTTGGCTGCTCGACATGGGCCTGGGCGACATTTTGGTAAAAGATGGTTGCCAATAACAAAATTAATATTCTTAACCCCAACCGCATTTGATCCCAACGAAAAAGCTTAATCATCTCTATTATTTGTTAAATTTATTCTATTAAAAATTAGTCTATTCGATTTTTATGCCCAAATCAACCAAATTTAATAATTAGGGGCAGTATTAGAGAAAATTTGAACAAGATTAGAATTCATTTGACATTATAAGAAAATTAAATATTAAATACACCTATGAGGTAAGCGATATTTTGAGTTTTTGGGTGGGGTAGGGTGGGAGTCATGACCTGCCAACAAAAGAGCCCTTGCAGTTCCGACTTGTCCCGTTAATATCGGGAA
>Ga0214473_10004424_pt1 | contig 16891 bp, 17 predicted proteins | sample RVTome_7_FD_203509 | JGI IMG/M metagenome (GOLD analysis project Ga0214473, IMG submission 203509) | Soil microbial communities from uranium-contaminated site in the Upper Colorado River Basin, Wyoming, United States - RVT98D197 | ecosystem: Environmental > Terrestrial > Soil > Contaminated >... | reverse complement strand
AGATAAAGAATTAGCAATAAATTTAGCTGGATCATCAGACCATTCAATAATATCTATTTTTTCTCCGCCCAACTCATTAATAATTGCCTGGACTCTTGTTCCTCGCTGGCCAACAGCTGCTCCAATAGGATCAATTCCTTCCGTATTTGAAGCAACGGCAATTTTAGTACGATAACCGGCTTCTCGGGCAATGGCCTTAATCTCAACTTGGCCATCAGCTATTTCCGGAACCTCCAATTCAAATAATTTAGAAATTAATTTAGGATAAGCTCGAGATAAAAAAACTCTTGGCCCCTTGGGAGTATCTTCTACCTGGACAACAAAAACCTTTAATCTCTGGCCAGGCCGGTAAAACTCTCCAGGCACTTGTTCTTCTTTGGCTAATACGCCTAAGGTTTTGCCAATATCTAAAAAGATATTTCTGCCTTCAATTCTTTGGACAATACCAGATAAAATTTCACCCTCCTTGTCTTTATATTCACCAAAAACGCTTTCTCTTTCTGCTTCTCTTAATTTCTGCATTATGACCTGCTTGGCAGTTTGGGCGGCAATTCGGCCATAATCTTTTTTAGATTCCAAAAAGGTTTCCAATTCATCGTTGACTTTGATTTTCTCATCAATCTTTTGGGCTTCATCAATCATAATATGCTTTTCTGGATTGAATTTAACTTTTTTGCCATCAATCCCTTCTTCCTCTTCTTCTTTTCTGTCTTTTAAACCCTCTAATTCTTCTTCAGAATAAAGAGAATCTTGATCAACCACTATTTTAACTTGCCAAAACTTGACTTCACCGGTTTGTGCATCCAGTTTGGCTTTAATAATCTGTCCCTTTTTTCCATAGTCTTTTTTGTAAGCAGCAGCTATTGCCTGTTCAATTGTTTCTAAAACCTTTTCAGGGGAAATTCCTTTTTCCTCTGAAATTTGACTAACTGCTGATGTAAAATCTCTTATCTCAATCATAATTTAGTTATTTTAATTTGAAAAATTAGTCATTCTTGCAAAAAGTCCGTTTGGAAACGGACTGTTATTACAATAATAACAGAAATTACTTTTTTGTCAATTTATTAATAATCTTCTTGATTCTCCAGCCCTTGGAAACATCGTCATCAAAAATTAAACGATTTAATAAAACTTTTTCTCTGACAACTGGATCTTTTAATTCTTTAATCGGACTAAGGCGTTTTAAAAAAATCGGCAATAAACATAATTGGACCAATAAGCTCACTGAATTTGATAAGCCAAATTTGTTTCCCCAATAAAACACTAGGGCTAACATGACAATGGTTCCAATGGATAAATTCCAAATAATTCCCAATAGAATAAAGGGAACCAAGCCAAGTTTGAAAATAGTTGGCGAAAAAGCATATAAGGCGCCGCCAAAAGTTCCTATTCCGCGACCACCACTAAATTTTAAAAACAGAGACCAATTGTGGCCAATAACAGCTGCTGCTCCACATAATACCTGTATTGAGATTGGCTGGCCATAATATTGAGCTAATCTGACTGCCAAATATCCTTTAAAAATATCGAAAAACCCAGTTAAAACTCCTTGCCAAATTCCGATATTTTTAAAAACATTTGACCCAGAGGTTTTTCTCCAGCCAATTTTCAATATGTTCTTTTGGGTTGAAAGCTTGGTAATAATATAACCAGAGGGAATAGAGCCCAAAACATAGGACACAATAACAAACATCAACCATTGCATAATATTTGTTAGACTAAGTCTAACTATTTAAGTTTTAATTTTCCTTTTTGTTTAATGATTTTCACAAACTCTTTAACTAATGCTTTTACGTCTTTGGTTTCTTCGGCAGCTGTGCCGATAAATAAGCAATCAGCTCCAGCCTCAACTACTTTGCCAGCTTGTTCGGGAGTTCTAATTCCTCCGCCAACAATATAAATAATATCAATTGCTTTTCTGACAGCGGCTATCATCTCTAAAGGAATATGGTCAAAAGCAGCTGAGCCAGCATCAGTGAAAACAATTCTTCGGCCAGCCAACTGAGCTGAAAGAGCTAAGGCAGCGGCAATTTTGGGCTTGTTTCTGGGAACTAGATTAGCATCACCAACCCAGCCAGCAGTTCCTCCTGGTTCAACCAAGATGTAGCCAGTGGGCAAGACCTCTAGGCCCATTTTTTTAATTATTGGTGCTGATAACATTTGAGCTTCAGAAAACCAATAAGGATTTCTGGAGTTTAACAAACTCATAAAAAGCAAAGCGTCGGCTGACGATGAAATAGTGGCAATATTGCCTGGGAATAAAACTATGGGAATATCGGTTTTTCTCTTAATTCCCTTAATTACCAAATCCAGCAACTCGCCCTGCGCCCCAGTGCTGCCGCCAACTCCCAAAATGTCAGTGCCAGCCTCAACTGCCGATAAAGCTGTTTCAATGGCTTTTTGGGGCGTAGAATAATCGCAAGGGTCAATTAGAATGGATAGGATTGCTCCGTCTTTTTGAACCCGATCATTAATATATTTTTCAACTTTTCCTATTAATGGAATCATATTTTTCTTGTAATTAAAAAATTAACAAACTCTTCCAACCTTTTTTTAGCTAGAGATTCGGGCAAAAGTTTTTTAGCCTCTTGCCAAGCATCTCCCATAATTTCTTTAGCTTTAGCTTGAGCATATTCTACGCTGCCATATTTTTTAATTATGGCGATGGCTTCCTCTCTTTCCTTCATATCATCGGTATGTTTGTCTAATATTTCTATTAATCTGTTTTTGTCTTCATTAGAGGCTTTTTTCAAAGCATGGATTACCATCAAAGTTCTTTTGCCTTCTTTAATGTCATTGCCAAACACTTTGCCGAATTTCTCTCTTTCCTCTCCTTCGGAAATTATATCTAAAATATCATCTTGAATTTGGAAAGCAACTCCCATTGTTTCAGCTACTCGGCCAGCTGCCTCGATCACCTGGTCGCTGCCCCCGGATAAAATAACTGCCAATTTAGCTGACATTCTGGAAAGACAGCCGGTTTTGTAAGCACACATTTGCAAATATTCTTCTTCCCTTATTTCATCTACTTTTCCCTTATGCCAGAAAATATCCGTTCCTTGGCCCAAAGCTAAGTTGATCATCTCTTGGTTATAAGATTCGAAAGCCCTCATTACAATCTCCGGCTTAAATTTATCTTTGTTTTTTATTAAAGCCAATAAGGGGAAAAAATAGAGGAAATTCCCTGCATTCATGGCAATATCAACTCCAAAAATTAGATGTAGGCATGGTTTTCCTCTTCTTAATTCTCCTTGGTCCTCGAGATCATCGACTATTATTGTTCCATTGTGTATAAGCTCTGGGATAATAACAAAATCTTTCACTTTCTCGATATCTCCACCGACGGCTTCGGTAATCAATAAAAATAAAATCGGTCGCCATCTTTTTCCACCTCGGGAAATAAAATCCCAGACCGGATCAATGAGAGCTTTTTGGACCGCTTCTAAACTGTAATTATAACGCGGCTTTTGAAAAACAAACTCTAACCACTCTTGAGTGGCTTTTTTGGGAAGATATTTTTCAATGATTTTATCTATCTCTGGTCCTTTTGACTCTAAATATTTAATGAATTCTTTTGATTTGCTATCTTGGTCATCAGGCATAATAAGTTTTAAACTGATTAATAGTATATATAATAGTATACTGGTTATTGCTCTAAGAGAAAAGGTGGCTTGTGTTTTTGGCCATTTTGTCTATTATTGAGTTTATATGAATCCTTATCTTGAGATTATTCGACCAGGAACATCATTAATAGCCGGACTAGGAGCAGTGGTGGGCACTATTATTGCCGGTGCCCCGTTTTGCACTGCTTCTTTGTATATTTTCTTAACCGTTTTCTTTATGACTGGAGCTGGCATGGCAATCAATGATTACTATGATTTGGAAATAGATAAGATTAATGCTCCCCATCGCCCGCTGCCCAGTCAAAGAATGTCAGCCAGAACAGCTTTAGGTTACAGCTTATTTTTATTCATTTCCAGCCTTGTCTTTGCTACCCTTACTAATGTTTATTGCTTTGGTTTAGCTCTTTTTAATAGCTTAATTGAATTCTTTTACGCCAAAACATTTAAAAAGTGGTGGCTGTTGGGAAATATTATGGTCAGCTGGCTGGCTGGATCTGTTTTTTTGTTCGGCGCTATGGTTACCTTTGATTTCAGACTAGTGGGAATTTTATCCGGACTGGCGTTTTTAGCCAATATGGGAAGAGAAATTTTTAAAACCATTGAGGACATTAAAGGAGACCGAAAAATGAATTTAGACACGCTTCCTATTGGCTCGGGAATCAAAAATGCCAAAGAAATTGCTCGAGGCTTTATTTGTTTGGCAGTTATTCTTTCTCCTCTTCCTTATTTATCCGGACTTTTAAAAGATACTTATCTCCAAATCGTTTTAATCAGCGACCTGATTTTTCTCTATTCTCTTTTTCAACCCCCAACTAAAGCTAAAAATCTGGCTAAAATTGCTATGTTCATAGTTCTTTTAGCAATCTTGGTTAGTTTCAAAGACCCCTCGGCAGTAATCGGTTGGTAAAATTATCCAAAACTAGTTCCGCTTCTCTGAAGAATTGAAAAAAGCTTGAATAATTGCCAAGCTCGGCTTCTTAATTTTGGCTTGGAAAAAAACTTTAAAAAGCCAGAGAGAGTTTTAAAGTAAAGTAGACTCTTATTATCTAACATATTAACAATTTCATTTAAAACTGAGTTGGGTAAATCATACAAAACTTTTTGAGCATACATTAGGTCTTCGCTGAAATAGGACATTGATTTTAATTTCTTTTCAAAAAGATGGCTGGAATTGTTAAGAATTGATTCGGCTGCTAATCTGGCTGAAATCATGGCATTGTTAATTCCTCCTCCCAAAATCGGATCAATTAAAGCTCCGGCATCGCCAACCAGAAAAACATTGTCTTTAAATAATTTAATTCTCATTCCGCCATAAGTAATTGTTCCGCTCTTATTGGCCAAAAGCTTGTAATTGCCAAATTCAGGAACAATGACCGTGTCCATAAAATACTTAAATCTTTTATCTAATTCTTTATATCCGCCTAAGCCAATATTGGCTGTGTGTCTGGATTTTGGAAAGATCCAGACATAGCCATTGGGATATTTTTCTTGATCAAAATACAATCTTATTGTTGATATTGGTATTTCTTTTTCAAGTTCAACCAAATATTCATAGGTTGGTAAAATTCCAATCTTGTCTCCAAAAAGCTTGGTTCTGACTATTGAAAGAGGACCGTCAGCGCCAATAATGTATTGAGACCTGTAAATACCTCCATTATCAGTATAGACCGCCCAGCAGTCTTTTTCTCTTTTTAAATCAACTACTTTGGTTTCTAATTTTATTTCTGCCTGGCATTGTTTGGCTAAAAAATTCTCAAAAGCAACTCTGTCTAAGATATAACCAGCCTCGGCGTCTTGTAAATTAATCTTTTTGCCCGAAGGAGCAATCACTTCAATTTTTTGAATGGTTGTGGAAATCCAAGCAGGATCAGGAGTGATTCCCTGCAACAATAAAGCTGCTCGGCTCAGGCCTTCGCCGCACTGAATCGGTTTACCAATTTCCTTCTTTTTATCCAGAATTAAAGAGTTGTCCAAATATTTGCCGGCAATTAAACCAGCTGGACCAGCTCCAACAATAATGGCTTTAAACATTGTTTTGATTTTTTCTTTTCTCTTTTCTCTTATAATACCATTTGGGTATTTCTCCCTTGAAAGCCGGGATAACGCTTGGCCACTGCTTAATAAAAATCGGAATCGCCATTAAAAGACAGGCCCAAAAATAATTTGGAGACAGAGAATAACCGATTAAGGGCAGAAGAAGATTACCCATAAACTGGCCGAAGAAAAAGTTTTGAGTGGCTAAAATAAAAATAATGGCTACAGCTGCCCAGGGCAGAAGCAGCCAATTAAAATCTAAAACCCACAATATCCCGATTAAAGAAGCTTGAGCTTTGCCGCCGGAAAATTTGCCATCTTTAATTTTAAAGTAGATAGAAAAACAATGTCCCAAAACTGCTCCCAAACTGGCTATGGTTATAGCTAAAAACTGATTATAGCCAAGATAAGAAAAATGTTTAGCTATTAAAACAGCTAAAGCTCCTTTAAAAGCATCAATCAAAGCTGTAGCCAAAAAAAGCAATGGCTTGCTGGTAACTCGCATTACGTTTAAAGCGCCGACATTTTTTGTTTCTTCTTCCCTGATATCTTTATTCAAATGTTTTTTGACAATCAAATAAGCAGTGGGGAAAGACCCCAAAAGATAAGACAAAATAAAGATTGAAATTGGAAAAATTAAATAAATTATATTGTTCATTTTTTTAATTAATAATTTCCATCTATTATATCCCAGGAAGCAATCAAGCTTCCTTTAATAATAGCTTGGTCAAAAACAGAAGCAACAGAATTGGTAAAAGAAACCTCAGCTTTTATTTCTTTTAATCTGCTTTTTAATGCTTTAGCTTGCTCAATATTGTCCTTGTGAGCAATAACCACCCTGATCTTCTGGCCGTTTTTTCTTGGTCTTTTGCTCTGCTTTCTAATTTCTCTAAAAATTGCATCGGCGGCATCTTGGGCCCTAAGGCAAGAACCAATTCTGGCCCATTGGCCTCTTTTAAGGCCAATTAATGGCTTAAAACCAATGCCTTGCCATCTTTTAACCCACTTTGTAATATGTTCTGGAACAGAAAATGAAGACTGATCGCTTTTCTTGGTTTTATCCAAAAGCGGCAAGAAAACATAGGTTTGAAGTTCTGGGGCTTTTTTATTAAGAATTTTAACGATCTCTCTCATCTCTCTCTGTTCTTTGATTAACCCAATGGCTTTTAAAACCAATAAAGCCTGACCTGAGCTGATATTCAAAGAATCAAAAACATAAACCTTGTAAGGATTGGGAAGTTTTGATCGAAACTCCATGGCTTTTTGATAATTCAAGCTAAGCCTAGAAGAACTGACAACAACTAATAAATTTTTAAACTTTTCTAATTGTTGATTGCAAACATTAATGAAATCCATAAAATCTTGGGGATTAGACAGGGAAGGAATAACGCCAATATGATATCTTTCAATAATTTTATTAGTCAGGTCTGAGCAATTATCGGTAGCAATGCCAACTGAAAAACTACGCAATGACTCTTCTCCAGCTGCTTCTCTGGCCATGTCTTCAACTCTGATTTCTTTAACCTCGCCAGCTGTTCTGATAATTTCTTTGGCTTCTTCAATAGTATCGGTATGAATATGGACCTTCATTTGATTGCCAAAGCTCACTACATCTATGCTATTGCCGAATCGGCTTAATTTTTCTTTAATGACTTTCTCTGTTATCTTTGGTTTTTCTATTAAAGCAACTATTTCATAGCGATTGGAAATGGTTTGGATAAATCTTCTGACTTGCTCTGACGGCCTTTCAGTAATAATTTCAATTTTCTCCTCTTGAACTCCGTCTAAAGCATCAAGATAGCTTTCTAAAATAATTAAAAAACCCATTCCGCCAGCATCAACGACATTGGCTTTCTTTAAAATTTCCATCTGGTTTTGCGTTTCTATCAATGCTTTTTTAGCTTCTTGAACTGCTGATTGCAATAGCGTAATAATATTTTTTTCATTTGAAGCACCCTCTTCAAAAGATTGGGCAGTTGCCTCAATTACATCTAAAATAGTTCCTCTTTTGGGATCTTGAATACTGGCTCTGGCTTTTTGATAGCCACTTCTAAAAGATTGGGCTAGTTCTCGTGTTCCAATAGGGTTTTGTTTTTCCAAAGATGTAAAAAATCCAGCTAAAAAACCGGTATAAATAATACCGGCGTTGCCCTGAGCAGTGGTCATCGCCCCAGTTAAAATAGCGTTAGCAATTTTACTTAAACTATCAAAATCTTTGTCTTGGATTTCATTTTTAATGCCAGCCAGAGTTTTGGCCAAGTTAGTCCCGGTGTCTTGGTCAGGCACTGGAAAAACATTAATCTTGTTAATCTCCTCTTTGTCTCTTTCAACTCGCTCGTAGGACAAAAGCATCATTTTCTTTAATTCCTTTGGAGTTAAATAGTCCATAGTTTAAATTAACGAACTTTTTCTTCAAACTCCTTCAGAATTTTGGCAGCTATATCTTTCCCACCAAGGCCAAAAGCAATACCCACGGCTATAACTACTGTTCCGACAAAACCAACAAAAATGGTCATAATGAGATCTGGCGCAATTTGAAGTTGGTAGAGAATGGCCAATATTGATAGACCCCAAATTATACAGCGAATAATCCGGCCTAAAAAGCGGGAATAGATAATCTTTTCTTTCTCCAAAACAGCAATCATTATTTTCTGAGAGAAATCAGAGGCAAAGACTGCAGTAATAAAAATCAAAGAAGCAATAAAAATATTGGGGAAATAGGTAATGGCTTGGGCTAAAAGCTGACTTAATTGGGGTAGGCCGATAATTTCTGCTGAAGACATTAAAAAAAGAAGGACTACAAAACAGCTGGTAATGTGGCCGAAAAACTTAGGGGCGTTGAAATAGGTTTCAGGCACCATTAATTTTTCTTCTAAGTCCATTCTTTTAATGGCCTGGCTAAGCTGGATTTTTTCTAAAAAGCGGCGGATCAAATTGCCAACCCACCTGGAAACAAAAAGGCCGACAATAAAAATCCAAATTGCCCAAATAAGGCTGGGCAGGTTTTCGACAAAACTCTCTAAAAATAATTGTAAAAAACTTTCTGGAGCAATTAACATATTATTTAATTAATTTTATTTTACCATTGGCTCTTCGACAAGCCTAATTTATAGCCAATTTGGGTAGCACCAACGTGCAGAATAAAAGTTAAAACTAGAAGAATCAACCAGACAGATAAATCAATTTCAATCTTAGAGAAAGCCGATAAAAAGAGAGCTGCGCCAAGAACATAATTGATCTGGTCAAAAGGTATAAATCTTGCTCCTGGCTTTAAATCTAGGCGCCTTTTAATAAAAGCGAAAAACAAATCGCCAAAAGCTGCTCCCAAAGTCATTGATAAAGCAAAATCCCAGATATTAATCTTGGAATAGTTTATAATACTAATGCTTTGCATCAGCGGGCAATTGATAAAAAGCCATTTTTGAAAGAAAATGAACAGAATTCCGATTGATGAACCCAAGATTAGCCCTCTCCAAGTTTTGTGGTCACCCAATAAGGGCTTATTCATAAATTGCTTGCCAGCATCAATTGGTTTGGCTAAAAACTTGAATATTCCCAGAGTAGCTGAGAGCGAGGGAATCATGTTGGTTAAATAGGCGGGAAGAAAGAAATAGAAGCAAGACAAAACGAAATTAGCCATATTAAAAATTGATTGTTAGTTATTTTAGATGTAAAATTATCCAATGAAAGCTGACCTTCACGTTCATACTAACTATTCTTACGATAGCATATCTTCTCCCCAAGCAATAGTCAAAGCAGCTCTTCAAAGAGGACTTGACTGCATTGCTGTCTGCGATCATGGAGAAACAAATGGAGCAATTGAAGCAATCAAAGCGGCTTTTGACAAGCCGATTCTGGTTATTCCCGGAATTGAGATAAAAAGCCAAGAAGGTGATATTTTGGGTTTAAATGTGAAAAAAATAATTCCTAACGGGCTTTCGGTTCAAGAAACAATTTTAGAAATTAAAAAAGCTGGTGGGTGGGTAATAATACCTCATCCGTTTGGCTTCAATTGCTCTTTTAAGGGCAACTTAGAAAATATCATTGAATCTATTGATGCTATAGAGGTTTTAAACGCCAATATTTTCAAAAACAACAATCAAAAAGCTCTGGCTTTGGCTCAGAAACATAATTTAGCAATAACTGCCGGCTCTGATGCCCATAGTTCAATGTTTGTCGGTAGGTCTTTTTTAGAAATCCCGGGAGCCAAGCTGTCTATTGGCCAAATATTTGAACAAATTAAAAACAAAAGAGTTAAACCAATGGGCAAAGAAACCAATATCTTTTTAAAAGCAATTGCTTTTTTACAAAGAAGTTGGGCGAAAATGAAATACTATATTAAAAAAATATTATATTAAAAATCTATGTTAGCTGAAAAAAGAGAACAATTTAAAAGATTGGAAAATGTAGTTGGCAATTTTTTTTCCAAGTTTCTGACTGCCAACCAATATTCTGGCTTAGCTATTCTAATGGCTTTGCTATTTTTTAAATTTATGATTGCCAACAACCTTAAAATTGCTTTGATTTTGCTATTAATGGCTTCGTTTTTAGATTTTGTTGATGGAGCTGTGGCGCGCAAAACCAATACTGCTTCTAATAAAGGCGCTTATCTAGACACAATTTTAGATCGCTATGTTGAGGCAATGGTTTTGTTTGGTTTTTTATTCCTGCCAATGCCTAAAATATTAGTTCCCAGCCATATCTGGATTTTATTCGCATTATTGGGGTCTTTTATGACCACTTATGCCAAAGCAGCTGGCAAGGAAAAAGAGATATTAAAAACTGAGTTGAAAAAAGGACTGATTGGCCGAGGAGAAAGAATGATCTTAGAATCTTTGGCTGTATTTTTTGGCATCTTTAATCTTAACTGGACATTATTCTGTATTATTGTTCTGGCTATTCTGTCTAACATTACCGCTCTTCAAAGAATTTATCTTGTCTTAGCCAATGATTAAAATACCCAATATCCGAGGACTCAAAAAAACCTATAACCTTTTTCGAACCACCTCTCAAATACAGGGTCCTGGCATTGACCAAAAACTGATAGACCAAATGATGTATAGTTTTGAAACCTTGCCACCATTGGGAAAAGAATACTGGTGGCTTCTTTTTTTTGGCAATGAAGGGCCAAAGCCAATCCAGCTGATGTTAATGATCTGCAGAAAATACGGCAAAAAAATGTGGATTGACAATACTGAAATGACGCTTAAAGATTTAGGGAAAGATGGAATAAAATCAGCCATAACTGGCTGGCTCTATGATGGAACTAAGATGATTAATCTGGGAGACACTAATGCTGTTGTCAAAATAGCTGATAAAAAAATTCTTACTGAAATCGCTGGCAATGAACTAATTTTTGAAGGCAGTTTCCCTTATTACAAGCTTAAAATAGGCAATATTGTTGATTTAAATATTAGCCACGAAAATACTTTAGTTAAAAGAAACAAAGAGGCTTACGGTGTTTTTTGGCCGCCGTTTGGAACTGGCTATTTTAATCTTTACCCTGATGTCTCGGGAATTATTTTTGGAAAAACATTCCAAGGAACTGGCCATTTGCAAAAGGTTGTCGGTATTTCTCCCCACTTTCCCTATAACTGGGCGAGAATGATTTTTAAAAATGGGGCAATGCTCAGATTCTCTCACATTAAACCCGGCAAAATACAGATTGAACGATCGATAGAGTTCTACGATAATAATGAGAATAAAATAATTAAATTTAATAAGCCAAGCTTGAAAATATCTCAGTCTGATGATTATTTAATTTGGACGCTGGAAGGACAAGATAAAGACAATTACGCTAAAGTTGTTTTAGAGGCCTATGCTAAAAAGAAATTTGTTATGAAGGGCGGCGGAACATTAACTTATGTTGAATATTGCGTTGTCCCCAAAGAATTAATTTTAAAACTTAAAGAAAAAACCATCACCTTAAATGACTTGGGTGATGGAGTAGGAACATTAGAAGACGCTTATTGGTAAAATTATTCAGCGTACCAAGCAAGACCAATAACTCCTGGGCCAACAATACTGCCAACAACATAATCGGCCAAAGAAATCAAAACAACTTCTGAGTTGTTTAAATTTTCTTTAATCAATTTCTCTAATTTTTTAGCTCCATCAAGATTAATAACATGAGAAATGAAAACTTTAATCTTTTTTCCCTCTTGGCAAGGCTTTTTTGTTTTAGATTCAATTTCTTTAAATAAAGCTTCAGGTATATCTTTGACTCCAGTCTTAACTCCGATTGGCTTAAGTAATCCATTTTTAAATCCTAAGATTGGCCTAACGCCAAACCCAGCAGCTTTTTTAATCCAGTTAGCTATCATCGGAGAAATCCGGCCAGAATGCTCTAGCCACTTAGGATCTTCAAGAATTGCGTAGAGATGAATTTGAGAAGGCATTTCTTTTAATTCTTTCACAATAGCTTTAATATCATTGCCTCCATTGATTAATTCAACTGCTTTTAAGGCTAAGAGTCCCTCGCCGCAGATTGCGCTCAAAGAGTCAATAACAAAAACATTGTTTTTTTGCTCTTCGGGCAGAAAATTAATTGCCTGAATTGCTGAATTATATGTCCCCGATAACTTGGAAGTAACAGTAGTGCAGATAATCTTATCAAATTTCTCTAATTGAGCTTTAAAAATATCTAAAAAGTCTTTGGGTGATGGCTGAGATGTTTTGCAGAATATTTTTACGCCTCTTTTATCTGCTTCCTGCATTTTATGGAAAATGCTTTCACCGGGCAATTCCATTATTTCTGGCGGCCACTCTACTTTTAAAGTAACAACTGCGATTTGATACTTTTCTATTATTTCTGGAGTCAAATCAGCTCCCTCATCAACTATTAATCCAATTTTATTCATAAATTTATTATTTAATTATTAATTTGCATCAAAAAAGATTGTGGACCCAGCGAGATTCGAACTCGCGTCTCCGCAATGCGAATGCGGTATATTACCAGCTGTACTATAGGCCCGACTAGTCAGGGTGCTGAGAGTTGAACTCAGGTCGTACCCTTCCGAAGAGTACATACTACCGTTATACTACACCCTGCAATAATAAATTTCTAAATACTAATATCTAATTTCTAAACAAATCAAGCCTAAGTGAGGTAATAATTTATTGATTACCGAGCTAGCTTACCCAATATTTCTGCTTAACCATCTCATCTTTCTTGGTCTCGATATTTTCTCTTTCCTGTTTGGCTTTTTGAGCTAAATCAGCCAAATCTTTTTCTGGCAACTGACCCAATCTCTTAATCTCTTTTTCTAGGGCCTGTTTTTTATTATTGGAAGGATCGTCTAAGACGTTGCCCAATAAAACATCTAAAATTTGTCCTATCTTTGGCCCAGGCTTGATATTCAAAATCTTCATTATGTCATTGCCAGTCAATTTCAACATCTTAGCAGAAATTGGGTCACCAGACACTTTTTCAATAACATATCTAAGATGCCTTAATTTATAGGGCTCGGCCTTGGGACAGCCAGAACCTATTCTATCTGCCATTCTTAATTGAATCAACTCTTCGATGCTTTCCTGGCCAACGCCGCGGAGCAATTTTCTAATTGAAGATTCATTCACTTCGTCGGGATGATAATAGAAAAGATGGTATCTGACCAGCTTGGTAATTTTTTCAATGTCTTTTTTGGGGAATTTTAATCGCTCTAAAATCTTTTGAGCCATTTTGGCTCCCACTACTTCATGACCATAAAAAGTTGCTTCTTTGCCTTGGCCTTGCTTGGTGATTGGTTTGCCAATGTCATGCAATAGCGCAGCTATTCTAACATATTGATTAAAATTCTTTTTGGCCGCATATTCTAAAGATTTCAAATAATGATCATAGCAATCGTAAAGATGATGTTTGTTCTGACTTATTTTATAACCTTGCTCTAGTTCAGGGATAATATATTTCAAAAGATTTAATTCTCTTAAAAGCTCGATTCCTTGATCTGCATTTTCGCTGGCTATAATTTTAATCAGCTCGTCTCTGATTCTTTCAGCTGAAATAAGTTTTAAAGAATTGGAATTCTTTTGAATTGCCAGCCCGGTTTTTTCTTCAATAGAAAAACCCAATTGAACAGCCAACCTGACAGCTCTTATCATTCTTAAAGCATCTTCGCCAAATCTCTTTTGTGGATCGCCGACTGCTTTAATTATTTTCTTTTTTAAATCCTTTTGGCCCTCAAATGGATCAACGATAGTCAATTTTTCTCTTTTCTCTTTTCGCTTTTCGCTATTTATTTTTATTGCCATTGCATTGATAGTAAAATCTCTTCTAGATAAATCTTCTTCTAAATTCTTGGCGAATTTAACCAAATCAGGATGGCGCTGGTCGCCATATTGAGCTTCAGACCTGTAGGTTGTTATCTCAATTTCTTTTAAATTAGATTTTTTGCTCTGAGTTTGAACACTAACAGTAAAAAACCTGTTTTCGTAAAAACTTTTAGGGAATAGCTTTTGAATTTGATCGGGGGTGGCATTAGTAGTAATATCCCAATCGTTGGGTGTCCTTTTTAGTAAAAAGTCACGAACACAGCCACCAACAATAAAAGCTTCAAAGCCAGCTTTTTGAAGCTTTAAGACAATAGATTTAACTTCTTTGGGAATAAGCATAATTCCATTTTAAACCGAAATCTTGCTTTTTTCAATTTACCTGTTAAAATATCTCAATAATGATCCATTTGCGCCCCCGTAGTTTAATTGGATAAAGCGCCCCGCTTCGGACGGGGAGATCTGGGGGTTCGAGCCCCTCCGGGGGCACTACAGAAACGCAAAGCATAAAATGAAAAGTGAAAAAATAACAATTAAAAACAAAAAAATATTAATAGTAATAGCGCTTTTTTTGTTTTTGTTTTTAACAACTACCAGCGCCCAAGCCACCTTAGTACCCTGCGGAACAATTGATGACCCAAAGACTTCAATTAATGAAAGCGAGTCATGCCAATTTTGCCACTTGTTTGTTTTGTTAGACACTCTTATAAAATATTTTTTAATTTATGTTGTCCCAACAATAGCAACTGGATTAATCGCTTGGGGAGGATTTAAAATGGTAACTGCCAAAGACAACAAAAACGATTATGAAGATGCTAAAAAAATAATCACCGCAGTTGTAATCGGCATAGCAATTATATTGGCTTCTTGGGTATTATTGGATACTTTTTTAACTGCAATTGGCATAGCAGAATGGACTGGGTTGGGAAGCTGGTGGCAAATAAAATGTCCGTAAATTGAATGTTGCCCCTATAGCTCAATTGGCAGAGCAGTTGCCTCTTAAGCAATTGGTTCCAGGTCCGAGTCCTGGTGGGGGCACCACATAAAACGAAAAATTAATAAATTAAAATAATATGTTAACACCTGAAGAAAAAACCAAAGTTATTGAAAAGTATAAATTGCACAAAGTTGATACTGGCTCTCCTGAAGTCCAGGTTGCTTTATTGACTGAAGAAATCAGACGTCTTTTGCTGCATTTAAAACAGCACAAAAAGGATCTTCACTCCAAGAGAGGACTTTTAAAAATGGTTACCAAAAGAAGATCTCTTTTGGATTATGTTAAAAATGAGGATCCCAAAAGATACAACAGCGTTATTAAAAAAATAGGCTTAAGCACTAAATAATGACCACTGCCAAACATCAAGCCCAAAGAGTAGCTGTTTTGATAGATGTCCAAAACCTATATCATTCAGCTAAAAATCTTTATCAAGCTCGAGTTAATTTTAGAGCCATTGTTAAAACAGCCGTTGAAGATAGGAATCTGATTCGAGCTTTTGCTTATGTCATTAAAACTAAAACCGGAGAAGAAAAACCCTTTTTTGAGGCTTTAATAAATTTGGGAATTGAAACTAGAGTTAAAGATCTTCAAGAATTCTATGGCGGATTAAAAAAAGGCGACTGGGATGTCGGCATCACTATTGATGCTGTTAGAATATCGCCATCAGTTGATACTATTGTTTTGGCTTCAGGAGACGGTGACTTTGTCCAATTAGTTGAGTATTTAAAAAACCAAGGCAAAAGAGTTGAAGCAATTGCTTTTGGCCGATCATCTTCAGCTAGGTTAAAAGAAGTTGTTGATGAGTTTATTGATCTGGAAAAAAATCTTAAAAAACATCTTATTAAAAGCTACTAAAATGACTGAAGAATTCAAATTAAAGATAGGTGAAAAAGAGTTAATTGTTAATACCAGGAACTTAGCCGAACAAAGCAACGGCTCTTGTTTTTTCCGTTCTGGAGATACTTTAGTTTTAGCCACTGTTGTTATTGCTCCTTTTGAAAGAGATGGAGTGGATTTCTTTCCATTAACAGTTGGCTATGAAGAAAGATATTATGCGGCGGGAAAGATTTTGGGTTCAAGATATGTTCGAAGAGAAGCTCGGCCATCAGATGAATCGGTTTTGACTGCTCGATTGATTGACCGGGCAATCAGGCCTCTTTTTCTGCAAGACACTAAAAGAGAAATCCAATTAGTTATTACTTGCCTGTCTTGGGACAGAGAAAACGATCCTGATATTATCGGACTTTTATCAGCTTCTTTGTCTCTTTTAATATCCGATATTCCTTGGGCTGGGCCAGTGGCTGGATTAAGAATTGGTAGAAAAAATGGCCAATTTCTTCTCAATCCAACTTATGCTGAAAGAATTGAAAGCGATTTAGACTTAACCATTTCTGCTGTTGAAGAAAATAACGAGATTCTAGTTAATATGATTGAGAACGAATCTAAAGAAGTGGAAGAAAAAGTAGTTGTTGAGGCTGTGGAATGGGCTAAACCATATTTAAAACAATTAATTGATTTTCAGAAAAAAATAGCCAAAGAAATTGGCAAAGAAAAAATTGCCCTGGCTTCTCCCAATAGCGGCTTAGAGCTGGACCAAGAAGCTAAAAACCTGGTGTTGGCTAAATTAGAAAAAACTATTTTCGTAAATAATAAACGGGAAAAAGCCGAAGCTTCAAACAATCTCTTTGAAGAAGCTTTAGAATTATTAAAACAAAAAGATCCAGACAATTTTAAAAATAAAATTGGATTATTAAAACAATTTATTGAAAAGGAAACTGTTTCTTTAATGAGAAGCAAAATCTTAAAAGACGGAAAAAGGCCCGATGGCCGAAATGTTGATGAATTAAGAGAAATTGGTGTTGAAGCTGGGATATTGCCAAGAACCCACGGCTCTGGGCTTTTTTGCCGAGGCCAGACCAAAACTCTTTCCATTTTAACTCTCGGAGCTCCCGATGATATCAAACTATTA
>Ga0214473_10004423_pt1 | contig 16891 bp, 14 predicted proteins | sample RVTome_7_FD_203509 | JGI IMG/M metagenome (GOLD analysis project Ga0214473, IMG submission 203509) | Soil microbial communities from uranium-contaminated site in the Upper Colorado River Basin, Wyoming, United States - RVT98D197 | ecosystem: Environmental > Terrestrial > Soil > Contaminated >... | reverse complement strand
GAACTGGGCTCGATGTGGGACAAGACCCAGCGCCTCATCAACTTGGCGGGGGAGATCGGTCCCGCGTTGGGCCTGGACAAAGATCAGGTGCAAGGGACTATACGCGCCGCCGAGTTGTGCAAGGCAGATTTAGCCACCAAGATGGTGATTGATATGACTTCGCTGCAAGGCGTGATGGGAAAATACTATGCGCTGGAATCTGGTGAAAAGCCTGAGGTGGCTGATGCTATCCTTGAACATTATTTGCCGCGTTTTACTGGGGATCACGTGCCAAAAGGAAAAGCAGGGTTGGCGCTTGGAATCGCTGATCGTCTCGATACCCTAACCGGCCTTTTTGGCATTGGCCTGGCTCCCAGCGGGGCCAAGGATCCCTTTGCTCAACGCCGCGCCGCCATCGGCTTGGTGCAGAACCTGATGGCTTGGGACCTTGGTTTTGACCTGGGCGATGCAATTGCTCGGGCAGCGTCTCGCCAGCCGGTTCAAGTGAGCAACGAAGCCCAAACTGAAACGTTGAATTTCATCGTCGGGCGCTTGAAAACTGTGTTCCTGGATAAAGACGCACGTTACGACGTAGTGGATGCAATACTGGCCGAACAAGGCCAGGATCCGGCCGCGGCGGCGCGGGCAGTGAAACAATTGATGGCTCAGGTTGCGAACAAAGACTGGCAGAAGACTCTGGAGGCTTTCGCCCGCTGTGTGCGCATCACTCGCGATTTAAAAGAGGTTTTCCCAATCGATGAGAATGCCCTTAGCGAAGAAGCAGAGAAGGCGCTTCTGGCGGCCGTCAAACAAGCCGAAGCCATAAAACGCCGCCCAGGATCGGTGGAAGATTTCTTCACAGCCTTCACACCCATGATTCCGGCCATTAATCGTTTCTTTGACGAAGTGCTGGTGATGGCCGAAGATGAAAGCTTGCGCCGCAACCGTCTGGGAATCCTGCAGCGCGTGGTGGCGCTGGCAGACGGCGTGGCCGACTTCTCGAAGCTCGAGGGGTTCTAAATAAACGTGTGGGACTGGCGCAACAAATCCCATGAATAGGGGCGGGTTTTTATTTAACCAAAACGAAATTGGCTCAGTGCAACACCGAATAGGCGAGGGCCAGCAGCAGCGACAACCCCAGCCGACCCACATGATGGCTGGGGTTGATTTTGCCGTGCATGTACAAGCCGTTGGCAACAGCCAGGGCGTGCGTGGCGACGAGGCCAATTAACAGCACGGTAGCGTGTATGCCGAGCCGACCCAAAGCAAATAAGCAGCCGTTAGCAGAAATAAACCAGCTACCAGCAGGCCCATAGCCGTCCAAGGCTGGATGCGCCTTTGGCGCAGCTGCTGCGGTCCGGCGACCGCAACCAGCAGTCCGTAGCCGACGAGCAGCGCTAATGCAAAAATTCTCGGAACGTCCATATCGCCATTTTACAGCTATCACACCGCAACTAATCCCCAAGTAAGCTGTTAACTATAGTGAGGAGTCTTCATTTTTCCTTATCGCATTCCACGCCACCTGAACAAAAGGAGATCGTAATGTCTTTCAACAAGAGCATCGGCATGGTTTTACTGGCTATCTATCTCATTCTCGTCGGCCTTGGGGCGTTTGTTTCCGCCATTGCCGGCCTGGGCACGATCCTTTCGGTCCTGGCCCTTGTCGCCGGCATCCTGATCCTGATCGGCCGCTAACAGCCAGACCTCACCACCGGCTGCCTTCGGCAGCCACCACCTCTCTAGCTCGCTGGAGAGGGGAAAATCTAAAGATTTAGCTAGAAAAGTCACCTGCATAAGCGGGTGGCTTTTTATTAATGCAAGTTTAGAAAGTTGTTGTATTTTTTCGAGGGGGCGGGAGGCTGTCAAGTTGTTATGAGGGATTGGGAGGCTTAAGGAAAAGGTAATTATATACTTGACAAACGCACCTGATTCTGCTATGCTTAGTGCATGGCAAAGAAAGAGAAACTAAAGCACTTTGGCGACATGTCCGAGGACGAGGCCCGCGAGTTCCTAGAGAATTTGCGCTGGCCTGACGGCGTAATCTGCCCTCATTGCGAACATGATGTAGCCCACAAGATTACAGCCAAAGAGGGGACTAAGACCCATGTTCGCGATGGCGTATATATGTGCGCCAAATGCCGCAAGCAATTCTCGGTCAAGGTCGGCACGATATTTGAAAGTTCACATATCCCTTTGCGAAAGTGGGTTATGGCATTCTATCTGATGAACACTAGCAAGAAGGGGATCAGCGCACACCAGCTACATCGTATGCTCGGAGTAACTTATAAAACCGCGTGGTTCATGTGCCACCGCATCCGTGAGTCCATGCGCAAAGAGCCAGTCAATACTTTGCTAGAGGGCGTTGTCGAAGCCGATGAGACTTATGTCGGCGGCCAAGAAAAGTACAGGCACATGAACAAGCGCAAGGGCGGGCTTGGGCGCGGATCACTTGGTAAAGTTCCCGTGTTCGCTTTAGTCGAGCGTGGCGGCGAATTGCGCGCTGGCGTAGTCGCGAATGTTGGCGCAAAGACATTGCCAAAAATTATTCGCCAGCATGTTCACCGCGACGCGACTCTAATGACCGATAGTTTTCATTCCTATTCGCAAGTAGACGAGCATGTTTTGTTCCACGAAACAGTTGACCACAGCAGGCGCGAGTATGTTCGCGGTAACGCGCATGTGAACACCCTCGAAGGTTGGTTCTCTTTATTGAAGCGCGGACTGAATGGCACTTTTCACCATGTGAGCGAAAAGCATTTAGACCGTTATATTGACGAGTTTGTCCACCGTTACAATTGGCGCGAAATGGATGATGTTCAGCGTACAATCAAAGCAATCAAAGGCGCACCAGGAAAACGGCTGTACTACAAAGAGCCAAAAGAATCTTGACAATTGAATCCACGTCTGTTATCTTACTTGTGCTAGCGGCGGAATTCGAATCCGCAATCACAGAGACCAAATCTGTTCCCTTTACCAATTAGGGTACGCTAGCTAGAGAGAAGTCCCCGTGGTAGGCATCGCTGGATCGGCGCACGGGGACTTCTCTTGCCCTCACCTCAACCTACTTCCTAAAAGAGGGGGCAAAGACCTATGGCGGCCTCATGTCAACATAGTACATTCTGGAAAGCGGAACGTAAAGCAAAACCTGTTGGTAATCCTGCGCGCAAAAATGTTTGAGTTTGTTAGGCGAAACCTAACATTACCTAACAATTATCTGATAAAAAATGTTAGATTTGTTAGGTTTTCCATTTCTTTTTCTTTAAATAATCCGTATGAAGTTGTCTAATATAGCCCTCGTCTCGATGTACGTCTTTCGCTAAGTCGGCAAGCGTATATTTTTGTCCAGCATCTTTCATCGCGTGATAGTAATCAAACCAAGCATCATAATTGGACAGGTCGGTCGGTTTTTCGGGAATCTTCGGACCCGTTTGTTCTGGGGGCAACCCTACAGATTTCTCAATATAAGCCCACAGTTCATGCACCAATGTCTTTTGTTTACTGCTACCAATTACAAATTCCCCGAAGATATTAGCTCGCTTTTCGTCTAAGGCCACCAACCCGATATCTGCGAATCCCTCGTGATGAAGTTCGACTGTCTTCATGCCTATTGGTGGGTTTGGATCTTCCGTTCGCCAATGTATGGATAAATTAAAGATAAAGTGGGACTTGGGAACCCTTTCGTCTATGTAAAAAGATAGGAAGGGAACTTCCGAATCTACTGTTTCTAAATCGAAAATGTCTGGTACTTGCTCTCGATGGTGATGAATATATCCGCCTAGTATTGCAGTGAACGAATCGACATTTACCCCAACGCCAAGTAACTGGAACTTGAGTCTTTCCCTTTGCTCATCCATAACCTGTATAATTATAGATGGAGTCAAGCATGGCACAAATAAAAGACAAGGAAAAGAGGGTTACCAACGAAAAGCCTATCTCACTTCATGGCGTGGACTTCAAAAAGCTGATGGCGGCATTTTTACAGGTGAAGCCAACCGCAAAAAAGAGTAAAAAGAAGGGGGATAAATGAACGCTAAGGAAATAGAACAATTAGAAGTACTTATGCGCCAGGCTGATTTTCATATCATTCGATTTGATAAGCGGCGCGAATATAGTTGGAAAATTGCTCTTGGTTTCTGGGGGGCAATTTTGGGTGCCGCTACTTTGCTACAAAACACTTTCCTGACGACCTGCGAAATTTACGTTGGAGCGGGCGCAACAATCGCGCTTCACGCTATTTGGTTATATGGTGTTTTTAAGGCGGATCAAAAAGACAAATGGGTAGCATTCCAGTGCCGCGACAAAAGCCTTGAGATAATCAACAAGTCATTAAGTGCGCCGATTAAGCATCCGAAACCGAGCCATGACCGCAGATTCATGGAGGACTGGTCTGTAATATTTCAGATACTTACGACAATTTTGCTGGTGGTAGCGATTAGCCGCATAATCCCTCAGTAGATTAGAGTTTTAGCCTACTGCGTTTGCGAAGTACATAATCACCAAGGAAAATAACAACTTGACAAGGTGACGCCTGACCCACCGCGGCCAACGCCTGCGAAGCTTCTAGCCCTTATGGGTGAAGGCAGTATTAATAGCAGAGATCGGCATGGTTGGGGGAAACGGTGAAAGATTTCAAGGAGATTGATAGCGAAAGAATGACTAAGGTCTAATCTGCTCGAAGACGTATAATTGTTACGTGAAACTTCCTAGACTCTGGGCTGACACAACCACAGCTGTATTCAAGAAATATGTAAAGCTTCTTTTCGGCGAATGGGTAACATTTTGGGGATGGATCGTTAAGATAGCTACCGCTATTTTTGGTTTTTCTCTTGTGATTAACCCAGAGCTTATCTTGGGGCTATTCATTGGTTTTCTTGTAGGTGTAATTTTGCTCGCTCCTTTTTATGAGCTGGAAAAGGTAAAAAAAAGAAGCTATGATCAACAATTACACATCAGAGTTTTGGGGGGCCGCGCTAGTAATCTCTCAAAAGAGGAGAAAGAATATATTCCTCTGCTAGTTCTAGATGTAATCAATGACGAAGAACCGGAAGTAAAGCTAATTGAGTTAGAGGCAAGGCTAGTTCGTGTTTTTCAATGGCATAAAGGGCATTCGACAAGGAACGAAGAGGCAAACAATCCGCCTATTTCCGGTATGTTGCTATGGGAAAACGAGCGGTCCCAAATTGAGCTGAGGCCAGGTTTTCCTCCAACTGGATTGCAAATTGCTATACTTCGGCCTGATGATAATGCTTTGGAGTTTAGAACCCAGCCACGGCAAAGAAATGTAGAAAGCCTTAAAGAAGAAGCAATATATGAAGTGTTAATAGAATTCAAAGGAAAACTAGAAGGAAATGACTCGAGGTTTAAAACGTATTTTCATACAGGAGAATTCTTTGCATCTCCCGAAAGTACTAGACTCGACTTCACAGGTACCGCTACGCGTCTAGATGAAATTCCTAAAAACCTGATTCGCTTCGTGCGCTATTCAGAAGCTACAAATAATTAAAGGTAAGTATACCTTGACAGTATGTAGTTATTCTGGTAGACTGAGTATGTAAGAAATCGAGGTCTACCATGAAAAAATACACCATTCGCGACTTTCAAAAGGAATTCCCAGATGACGCGGCCTGCCTTGAATGGCTGCGCAAATATCGCTGGCCTAGTGGGATTTTCTGCAAAAAATGCGGCAAGATTACTAATCATTATCTAGCCCGCACTCGCAAATCGTTCTGCTGTCAAAACTGCCGCAATCATGTTCACCCAATGGCTGGCACAATAGCTCATAAATCCCCGACTTCGCTTGTCATATGGTTTTATGCAGTATTTCAAATGTCCCAAACTCGCGGGGGGATTAGCGCGAAGCAAATAGAGCGCGAGACGGGTGTTACTTACAAAACTGCTCATCGCATGTGCAAGGAAATTCGCAAACGATTGTTTGAGGGCGGTGATCCGCTCAGCGGCGAGGTTGAGGTAGACGAAAGTTATTTTGGTGGCAAGGGTAGGGGCAAGCGTGGACGTGGCGCGGAAAACAAAACTCCAGTCCTCGGCATTGTTCAGCGAAAAGGCAAGCTGAGCGCGTACGCCATCCCTGACACATCCCGCAAAGTTGTATATCCGATTATCAAACAGCGCGTGTCGCAAGGCGCGATGATTTACACAGATGAATACCCTGTCTATCGCCAGCTTCGCCAGCATGGGTATTCGCATGACCGAATCCTGCACGGAAACAAAATTTACGTTTCGGGCAATGTTCACACCAACACCATTGAAGGATTTTGGGCGCTGGTAAAGAATGGCATTAAGGGCGTTTATCATTCGGTCAGTCCCGATTATCTGCAAAATTATTTAGACGAGTACACTTTTCGTTACAATCATCGCAAAGATGAAAAACCTATGTTTTTGACTTTCCTTCATCGGATGTTTGTCCCCCATCTGGCCTAAACGCCTTTTTTAAAGAATCTTCCATATCCTTTCGGGTGAAATTGCCTTCGCTGGCATCTTCTGAGGCCGCCGAAACTTGAGTCTCCTTATCCTTTTCTTTTAATTGTTCGTCAAAGTTCTTTCTCATTTTTATAAACTCCTCATACATGACCATTTCTTGTAATTTAGAAACTGGGATAACACCAGCGACGCTTGACGATAGTCTGACTTTGATTTTCTTCCTATTATCATCGGCATCCCAACCCTCTTCTGTTGCGTGAATATAACCCCAAGTAATGCCCAATAAGCGCTCATCCCAATGTTTTTTGAAGAAACTCTTCATATCGTCTTTTGGGCGAACATCAAATGGTTGAATATAAACAATGACGGGTGACCCACTAAAGCCAGGAATAGATCGCATATCAACAAGGTAACTATCTTGATACCTCTTTATTTTTTCATTGTATACAGGTAAAGTTTCGCCTAGGGCAATGTTTCCAAATCGAACAACGGGATAACTCCTTCGGTGCTCCTTTTTGAATTGGTCTATAGCAGTAAATCTTCCCACCATGAATACATCGTCCCCGGCACCTATGTCGTATTGTTCAATAAATTCGTTATCTATCGAAAGGTCATCACGAATGAAATCGTATTCATAAATATCCCTCGGCAATACTCTTACTGGCACAATAGCAAGGTCATCGCCATCACGATGAAATGTCCAGTGCGATATATCTATATCTAATGCCTCTGAACCCCCGTCTTTTTTATTAACTTGAACAAAAACCCTGTCTCCTGTTGCTCCCTCAATCACATGTTTATTAGTAACAAGGTAAGGAAAGAAAGCTTTAGGGTCGTATTCAGAGGCAACCCCATAAATAAATCCTGTGCCGCCCCCCTTTCCGTTACTACGACCTTCTTTCGTGTTGTAAATGAAGATAATGCTGTGTAAATGTCTGTCAAATATTCTTGGCACTGGAGTTCTCCAAGCAAACCCGCCTTCAGAAAGGCGTGGTGTTATGTCTTTCTTGTACCTGCGCATTATAATCCCCCCCTACATACCGAGTCTACATACTTACCTAATTAAATAGATAACCCTGCGATTATTATTTCCTATCTCCCGCGTCTTGCCCGACTTTTTCAAGAGTTATTCGGCCACTAATTTCTTAATCGTTTACTGCCTCTCTCAATCGCTTAACAATTTCAGCATACCCGTATTGATAGAGACTTTTTCTAAAGTGGCATCGGACACTTCGCTTATTGTCAATAAGTTCTGTTTGGTAAAAAATTACCCCGGAAAGAACGAATGATTTCACCCGAACTTCCCCTGCACTATTCTGTTCAATTAACAATTGCCATAAACCCCCCCCGCTCATTCCCTTAAAGGTTGGGGGCGTTTTTGTATATAAAGAATGGTCGATTGGCATTTCGACATAGTCAAAAGCATCCCTAGTCATTTCATTAATTAGAAGGCCTTCGCAAGCGAAGTGCTCGAAAGCTAATGCTTTTCGATATCCTCTCTTTGGACCTTCGCTTTTCACGGTAACCTCTGGAGCACCACATAACACCCATGCCCCCGTGTCAATTAGTCGTGGATTCTGAATTTGCTCCTGCCTATGTGAAGAAAGATTGTAAAAAGACATCGACGCTCTTATTGTCCCAACCTCAGCAGCTGGAATGCCAATAAAAGCCAAATCCGGCCCCCATTCTTCAGTTACAGGCATGGCCAACTCAAACACGCCTAAATGGTCCTTTGGAATAAGGTATCTATGATACGCAGTATCAATTGTTAAGCCTAAGTGACAGGGCCCGTCTAATTGTTTTGCAACATGTTGGGCTGTGATTATTCCATATGCATCTTCTATTTGAACAAATGTACCAGAGCCTATATGAATACTTTTTTCGGCACCCGAATAGTCTTTCGCTACCTTTATTAAGGTAGTTGTGTGGTGCTGAAGAATCCTTACTGCATTCTCAAGAATTTCTTTTGAAACTGGGATCTCTATGTAATTGCCAGAACTATTTTGCAATATTGTCTCCCCGATTCGCCATCCCTATCTCTAGCGCCTCGCGCAGCGTGCGCGCTTCCTGAATCTTAATCCCATCCGGCAGGTCTTCGCCTTTGCGCAGGCGCTTGGGCAGTACGGCGGCCTTGAAGCCCAGCGCCTTGGCTTCGCGCAGACGGGCGGCGGTGTGCGGCACGGCGCGCAGCTCCCCGCTAAGGCCGACCTCGCCGATCAGCACTGTATCGGCGCGCAAGGGTTTATCCCACACCGAGGAGGCGATGGCGGCCGCCACGGCCAGATCGGCAGCGGGTTCGCCGATGCGCAGGCCGCCCACCACGTTGACGAAGACGTCCTGCTCGCCGAGCGGCAAGCCCAGGCGGCGGGCCAGCACGGCGGTGATGAGCAGCAGACGGTTATTGTCGATACCGTTGCCGGAGCGGCGCGGATTTCCAAAGGCGCTGGGGCTGGTGAGGCCCTGCACCTCCACCAAAAGCGGGCGGGTGCCTTCCATGGTGACGGCGATGGCCGAGCCCGGGGCGTTGACCACCCGTTCGGCCAAGAAGGCCTCGGAGGGATTGGGCACCTCCAACATGCCGCGGCCGGCCATCTCGAACACGCCCACCTCGGCGGTGGCACCGAAGCGGTTCTTGACCGCGCGCAGCAGGCGGAAGGATTGGAAGCGGTCGCCTTCCAGGTAGAGTACGGTGTCCACCATGTGCTCGAGCAGGCGCGGCCCGGCGATGATGCCCTCTTTGGTAACGTGGCCGATAAGGAAAATAGCTAGTCCGCTGGACTTGGCAAGCTGGCGGAAACGGTCGGCGCATTCGCGCAGTTGCGTGACGGAGCCGGCCGAAGATTCCACCGCGGGGTCGTAGACGGTTTGGATGGAATCGATGATTAGAACTCGCGGGGCGAGGCATTGAACGTGTTGCAAAATCGCGTCGAGACCGGTTTCTGTTACTAAATAAAGCGAATCGGCTTGTCGGTTAGTTGGTTGGTCAGCGGCAAGACGGTCGGCGCGCATTTTGATCTGGGCGGGAGATTCTTCACCGGAGACGTATAGAACTGGGCCCAGATGGGCCAGTTCTATGGCGGTTTGCAGCATGAGGGTAGATTTGCCGATGCCAGGGTCGCCGCCGATCAGAATCAGCGAGCCGGGCACGATGCCGCCGCCCAGCACGCGGGCGAACTCGCCGATGGACAGCGGCAGGCGGTCGGCTTCCCCGCCGCCTTCGATGTGGGGGAGCGGCTTGGGCGCGGAGGACGCGCCGTTTGGGGACGCAGCGCGGCGAGCGGGCGCAGCGGAGACGAGCTCTTCGACGAAAGTGTTCCACTCGCCGCATTGGGGGCAGCGGCCCAGCGGTTTGGCGGCGGCTCGGCCGCAGGATTGGCAGACGAAGCGGGTGAGGGTTTTAGGCATGAAAAGGAGAGTGGAGACTGGAGATTGGAGAAAAATAAAAAAGCATGGATATATTGTACAACAAATAGAACAAATGGGCTAGCCGTTATTTCTGCAACAAAAAAGAGCGCTCATTTAGGGCGCTCTTTTGTATTAAGAATCCACTTACGCGTTTACATCTTCCTGTTTTTTCTCAACCTTGACTGGCTTGCCAGCCGTGAAGGTGATGTTCTCGCCCTTTTCGTCCACTTCTACGACCACGGTGGCGCCGGGCTTGAATTCGCCCGCCAATAAGCGCTTGGACAGCGGGCTTTCCACAAATTTTTGCAGGGCGCGGTTCAACGGGCGAGCGCCAAAGGCGGCGGCGTAGCCTTTTTCAGCCAACCACCCACGCGCTTTTTCACTAAGCTCCACCGTCACACCCTTTTCGGCCAAGCGGTCGGCCACTTCCTTCATCTGCAAATCAACGATCTGTTTCATATCATCGACGGATAGCGGCGAGAAGGTGATGATCTCGTCGATGCGATTGAGGAACTCGGGGCGGAAGGTGTCGCGCAGCGCCTTCTGGATCTTCTGGCTGGAGGCTTTTTCTTCCTCGGTGCCGCTGGCTTGCAAGAAGCCGAGCGAGCCGGATTTGCGCACAAATTCAGTGCCTAAGTTGCTGGTCATGATCAGCACCGTATTGCGGAAGTCCACCGTGCGGCCCTGGCCATCGGTGAGGCGGCCGTCGTCGAGGATCTGCAAGAGCGCATTCCACACATCCGGGTGAGCTTTTTCGATCTCGTCGAAGAGGATGACGCGATAAGGGCGACGGCGCACGGCTTCAGTGAGCTGGCCGCCTTCTTCATAGCCGACGTAGCCAGGCGGGGCGCCGAAGAGGCGCGCCGTGGTGTGCTGCTCGCGGTATTCGCTCATGTCGATGCGCACCAGCGCATCTTCATCATCGAACATGAATTCAGCCAGCGCCTTGGCCAGCTCGGTCTTACCCACACCGGAAGGCCCGATGAAGATAAAGGAGCCGATGGGGCGCTTGGGGTCTTTGAGGCCGGAGCGGGCGCGGCGGATGGCATCGGAGACGGCGGCAATGGCTTCGTCCTGGCCGATGATGCGCTCATGCAAACGCTCTTCCATCTTGAGCAGCTTCTCAGCCTCGGTTTCCATCATCTGGCTAACCGGGATACCTGTCCACTGAGCGATCACTTCGGCAATGTCGTTAATATCCACGACTTCATCGAGCTGGTGTTCACTTTCCCATTTTTCGCGTTTGACTTTAAATTCTTCTTCAATGCGCAGGCGTTCGGATTTCTTTTCGGCGGCGCGTTCATAATTGCGTTCAGCGCCGGCCTGTTCTTCTTCGGCGCGCAGGCGCTCGATTTCGGTTTTCATAGTCTTCAGTTCTTCGGGCAAGGAATAAAGGGCCACACGCAGTTTGGCGGCGGCCTCATCCATTAGGTCGATAGCCTTGTCCGGTAAATGCCGGTCAGTAACATAGCGGTGGGAAAGCTTGACGGCCTCCACCAGCGCTTCGTCGGCGAAGCGCACATTGTGGTGAGCTTCATAGCGATCGCGCAGGCCCATCAGCATTTGAATGGTGTCTTCCACATTGGGCTCTTCCACATAGACCGGGGCAAAACGGCGCTCGAGGGCGGCGTCCTTCTCAATGTATTTGTGATATTCGTCCAGCGTGGTGGCGCCAACCGCGTGCAGTTCACCGCGTGCCAGGGCGGGTTTGAGCATGTTGGAAGCGTCCATAGCGCCTTGCGCGGCGCCGGCGCCCACAACGGTGTGCAACTCGTCAATAAAGAGGATGATCTCGCCCTGGGCGCGCTGGATCTCCTCCAGGGTGGCCTTGAGGCGCTCCTCGAATTCGCCGCGGAAGCGCGAGCCGGCAATCATGGCGCCGAGGTCGAGCGAAATGACTTTTTTGCCGGAGAGAATCTCGGGCACGTCGTTGCTGGCGATCTTCTGGGCCAGGCCTTCGACGATAGCCGTCTTGCCCACACCCGCTTCACCGATGAGGACAGGGTTGTTCTTGGTGCGGCGGGAGAGGATTTGGATGACGCGCAAAATTTCGGTGTCACGGCCGATGACCGGATCCAGCTTGCCTTCACGTGCGAGCTGGGTCAGGTCGCGGGAGTATTTGTCCAAGGTGCGGTAGCGCGATTCGGCCTGCGGGTCGGTGACGCGCTGGCCGCCGCGCAACTGCTGCACCGCCTCGAAGACGCGCTCGCGGGTAATGCCGGCGCCTTCCAGCAGACGGGCGGCCGGAGTGCTGCGCTCGTTGAGGATGGCGAGGAAAATGTGCTCGGTGGAAATATATTCGTCTTTGAGGCGGTTGGCTTCTTCGTTGGCGATATCCACGATGCGCTTCACGCGCGGGGTGATGAAAATCTGGCCGGCGCCGCCGCCGAAGATGTTGGCTTTGGGGCTGGTACGCAGGATGTAGTCGAGGCGTTCCTTAAGGGATTCGCCGTCGACTTTGAGAATCTCAAGCAACTGGCCGATCACACCTTCGGGCTGTTCGATCAAGGCCAGCAGAATATGCTCGGTATCAATCTGGTTGTGCCCATAGCGTTGGATAATCTCGGCGGCGCGTTGAGCCGCTTCCTGGGCACGTTCGGTAAAACGATCAAATCTCATCATAGGATGTAGGTCACTTTTTAAGAGTGTTTGGGATTATAGCATCGGGGTAAACGGGCAGCGATAGAAAAGCGTTAGAGGATTGTAGATTTTGCATAAACGCGAGCTGATTTTGACCGTGTATTTGCAGCCTGCTACCAATCGCGGTATCCTAGAAGCCTCAGCGTGAAAATCTCTCAAATGGAGCGTGCGCATGGATATACGCGGGAAGAATGCCCTCGTTTTGGGTGGATTTGGCCTGGTGGGCAGCGCCGTGTGCCGGGAATTGCTGGCACACGAACCAGCCCGATTGGTGGTGACCTCGCTGCGCAAGGCAGAGGCCGAGGAGGCCGTGGCGCAGTTGAAGGCCGAATTCTCCAAGAGCCGCTCCCAGTTTTTTCCCGCCTGGGGGGATATTTTCCTGCGCGCCGAATGGCAGCCTACTGATAGTATTTCGCGCGCCGCCATTATGGGCGACCCGGCGAAGCGTAAACGCCTGGTGGGCGATATCGTCGACGAGCTCAACGAAGAAATCCTTTCCACTTCATTACTCTTTCAATTAATTCAGGGAAAAGCCAAGGGACTGGACGGTTCTCCGGCACAGATCGTGGTGGATTGCATCAACACCTCTACGGCGGTGGCCTATCAGAATATCTACGCCTGGGCGCGCCGCCTGCAAACGGAAATTGAGGAAAAGAAGGACACAACCAAATGGCCAGAAGAGATCGAACAGCTTCTGGCCTCGTTGTACATTCCCCAATTGGTGCGACATATCCAGATCTTGTATGAGGCCATGCTGCGTGCGGACACACAAGCCTATATTAAGGTGGGAACCAGCGGCACGGGCGGCATGGGACTCAACATCCCCTATACGCACGGCGAGGAAAAACCATCACGGGTGCTCATGTCCAAGGCAGCCCTGGCCGGCGCCCAAACGCTGTTGACCTTCTTGATGGCGCGCACGCCCGGTGGGCCGGAAGTGATCAAGGAGATCAAACCCACCGCTCTGATCGCCTGGAAAGAGATCGGCTACGGAAAGATTCTGCGCGGCGGGCAGGAATTCTCACTATACGATTGCCTTCCCGAACAAGCGCTGCCCATCAAAGATGCGGCCAATTTGCAACCACAGGGCGATTTCGGTAAAGCTACGGGCAAGGCTCTGGAAGCTGTATATATCAACACTGGGGAGAATGGCCTCTTCGCCGCAGGCGATTTTGCCGCCATCACCGCCTTCGGCCAAATGGAGTTCGTTACCCCGGAAGAGATTGCCCAGAACGTGGTGCGTGAAATCCTGGGGGGCAACACGGGCCGGGATGTGATCGGCGCGCTGGACGGCGCGGTGATGGGGCCCAGCTTTCGGGCGGGCACGCTGCGCGACGCGGCCTTGAAACGTCTGAAGGAATTGGGCGATGAGTTTGGCGAATCGGTGGCTTTTGAAATCCTCGGGCCGCCGCGCATGTCCAAGCTGCTTTACGAGGCATTTTTATTAAAGCAAACCTATGGCAAGATCAGCGCGGCGTTGAAAGACAAACCAGAGCAGATGACAAAGAAGCTGGAAGAATTGGTGACCAAAGACGCTCAGCTGCGCCAGCAAATTATCTCGATCGGATTACCTATCCTGATGGCGGATGGAAAGCGCATTCTGCGCGGCCCGGCGATGAAGGCGGATCGTGCCGAACAGGGTTGGGTGGATCTAACAAAAAAAAATATGGGGCAGTGGAAGAAACGGCTTGAAGGCATCCAAGCCATGTTAAAAACGCATGTGGAGGGAGACAGTTCTTCGCGCAACGACCGTGTATATCCTTCTTTGCGCGAGTGGGCCGCAGATGACCGCTTCGAGATCGGGGAAATGGTGGCCTGGGTATCGGTGAACGAGGATGAGGGCGGGCGGGGAAAGCAGTAAAGACCGTTATCCGCTAACTTACCCTATGTCAATGCAAATAGCAGTATTTGGCGGCGGTTGCTTTTGGTGCACCGAGGCCGTTTTTCAAAACTTAAAAGGCGTGACGGACGTAGTGCCCGGATATGCCGGCGGGCCGGGAAAAGCGCCCACCTACGAGCAAGTGTGCAGCGGCACAACCGGCCACGCGGAAGTGGTGCAAGTAAAGTATGACCCTGAAATAGTGTCATACGAAGATCTCTTGAACGTATTCTTTACGGTGCATGATCCGACCACGCTTAATCGGCAAGGCAATGACATCGGTTCGCAATATCGTTCCATTATCTTAACTACAGATGAAGGGCAGAAAAATGAGGCGGTCGAATTTATCAACAATCACAATAAAGACTTTGGCGGCAAGATCGTTACGGAAGTAGTTCCGCTGACGGCCTTTTACGAGGCGGAAGAGTACCACCACGATTACTTCAAAAAGAACCCTTCAGCTGGATATTGCCAGTCGATCATTTCCCCCAAGATAGCTAAGATGCGCAAAAAGTTCGCGCAACTTCCGACAGAGTAAATAGCGTTACAAGGTTATTTGTAATTGCTTAGCTAATTTCGGCTAATCGTCACTTTCTGCACGAAACGATCTACCGCCCCAAAGCGATATTTGTATTCCTCACCGCCGCGCATAAAGTCGAACACTCTACGTTCATTGGCGATGCCCCACTTGATCATCTCTGCCATGATCACCCAGCCAGGCGAAAGATAGGCAAAGGCGGCATCAAAGCCCGCGTTGTAAGCCCAGAGGCAGTTGTCATAATCAAAGTTCATGTAGCCGGCAATGCGGCTGGGCCCGCACTTGAGAAAGGCCAGCTGCAGCCATCCGGCCTGGAAGGCTGCGTGGGCGATCGCCTGCATTTGCGCGCGCATCGGCGGAGTTAGGAAAGCTGCTTTATCGGCTTCCTGGCACATCAAACGAAAAAACTCGTCCAAAGCCTGATCGAGCTGAGCTGCCTCTCGAACAATCTCAAGCGTGATGGGGCTGGGATTACGCGCGGCCCGGCGCAGTTTGCGGCGCATCTCGTGGGCCTGCTTGCTATCCAAACTATCAATATAAGCATCTAAACTTTTTGGAACAACGATATAGGGGCTGGGCTGAAGAGTTTCCTGCGCAAAAGACCAACCTTGCGCCTTGGCAGCAGTTGCGAGGGCCATTGGCGTAAGCGAGCTATCCAACAAATTGTAAAGTTCAAGGCGCTGCCAAATTCCGGAACCCTCGCCTGCCAGATATTCACTGAGCGCTTGGACAAAAGCAGCGTGATCCTGTGGCCGAACAATTAGGTCGAGATAATCGGCGATCTCATGGCTGCCGATCAAGGACAAGACTTGTTTCCCGTTTCCATCTTGTGCCTGAAATAGGGGAGCGATGCCAACCAAGCGGCCCTCCGCGTCTCGCCCAAGCAAGAGGTTAAGTTCAGCTTGCTGCCATTCCCCGCCGCCCAATCCCTCCCACCAGGCGCGCTGAAACTCGTAAGTCAAGAAGGGCACATTATTATGGCTCTGGTGTAAAAGGGCATTCCATCCTTGGGCCAACGCGGCCCAGTCAGCCGCGTTGCGGATGTGTTCAATATGCATGATGCTCCCGGCGACGCGTTTAGTTAATGCTTGGATGGGACGAGAAGAGACCAAAAAACCTCGCAAGATTTTACCAGTATAATTTTTGCGCGGCTTCAGCCAAGCTGCATCCCATGACGAATAGCGATCTTGATCTCTTTGTTGTCCCTCTGCACAGACGCAACGGGCAGGACCAACCTTACTTGCCCGGCCTGCACATTGCCGCGGCGCCCAAGCGGGCGACGCGTGGGCGCGGCGAGGAGCGTTTGCTGATGCAGCTCTCTTTGCCCGCCGAGATCAGCTTGAGCGCGGAGCAACAACATAGCCTGCTGGAAGATATGGCGCAGGCTTATTTCCGCACACCGGGTTCGGTGACCTCCGCGTTGCGCGAACAAGCCGAGCGGCTGAATTCTTATTTCACCCAGCTCAATCAAAAAGCGAGAGCCAAAAGCCAACCTTCTTTGGCGCAGCTCAGCATGCTTTCGATGCACGAACAGCGCGCCACGTTGGCTCAATGTGGTCCAGTTCACGGTTTTCTGCTGGACGGAAACGAGATCCGGCATTTTTACGATCCTCACACGGCAGGGCGCGGCCTGGGCCTGAGCAATACCACGGACATACGCTTCTTCCAGTGCGAATTGCCGGCGGGCAGTCTGTTGTTGATGTTGCCCGAACTTCCCGCTGGCTGGAACGAAAAAACCCTCTCGGACGTACAGGGCCAGAAACTTTCCACTTTGCGGCGGCGCTTTTTAAGCGAAGCCGGCCCAGATTTGCAGGCGGCCCTCGTGGCAGCCCAAGTTGGCACAGGACGATTCAGCTTGCTTAGCAACTTAGAACCTGAGATTAGCGAACCAAGCCATTCTCCCGCCGAAATTCCGGCGAAACAAAGCGAACGCCCACCAAGGGATCCGCGTTCCTGGGAAGCAGTACAAATACCTGAAGCTGAACAGCCGCGCCCAAGCGATGAACAGCTTG
>Ga0214473_10004422_pt1 | contig 16898 bp, 14 predicted proteins | sample RVTome_7_FD_203509 | JGI IMG/M metagenome (GOLD analysis project Ga0214473, IMG submission 203509) | Soil microbial communities from uranium-contaminated site in the Upper Colorado River Basin, Wyoming, United States - RVT98D197 | ecosystem: Environmental > Terrestrial > Soil > Contaminated >... | reverse complement strand
TTTGAGTTTCTCCTTGATACCCTCCCAGCGGCTCCCTAGCCTCCGGCCATGCCCCGTGGCCCGCGCCTGGATGCGCTTCCGCTCTTCGAGCGAGATCTTCGGTCCCGCACTTCGAGCGGGATCTACGGTCCCGCGCGAAACGCGGGATCTTCGACCGGCGTCCTGCATGTCACGCTTCGCGGAATCCAGCACTGCGCTGGAGGGAAGCCGCCACCCAGTGGATGGCCGTGATGAACTCGATGTAGTAGATGGCCACCCCATCATGCGTGGCAACGCCCCGGTTTCCCCGGGTAAAGGGCAAGGGCCTTGTCTCCCAAAGAGAAAATTGCTAGCATCCGCACGAGTTCAGGGAGGAGGAGGGAACATGGTCAAGGTGCACGCCCAGCAGGCGGGACCGGGGAAGGCGCTCGTGGATCGCGGGGAGCTGCAACGGCTCATCGAGGTGGCCCGGCAGGTGGAAGAGGTGGAGTTGATCGAGGTCCAGGAGGATCTCCCCACCGAGGGCCTGATGCGGCTTGTGCAGGAGGGCGGGAGTTTCAGCTACCTGGCAGACCCGCGGGAGGACGTCTATACGCTCAATGATCTGAAGGTCCGCTACCGGTGAGACGGGGGACGGTCGTCCTGACGCCTTTCCCCTTTACGGACCTCACCGGAGCGAAAGTTCGTCCCGCGGTAGTCATCTCCCGGACCGACCGACCGGGCGATGATGTGATCCTCGCGTTCGTCTCTTCGGTGGTACCCACACGACCCCTGCCGACGGACCTGGTGGTGCATCCGTCCCACCCAGATTTCGGCGAGACCGGCTTGAAGGTCCCCTCCATCATCAAATGCGACAAGCTCGCGACAGTCCAGCGCCGGATTATCCTGGGCGAACTGGGGCAACTGTCTGCCACCCAGCTCCGCGACCTGGAGCAATGCCTGAGGCACGCACTGGGAATGTAATGGGGCACGTTCAACCTTATTAACCTTGGGATACCCTCCGGTTCCCCATCCCCCGCGGCCTCCGGCTGGATGCCCCCGTGTCCTGAATCACGTGAACGTGCGCGGGATCGGAGAACGCCCTCTCGCACCTAGGCTCGGCCTCCCGCCCCAAGCGGTCTACGGCGCCGCCCAACGCGAGCAGCAGGCCGCAGCCCGGTGGAGGGTGGTGTGGAAGAAGTTGACGTAATTGACAACGTCCCGCATTATCATTGTTCGTTAGGCGGTCTCGGATGGGCTGTTGGTTGAAAACCCAGGACACGTGAAGGGCACTACCCGTGCTCATCGACGCCCTTAGAAGTTGTCTTAACAGATCGGACCTAGCGATTACGCGATGGATGGCGCGCTTTGGTATCCCGCTGCTGCGCCTCAGCCTAGGAGTCGTGTTCCTCTGGTTTGGCGCACTGAAGTTCCTTCCGAACGTGAGCCCTGCCCAAGAGTTGGCGACCCGGACCATCCAGACGTTATCGGGAGGTCTGGTTCCAGCTTCAGTGTCGATGCCCATCTTAGCAGGGTGGGAGTGCGTGATTGGGCTCGGGCTTCTAGTCGGACGTGGGCTTCGGGGGATCTTGTTCTTACTGTACGTGCAGATGCTCGGCACGTTGACTCCACTTGTTCTGTTTCCCGACGAGGTCTTCACGCGGATTCCGTACGTTCCGACGCTGGAGGGGCAGTACATCATCAAGAACCTGGTGTTGATCAGCGCGGGGATCGTCGTGGGGGCCACCGTGCGTGGAGGCCGAATCGTGGCGGACTCCAAGGGACGGGCTTGATTCGGATGCGGGACGTTGCAGTCTTGTTAAGCTTATAGTCCTCTCCAGCTCTCCGTTCCCCGCGGCCCCCGTTTGGATACCCCCTTCCTCGACACCCCCCTTCCCCCCAGCCCCGTGTATTTCTAGCCCCCCGTGTTACTGGGATGGGGGGAGTTTCGCGTTGACACTCAAGAAACCCGTCGGTAGGGTCTCACCAACGATCTCCTTCCCTTTCCTCCTGCGATTCAGGGGGGGTTATGCGGAAACCCTATCAGCGTCGTTCGCAACAAGATGATCAATCAGTGAAAACTGATCCGACTAAGAAACACGGTAAGGACCGGCTGGATGACCAAGCCATGGCCAAGATGGCTAGATGGACAGCATGTTCCATCTATTGGCGTTTGGTGCTTTCGTTCCTTGCTCTTTTCGTGGTACTCGCCCTTCCTCTCGTACTCGCGGGTCTGAAGCAATCGTACCGTTGGCTTGTGCTGTGGCCAGTCCTTTTCATAGCGTGGTGGAGATATTTCAGATTATCAACCACCTTCGACCCCAAGAAGACATGCCCAACATGCCAGAAACCTCTTCATATTGTGACACGGGAGGAAGGGGTCGATTGCAATTATTACCTTGTCTGTTCCCACTGTGGCAGAGAAAAGCAATCCGCCACTGCGTCATGGAACTGACAGCATTAAAGGGGGGCGTAGGTTCCAAGCGGCAATTCCAGTACGCAGGCGATATTTAAACGAGCCGACCGCTCTCGGAACAAGCGTCGAACACACAGTTCCAGCTTTCGTGCATGAGATCCGTCGCCATGTTTGATCGATTTTCAACCGCCTGCTAACCGATGATGGATATCGCGCCATGGGCCTGAGGGCGTTCCTGCCGTCGCTCACCAACCTTCCGGTCTTCTACGCCGAGTTGGTGTTGTTGTTGCTGCTGTTCTCGGTCTCGAGCTACGCACTGCTGCATCGCCTCCGAACGGGGCCGTCGGACGCACGCCCCGCAGTGCGCTTGCGCACTCGTCTTGCCGTATTGTTGCCGGCGTGGGCTCTCTGGGCGGTCTGGGTCGGCTTCGGCGTCTATTGGCTCGTCATCGCGGGCCTGGTCGGGGGCTCTGGGCTATTCGCGCTGCTGGGCGTCGGGGCCGTCATCGCGTTCCTGCTGTTCAGCGTGCCGCTCATCTACTGGCTGCGCGGCCGCGTTTGGGCGGACGCCGCGATGGTGTTGGCGATCGCTGCGGCGCTGGTGGTGGTTACGGTGAAATACACCGTCTGGCTCTGCGAACCGCTGGGCCACAGCGGCTTCGCTGCCGCGCAAATCTGTGCGGGCCGGCTCTATGCCGAGGGGCGCGGCGGTGCGCTGCTCGATCCCCTCGTCGCCACTGGCTGGTACCGCAAGGCGGCCGAGGCGGGCAACGCCGAGGCACAATTCATCCTCGGCACCACTATCCCGGTCCGAAAACAGCGGGAGTACTGGCTGCACCAAGCCACGGCTCAGGGGTATGGCCCGGCTGCGTACGCCCTTTATGTGCTACTCGGAAAACGCGACGAGAACCTGAATTGGCTGCAGCTTGCGGTGGACCAGGGACACCCTGACGCCCAATACCAACTGGCGCGACGGCTGATCGGCGGCAATGCAGTAGCCCGAGACATCCCGCGCGCCCGCGCGCTGCTGCAGACGGCCGCGTCCGCCGGCTCGGCTGGGGCGATGCGCGAGCTGGCACTCGCCTACGCCGGCGACGGCATCCTGTTCGACCATTCGGACGAACTGTCTCGCCAGTGGGAGGTTCGAGCACTCGCCGCGCCGCGACCGGACGAGTTCGCCCCCGCGGACGAACGAAATTTCGTCGTCGCATTCCCGAACAACCTTGAGCAGATCCGCACCCGGTATGCCAATGCGATCGGCGGCGATCCCGCGGCCCAACAGGCCATCGCCCACGAGATCCTGGCCGGGGCGAATGACGATCCGGCCCTGGTTGCCAAGGCATACGGCTGGCTGGAACGGGCCGCCGCGAGCGGCGCCGCCGACGCCCAGTTCGCGGTGGCGGAGTACTACCTGGGTCTGCCGAACGCGACCGGCGCCCAGCAGGAGCGCGGCCGGCATTGGCTGATCACAGCGGCCGACCAGGGGCACCAGGCGGCATTGACTCGTCTCATCGCGGCCTACAAGAAAGGCGCCTTCGGCCTGGATCGCGACCTGGAGAAGGCCAAAGCCTACGGCGAGCGGCAATTCTCCGCACTGGAAGCCGCCGGCGTGTTGCACAACCAAGGCCCGTGGCTCTCCGCTTCCTGGGATTACGATGACACGCTGCTGCAGCTCAAACGCGAACGGGAGCAGTACCTGCCGCCGGAGGCGCTCGCCCGGGCCGCGAAAGCCGGTGATCCGCAGGCGCAGTACCACCTCGCCCGCGAGGTGATGCCGCGTGACTTCGACGCCGGGATCGCGCTGCTCTATGCCGCCGCCGACGGTGGCTTCGCCGAGGCGCAATACCACGCCGCGAACCGGGTCCGCTCAATGAAGAGCACACCCGAGGACCGGCGCCGGGCCGTGCGGTGGCTCACGGCGGCCGTGGCGCAGGGCCACCGCGGGGCGATGTACGATCTCGGCATGGTCTATCTGCAGGGCATCAAGGACATCGGATTGGCACGCGACCCCGCGCGGGCCCGCGCACTGTTCGAGCAGGCACTCGACGGCGGTGGCGAGGTGCTCTACCGCTACACCGGCCCTGACGGGCACGGCTGGATCGTCACCGCGCAGCAAGTGCAGCGCGTGCTGGAGCGGATACACATAGGAATGGGGGACGCCCCATAGTTATTTAAGTGTCTCCTTGATACCCTCACAGCGGTTCCCTAGACTCCGGCCATGCCCCGTGGCCCGCGCCTGGATGCGCTTCCGCTCTTCGAGCGGGATCTACGGTCCCGCGCGAAGCGCGGGATCTTCGGTCCCGCTCTTCGCCCGGGATGTTCCACCGGCGTGCTGCAACATGTCAGGATCTGCAAGGCCAAGGGCCGCGGCGGGTCGGTGGCAGGCGCTGTGGAAGAAGAAGTTGATGTAGTTGGCCTGGTCCCCCATTACTCGCAACGATACCGTGAAACTGGTGCGAGTTGGGCTAGGCGGCGACTTTGAAGTCCCGGAGCGCTGCCGCGAAGTGTTGCGAGTCCTTGACCCACTTTCTCCCGACCACCGAGTTCCTGGACACTGCTTGGCCCACACGGTAGGGTCCGTGGCCTCAGGCCGATGTGTATAGTCGTGCCTCGAATTGCCCACCCGAGCGACCCCATGAGGGTTCGATTCCCTCCCCCGGCACCATAATTGTGCAAAACACGCACTTAGGCCAAACGGCGGACAACCCCCGGTAATCCCCCTCACAATAAGGCCATATCTCAACCTCCACCGCCTGTCTGGTTCAAGCCCTAGGGTCCCCATCCCATACCCCGGACCCGTCCATCTCCCGATTGATCCCACCTTCACCTTGGATGTCAACCGTTCTCAGCGCACCGTGTTCCCGAATCGGGAAGGGTTTGCCACACGGGAAGGGTTTGCCATTGACACTCGGCAAATTCTTGGATTATGTTCCTCCATGGCTCGCCTTCCTTCCTGGAACTCCGGTGGTGTTATGCGGAAACCAGATAACACCCTGACTGTCTTGGTCTCCTTCTTCAACTCTTTGATTTCCCGGGGCTCTCTGCGGTCTCACGGGTGGGGGCTTATACGGACCCAATGTCAGAAATAGTTTTTATGCGGAAACATTATATGCGGAGTTCGGCGGCACCCGAGGGCCAACGCCCGCTATCGGCCACGAGCGGTCATTCAGTCGTTCACCTTGGTGAGGCGTAGTATGGTCGGACTGTCATTCGTCGACGAGATGATTCAGTGATGGATCGGCGAACGTTCATCGGCCGTGTTGCGGGGGGCCTCCTCGCCGCGCCGCTCGCTGCGCGCGCGCAACAAGTGGGGAAGGTCTATCGCATCGGGATTCTGGAGACGATACCCGCGGCACGGAACGCCGCCAATTTCGACGCCCTGCGCAAGGGGCTGCGGGACCTCGGCTACGTCGAAGGGCGAAACCTGGTCATCGAATATCGGTCGGCGGATGGTCGCGCCGAGCGGTTCCCGGACCTCGCGTCCGAACTGGTTCGTCTCAAGGTCGACCTGATCGTGACCAGGGGGACGCCAGCCGCCAGGGCGGCCAAAAACGCGACCGGAACAATTCCAGTGGTTATGGCGACGATGGGCGACCCGCATGCCCTCGTGGCGAGCTTCGCGCACCCGGGTGGCAATATTACGGGGGTGACGACCTTCAGCACGGAGTTGATAGGGAAACGGATTGAACTCCTCAAAGAACTGGTTCCGAGGCTCTCGCGAGTTGCGTTGCTTCACAATATGGGCAATCCGGCTGCCCCACCCGAATGGGAAGAGACAAAGACGGCGGCGCGCTCCCTGGGTCTCCAGGCTGAGCTGCTTGACGTGCGGAGCCAGGACGACCTAGCCCGCGCATTCGACCTGGCGGTCCGACGGCATGTCGACGCGCTGCTCATCGGGGCAGATGGTCTCACCCAAATGCATCAACAAACGATCGTTGACTTGGTGGCCCGCAATAGGCTGCCTGCCGCCTATCCGGCCCGCGAGTTCGTCGAGGCCGGGGGATTGCTGGCCTACGCGGTGAGCTATCCCGACCTGTATTTCCGGTTCGCAAGCTTCGTCGACAAGATCTTCAAGGGCGCGAAGCCCGCCGAACTTCCCGTGGAACAGCCGACCAAGTTCGAGCTCGTGATCAACCTGAAGACCGTCAAGGCACTCGGCCTCACGATCCCGCAGTCGCTCCTGCTGCGTGCGGACGCGATGATCCAGTGATTGCTCGTTGCGCGTCAATCGCAGGGTTCGCGCCACTCCCCATGGGGGACGCCCCATAGTTATTTAAGTTTCTCCTTGATACCCTCACAACGGTTCCCTAGCCTCCGGCCATGCCCCGTGGCCCGCGCCTGGATGCGCTTCCGCTCTTCGTCCGGAATCTGCGCCCGTCGTCCTCCAGCACCTGATGGTCCGGGGGATCAAAGAATGCCCCTCGCAGCTGGGCTCGGCACCTCGCCCCAAGCAGCCTCCGCCGCCGCCCCGTTAGACGGCGGCAATCATAACGCTTGACGATAATAACGTATCGCGTTATGTTCCCTGGGTGATCCGCAGCTTCGCCGACCGCGACACGGAACGACTGTTCCAACGCGAGGTGGTAAGGCGCTGGGCCCCGGCCCTGCAGCACGCGGCCCTCCGCAAGCTTGTCATCTTGGATGCCGCTGAGCAGTTGGCCGACCTGCGGGTACCGCCCGGCAATCGGCTGGAAAAACTCACCGGAGATCGGATCGGGCAGCACAGCATCCGCATCAACGATCAATGGCGCATCTGCTTTCGGTGGCGCCATGGTGATGCGTACGACGTCGAGATCACCGACTATCACTAGGGGGGCCCGTGGGTACTAAAAAGCTGCCACCCATTCATCCGGGCGAGGTTCTTCACGAAGAGTTCCTCAAGCCACTGGGCATCTCCCAGTATCGGCTCGCGAGGGACATCAACGTGCCGCCCCGCCGGATCAACGAGATCATCCATGGCAAGCGGGCCATCAGCGCGGACACCGCATTACGGCTGGCGCGCTACTTCGGCACGTCGGACCGCTTCTGGCTGAACCTCCAGGCGCGCTATGACCTAGAGGTGGAGCGTGACCGCCTCGGGCCACGGCTCGAGCGCGAGGTATCCGTGTTGGCAGGTTGAGGGGCACCCGGTGTCGGTGAATATTGGAAAGTGGGACCTAGGTCTTGAAACGATTTAACCCAGATATTTCACCGCAAATCCCGCCAGCGGCGGGACAAAGACCGCAAAGGGCCACCGTATTTCAGAAAGCCCTGGAGACTCGGCTGTTCTGAACTTTCCGGGTCCACTCTCGTACTCTCACCTGTGAGGGCCGGAACTACCGGGGCCCTCTGCGTGCTCTGCGTCCTTTGCGGTTCAATTGCATTTTCTGGGTTTAACGATCCGAGGGGTGATAAAGAAACAAGGCGCCTGGGCCGTCACGCGAGACCGAGGCAAAAGTTCTAGGGACCTTACAGGGGCAGGGTGCGGGGTCAGCGGAGGAGGTTCCAGCTGCGGTCCCGCGCGTCCCACACCTCGATCTGGGTGACCGGGTGGATGCTCCAGGCGGAGGCCCGGGAGCGACCGACCCGGGTGCGGCTCAGGTAGTCATACAGCAGCCAGCCGGATAGACGGACCCGGGCTTGCTCCCGGCAGAGGTCATAGAGGGCTTCGAGATCCCAGCCGGTCTGGGGCGGCTGGAAGGGGGGCGTCACGACCGCAACCAGGTTGCGCGCGTCGTCCTGATACTCGCAGCGCCGGGCCGGCCCGACGCGCAGGTGGAGGTAGAACTCCCAGTCAGTGGCCCGCCGCCCTGCCAGGTGGATCGGCACCGGAATGACGCGCACGATGTAGCCGGTCAGGGCGACCGCGTTGTGCTCCACCTCCTCCACAGCGGCCAGATCGGAGACCGTCCGGATCTCGGGAGTAGGTAGCTGGGCAAAGAATCCGTAATCAATCGGCGCGTAGGCAGCAGGGATCTCGGTCCGCTGCTGCTGAACAGCAAGGTGGTCGGTCACGCGGCCCGTGAGCGGACTCTCGCCACTGACACGGGTCCCGACTGCGACGAGCAAGACCCCCAATGCCGCCCCGAGTCCGCACCCCAGACGGGTCTGGTGTTGGCCGCCTGGCCGAATGGGACGTCGAAATCCGATAGCCACCCGCAGCACCTCCCTGCCCGAACTTGCCGGAGTATGCCTGCCCATCCCTGCATGTCAAGCCGGTTCTTGGGTGAGCGGGTCTCGGTCGGCGGCGAAGGGCACCGGACACTTGTTGGGGGCTCGCTGCTCGATTTTCCGGGGTGGGGGGTATTGATTCTGCTCGGGGGAGTGACCGCACACTAGGATCCGGATCGGGTTTCGGCGTCGCGCTTGCGCTCCTGGTACTCGTCCACGGTACTGCCGATCCATTCGGCGCCGTCGGTCCAGACCTCTTTCTTCCAGATCGGCACGATCTCTTTCAGCCGCTCGATGGCGTAGGCGCAGGCCTCCAGCGCCTCGCGCCGGTGGGGCGAAGCGATGGCGATGGCCACGCTCGCCTCGCCGATCGTGAGCCGGCCGATGCGGTGAACGATGGCGATCCTGTCCACCGGCCACCGTTTCCGGATCTCGTCCCCGATCCGGCGCATGCTGGCGGTCGCCATCTCGGGGTAGGCATCGTATTCCAGGTACTTGACCTGCCGGCCGCGGGCGAACTCGCGCACGATCCCCAGAAAGCTGGCCACCGCCCCCGACGTATTCTGCCCCACCGCCGTCACCAGGGCATCCAGCAAGAGCGGCCTCTCGGTGATCTCGTACAGGTCCACGCCGCCGCTCACCGGCGGGATCAGCGCGACCTCGTCCCCCTCAGCCAGCACTGTGGTCCCCTCGGCGTATTCCCGATTCACGGCGAGCCGGAGCGAGGGGATCAATTCCCGGAGACGCGGGTAGTCCCCGGCAAACCGATCCAGCATCCCCGCCGCGGTGGTCCCCTCAGGCAGATCCAGCGCGAGCTCGCGCTGGCCCACGATGTCCCTCACCGAGGCGAAGAGCCGCACCCGGATCTTCACCGCCCCTCCCCACCGTAACACACGATCGGCAACGACAGGGGCCCTGGCATCGGGTACTGCCGGTCCACGTCCTCGTGTCGCCACAGCCCCACCGCCTCGCGCTGGATGATCAGCGTGTGGCGCAACCGTTTGGCCTCCTCACAAAGGCGAGCATGCTCCGCCAATTTCTCCGCCATCTCGAGCCTGAGCGGCTCCCTGTCCCTCAAGGATGGATCAAGGGATTTCCCGGCCAGGCAAAGGATGCCCCGGCGCATTCCCTCGAGCTTCTGGTGCGCTTGCTCCAGACGCTCCCCTGCCCGCCCCAAGGTCTCGGCTTTCTCTTTTCGGATTTCCGACTCAACCTGCTCGAAGGCGGGCTTTTTCATGTCAGACAAACCCAGTAACTCAGCGAAGATGGCCCCAGCCGAGGATGGCCGGAAACGAGAGCCCTCAGCAGAGGATTTGAGGACCGCTCAGTGGTTAACCCTGTAAATGCAATGAGTTACGAATGAATTGGACGTGAAGCTACCACGGATGAGACATCTTGTCAACAGCCGTCAGTGGCTGCAACCTCACGTTTTTCTGTGACTTTTCGCCCCGACTGGGCGATTGGACCTTGACGTCCCCATGCCTTTCGTGTTACTAAATGCATGAAGGAAGACGGCTATCTCCTCGTCTTTCAAGGTAAAGTGAGGATGGAGCCTTCTAGACCGCCTGGAATCATTCCTAATCGCCCACCTTGGCCATGTTCGATAACATGGCATGGGAAATTTCCCGCGCAATGATTCATCCCTTCCCTGTCGAGTTGCAGGTCGCGCCGCGTTGTCCCTCGAACTCCGTTCCTCGGCACCGCATCGTCCTGACGTCGAGTGACATGACGCCGCGCATGCGTGCCTGGAATTGAATGAGCGTTGATGCGACGGCGCACGGGTCGTGCCCCGGTCACGCCCGTGGTGTGACTCGGGGCGGTCCCCCTTGTGCGTAAATCGGTCGGAGGCTCGATGACGATCAAGGTTCTCGGCGCATCCGCCAAGGACAAGGGTCGGCTGCTGGACGAGCTTGTCAGGCGCCTCCTGGATGAGCTGGCGTACGACGATTTCCGTGTCCGCATCACCGGGGCGGGAACCGACAGTGAGGTGAAGGCCAGGCACCGTGCCACGCAGGCGCCTATCCTGTGTCGGGCCCGCGCCCTGCCGCGGGAGATCGGCCCGGACGAGCTCAAGCGCTTCTTCGTCGCCTATTCCCGAGCCAAGAAGAAGGATCGGCGCCTGGTAGGCCTGTTCCTGGCCTTTCCGGGGTTGAGCCGGCCCGCGCGCGACTGGTACGCCCGCATGGAAGAAAAGGGGAAAGGGGAGTTCCACGTCTTTCCCCCCGAGAAGATCCTGGCCCTCCTCCGCCGGGCGCGCATCATCGGGCCCCTGGAGGTGGTGGAACCGGCCATCAAGTCCCGCATCCGGACCGATGTGGGCCCGCGCTTCCTCGTCTATCACGAAGGCCACATGTACTGGATCCAGATGACCCTCACGGGGCGGAAGCCGACGGGATACGCGGTCCTGGCATCGCATGGCGACCTGGTGTCGCGCGTGATCGCCCGGGAACTGAAGCGACTCGACCCTGCCCTGCAGGGAAAGCGGCTGGTGGACGTCTATCTCCGCGACAAGGTGTTCCTGACCCTCCTCGACTTGATTCCCCGCAACCTGGAGGCCATCACCAAAGAGGCGCGAGAGCCCCTGACGGACGTGCGAGGGGTGATGCAGGACCTGGTGCGGGAGAACGTGGTGGTCATAGAACCCGGCAGGCAGCCCCGATGGAAGAACGACCGGTACAGCCTTCGGGCCGATCTGGCCCTGTTCCTCTCCCTGGCCCGCCAGCACCTGGAGAGCCCGAACAAGTTCCGCTTCCTGGGTTCGGCCTTCGCCACTCGCCTCTTCGCGACGGACGTTCCCGGCTACCTGGAGGCCCGTTGGAAGTTCCGCGGACCCGAACAGGAGCGGGCCGGGCTGTACCGCTATTTGTCCGTCTCCCCCAGCGCATTGAACCACGCCCTGTTTACCCAGACCGATCGCTATGCCGCCACGGAGGGCGAGACCCGGGCGAGCTTCGCGGAGCGTGAGCGGGGGCGCGGACCCCAGATGTCCCGCCTCCTGGCGGACCTCCTGGTGCGCTCCTCCAACGACGTGGATCACTCGCAGTTCCAGGAACTGCTGGCGGCGAAGGGGATCAAGGCGCACCTGTTCCGCGCCTCGGCCAAGGGGGCCACCGTCCAGGACCTGGGCTTCAGTCTCCAGGCCGATACCCTGCTCTCGCTGGGCCGCCCCTCGGGGGCGGCGAGGGCGGGTCAGCCAGCCCGGGGCGAGCCGGAGCACTACATCGAGCTGGGGGCGGCCCTCCTGTACATGGAGGAGTACGAGCAGGCCGTGGGCCAGCTCGACCGGGGGATCAAGGACCTGCGGGACCCGAGCCGCCTGCTCACCGCCTGGAACCATCGCGGCATCTGCTTGCTGCACCTGAGGAAGTTCAGCGACGCCACGACCTGCTTCAACGAGGCCCTGCGCTACAACGGCAACTCCAAGGTGTCCTGGTACCACAAGGCGGTCTGCCTGAAGGAACTGGGAGACGTGAACGGCGCCCAGCGCTGCTGCAAGCGTGCCCTGGAGATCGACCCGAACTACGCCGAGGCCAAGGAGTTGATGCAGGTCCTCTGACCCCCCATGCCCCCCGAGCTGATCTGCGCCACCTGTCACGGGGTGGCCCCCGCCGATACCCTCCGTTGGCGCTGTACCTGCGGCGGCCTGTTTGACCTTCGGCTCAAGGCGACATTCCCCCGCGAGGCCATCCGCAATCGTCCCCCGAGCCTCTGGCGTTACCGCGAGGCGCTGCCGCTTTCCCCCGAGTGTGAGATGGTGACCTTGGGGGAGCCGGTCACGCCCCTGCTGCCCTGGCCGGCCATTCCGGGATCCCACCTGAAGCTGGAGTTTCTCCTTCCCACCGGCTCGTTCAAGGACCGGGGGGCCTGCGTGATGCTCAGCCACATGAAACGGCTGGGCATCCGGGCGGGCGTGGAAGACTCCTCGGGCAATGCGGCCGCAGCCGTCGCGGCCTACGCCGCGCAGGCCGGGATCGCCTGCCGGATCTTCGTCCCGGCGTCGGCCTCGAGCGGCAAGCTCGCCCAGATCGCCGCCTACGGCGCCGAGGTCGTTCCGGTCCCCGGCACGCGGGAGGATGTGGCCGCCGCCGCGAGGCAGGCGGCGGCGCACAGCTACTATGCCAGCCACGTCTTCAACCCGTACTTTTTCCAGGGGACCAAGACCTTCGCCTACGAGGCCTGGGAGCAGCTGGGGTTCCGCGCACCGGATCTGGTGATCCTCCCGGTGGGGCATGGGACCCTCTACCTGGGCGCGTATCTCGGCTTTCGGGATTTGCTGGAGGCGGGAGAGATCCCGCGTCTCCCCCGGCTGATCGGCATCCAGGCGGAGCCCTGCGCGCCCCTCGCCGCCGCATGGAGCGGTCGGCCGGCCGCCCTGCCGGGGACCACCATCGCCGAGGGGATCCGGATCGCCGCGCCCGATCGCGCCGAGGCCATCCTGGAGGCGTGCCGCCAGAGCGACGGCGATCTCCTCACCGTCTCCGAGACGGAGATCGTGTCGGCGCTCTTCACCCTGGGCCGCGCCGGCCTGTACGTCGAGCCGACGGCGGCCGTGGCGCCGGCCGGCGCGTTGAAGCTGGCCGCGGCCGGGCGCCTTCGCGCCGGGGGCACCACCGTCATCCCCCTGACCGGTTCCGGCCTCAAGGCGGGCTCCACCATCGCCGAACTACTCAAGGGCCGGCCGGCGTAACTCCCTCTAGTCTCCCCCCTCAGAAGTTCGAACTATATTTCGCGCCCCCGGGCCCACCCCTCGGGCGGGGTCCATGGGGCGCCGTTCCCCGCGGCGATTCCCGCCTGCGGGAGTCTTGACAGGGGGGGATGGGAAAGAGTATATTCAGGAAAAATTATCGTTTAGGAAAAAATGAGATCTAAGAAGACCCCACAAGAGTCCTTCGTCGGGATACCGCCCGGGAGGGAGCTGGCCGAGCCGCTCCGCGCCCATCGCTTCCGGCTGACCCCCCAGCGCGCCGCAGTCTACCGGGCCGTGTGCGCGCTGGGGCATGCCAGCCCGCGACAGATCCACGAGATGGTCCGTCAGACCCATCCCATGGTGTCGCTGAACACCGTGTACGCCACCCTGGAGACCCTGGAGCGGGTCGGCCAAATCCTCCGGCTGAAGGGACCGGAGGGGAGCCTCTTGTACGAGGCGACCCTTCCCAGCCACCACCACTTCCATTGCTTCTCCTGCGGCCGCGTCCTGGACATCCAGGACTCGGCGCTGGACGAGATCCCGCTGCCGCCAACCACCCCGGGCCAGTTCACTGTGACGAGACGCCGTGTCGAGTTCTACGGCTACTGCGCCACCTGTCGCCGGCACCTCCATCCCGGCTCTCCGGGGAGGCAGGGACCCGCGGACCGAGGCCGGCGGCGGAGGGCGTCCGGTCCGGGCACCAGCCCGCCGCGGCGGCGCGCGCGCCGTCCTGGAACGCGCCGAAGATGAGGCTCGTCCTGAAGGAGCGCATCCGTCTTCGCCTCTGGCCGACCCCCTCCGGCCCCCCCGCAACGGCGGAGATTCACCTTCGCCGGGAGGCCTGCGGGTGGGTCGCCCGGCTGACGCTCGCTGGCCCGGGCGCGTCCCGGGCCGTGCTCCTGGGACGCCGGTCCCGGGGGAGAGATCATGCCGTCGCCACGGGAAAGATGGTGCAATTGGTTCGCCAACGATTCGCCGGCTGCCAGACCATCTCCGAGCTTTGCCACCGGCGGCCATGCCACGTTAGCTGTACAAACCCGAACCTGAAAGGAAAGGAGAGCAGAGATGAATGAAGATGGAAAGTGCCCGGTAACGGGCGGAGCAAACAAACAAGCAACCGGCAGAGGCACGTCGAACCGAGGCTGGTGGCCTAATCAGCTGAACCTCAAGATCCTGCACCAGCACTCGCCGCTGGCCGACCCCATGGGTAAGGGCTTCAACTACGCCGAAGAGTTCAAGAGCCTCGACCTGGCGGCCGTGAAGAAGGATCTGCAGGCGCTGATGACCGACTCGCAGGACTGGTGGCCGGCGGACTTCGGCCACTACGGGCCCTTGTTCATTCGCATGGCATGGCACAGCGCCGGCACGTACCGCACCGGTGACGGTCGCGGCGGCGGCGGAGCCGGCCAGCAGCGCTTCGCTCCCCTCAACAGTTGGCCCGACAACGTCAGCCTCGACAAGGCGCGCAGGCTGCTTTGGCCGATCAAGCAGAAGTATGGCCGGACAATTTCCTGGGCCGACCTGATGATCCTCGCCGGCAACGTCGCCCTGGAGTCGATGGGCTTCAAGACCTTCGGCTTCGGCGGCGGTCGAGAGGACGTCTGGGAGCCGGATGAGGACGTCTACTGGGGTTCTGAGAACAAGTGGCTGGATGACAAACGCTACTCCGGCGACCGGAATCTCGAGAATCCGCTCGCTGCCGTGCAGATGGGCCTGATCTACGTCAATCCGGAGGGCCCGAACGGCAACCCGGATCCGATCGCGGCGGTCAAGGATATCCGCGAGACTTTTGCTCGCATGGCGATGAATGACGAGGAAACCGTCGCGCTGATCGCGGGCGGCCACACCTTCGGCAAGGCCCACGGCGCCGGCCCTACGTCCCATGTGGGGCCTGAGCCCGAAGCCGCCAGCATCGAGGAGCAAGGCCTCGGCTGGAAGAGCACCTTTGGCACGGGCAAGGGCGGTGACGCGATCACCAGCGGGCTGGAAGTCACCTGGACCACCACGCCGACGAAGTGGAGCAACAACTTCTTCTGGAACCTGTACGGCTACGAATGGGAGCTGACGAAGAGTCCGGCCGGCGCGCATCAGTGGCGACCGAAGCATGGCGCGGGCACGGTGCCGGATGCTCACGACAAGTCGAAGCGTCACGCGCCGGCCATGCTGACCACCGACCTCTCCCTGCGGTTCGACCCCGTCTACGAGAAGATCTCGCGGCGCTTCATGGAGAACCCGGATCAATTCGCGGACGCCTTCGCCCGTGCATGGTTCAAGCTGACGCACCGCGACATGGGCCCTCGCGCACGCTATCTCGGCCCGGAGGTGCCTGCCGAAGATCTCATCTGGCAAGACCCCATCCCCGCGGTCAATCACAAATTGATCGATGAGCAGGACATCGCCTCCCTCAAGGGCAAGATCCTTGCCTCGGGCCTGTCCATCTCCGAACTGGTCTCGACCGCCTGGGCGTCGGCTTCCACCTTCCGTGGTTCCGACAAGCGCGGCGGTGCGAACGGCGCGCGGATTCGCCTCGCGCCGCAGAAGGATTGGGAAGTCAACCAGCCGGATCAACTGGCGAAAGTGCTGAAGACTCTGGTGGGCATCCAGAGGGAATTCAACAGCGCGCAATCCGGCGGCAAGAAGGTCTCGCTTGCCGACCTGATCGTCCTGGCGGGTTGCGCAGGCGTCGAGCAAGCCGCGAAGAAGGCCGGCCACGACGTGAAGGTTCCCTTCACGCCGGGACGCATGGATGCGTCGCAGGAGCAAACCGACGTGGAGTCATTCGCCGTACTCGAACCGGCTGCAGACGGGTTCCGTAACTACCTCAAAACCAAATACGCCGTATCGGCAGAGGAACTGCTGGTTGATCGGGCGCAACTGCTGACGCTGACCGCTCCTGAGGTGACGGTTCTCGTTGGCGGTATGCGCGTCTTGAATGCCAACTTCGGACAGCGCCAGCACGGCGTCTTCACCAAGCGGCTAGAGACGCTCACCAATGACTTCTTCGTGAATCTGCTCGACATAAGCACGACCTGGAAGGCAACCTCGGAAGACAAAGACGTGTTCGAGGGTCGTGATCGCGCAACGGGCGAACTCAAGTGGACCGGCACGCGTGTCGACCTCATCTTCGGTTCGAACTCCCAACTCCGGGCCCTAGCGGAAGTCTACGGATGTGAGGACTCCCAGGAGAAGTTCGTCCACGACTTTGTGGTGGTGTGGAACAAGGTAATGAACCTTGACCGCTTTGACCACGCCTGATCGAAGCATGAACGACTTCGAGGGGTTCTGACGGGGCGGCAAGAAATCGGTCAGCTAACAACCGGTTCAGCGGACGGCGTACCGCCGCCGCTGAACCGGAACGATAAGACTATGGGAGATCCACCGTCGCCCGCCCCCCTCCCCCCGCCAACATGACCATCGCGGGCCAAGCCCATCCCACGGATGACGCAGGGGGCGGACCACATGCAAGGCGGCGTCACCCATCAGATGGGTACCCGGTACCCATCCGCAGGATGGGTGCAGGTGCGAGGCGTACTTGGTCCGTACGTCGCAGCGTCGCGCGAGCGCCGGGTACCCATCCGGAGGATGGGTGTCCGCAGATGGGCCTTTTTCAGCAGCCTGTTAAGAGATTCCCGATGGTAGGACCGCTGAGGGAGGATTGGCCGCCTTGCGGACCTTGAGGTACATGGC
>Ga0214473_10004421_pt1 | contig 16900 bp, 16 predicted proteins | sample RVTome_7_FD_203509 | JGI IMG/M metagenome (GOLD analysis project Ga0214473, IMG submission 203509) | Soil microbial communities from uranium-contaminated site in the Upper Colorado River Basin, Wyoming, United States - RVT98D197 | ecosystem: Environmental > Terrestrial > Soil > Contaminated >... | reverse complement strand
TGACAGTCCGGAAAATATTTCGTGCGTCTTGTTACATGTGAGGATAATTCCTCCTTTGTCAACCACCATGATCCCCAAAGGAAGGCTTTCGATCATCTCTTCAAATAGCTTCTTGATGAAGATCTCTTCCTTCACCAGGCGAAATACCCGGGCATCGCCTTCAATCAATTTTTTTTCAACGAGTTCTTTTTGCTCCTCAAGGAGCAACGCCTTGAATTCAACTTCAGCGATGAGGTGCCTCCTCTCAAATTCCAGGCTCTGTTTTTCCGTGGCTTTCCTAAGGACCTGAAGCAGATGGCTCGTATTGACCGGCTTCATCAAATAGTCGTAGGCTCCTGCTTTGAAAGCCGAGATTGCGGATTCGATCTCCCAGTTGCCCGTGATCATAATGACTTCTGTGTCCGGCGAGTATTCTTTTATCCTTTTGAGCAGGGACAAGCCGTCCATTCTCTCAAGCCATATATCCAGGATGATCACGTTGAAGAATTCGGACCTTGTAAAGAGAAGGCCCTCATGACCGTCTGTGGTCGTTGATACCTCATAGCCGGCAGGGATCAGGGCCTCTTTGAAAAGTCCGCATATGGATGGGTCATCGTCAACGATCAGAATTCTTACAGGTTTGTTCACCGCCATGGTGGAATTACCAAGAAATCGAAGTGCGATGGGTGGACTCAGAGTCTTTGGTGAACACCATCTGAAGTCCATAGAAGAGTTGCAACCTGGTAAAGGGCTTGGTAATGAAGTAGCTGGCACCAAGCTTGTATCCCTTCAATATGTCAGCATCTTCTTTGCAAGCGGTGAGAACAATTACGGCCATATCCTTCATGTTCGGATTAGATTTCACCTCCCTCAATACCTGCCAGCCATCCTTCTTTGGCATAAGTATGTCCAAGATAAGGAGGTCAAAATATTCGCTGTTCAGTGCCTCTATGGCCTGATCGCCGTCCACAGCTTCTCTGACCCTGTAACCGGATTTGACCAGCCATGTTCCCAGGATTTTTCGAATCGTTTCTTCATCGTCCGCAACCAATATCTTCTTGCTCATCGTTCATTCACTCTTGGAGTAAGGTGACAACCCTTAACAGCTTTGCAGGTTGCGTGCCAAAGGATTCCGTGAAAGATGACATTCTCTTGGAAGCCAATGTCTGCGCGCCATAGTCTGCTGTTTGTTCCTCCAAAAGTCTCCGGGAAAATTACGAGGGGGTTCCTTCCCAAAAAAAACCGAACTTACCCAGGGATCGCCCTTGTTTTCCTCCCGTACAGCGCCCTCGATCCGGAATCCGTGAATAGGTTTCCGCGTCATCTGGTGAATCTTCCGGCATCAAGATCCGAAGTTCTTTCCCCATGTGTGCAGTACTCTTTCGCTGATAGTGTTATGTGCCACTATCACTCCCATAGCATACATCGAGGGTTAATACTATCCGCAATAGGCTGATTTATTTGCAAGAAATGAACCCAGGTTTTTGTAAGGATCTTTCCTACAAAGGAAGGAGAAAGCGATAGTTGAACGCTGAGCAGAAGGCCCTTTCTTTTTCTTTCAGCTTATCTATTCGGTGAGTCCATTTTTGATGGCGTAATGGGTGAGCTCTGCGTTGTTCGTCATCTTCATCTTTTCGAGGATCCGTGATCGGTAAGTGCTAATCGTCTTCACACTCAATGACATTTCTTCGGCAATCCCACCTACCGTCTTTCCTGAAGCAATTCTAATCATGACTTCGTACTCACGGCTGGACAAGTGTTCATGTGGGGGTTTCTCGCTTTCGGTTTCCAAATAGAAGGCCAATTTTTCGGCAAGACTTCCACTGACGTATCTTCCGCCGCCAAGTATTCTCTTGATCGCTTTGAGCAGTTCCTCCGGCGCGCTGCTTTTTGTGAGGTAACCAGAGGCTCCGGCTTTTAGAACTCTGATCGCATATTGATCTTCGGAATGCATGCTCAAAACGAGTACTGGAAGTTTCGGGTATCCTCGTCTGAGTTCCTTCAGTACGTCGATTCCCCCCCTGCCGGGCATGGTGATGTCGAGGATCACGATATCCCATTGTTGTTGTGTCACAAGGTCAAGGACCTCCTGGGAATTCTGGGCTTCACCAAAGACCGCCAGGGTAAGGTCTTCTGACAGGATCTGCCTTATCCCCTGCCGGACAATGGGATGATCATCGGCAATCAGAATCTTAATCATAACCTCCCCCCTAACTGGTGCCTCCTGGTTCCTATCCCCGAACTAATGCCCCATGCCCGGAGGGCACCCTCGAACTATGAAAATGGTTTATAGGTTCCGTAGTTACGCTATGCGCCATGCGCTTTGCGCTATGCTATTTTCCAGCTAATGGTATTCTTGCCAGAACTTTTGTTCCTTTTCCTGGTTTGCTCTTAATTTCGACTTCTCCTCCGTAAGCACGGACCCGTTCTTGAATTCCGATCAATCCAAATCCTTCAGGAATTGAAATTTTCTTTTTCTTTTTCTTTTGCTTTATCCCTCTACCATTGTCTCTCACACTCACCTCCACCCGACCATCTGTTCTCATCAAATTCACCCATACTTTTGTTGCCTTGGCATGCCGGGTCACATTGGTCAAAGCTTCCTGAAAGATTCGGAAGATGGCCGTAGTCAGATCTCCCGACAGAACGATCTCCTCAGGGGTGACGGTAACCTCGCATTTAATTCCGGTCCGATTTTGAAATTCTTCTACCTGCCATTCCATAGCCGCTGCAAGACCGAGGTCATCCAAGAGTCCTGGCCTCAGTTCAGACATGATCCGTTTCACCGTCTTGATCGTTGAGTCGAGGAGTTCTGATAAGGACAGGGTTTTATCGAGAAGCATCGTCTGATCTCTTGGTAATTTCCTGCTCATCCAGGACACATCCATCTTTATCGCTGTCAAAGCCTGCCCCAGTTCATCGTGGATCTCACGGGCGATTCGGGTCCGCTCGTTTTCCAAAGCGGATTGAAGATGAGCCGCAAAGGCGCGCAACTGTTGGTGCGAACTTTTCAGTTCTGCTTCAGCCCTCCTGATCTCTGTAACATCCTGCAGCATGGTCACGGCAGTGCCATCGGTCAAAAAGGTGGCCCCAAACTCTATGGTTTTTCTCTTCCCGTTCTTACAAATGATATCGAGTTCTCTGCTTGCAAACCCACCATGGGACCTTCCCTCTTTCCATGTCTCCTTGGCCGTTTTTCTTGATTCTTCATCGGAAAAGACTTTTTGAATCCAATCTCTTCCACACTGAATTTCGTCCGTTGAATATCCTGTAATCCCAACGAATTCAGGATTAGTATAAAGAAAATTCCCATTCGAATCGACCAAGATTACCCCGTAAGGAGCATGCTTCAAGATGGTAAAAAAGGTTTCCCTTTCCTTTTGTAACAATTCCTCCGCTTGCTTCCGCTTGGTGATGTCATATCCTGAAGACTGGAACTCGATCACCTGTCCCTGGTCATCAAATATCCCCCGGTTTGTCCACTGCTGCCAGCGGACTTCCCCATTAGGTGCCAAAACGCAAAGCTGAATCGTCCCGACGGGGTTTTCTTTATTAATAGACGCGATGTGTTGTTTTACCTTCGCGGCGTCATCATCAGGGATGAAAGGTAGAAAAGCATGACCGACCAACTCCTCTCTCTTCTTGCCGAAATAGCGACAACACGCCTCGTTTACAAAGGTAAGCGTCCCATCGGGCAGCCATCTATTGACCAGCTCGGTCTGGCTTTCGACAACGGCACGATAACGTTTCTCACTATTTCGCAGCCTTTCCTCCGCAAGTTTGTATTCTTTGAAGAGCAGAGCGTTAGCGATGGCCCCGACAATCTGATTGCTAATGCTCTGGGCGATCGTTAGATCTACACCCGTGTATGCTCTCGGTTTGCGAGATTGAAAGCTAAGAATCCCTATCGCCTTATTGTTGCAGATCAGGGGAACTATCATCATGGATTGCAATCCGGCCTTAAACCATAGCAAAAGGGAAGGATACTGTCTGGTTAGTTCACTCTCGTCCTCCCTTTGAATCAAAAACCCTTTTCTGGCTCGCAGGACCACATTGGTTACTGTTCCTTCAAGGGGGAGGATATCGCCAGACTGCCTCTCTGGAATGGAACAGCCTGCAACATAAACAATTCTGAGGGTATTCTTTTCTTCATCAACGATGCTACTTGCAATCCTATCAAAGGGAATGAGTTTACGAACTTCTTCGGCAAAGCGCTCGTAGATCTCATCGATATCGAGAGTCGAACTGATGATTCTTCCGATTTCAGCCATAACCGCGCTCTCGTGAGCGAGTTTCTTTGCTTCCCTTTCACCTCTTTTGATTCCCTCTTCTGCCTCCTTAAGTCGGGTAATGTCCCGAAGCGCACCGATCCTGACAGTTTTTCCCTTGAATGAGGAATTTTTCGCCATGATTTCGAGAGGAAAAGTTGTACCGTCCTTTTTCACTCCCCATGTTTCGTACATCGCTTCAAATCCTTCATGGGTGCGCCTCGAAACGGTCTCTCTATGATCCGGCGCCACAAACTCAAGAATGCTTTTTCCGATGATCTCTGAAACCGAATACCCGAACATATCGGCATACTGCTGATTCACATCCAGAATTTTTCCTTGATCATGAATGACAATCCCCTCAAAGGTGGCCTCAGAACGCTGACGGAAGCGCTCCTCGCTCACTATCAGGGCCTGCTCCGCACGTTTACGCTCTGTCACGTCCTCGATCAGCCCGATGGCAAACTCAGGACGCCCCATGTTATCCCGACAGAGAGAAGCGATAAGGTTAGCCCAGAGGAATTCTCCACTCTTCCGGACGTATCGCCTCTCCGATCGCACACTGGCAACCTCTCCTTCTTTCAGTTGGCGAAAGGAGAGCCGTGCCTTGTCCATATCATCAGGGTGGATAAATTCAACAATACTTTTTCCAAGGATCTCCTTCCTGGTATAGCCGAGCATCTGCAAAAGTGCGTGATTCGCATTCAAGATACGCCCTTCGAGATCGGTTAGCCCTATGCCCATCGCCGAATTCTCAAAGATGGCGTGAAATCGCTCTTCGCTCTTTTTTAGCGTTTCTTCGGCTTTCTTCCGCTCTTTCGCATTTACGTCCACTTCAAGATCACGCGCCCGTTTTTCCATGTCCATGGAGCCTATGCCTCTATGCCCAGTTCTTCAATAATGACTTCAAGATCGATTCGCACATGCAGGGCATCAGTTTGATCCATAATCATTTCCGCCTGGCGGAGAAGCCGATCGGTCAGCTCGTTTTCTGGAAATTTACGCAGATCCGCTTTTCGAAAGCACTTCACCGCACAGGCGCGGGAACGACATCAAAAAGACACAAGCTTCTAAATCCCCTGGGTTCTTAAGTCCGAAATTAAAGGTTGTGAAAAATATTGGCTATTTACAAATAGAACAAACCGATTGGAAATTCAACCTTAAAGTTGGCGGTTAATCATTTCTTCATCGTCCGCAACCGATATCTTCTTGCTCATCGTTCATTCACTCTTGGAGTAAAGTGACAACCCTTAGCAGATTTGCAGATTGCGTGCCAAAGGATTCCGTGAAAGATGACATTCTCTTGGAGGCCAATGTCTGCGCCGTCGTCTGCTGTTTGTTCCCCTAAAAAGTCTCAGAAAATAATAAGAGTTGGTTGCTGCAAAAAAAAGACCGAACTACCAAAGATCGCCCTTTTTGGTAGTTCGGCCGTCTTGCTTGAACAAAGACCCGTTTCTCTCCGCCCCCCTCTCACAAAGGGTTCGGCTTTATCGAGGCAGGCTCAGCTTATCCAGAATCTCAACAAGTTTCGGGAAGGATTCTCAGAAACGTGGGGCAGAGAAGGTGGCGAATTTATGTCAGATGGGGCGGGGGTCTGGGACGTTTGGCATTCTGCCTTCGAGGACAGCCTGAGGATATTCGTTGACCATCTTCGAGGCTTCTTCCTTGCCCAGAATTCCTTCGGCAGCTTTCAAAGCATCTGAAAGAATGGGCGGCCTGGCATCTGCAGAATGGCCATCGGAGGCAATAAAATGAATCAATCTTTTCCGGATCAGTTTCTCTGCAACCCGCTTTACCGCCGGTCCGAATCCCCCCTCCAGGCTCAACGCCGTCACCTGGCCGAGACAGCCCATCCTGATCATTTCGTAGTATCGTTTGGGCCGGTGTACGATCTCGAGGTTCCTCTCGGGATGGCTGATAATGGGAATGATTCTCCGTGAGATTAACTGAAAAAGGACATCCTCCACCCGATAAGGAATGCCATAGGAGGGGAATTCGAGCATGAGAAATCTTCCGCCATCACGAATCGTAATCGCCCTTCCTTCATCCAGTTGATCAATGATATCCTCGCTGAAATGGACATCCGCTCCGGGAAGAACGACAAGATCGATCGGGTCCAACTCTTCCATCTCATTCAATTGGTTTATCTTCTTGAGGATTGTGTTGAGCTCGCGAACTTTCGAAAGGATTGTGGAACGATTATTCTGATAGGTCCCGTTGAGGGTATGAGGAGTGGCAACAACTTTTCTTACCCCGTCCTGGTAGCTCATCCGGCACATCTGCATGGACTCTTCAATGCTCCGGGCCCCATCGTCCAGTCCAGGCAGTATATGGCAGTGAATATCGATCATGATAGTCTACTTCACCTTTATTATTTTTGCTGTTGATAATCGAGGAAGAGAATCTTAAGGGCTCCTTCTTCTTTGATCAAAGTCCATCGAATGTCCCCTTTCCAGGTCCTTCTTCCCCCTTTCTTTAATACCTGGTCCAGTTGGTAACGGGCCATGACTGCCACGCCATTCTGATAAAAATCGGTCCTCCAGTCTTGCAACTCATACCGGAGATCCCGGCTCTGTTTGAAAAAGGCGGCATATATTTTTCTGATTCCCTGAAGCTTCTCCGTCCGGTTCTGAATCGCCTTCGACGAGAAGCAGGATAGAAATCCATCGATATCCTTCCGAACATACCGATCGATGTAGTGGCCAAAGAAATGCTTTACCTCTTCTTCGTTTGCAATCGGGTCCACTCTGTGTGAGGTATCTTCGTTTCTTTGTGCCTTTGCGTCTATCTGCCTTTGCGCCTTCGCGTCCATAGGGTCTTGGGTCCCCGCGTCTCCGCGTCCCAGCGTCTCCCTTTCTGCCTGTCTTAGCGCCGTCGCGTCTTTGAGCCCCGGAGTCGTCGTGTCATCGCGTCCCAATGTCATCGCGTCTGCCTGCCGTGGCACCTTGGGTTCTTCCTGGCTCAGTATTGCTGCGTCTTTAGGCCTTTCGGTACTCCTGTCTTCGCGTCCAAGCGTCTCCGTTTCTGCCTGTCTTAGCGCTATCGCGCCTTTGAGTCCCGGAGTCGTTGTGTCATCGCGTCCCAAAGTCACCGCGTCTGCCTGCCGTGACACCTTCGGCTCTTGCTGCCTTAGTATTGTTGCGTCTTTAGGCCCTTCGGTCCCCCTGTCTTCGCGTCCCCGCGTCTTCGTCTTTGCCTGCTTTGGCCTCTTTATGTCTCGGGTTCCCTGAGTCACCGCGTCTGCCTGCCTTGATGTCTTCGGTTCTTCCCGTTTTAGCGTTGCTGCTTCTTCAGGTCTTGGGGTTCCCGTGTCACCGCGTCCTGGCGTCAGCGGTGAATTAATCTGGGGGAAAAACTTCAGAAGAAATATTAAGCCGATGACAAAAAGGATGCCCAGGAGACCTGTAAGGAACCCTCTTCGTCGGGGCAGCAGTCTATTTTTTCCCCGGTAATAGTTTCTCTTAAGATCATATTCCATCCGGGTCGATTCATCTTTCAGCACCTGGTAGGCTTCATTAATCTCTTTTGCCTTTCTTTCCAGAGATTCTTTTCTCCCATGGCGGTCGGGATGGAATCGGCGCATCAATCTGATCCATCGGGCCCGGATCTCCTCTTCCGAAGCGTTCTCTTTAATGCCAAGAATTTTGTAGCAGTCTTTCATAAATCCGGGGAACGAAGCTCCCATAGACGAGACTCGCTCGATCCTTCCCTTAAAAAAAATTGTAACAATTTACTGCTTTGAAACGTTTCACCACAGAGGCACAGAGTTCACAGAGGGAAAGTTTTTATGATCCAATCCCGCCAAGGGCGGGACGATTGAATCATAACCCTATCCCTTCGGGAACAGAACTGAGGCACTTCCCTTGTGCCCATAGGCTTCGCACGGATTATTGTCCTGCAAGGACAGAATGCTTTTTATTTGGCGGCGAGCGTAGTGGCGTATACCCCATCCCAGGAGATCGGAGAAGGACCTCCACTGGTAAGTGCTCCGGCAAAAGCTCTTATCTCTTCCCGGTGGCGTTTGTTTTGCCCGGAGAAGCGACTCTTCTTGATTTTGCCGTTTGCACAAGTAATGGTCTCGTAAAAAGTCGAAAAACAAAAAAGATGTCATGTTCCATCATCTGCGGGAACAATTGGAGAGCCTTGAACACTTAACCATATGCTCCTGAAAGATTATGTGGCCTCCCTGGAAAGGCTTTTATCTTCCACCCCGTTCGTAACGGGAACTTCTCTTTCTTACGAAGAGCGGCCACCTATTGCTGGATTGGTCAAGGCTACCATCACTTTTTCCGACGGGTCACAACTCGATCTCAGGGAGTTTCTTATCCTGGAGCCGGGGGTACAAACCCTTCTTTCTCTGCCCCTGCGCACCGGGAGCGCTTCGGCGCAGAGATGCCTCCTCGGCGGCTGAAACGTTTATTTTCGACAAGCGTGGCTAGGCATCTTGAAGTCACTGACTCAAAAAATCAAGTTAACGGATCTGGAGATTTCGGGAAAGGGTTATTTTGGATTTCAGGCTACCTGGCAAAGATCAGGCCTTCATTCACTTTTATCGGGGTGAGTTTAGCCGCATAATATCATCAGGAGAAGACAATCGTTTTAACCATGCAACAGAATCAAAATCGCTGTCAAAGCTGGCAATACATTCGATGCCCAATTCACGACACCCTAAGGCAATCAAACTGTCATTGAAGTTTAAAGCTCCTGTAGAGTTGCGAACCAAGCTTATGATCTCTCGGTAGAAGCGCCTCGTTTCCGTGGAAATCCAAACAATAGAGTCCTCAGGAACATGTGATGCGACTTGGGTTAACAATTCCGTGAATTCAGAGGACCGCTTCCGTTCTTTCCCCCTTCGAGCTAAAACATTGATGGCCTCGCTAACAACACAATCGAAATAAACCATCTTCATTTGAGCACTCTTAAGGGCATCTCGAACCGTGACAGCCGAAGGGTACCATACGTCTCGACTATCCATCAAGCCGACCAATATGCTCGTATCCAGGGCAATCTGTTTAGGCTGACTCATCGTAGAGCCTTTCGGCATCGGCTAACGCATCGCCCCCCCAGGCTACTAGACCGGTCAGGCGATCAAGAGAAGAAGCCGGTAGAGAGGATACGAAAGGAGGCTCTTCGTGAGCTTTGCGAGTTCTCAAAAACACCACAAAGTCAAATACTTCCGTTAATTTATCCGGTGGCAACTCATCCAATTCTCTCATTAATTGTTGTTTGAGATTAACGCCTTCTGTTGTCATCACCGAACCCCCTTTAACATCAATCCCTTTCATCATTCGATTTTATTATACTCTGCTCTGCCTTTTCCGTCCAGGATTCTTTATTCATCCTCAATGTTCTGAACTCATTAGTCAGTTTGACTTCAAAATGAAGTCAGAAAGACGAAGAAAAGGGTTCTGAGTCGTAAGTCTTTGTGTTTGAATCGTGATGGTTTGGCTGGTGAGGGGGCCATCTGCTATGAGCCGTGGCTCTTACGCTATGCTCTGTGCTCTGCTACTACTATCGTGCAAAATGTGAAATTTTATTAAGCAAAATCGCCATTCTCTCTCGCCCGCTTCGCTCGAGTTCGCAGAGGTCAGAAGATATCCTTAGTCTCATTTCCTGAGAGGGGAAATCAGACTAAAGCCCCGCTTCTCAGAACATTATCATGGCAGCTTGAGTCGAATCGTCCTCTCAACGATTCGACTCAAAGACTCCAGTTCTGCGTGATCTCTGTGCACTCTGTGAGAGACACAGTGTCATTTGGTTGCGGCTATGCCTGCGCTGTGGGCTCTGCGTTTTTGTGAGGTGGGTATGTCTTCGAGGCGGATCTGGAAACGGCGGAGAGGAACCTGGTGAGAAGCGCTAGCTACTCATCCTGCCTCGTGGATTAGGCCCGTTAACCCTGGAGACTTCTCCTGGATTCGCTGGACTTCGTTACGGTACCCCGCTTGCCGAACAAGCCATGTTCGATAAACACTTGCCCACTCCCCAAAATCCAAAACCCAATTTTCACTTTCAGGTTCTTCTCCGCTCATATACGCAGCATAGAATGTTTCCGAGCGTATGCCATATTTCCGTTCGAAGGCCAGCATTTCTTCTTCCAAAGCATGGATGTCAGTTAAGATCTCCTCTATTTTCATAGAACACCTCTGACCTCAATTATACGGCAACATGTTCCTTGTTTCAATCGCGAAAATTGAGAAAATTGAGAACCTACTCGCTACATTACTTCACTGGCTATTATTTCAGAAAAAGCGCTGAATCGCCGAAAACAAGCCTCTCCTTATGCTTTGGATTCCACCAAGGCTTCACAAAATACTGTTCCACTTTTCTCAGCGGCTTCATCCAGAATGTCCAGGGATAAGGTTTCAGACCAGTCACTTTCCACACCCTGCGGTCCATCCGGTTTGGGCGAATACGGTTTTTCGACCTGGCGTTCCCCATCCCTCCCATCCACATCTTCACAAGAACCCCCAAAAGAATTTTGTGATTTAATGGACCGCCCCTCAGTCCTATTTAATGGTCGAGTTATTTAAATAAATTAACTACGACCCCCGAGTCTCTACTCTGCTGAGGACCAGCCTGCTCACTGCTGCCTACTGCATACTGCTTACTGCCTTCCGCCTCATAAGGCTGGTATTCCGGGATGATTTCTTTGAGTTTGGATTTGATGGCCGTGGCGTCTTGCTCCCAGGCAAGATGGACGAGTTCCTCTATCTTATTGTTGAGCCAACCGTGATCGCAGTGATTTCCCTTCAGGACGAATATCTTCTCGTGGGGGGTGCGGACAATCCCTTCTCCCTCCGTGATGAGTTCCTCGTGTAGTTTCTCCCCCGGTCGAAGTCCAATCTCTTTAATTTCGATGTCCACATCGGGTTTAAAGCCTGAACGCCGTATGAGGTCTCGCGCCATGTCCACTATTTTAATCGGGATCCCCATATCAAGGATGAAGATCTCCCCTCCTTCGCCCAGGGCTCCGGCTTGAAGAATTAGCTTGCAGGCTTCAGGGATCGTCATGAAGTAGCGGGTCATGTCGCGATGAGTTACGGTGACGGGGCCATATCGCTCGATCTGCCTCTTGAAGAGATGGACCACGCTGCCTTCGCTTCCGATCACATTTCCGAATCTGACGGACGCAAAGCGCGACGGGTTTGAGGCTCCATGACAGCAGGTTACCATCTCAGCAACCCTCTTGGTCGCTCCCATGACGCTGGAGGGCCTGACGGCCTTATCCGTCGAAACCATAATGAATCGCTCGACCCCAAGCCGATGCGATGCTTCAACAATATTTCTTGTTCCGAGAACATTGTTAAAGATGCCTTCCCAGGGATTCATTTCCACAATCGGTACGTGTTTAAAGGCTGCTGCATGAAATACCACCTGAGGTTTATGGGTCAGGAAGAGCTTTCCCAAGGAAACCCGGTACTGCAGGTTCCCCAAAATGGGCGTTATCGGGGTGCTTGAAAACTTATGGCGGAATTCCATCTCAATGTGAAAGAGGCTGTTTTCAGTCTTGTCAAACAGAATGAGATTCCCGGGGTTGAATTTTGCGATCTGCCGGCAGAGCTCGGACCCGATAGATCCTCCTGCTCCGGTAACGAGAATCACCTTATCTTTGAGATAATCACCGATGCTCTTAAGGTCGAGGTCCACGGGATCCCGTCCCAGGAGGTCTTCGAACGAGACCTCCCGGATCGTATTAAAAGACACCTTTCCATCGATCAGTTCGCCGATCCCCGGCGTAGTGCGGGACTTCAGCCCCGTCGATTCGCAGGCCTCAACAATTTTCCTCATCTCCCTGGTCGTTGCGGACGGCACGGCAATCAGGATCTCATCCATTCCATCCCCGTAAGCCATATCATGAATTCTCTCCAGAGATCCAAGGACCGGTATCCCATGGATCTTCATCCCCTTCTTCTTTCGGTCATCGTCCAGGAAGCCAACAACTTCATAATTAAGCCTGGGATTATCCCTGATCTCCCGGAGCATCTTCTCCCCTGTATCACCGGCGCCGATGATCAGAAGTCTTTTCTTGGGCTTCGCTACTTTGCCATGGGAGAAAGGGTTTCGAAGCAGGGAACGAAGGTCCCCTTTCTCTGAAAAGAGAAGCCTGATCGAGACGCGAAGCCCCCCGATCAGAATAATGGTCAGTATCCAGTCAATCATAAAGACAGAACGGGGATACCCCTGGAATCGATTCGCAAAGAGGATAAAGAGAATAATCCCCCCGGAGGAAACCGTCGCAGCTTTCAAGAGATTGAAAAGATCGAATAGGCTGGTGTAGCGCCACAGGCCTCTGTACAGGCCAAAGGATAGAAAAATAATCAATTTGAACGGAAGAATGTAAGAAAGTGACGACTTGATATAAGAAAAATCACCATAGGGAATGTTACCTTCAAACCTCAAAAAGTATGCGAGCAAATATCCGACGGCTACGAGACCAGCATCTAACGAGATCATTATATAAAAGGTTTTGCTATGCAGGATGTTTCTCATAGATAATTTCCACAGATGTTAGATATTGAATATTAGGGGATAGATCAGTCTTGTCCAAAATAGATTTTTCACCACGGAGGCACAGAGGGCACAGAGAAACGATTTTTTCATTTGGCGGGGAGGTAAATTCAGATTGACCACAGAGACACGGAGATCACAGAGGGAATTTTCTTATGATCCAATCGGCCTCCGGCTCAGAGAGCTTCCGGCTCGGAGAGGAGACGGCGATTGGATCATAAACTTCATTCCTTCGGAAACTGAATCAGGAGCCTTAAGCGAAAGTTTTCAGTAGCCACCTTGATTTTATTGAACTTTTAGATTGGAAATGACTCCGTCTACCCGCCAAATGAAAAGCTTTTTGTCCTTCAATACACTATTTGTACGTATGAGAGTGGCTATCTTGGACAGCAATGGGAATAGATATTAGACGGTGAATATTGGATGCAGGTGAGACTTCTCTATTCATCTGCCGTCTCCAGATGTGTCTGCCGTCGATACTCTCAACTTCAAAAGCCTGTCGGCTTTATTGCCGCCTGACTCCAAGCCGCTTTTCGTATGTATGCTTGGGCAGCGATAAAAACAGTCGAACAGATCAGCAGAAATGCTGCTACGGCAGACCACCCACGGGAAACCAACAGTAGAGAAATTGTACCTATTGCTGCCTGCATCACACCATAGACCATAGCGATCTTCCAGTGAGCGTACCCTAATTCGTTCACCAATAATTGGTACATGTGGCGCCGGTGAGCGACCGTCAGATTCTCTCTCATCCGCAGTCGGATGTACATCGTGGTGAGTTCATCAGCATAAAAAGGAAAAAGGAAGGACACGACGCAAAGGAAATCTTGTAAAGAATGGCTCGCCGCCACCACTCCTGAGGCAAACAGAAAGCCCAGGAGTATACTTCCGACGTCGCCCATGAATACCCTCGCCTGGGGAAGATTGAGTGGAAGAAAACCCGCACAGGCTGCCGCCAGGGACCAGTACCACAAGGCCGTGCCATCCACTTGATAATAGGCATGGAAGGTTCCCAGCAGGCCGAAGGCCACCACACCGGTAATCCCGGCAATCCCGTTAATGCCGTCCATGAAGTTATAAATATTCGCTGTCCCGACTATGAACACTGCCCAGGGAACGTACATCAGCAGGTCGCTCCATCGACCGGTTCCCCAGCCCGCCTGCCCGAACAGCAACAGAAAGGCCGCCAGGAAATGCACTTTGAGTCGAGTCGAAGGTCTGATGTCCCTACGGTCTGTCCAGATGCTGAATGCAGACACCACCATGGCAGAAGCCCAAATATGCCACGGCAATCGGAGTGCCAGGCCCGTCAATACAACAGCCGCGAGCAGGCCGATTCCACCCCCCTTAGGCGTGGGCTGTGCATGAGAACTGCGTGTCGTGGGAATATCTACAAGTCCGAGGCAGTGTCCCTGGCGAGCTACGAAGAGTGCTCCACCCCATCCTATCAGCGCCGAAGCCGGCAAGAGCAACATTATCATGGTGCGCTCATCTCCTCGTCGACTCCCACGCTGCCTTCTGCATGCCGAGCAGGTTCTTAAAGAAACCGAGCATGATAGCCGCATTCACCAGCATGAAGTAGTAAGGGACGTAAAGAGGCTTCCAGCGTATGCGCAACACATTAACAGCCGCTACAACTCCACACCCAAGGCATTGAGCGATCAGAAGTGCGCGATACAGCGGCTGCTCCAGCAGCATAGCGTTGGTCAAGAAGGCCAGAACGACAAAGAAAGGCACTAGCCATCGGAGCACGCGGTGACTCACATAAAAGAAAAAACGTTTGCCATACAGTGGGTTGAGGAGCCCCCAGAGGTATGCGAGGGCGCGGAAATGACCGGCTGCGTCGCGGACGTGCCGCTTGAACTCATCAGCGTCGGAAGTGACCAGTTGTTCCTCGGCCACCGCGTCTTCGCAATAGACCACTGCGTATCCCTTTTCGTAAATGCGCATAGAGATGGAGAAATCGTCATTTATGGTATTCGCAGGAAGCGCCTCAAACAATTCCCGCCTAAAGAGGTAAATGGCGCCATTCGCCCCGATGACCGAGCCCCATGCGTTCTCGGCCTTCTTCACAAAGGTCTCGATTCGCCAGTAAATGCCTTCTCCGGACTTTCCGTCTGCATCCGTGAGTTTCAGGCGCCCGCAGACTACCCCTACCCCTTCGCGCAGGCACGCCATTAATCTGCTTACGGCATCGGGGCGAAATATGCTGTTGGCGTCGGTCATAACCACAAAAGGCTGGGAAACCTCTCGCAGCAGCGCGTTGAGAACGCTCACTTTGCCACCCCGGGGAAAAGAGAAGACCTTGACCCGGTCGTCCCGCACAACACGACGGATTTCAGCCATCGTGTTGTCGCTACAGCCGTCCAAGCCCAAGTAGAGTTCAATATCTGGACAGTCAAGGGAATAAAAGTTCTCGATTTTCTGGGCTATGACTTTCTCTTCGTTATACACTGCGCAGACGATAGCAACCGGACCATTCGCTCCAGTACCCCGAGCTTCCTCTTTCCTTCGGGGAAAAAAATATAGCAGCGCGGGATAAATGATGTGGGGATAGATGATGAGCAGGACGCAGATCCAGAAGATCAGTTCCATCATGGGTGCTTCCTGAATAGATGAGTTAACAATTTCATGGCTGCCTTGGAGGTTCTGCCGATCTCAGCCGGATGACACATAACATCCAGCGCCTTGTACACCAGGTAGCGCGGCCGCAGATAAAACTGTCGGCGGGCATAGTCGCAGAAATCTACCAACTCTCCGGCAGAAAGCTTTTCCGTGTGAACTACGCAGTTGTGCATTCCCTCGGTGGTGAGCCACTGGCGGAAGCTGTCCGCCTTGATATACCCGTTCCGTTCAGCCCAAGCGTAGGCCTCGGTGCCGGGATACACCATGAGCGGAAAGAACTGGGCCGTGTCCAGGGGCAAACGCAGTGCGAACTCCAGTGTTCGACGTAGGGTATGGTGGTCCTCGCCCCGGTTACCGACCATGAAACATCCGTGGACACGAAGCCCTGCCCTCTTCGCATTGCGGGCGAATGCCTCTCCCTGGGCCAAAGTCGTTCCTTTGTTGATGCTGTCCAGCACCGTCTGGTCGCCGCTCTCATACCCCGCCACGAGGAGTCGGCACCCGGCCTCCTTCATCTTTACCATGACCTCATAGCGAAGGTTTACACGGGCCTCGCAGGTCCAGGTGACAGTGAGTCCTCTACGGACGATTTCATCACACACCTGAAGAACGAAGTCCTGGTGAGCGGTGAAGTTGTCGTCGTCGATCAGCACCTCCCTGACTTCCGGGAACTCCCACCGGATGTATTCGAGCTCGTCCACCACGTGCCCGACCGACCGGTGCCTGTAGCGGCGCCCAAACATGACCTGGGGATACACACAATAAAAGCAGTGGTTAGGACATCCCCGTCCTGCAAAAATAGAAATTACAGGATTTTGGCAGTGGGCATAGAAATAGTTCCCGATGTCCAGATGTTTCTTGTACACACGGCTCACGAAGGGGATCTCGTCAAGACCTTCCGAAAAGGGACGATCCGGGTTATGTACGACTTGCCCATTCTGGCGATAACTGATCCCTGCAACTTTCTCGATCGACTCCTGTCTCGCTAAGTCACGGAGTGTCCAATCGTACTCTCCCCGCGCGATAACATCCACCGCAGGACTCAGCGCAAAGCTCTGCTCTGGCAAAGCGGTTGGGTGCGTGCCTACCAGCACACCCAAAGGGGGTCGGGGAAACCATGATTTGAGCGTCTCCAAAACACGGACATCTGACTCAATGCTGGGGGTGGACGTATCACAGACCACCATGTGAGGAGCAAACCCTTCGATCCTCTGCCGATAGTCTTCCAACTCCTTGCATTCTGCCGGACAGTCAATCAGCATAACCTCGTGGCTGGCCTTCTCCAAAAGCCCTGCGGCATGGGCCAGCCACAGAGGATAATAGATGGTGGCACTCTTCGTCACCGCCGGGCTCCGGGAACTCCGAGAGAACTTGGGAAGGAATGGGGGATTAACGAGTAGGATTTTCATTTTTCTCGTCTTCGATAAGATATATCCGGACATCCCAAGGGCGAAGCTTCTCAGTTTGTCCAACACTTCTGTCACGCTTTCTAAAGTCGGTGATCATCTTTCCATCAGTTT
>Ga0214473_10004420_pt1 | contig 16904 bp, 11 predicted proteins | sample RVTome_7_FD_203509 | JGI IMG/M metagenome (GOLD analysis project Ga0214473, IMG submission 203509) | Soil microbial communities from uranium-contaminated site in the Upper Colorado River Basin, Wyoming, United States - RVT98D197 | ecosystem: Environmental > Terrestrial > Soil > Contaminated >... | reverse complement strand
GACCGCCAGGCGGTACAGCCGACCCGCCTCGTTCACGACGAAAAACCGCCCGTCACGTGACCAGTTGGGAGCCTCGAGGTGCAGGGTGTCGCTGTAGACGGTGTCGATGCGTCCGGACGAGATCTCGACGGTCAGGAGTGAGCTGCGGATCTCGCCGCCGGTCTGACCCGCAGCGCGGCCCGCCAGGACGACGCTCGATGCGAAAAGAAGACGAAGCAGCCTCACGGTCATGTGTAACACCCTTTCTATTCTCTCCGCCGCAGCGCTTCGGCGATTGCCCGCTCGACGAGCGGCGCCATGATGCGATATCCAGCCTCGTTGGGGTGCACGCCGTCCTCCGACAACTCAGGTCTGAGGCCCAGGCGTTCGTCCGCCATCGCGGAGTGGTAGTCCAGGTACACCACGTCGTGGGTGGACGCGTAGTCCTTCATCCAGGAATTCAGCGCCACGATCTTCCCCGCGGGTTCGAGGCCCGGCCGCCACCGGTAGTCGTACGCCGGAAGCACGGACGACAGCACCACGCTGATCCCGTTCGCTCTCGCAAGCTCGACCATCGAGATCAGGTTGTCCTCGATCATCGCCTGGGTCGACGGTCCCGTGTTGCCCGCGATGTCGTTGGTCCCGGCGAGGATCACGACGACGGCCGGGTGGAGCGCGATCACGTCCTGGCGGAAGCGCACGAGCATCTGCGGGGTGGTCTGTCCGCCGATCCCCCGCCCCACGTACGGCTTGTTCGGGAACATCGTGCCGAAGTACCGCGCCCACCCATCTGTGATGGAGTTGCCGTAGAACACCACCCGTTGCTCGCCGGGCCGCGGCGGGCCGAGGTGCGCGTTCGCCTCTCGGTATCGAGCGAGAGAGGCCCAGTCATCGCGGGACCGGTCATCCTGAGCCGCAAGTGGCGTGGTGGCGAACGCGCACGCGCTCAAGAGGGCGAGTGTCACTCTCACGGCGGTCTCCATCATGTCATTCACGCCGTTCCTCAGGGGTTCGGATACGATAGCCGACACGCGCGGGTGCGGCCAGCAGAGCCGCCCTACCGTGGCAGCGTGCGCCGCACGTTCCCCAGGAGCGCGTCGAACGCCCGATAGATCGGTCCTGCCCGAGAGGTGACCGCATCGGGGTCTACCGCTGCCAGATCGTGCACGGCGGCCCGCATCGGCCGACATCGGGCGGGATTGGCCACCATCGGACCCTGGCCTGCGCGAGTATCGCCCTCGCCGGGCACGCTCGTCCGCGGTTCCGCGGGCCGGGAGTGGCCAGCGGCCACGGCCAGGAGTTGCGTCGCGCGGTCCGGCGCGTCGGCCTTCCAGGCAAGGTACCCCCGATAGAACAGCGCCTCGACGCTGGAGAAGTTGGAACCCACGACCTTGTCAAACCAGGAGCGGGCCTGCGCGAGATCTCCTTGCAGCAGCGCGATCTCGCCCAGATGGAGCAGGGGGCCCGTCTCCTCGCGGTTGATCTCGAGCGCACGCTGGAACTCTGCCGAGGCGCGTGGCAGATCGAGCAACGCGGGCTCGCCTACGCACGAGTACAGGACGCCCAGCTGCGAATGGCCGCGCGCGTAGCTGGGGTCGACCGTCACCAGCAGTTGCCAGGCGCGCTCGGCATCGGCGAGGCGGCCCAAATCGAACGCCATGTTGCCCTGGTAGTAGAGCGCGTCCTGGTGCCTCGGATTGAACTCCAGGGCCCTGGCGTACGCCTCCGCGGCTTCCGCCGGGCGCCCCGCAATGCGGAGATCGGTGGCCCGGCGATATGTCTCCCAAAACCGTCGCACGCGTTCCCGATGGTCCGCCGACGGGGCGGACGTATCCGGGCCCGCGGGCGCGGGGGGGGCGCCGCGCTTCCTGATTGCGGCCCCCGCGAACAGGAGACCCGCCACCACGAGGAATACCGCGAGCCACTTCAACGCCGGTCCGCCTGCTCAAGGACGCGCAGAACTTGATTGGATGACGGATGGAGCACGATCTGTCGGGTTCCGCTCGGCCAGCGAATCTCCAGTGTGTCCGCGGCCGGATGCGTGCCGAGCCCGAAATGCTCCCGGAGGTCGTTGTGCGAGAGGTACGAGCCCTGGGCGCCCACCTCGCGGATTTGGACGGCGCCGCCCACCACGAGGCGGAGTCGCGCCCCGACTCCCCACCGGTTGCTTGCCGTCCCCTCGAGCACGACCGTGAGCCAGTGCTGGCGGTTCCCGCCATCGTTCCGCAGCAGGATGCCCGGCCCGCCGTTGTTCACCACAAAGACGTCCACGTCACCGTCGTTGTCGTAGTCGCCCACCGCGGCGCCGCGGCCGGCGTGCGTCTCCGCGAAGTGGGCCCCGCTCACCGACGACACGTCGTAGTAGCCGTCGTCCGCCCCGCGATTCCAGAACAGCTGATTGCGCATGGGGACCAGGAGCCGCGGGTCGTCCTTCCGTTCCAGGGTGCTGCCGTTCACGACGAACAGGTCCGGGCGGCCGTCGTTGTCGTAGTCGAAGAACGACGTGCCCCAGCCCACGAAGTCCAGCGCGATCTGCCCCACGCCGTAGCGATCGGCCTCGTCCGCGAACTGGAGCGGCGGGTCCAGGGTCGCACCGCGCGCCTGGAGGTCGGCGCGGAGGCTGCTGTAGAGGGCGTTCTCCTGGGCGAGCCAATGCGTGACGAACAGGTCCAGGTCCTGGTCCCCGTCCCAGTCGCCCACGGCCAGGCCCATCGCGCCGCGGTAATCCGCGACGCGGGCGGCGTGGCTCACGTCCACGAACGTGCCGTTTTCCAGGTTCCAGTACATCACGTTGTCGGACACGTCGTTCGCCACGTACAGGTCGGGCCAGCCGTCATCGTCGAAGTCGGCCCACACGGCGCTGAGGCTCCGGCCGGTGGGATTCGCAACCCCTGCCCTGGTCGCCACCTCGGTGAACGTGCCGTTCCCGTTGTTGTGGAAAAGGAGGTTCGGTTCCGGTGCGAACGATGATGGATTGATGCTCGCCGGCTGTTCGACGTCGTACTGCATGGAGCGCTGCTGGAGGGCGAGCTGGCGGTACTTCACGTAGCCCGCGACGTAGAGATCCAGGAAGCCGTCGCGATCGTAGTCGCCCCAGCAGGCTCCTGCCCAGAACCCGGGACGCCCGTCGAGGCCCGCTGCCCGGGTGCGGTCGGTGAACGTGCCGTCTCCGTTGTTGCGATACAGGACGTTCTTGCCGTACGCGGTCACGAAGAGGTCCAGCCGGCTGTCATTGTCATAGTCGGCCCAGGTGGCCCCCATGCCCCAACCGCGGAACCGCACGCCGGCCTCCGCGCCGACCTCGCGGAACGTGCCGTCGCCCTGGTTGTGGTACAGCGCCGAGTACGCTGGGGACCGCTCCAGCTCCTCGGGGGCGGCGGTGAGCGGGCCCGTTGCGTTCACGACGTAGAGGTCCAGCCAGCCGTCGTCGTCGTAGTCCCCCCACGCCGCACCGGAGCCCATGTCTTCGGGCAGCTGCGACGTGCGATGTCCGCTGAAGTGGTGGAAGTGGATCCCGGCCGGCGCCGTCACGTCGCTGAAGGTGACCCGCGGGTAGTCCGGCGGGAGGTCACGCGCCAGGTCAGCCGTGAGTCCCTGGACTACCTCGCCCGGCCGGTATGTGGGCTCCGGGCGCGTCGCGATCCAGACCGCGATCCCGGCGGCTGCGACGAACAGCCCGGCGAGGCTTGCGCTCCGGACCAGCAGGCGGCGCCGGCGGGGAACCGCGGCCATGCTAGGACGAGCGTCGCTGCCGCACGACGATCGTCTTCTGGTCCTCCGACACGACGGTGACCGGCGAGGTTACGCCGGCGTTCTCGCCGAACAGGAAGTTGAGGAGGAACTGATCCACCTTGCGGTACAGCAGCCTGGCCGACACGTGGAGCGTGGCGACTCGGCCGCCGGGGGCGGGGAAGGCGACCGCGGCATCGAGCGGCGGGCGCTCGCCGTCGGTCCCCGCCGCCACCAGCGACGTGGCCGGACAGGAAAAGCCGAACTCCGCCCGGTCGGACGCGCCGGGGAACATGGAGCGGCGGTAGCGCACGCCGACCATTTCCCAGAGGTTGTGCCGATCGATCAGGTTGCCGAATTGATCCACCGGCTCCGCCTTGAACATGAAGGAGCCCGGCTCGATGAAGTGCCTCTGGTCGGTGCGGCCCGAGTGGTAGACGACGGTACCGGCCTGGTCTTTCACCTCGATCTCGACCCACGCCTGGATGATGTCGAGCGGGCCGGTGGGAAAGTCGTGGCCGACCTTGTTGTTGGTGACGACGGCCTGGATCGTCACCTCCTGCCCGGGGTCGACCGTGTCGGGCACGACCAGCTCGACGGGCACGGCGGGGCCGGAGCGCCACTTGTCGGCGATCTCGGGGACCTCGATCTCGCCGCGGAGCCACTGCGCGGTGAGCTTCGCGTGCTCTTCCGCGCCCTCGAGCTTCAGCGCCAGCGGCATGAACTGGTTGGCCGCGAGGAAGCGGTGGCTCCGGTGCTTGCCGTCGCCAGACGTGCGGTTGTAGTCCAGGTCGTCGCCACTGGCCGCATCGCGCGAGTCCTGCAGCGGCATGTGGCACTCGCGACACTCGATCGTCTTGGTGGGGTCGCCCGGCTCGTTCCAGCGGCTCTTGCGCCAGTTGTCGTATTGGTTCTGGAGCTGCACCCACCCCACCTTGTTGATCTCCTCGTCGATGAACTGCTTGTGGCACGCCGCGCAGAACTCCGGGCTCTTGAAGAGCCTGTGCTGGAGCGACTTCACGTGGTGCCGCGGATAGGCGCGGAGCAGGAAGTCGCGGACCAGGCGGGCGCGGCCTCCATCGTCCAGCTCGAACATGTAACGCTCGGGCTGCCGGATGACGTAGTTCGCGTTTCCCTTCACGTCGGTCTTCTCGATGGCGTGGCAGACGATGCAGGAGACGCCCTCCTGGTAGCCGGCGAGGTTGGTGAGCTCCTTCACGAACACGTTCTTGGTGCCGGAGAACAGCGAGATCGGATCGTGGCAACCGCCGCAGTAGCGGGTGGACTCGGCGCCGTTCTGTTCAGCCATCACCTGCTGCACCGCTAGGAATGCCGCGTCCATCGCGGAGTAGCGGTGCGCGCTCACCTTCCACTCCTGCACGATCTGCTCGTGGCAGCGCGAAGTACCGCACGATTCCGACCCGCTCAGCGAGCGGGCGTCGAAGGCGCTCCCGGTGTTGGTGCGGGCCAGACTCGGTGCGAACGGTCGGTCGGAACCGTACAGGTAGCTGTAGTCGTCGGGCAGGGCGTTCAGCAACCGAGGCGGCTGGTACCAGTAGGCCACCAGCCCCACGGCCACAAACAGGGTGGCCATCACCACGAGTGACGCTACCCCGCCGCGCCGAGCAGCCGCGAGCACCGGCTCGCCGGGTGCCACCTGGCCCGCCCGCGCGGCCCGGACGATCAGCCCGAGCACGTGGGGCACGACCGCGGCGATCAGGGCGAACGTCGCCACGACGTGGACCAAGTCCCACGCGTAGCTGATTCGGGTCGCCCAGAGGGCCTGCGCGGTGAGGACGATGCCGGACACGATCGCGACGACGGTGGCCACCATGGCGAAGTAGCCCGTAAGCATCACGTGCGACATGCGGAGCCGGCGGTACAGCAACCAGTGGCGGCCCTGGTACCAGGCGAAGAGCCCCAGGAACACGATGCCCACGGCGGTGTGCAGCAGCACCGTCACCTGGTTGGAGACAGAGAACGGGAGCAGGAAGATGGAGAGGCCCGTGAACGTCTCGAACAGCAGCAGGCCGGAGGCCGCGACGAGTAACGGCTGCCGCCACTCCGCCGATCTCGTGACTTGGCGACGGGGATGAGTCATGGTCCCTCCGGGAGGAACCGCCTCGGGCTGGGGTCCGCGGACGTCACAATGTACCGCCCGTTCCCGGGGGCGCCAGCAGATGCTCTACTCAAATGAAAGTGATATTATCGGAATTGGGCGACTCGATCACCCGCCGGTGCGACGTGCCGTGCCTTCCGCTCGCCTTCCGTAGGTCATCGTCCGGCCGTCGGCGATGACGCCGGCCCAGTTGCGCCCGAACGCGAAGTCGTAGGCGTTGCCCTCGGCATCGACATGGGGCTGCATGTCGTGCGGCGCGTCTTCCCCCTGCTCCTCGACGGTCTGCATGTTCGCCGGGATCTGGAAAGGCAGGAGGCCGGAGGGCTCAGTGGCGCCGGTCAGGATGTCGAGAATCGCCTGGTCCTGCACCCCGAAGCTGACCACGATCGCATCCGCACTGGGCTCGAATTCCGCCACCACGGTCGGGTTCGACATGTTCAGGACCACGATGACGGGCTTCCCGCCCATCGCCTTGCGGGCGTCGAGCACCGCCTGCAGGTCAGTCAAGTTCGCGGCGGTGACCGTCTTGCCCCGGTACGAGCGGTTCGTGAACGTCTCCAAAGGATCCCCGCCGGCGAGACTCGTGGCACGGGCGTGCGTCGCCGTGTAGGGAGCGTATTGGAGCGTGATGGGTACGTAGCCGTTGCCGCCCGCTGCCACATCGGCCCTGGCGTACCCGGATTCCATGCCAAGCAGCGTCCCGGACTCGGGACTGTTGATGACGACGACGGCCGCGTCTGCCGCATCCGGATCATCCGTCACGCGGAAGTACTTCCGCACGATGTCCAGGTTGAGTGGATCCACGTCCCGGGCGGGCGTCACGTTCCCGACGAAATCACGGCTTTGCGGCACGTGGCGCCGCGGAATGTATGCCGCTGCGGTGCCCTTGAGTGGCAGGACGTTTTCGTGGTTCTTCAGCAGGACCAGCGACTTGACCTGCGCTTCGTAGCCGGCGGTCATGTACTCAGGCTTGCCCACGGTAGCAACCGTCCTGTCCACATCGAGGTAGGGGTTCTCGAACAGGCCGGTGCGGAACATGTTCCGCAGCAGGCGCACGGCGGATGCCTCGAAGCGCGCGCGCATGATCGCCTCGCCGTGTTCCCGCGCGCCCATCCGGTAGGCCTCGATGACCGGACCGGCGTCGTTGTTGCCACCAAACTGATCGACCCCCGCCATGAGGACCTTGTAGTGCCGCTCGGCCACGGATAGGCCTTCCGCCCCCCAGGGCGTCTGGCCGATCTCGTCCATACTCACGTGATCGTGCGTGACGCCCCAATCCGTGCAGACCACACCATCGAAACCGTGCGTCCCGCGCAGCAAGTCCGTGATCATGTAGGCACTGTAGGAGTTACCCACGTTCTCGCCGCGCACCGTATCCTGCTCGAAGGAGATGGTGTAGTACGGCATGACCGCCGCTGCCATGGCCGTCCCGCCCTGCAGCTTGAACGCCCCCTGCGTGAACGGTAGCAGGTGCAGAGCGAAGTTGTTGCTGGGGTAGACGGCGTACTTCCCGAAGCCATAGTGCGCGTCGCGACCGCCTTCACCCGAGCCGCCACCTGGCCAGTGTTTGACCATGGTGTTCACGCTCTCGTAGCCCCAACCCCCTGCGATTTCCGCGTCTCCTGCGGAGGTCTGAAACCCGTCCACATACGCGCGGGCCATGTCCGCCGCCAGGGCCGGATCCTCCCCGAACGTGCCGTTGAACCGCCACCAGCGCGGATCGGTGGCCAGGTCGATCTGTGGCGAGAGCGCCGTCGCGATGCCGAGGGCACGATACTCCCGCGCCGCGATGTGGCCGAACTGCCGCACGAGGGCGGGGTCGAACGTCGCGGCCAGCCCGATCGACCCGGGCCACAGCGAGATGGTGCCGCCCCCAAAGAACTCGGCGGCCAACGCCTCATGGCGCGGATCGGAGCTGTTGTTGGCCGGAATCCCGAGCCCGATGCCTTCCACGAGTGCCTGGACGTTGTTGTTCCACCGCGCCGCCGCCTCGGGGCTCTCCACCGACGTGATCAGCACGTGTCTCAAGTCATCGTTGGTCAGGAAGTCCCTCTGCTGGTCGGACAGATCCCAGGCGCTCGCGCCGCTCTCGGCAAACGGCTTTCCGCCGTAGGTGCCGCGGAACCACCCACTCGCGCCGGGGATGGCCTGGTGGGCGCTGTAGAGCATGAGGCCGGCGATCTGCTCGACGGACATCATCGATGCCAGGTCCTTCGCCCGTTCGTCGGCGGAGAGACGCCAGTCTTCGTACGGATCCAGCTCGCCGTTCCGGTTCAGATCCTTGAAGGCGAACCGGTCAACGCTGAGCAGGCTTACGCCCGATGTCGTCGCGTACCCCAGGGTCTGACCGCCCCGATTGGTGACGGTTCTGAGGATACCCGACTCGGACTCGCTCCAGCGCGGGGCGTCGCTGCAGCCGCTCAGGACGACAAGGGTCACGAGCATCGACATGGTGCAGGCAAGCGGGCTTTGAAGTCGGGGCTTCATCACGGTCGGCTCCTTGCGCTCTCAATGACCGGAGGAGGTGGTCCGACGATACACGCGAACGTAGTCGACGAGGAGGCGTTGCGGTTCCATGTTGTCGGGCGGCAGGTAGGGTCTGTCGAACCATCCGCCCACCGCGAGGTTCAGGATGATGAAGAAGGGCTGGCCTCGATCGAACGGCCAATAGGCGGGCGCCACGCCCGACGGTCGTTCCACCGCCTGGAACAGCACATCGTCGACGTACCAGCGGATCTGCTGCGGCCACCACTCGACGGCGAACACGTGCCATTCCTGGTGGAAGTCGCCGGCGGGCAGCACATACTCGGCGGCGGTGATCTGGTTGCTGCCTGCATCGGGCCCCCGATGCAGGGCACCGGACGTCCAGTTCGGCAGCCTTCCTTTGCCCTCCATGATGTCGATCTCGCCGCAGGCGGGCCACCCGACCTGGTCGATGTTGCCGCCCAGCATCCAGAAGGCCGGCCACATCGCGACCTCGGCAGGCAGGCGCATGCGGGCTTCGAAACGGCCGTAGAGAAACTCCCTCTTGCCTTTCGTGTTGATCCGGGCCGAGGTGTACTGGCGATGTTCGAAATCCTCCCGCCGGGCCTCGATGACCAGGATGCCGTTTTCGGTCCAGACGTTGGCGCCCGGGGTGTCGTCGGCGCGATCCGGGTAGTACTGGAGTTCCTCGTTGTGCGGGTCGGGCATCACTTCGACGGACCAGCTCTCGCGATCGAGCCGCCCACCGCCGAACTCGTCCTGCCAAACCAGACTCCAGGACATGGGCGCCGTGTCGCCGCCGTTCGCCACGTCGCCGCCAGCGGGGCATGCGCCGAGCAGACCGAGGACGGCCGACCCACCCAACACAGCGGTCAAACAGACGTAGCGGTGCCCAGTCTGCGGAGTCATTTCCCTCCCCTGTGCGAGCACGTCGCCTGCGGAGCGCCCTTTCCCCGAGCTGAGGGGAAGCTACACGCGAATCAGCGTTGGGCGAGGCGGAGTTCGCGCGGCGCGACGTCACGATGCGGGACGCATCCGTGCCTTTTCCCCGGGGAATGAGGACATGGCTCACCCACGCCTCGTGGCGCGGGAGGTAGATGACGTATTTCACCGCGGAGCACGCGGAGGCCGCGGAGCAAGCGTGTGGTTGTCGGTTGGTGAGCGGTCGGTGCGCGGTGGCAGCAGGAGTTCAGACACTCTGCGATCTCGGCGACCTCCGCGGTGCAATACGTAACCGTAGCAATTCAGCGCACCGCCCGCCGTCCCCATGACCGCGGGGTCACCTTGCGTCCGCGTGCCGTGGTGGCAACAGCCGAGCGAGGGTGTGGCTCATCCCCTCCACCAGCAGAGCGGGCGGAGACCGCGCATGCAGCTGCCGACACCGTCCCGATTGCGCATCCCACAGAACCCGACTGGCGTTCACGTGGTGTGAGGGACGTGCCTGCGACGTCTGGGTCATGCCGGCGGCCGGTGGCACGCGTGCAGCTCACCACACACCCAACCATGCATGATTCGCCGCGGTGGTCGCCCGACGGGACCCGGATCGCGTTCACCAGCACCAGGTCCGACAGCTTCGACATCTGGGTGATGTCGGTGGATCCCGATCAACTCCGGCGGGACGTCGCATCCGCCAATGCGCCGGGCGACGGGAGGTAAGAGGACCGGACGAGAAGGGCGTGCGACCATCCGCCTCGAGCCGCAGGTGCCGTCCTCAAGCAGGATCACTGCGCCGGGGCCCGCTAGTCCGCCGGATCGACGATCAGACGGAGTCTGGTGACCGATCCTTACTCGACCCCTGTTTGCCCGGGCAGCTCGACCACGGCAATCCGCCCATCCGCCTGCGCCACCAGCAGCCGCGAGTCCCTGCGTGCGAGCCCCACAGGGTGCTCGAGCCCGGGCACCGCGTACGCCGCCCGGATGGTCCGATCCGCGAGGTCGATCACCAGCAGCGTCGAGTACGCCGCGCTGATGGCGTAGAGCAGGCCGTCCACCGCCACCGCGCCGGTGACCACGTACTCCGCCACCGACCGCTCCGGGCCGCTCGTCGCGAGCCCGCCCCCGAGGAGCGGCACGAACTCGGACGCGAGCAGGAGATCCGCGCGCGCAAACCGCGAGACCACGAGCCGCCGATGCCGCGACGACGGGACGGCCACCGTGATCAGCTCGTCCGCCCGCCGGTCGTACGCCAGCGACAGCACGTACATCTGCCGCGCGCGCACCGTGGCAAACCGGGACCGGCGGAGCTCGGTGACGCCGCCCGTGGTCTCGAGGAAGTGACGCCATTCGCGGTCCGGATCGGCCGCCCGGTCGGGGCGCAACAGTACGTAGCTCTTGTTGGTCGACAGCACCGCCAGCGTATCGCCCACGAACGCGGCGCCCGTGAGCGGCGAGAGATCGATGCTATACCCGGGGTCGAGCATCACCCGGTGGATCACCCGGGAGAGCGTGCTGTCGAGGACGTACACGCCGTGGTGGTCCGTGACGGCAAGAAAGGCCCCGTTCTCCATGCCGGCGAGATCCGCGAGGGCGCCATCCAGCTCCACGCCGATGCGTTCCCAGCCCTGCACCGCGAGCGACGGCAGATCCGCCAGCGGGCCCCGGGCGGGGTCGGGGTCCACTGCGGTCGGATCCGGCTGTGGGATGGTCCACGACCCGCGCAGCGACATCCGTCCCGCCAGTTCCTCGTGATTCATCCACACCCAGTGCTTCGGGTTCAGCGAGAACCGGACCGGATCGGCCTGGCCAATGAACGGGGGCGGCCCCGTGGTGATGAAGGCCTGGAGGGCGTTGGCACCCACCACCGCCAGGAAGAGCCCCATGGCCAGGCGGCCCACGCGGCCCGGATCGCGGCTCCCCGCTGCCGCGGGCTCCTCGCGCAACAGCAACAGCAGCACGCCGATCACACCCAGCACGACCCAGTGAATGAACCCGGACCACACGTACGTATGGACGCCGAAGTACGGGGCGGCGAATCCCTGCCCCACGTCGCGCGCCAGGTGCAGCGCCGAGTGGCGGAGCGCCATGAAGACGCCCCACGCGCCGAGCAGCACGGTCATGCCGAGATAGCGGGGGCGTGGACCGTAGCGCAGCACGAAGAGCCCGACGAGCCCGATCAGCACCATCGAGGCGCGCTGTGCCCAGCACAGGATGCAGGGCGACTCGCCGTGCGCCACGCCGAGCCAGACGGCGCCGCCCACGGGACCCGCGATCAGCACGATCACGACCCAGGCGAGCACGAGGCGCAGCCGGTCCTGCGACAGGGCGGTCACAGGTTCACCCCCGGCACGACGGACGTGTGCGTGCCGATGAGGAACAGGAGCAGCATGAGGAGACAGCTCGCGACGAGCAGCCGGAATGCCACTCGCTCGCGCTCGGGCCGCCGCCACACCAGCCACCCGGCCCAGAGGATGAGAACGAAGTTGAGGAATTCCATGCCGTGGAGGATCGCCCTTCGCGCAGCGGATGGGCAAGAGGGTCCCCACGTTCGGCCCTCCGACACCACTCAGAGTTGCACGTCGCCCCCCTCGGGTCCCGACGCGTCAGCCGCTCGAGCCGCGCCCCTGTCCTGTCCAACGCCGCCGGTCTCATCCCAGGGTCTGCTCCGCCCGACGCGATGGGCCATCCACCGCACGGCGCCAGGGGCGCGCACTGCCGCTGGCGGGTCGTCACACCTCGACCTACGTTGGACCGCAGCGCGCCACCGCTCACCGGCCGCGGCCGGCGACGCCACACCCGGAGGCTCCATGTGGCTTCGGCACTCGACAGTCCTCCTTGCCATCGGTTTCGGCGCCTGGGGGCCCCTTCGGGCGGCGCAGGCCCAGCTCGTCCGGCCCCGTTTCGAGCCAGCGGACTGTCCGTTCGAGGGCGGAGCATGGCTCGAGCGTGAACGAATCGAGTGCGGGTTCCTCATCGTGCCGGAACGCCGGGATCCTCCGGGCGAACGGACGCTCCGGATCGCCGTCGCTGTGGCACGGAGCTACGGTGAGTTGCCGCGATCCGACCCGGTCGTGTACCTGACAGGCGGGCCTGGCCACTCCACCCTTCGAAGCGTGCGATCGATGATCTCCGGACCGCTCTGGCAGTCTCTCCGGGCGACGCGAGACCTGGTTTTCGTCGACCAGCGGGGCACCGGATACTCGGAGCCCGCGTTCTGCACCGAGCTGAACGAGGCACTGCGCAACGTGCTCTACGATGGTCTGGAGGCGCCGGAGCGGAGACAGCGCGTGCGCGCGGCCATGGCCGAGTGCCGCGATCGCATACTCGCGATGGGCGTGGACCTCGGGGCATACCACAGTGCAAGCAGTGCCAGAGACGTGGCAGACCTGCGGGTCGCACTGGGCTATGACGAGTGGAATCTCTTCGGTGTCTCCTATGGAACCCGACTGGCCCTCGTCATGATGCGTGATGTGCCGCAGGGTATCCGCAGCGTCATCCTGTCGGCCACGATCCCTCCTAACGCGGCCGAGCAGCCCCTCACGAACTACCGACGCGCGCTGCAGCATGTCTTCGAGGCGTGTGCCGCCGATCGTGACTGCGCGGCCGAGTACCCCGACCTCGAGCGACGATTCCACGCGATGCTTGGCCAACTCGAGTCCGAACCGCTCATGATCACGGTGCACGACACAGCGACCTTCCCATCCGACCTGCTCGTCGTGGATGGAGACCTCGCAGCGGCGGGGATCTTCGCAGCGTTGTACTCCGCCGCGGCCATCCCCTACATACCGCTCATCACTCGGGTGTTCGAGTCGCGTCGCAGCGACATCCTGCGACCAATGGTTGGCCAGATCGGGGACGCTCAGGTTTCAAGCCGTGGTCTGTTCCTGTCCGTGGAGTGCTACGAGCGGGCCCCCTACCTGACTGCTGAGGCCGCAGGCGCGGATGCCGCCGGCGCTCCGGGGCTTGCCCGATACGGCGCGCTCGTGCGCCCGTACCTCGAGGACTGCGACGCGTGGCACGGGTTCCGGGCGCTCCCCGCGGAGCTTGAGGCGATTACGAGCCAGATCCCCACGCTGATCCTCGCGGGGACGTTCGACCCCATCACCCCACCGGCCTGGGGCCGACTCGCCGCGAGTACCCTCGCCAACAGTTACTACGTCGAAGCACGAACCGGCGGTCACGGATCCCCGGTGGACGCATGCACGAGGAGCATCATGCGCGCGTTCATCGACAAGCCGAACGCACGGCCGGCAACCGCCTGTAATGCCGCACGGGTACCGGTTCGGTTCGTCACCGACGTGCAGCTGAACGGCGGCGTTTATCGGACGCTGACAGCGCTTCGGGCCTTGCCGGGAATCGGCACCGCCGGCTGGATCGGCACGACACTGCTCGTGCTCCTCTCGGGAGTGCTGGCGTGGCCGATGGGCTGGCTGTTACGCCGCCGGCGAGATGTCCGACCCCGCCCTTCGCGCACCGCAGCGTTCGCCCGCGGGGTCGGCGGGCTCGGCGCCCTGGCGGCGGTGGCGTTTCTGGTCGGGCTCGCATGGACCGTCGTGTGGACGACGCGGACCGCGCCGCTCACCCTCACCTTCGGAGTGCCACGGAGCGCCAAGCCGCTCTTCTTCCTGCCCTGGGCCGTGTTGTCCCTCGGACTCGTATCAGCGACACTGGCGGCAGCTGCATGGCGGCGGGGCTGGTGGAGCGCCGCGGCGCGCATCCACTACACGCTGGTCGCCCTCGCCTGCGTGAGCTTCGTCGGCTTCCTGGTCCACTGGCACCTGATCTGACCGGGCGGCGCCTGCGCGTTGCGTCTTGCCTTGCCCGCGCTCGCCACCGCTCGCGCGCGTGCTCGTGCCTTCTCGTCGACCCCGGTTCGAAGGGGTGTCGCTCCTCGCCCGCGGGGGCGGTCGCCTTTTCGCTTGACGCCACCTTGAGGGCCTGCCGCCAGTTTGGGCACGTCCCCTCCTGGACGGTCCAGGTGCGTCACCATACGCTCCTTCGTACGATCACCGGATGGACTACGGTCTTCGTCGTCGCCTGCGGAACGACGGACCCCGATACCGTCGGGAGCATGGAAGCCGTAATCAACGGCGCCCGCTGGCAGGCTGAGCGTACCTTGTGCTTCTACCGCAGCGATACCGGGGAACTCACGGTCAGCGGAGGCCGCCCAACCGGACCGGACACCAGACGCATCATCGAGCTGGTCGAGCTGCCCAACGCGCCTGCGACGGTCACCCTCACCGCCAACGGTCCCCGGGCCTTGATCAAGGACACCGACGCGGCGGGCTGGGATGTCCATCTGGGCTACGCCACCACCGACACGCTGACGGGGACGGCGAGCATCACCGCGTTCGATCCGGTACGGGGGCGATGTCGTGGCACGTTCAGCTTCGTTGCCATGGTAGTCTACGTGGGCCGCCCACCCGACGTGGTCGACACCCTCCACGTCACCGCCGGGTCGTGGGACGGGGAGGTCATCATCTCCAACGAGTGACGCTTCTCACGGGCTTTCTTCCTCGACGTCGGGTTCGATACGCCAGTCGCTCGCGCTCGGGCCGCCGCCCGCGGTATCGTTGAGGAGCGTCCCGACCTCGTACCCCAGACCCAGGTCGGCCCCATGACCGATGCGGTCGCCGTTGAAGCGCGCGCGCAGACCCTCCCCCGTGTGGCGGCGGTGGATCTGCTGCGCGGCCTGATCATGGTGCTGATGGCCATCGACCACACCCGCGATTTCGTCCATTCGGCCGCCATGGCCTTTCCGCCGGAAGACCTGAGCCAGTCCACCGCCGCCATCTTCCTGACCCGCTGGATCACGCACTTCTGCGCGCCGGTGTTCATGTTCGCCGCGGGCGCGGGTGCCTGGTTCCGTCTCGAGCGCGGCGACACCCGGGCCCAGCTCTCCCGTTTCCTCTGGACCCGCGGCCTCTGGCTGATCGTGCTGGAATTCACCGTGTCGCGGGCGGGCTTCTTCTTCGACCTCGGGTTCGATCCGCTCTTCCTGCTGGTCCTGTGGGCGCTGGGCATGAGCATGATCGCGCTGGCGCTGCTCATCCGCCTGCCGTACGGCGTCCTGCTGGGCGTGAGCCTGGGCATGATCGCGCTTCACAACCTGCTGGACGGCATCGCACCAGAGACGTTCGGTGCGTTGGCCGCGGTCTGGAAGGTCCTGCACGTGCAGAGCCTGCTGTCGACCGATCCGCTCGTCATCGTGGCCTACCCGCTGATCCCGTGGATTGGCGTCATGGCCGCGGGCTTCTGCTTCGCCCGGGTGTACCGCCTTCCGACCGAGCGACGCCGCGCGCTCCTCCTCCGGCTCGGGCTCGTCACGATCGCCGCGTTCCTCGCCCTGCGCGGTCTCAACGGCTACGGCGATCCCCGGCCGTGGTCCACCCAACGCGACGCGCTCATGACGGTGATGTCGTTCCTGAACACCACCAAGTACCCGGCGTCGCTCGACTTCCTGCTCATGACCCTGGGACCCGCATTCGTCTTTCTCGCCTGGGCCGACCGATTCCGCCCGGGCGAGCGGAATCCGTTCCTGGTCTTCGGCCGGGTGCCGCTCTTCTACTATCTCCTGCACGTCCCGCTGATCCACGCGGTGGCGATCGCGATGACCGAGATCCGCTACGGCGCGTCGCCGTTCCTGTTCACGCCGCCGCCCACGCTGGGCACGCCGCGGGACGTCTTCCCGCCGGATTACGGCTGGGACCTCTGGGTGACCTATGCGGTGTGCGCGGGGGTGGTCCTGGCGCTGTATCCGGTGTGCCGGTGGTTTGGGCGGGTCAGGAAGCGGCGTGGGGAGTGGTGGATGAGCTACCTCTAAGCGCCTATCCCGCCTAATCGTAGTGATACCGCGCCTGGAGGAAGTCCACCCGGCCACCGCCCTTCGAATCCAGGCTGGTTGCGCTCCGCCTCACGGCTCGCGGCCGATGTTCCGCAGCCGCAGGCGCGCCTCGGCATTCGAGGAATCGCGGCGCACCGCCTCGCGGAAGGCGTCGGCCGCCGCGGTCGTATCCCCACGCATGAGCTGAATGTTGCCCCGGAACACGTACATGCCGGACGAGCCCGGGAACAGCCGCTCATTGAAGTCGAGCAGCGCCAGCGCGTCGTCGACGCGACTTGCCCGGCCCAGCCGGAACGCGGCGATGTTGAGGGACGACTCGCGGAAGTCGTAGGCGTCGCTCCCGTAGTATTCGTCGCGCAGGGCCTGATAGGCCCGCAGGGCGGAGTCGGCGCCCGCCGCCACCGCGGCGTCCAGCATGAGTCCAAAGAGCGGCGCCGGCCGGCTGACGCCGCGGTGACAGGTGCGGCACGTCACCTGGAGGCCCGGCGTCGTCCGGCCGGGAATGGTGTCCACCCGCCGATTGATCTCCTCGACCATGAGCATCATCTGCCGGGCGATGAGCTTGGTGCGCTTCTCGTCCACGGCGAAGTCGAAGCGCTCGAGCGGCAGGCCCTCCTCGCCCACGTGGCAGAACTGGCATCGCACCCCCAGGTCGCCGGTGAAGTTCCGCATCGCGCCGATCACCTGGTTGACCGGCGTGGTGCGGGGGAAGACCTTCGTGTTCACGAGCGAATCCGGCGGCCAGTGGCCCGGCGCCTGCGCCGTGAGGGCCGCGGGCAGGGCCAGCAGCCCCAACGCCGCGAGGACGATGCT
>Ga0214473_10004419_pt1 | contig 16905 bp, 11 predicted proteins | sample RVTome_7_FD_203509 | JGI IMG/M metagenome (GOLD analysis project Ga0214473, IMG submission 203509) | Soil microbial communities from uranium-contaminated site in the Upper Colorado River Basin, Wyoming, United States - RVT98D197 | ecosystem: Environmental > Terrestrial > Soil > Contaminated >... | reverse complement strand
GGATGCGACATGGGCGCCTGCACGCTGCTGCCGCGCCTGATCGGCCAGGGCCGGGCCGCGGAACTCCTGTACACGGGCCGCGTGTTCACTGCCGAGGAGGGCGAGCGCTGGGGCTTCTACAATGCCATCGTCCAGAAGGAGGCGCTGCTCGCGGAGGCGATGCGCCTGGCCGCCGAGATCGCTGCAGGGCCGACCTTCGCGCATGCGATGACCAAGCGCATGCTGCACCGGGAGTGGAACATGGGCGTCGACGAGGCGATCGACGCGGAGGCCAAGGCGCAGGCCGTCTGCATGCAGACCGCCGATTTCCACCGCGCCTATGAGGCCTTCGCCGCCAAGCGCAAGCCGGTCTTCGAGGGCAACTGATGGCGAACCAGGACGATAGGCTGCAATGGCCTTTCTTCGACGAGCCGCACCGGCGACTCGCGACGGAAGTCCGCGCCTGGGCCACGACCAACCTGGCTGATGCACCGCACCCGGCGGATCGTGCCGCCGTGGACGCGCGCTGCCGCGAACTCGTGGCGCTGCTGGGCAAGGCCGGCCTGTTGCGGCATTGCGTGCGTGCGGCAGATGGCGGCGCAGCCGCCGACTTCGACGCGCGCTCGATCTGCCTGTTGCGCGAATCGCTCGCCTGGTGGGACGGGCTGGCCGATTTCGCCTTCGCGGTGCAGGGGCTTGGCAGCGCGCCGCTGTCACTCGCCGGCAGTGCGCCGCTGCGCGCGCGTTACCTCCCGCGTGTCGCACAAGGCAAGGCGATTGCCGCATTCGCACTGTCGGAGCCGGAGGCGGGCTCGGACGTCGCCGCGATGCAGACGAGCGCGCAACGCGACGGCGCGAGCTACCGCCTCAGTGGAGCGAAGACCTGGATCTCGAACGGCGGCATCGCGGATTTCTATTGCGTATTTGCGCGCACGGAGCCGGCGCGTGCCCGGGCCGATGGCAGCGTCGCGGCGGAGGGCATCAGCGCCTTTGTCGTCGAGCCGTGCGACCCCGGCTTCGCCGTCGCGGAGCGGATCGACGCAATGGCTCCGCATCCGCTCGCGCGCATCGCGTTCCAGGATTGCCGCATCCCGGCTGACCGGCTGATCGGCGCCGAGGGCGAGGGCTTCCGGATCGCGATGCAGACGCTCGACGTGTTCCGCACTTCGGTCGCGGCCGCAGCCTGCGGCTTTGCGCGCCGCGCGCTCGATGAAGCGCTCTGTCATGCGCGCGGGCGTGCCATGTTCGGCCGGATGCTCGCCGACTTCCAGCTGACGCAGGCGGCGCTCGCCGAGATGGCGACAGGCCTCGAGGCCGCGCAGCTCCTGACCTATCGCGCGGCGTGGCTGCGCGACCGCGGCCGGCCGTTTACCGCGGCCGCAGCGATGGCCAAGCTGACGGCGACTGAGACCGCGCAATCGGTCATCGATCGCGCCTTGCAGATGTTCGGCGGTCGCGGCGTCGTGCAGGGCGAGATCGCCGAGCGGCTGTACCGCGAGATACGCGCGCTGCGCATTTATGAAGGTGCCAGCGAAGTGCAGAAGCTGATCATCGGCCGGGAGCTGTTGAAATGAGCCATCGGGTCCTGCAACCGCCCGGCTGGGCGCGGCCACGCGGTTATTCGAATGGCGTCGCGACCGAGGGCCGGCAGATTTTCCTGGCGGGGCAGATTGGATGGAACGCGGAGCAGCAGGTCGTCAGTGACGACCTGGCCGCGCAAGTGCGCCAGGCGCTCGCGAACATCGTGGAACTGCTCGCCTGCGCGGGCGCCCGCCCGGAGCATCTCGTGCGCCTGACCTGGTACATCACGAGCCGCGAGGAGTACTACGCCGCAATCGAGGGAATCGGCGCGGCCTACCGGGCAGTCATCGGCAAGCATTTCCCCGCGATGTCCGTTGTGGTGGTGGCGGGCCTTCTCGAGCCCCGGGCCAAAGTCGAGATCGAAGCCACCGCGGTCATCTAGGTGCCGCGTCGTAGTTTCGTAGTTATCACCCCTGGTCATAATTACGAAACTACGACCCCGCACCTCCTGAGAAGATCTTTCGCAGCTCGCGTTTCAGCAGCTTGCCATTGGGATTGCGCGGCAGTTCGGCGACGAACTCGATGCGTGCCAGCCTTTGCTGCTTGCCCAGCCGCTCGTTGGCCCAGCCGCGCACGGTCTCGGCGTCCGTATCCGCGTCACTCGGCCGCAGGACGACCAGCCCAAGTGGCGTCTCGCCCCATTTTTCGTGCGGGATGCCGATGACGCCGCAGTCGAACACCGCCGGGTGTTCCTTCAGCACGGCCTCGATGTCGGCCGGATAGATGTTCTGGCCGCCCGACAGGATCATGTCCTTCTTGCGGTCGACGATGTACAGGTAGCCGTCCGCGTCAACGCGCCCGAGATCGCCGGTGCGCAGCCATTGCCGGCCCAGCGGATCCTGCCAAAGCGTCTCCGCGCTGGCGTCCGGCCGGTTGTGGTAGCCGGACATGACGAACCGTGACCAGCCGACGATCTCGCCGACTTCTCCAGGCGGCAGTTCGCGGCCGTCCTCGTCGATGATCAGGAGGTCCGTGCCCGGGACCGGTTTGCCGACCGAGGCGGCGTGGCTCTCGACCTCCTCCGGATCCAGCGTCGTGATGATGCCCTCCGTCAGGCCGTAAAGCTCGATCAGGCCGCAGCCGAATTCCCGCGCGACACGCTTCTTGAGCGCCGGGTGAATCGGCGAGCCGACCGTGCACAGCCAGCGCAGTGATCGCAGGTCGTGACGCGAAAAATCCGGGTGTTCGACGATCAGCTGGAACTGCAGCGGCACCATCGCCGCGTGCGTGCAGTGATGCCGTTCGACGAGCCTGAGAAATTCACCCGCGTCGAAGTGCTCCATGACGACGACCGAGCCGCCGGCCAGGAAGCTGCAAAGCATCGCGACCCAGCTGATGTTGGAGAAGAGCCCCACGGGACAGAGCGCAATCGTGGCGGAGTCGTAGCGCAGCGCAATTCCCACGTCATAGGCCCACTCGATGCGCCGGCGGTGCGAGTGCACGATGCCCTTGGGCAGTGCGGTCGTGCCCGAGCTGTAGATGATGTTGCAGGGGTCGTCGGGCTCTGGTGTTGCAGGACAACGAGCGGCGCTTGCCGCATCGCGCCAGGCCCGGTAATCGGCCCAGCCTGTTCCGCCGCCCACGCAGATCCAGCCACGTGCCGCGATGCCGGGCAGGCGCGGGCGCAGCGCATCGAGGCGCGCGCGTTGCGCAGGCGTTGTGACCACGACGTCCACGCCGGCATCGGCGAGCATGCGCTCGACGCCATCGTCCGATACCGACAGGTTCAGCGGCACGACGCAGGCACCGGCCTTCATCACGCCGAACATCACCTCGACCATCGGAATGTCATTGTTCATCAGCAAGCCGACCGCGGCGCCGCGGCTGATGCCAAGGGCAAGCAGCGCATTGGCGACCCGCTCGGTATTGCGGTCGAACTCGCCCCAGGACAGGGTCGTATCGCCGCAGCTGAGCGCAGCACGCTCACGCCGCCAGCGGCCATTGAGGCGCAGGATGTCGGGAATGAGCGGCGCGGGCGCGGGAATCACGGGAGCGCGCAGCCTACTGTGCGGTCCATCCACCGTCGATCGCGAGCGCCTGGCCGGTGACGTTGCGCGCGGCATCGCCGATGAAATACTCGACCGCGGCGGCGATCTCGGCGATGGTGACGAAGGCTTTCTTCGGCATCGGTTTCAGCATGATCTCGGCGATCACGCGCTCCTCGGGCAGGTTGTGCTCGACGGCCTGGTTCGTGATCTGCCTGTCCACCAGCGGCGTTCGCACATAGGCCGGGCAGATCGTGTTGACGGTGATGTCGGTGTCGGCGGTCTCGAGCGCGATGGTCTTGGCGAGACCGATCAGTCCGTGCTTGGCGGCGATGTACGCGCTCTTGTAGGGCGAGGCGACCAGCGAATGAATGGAGCCGATGTTGACGATGCGCCCGTGACGACGCTCGCGCATGCCGGGCAGTGCCGCGCGCATCATGTTGGCGGCGCCGACCAGCATGACATTGATCAACAATTGCCAGCGCACGGCGTCAAAATCCTCGAGCCGGCTGACATGCTGAAGGCCCGCGTTGTTGATCAGCACGTCGACCGGCCCGGTATTCGGGTCGTCGAACAGCGCCTGAACGGCGCCTGCGTCCGCCACATCGACGGCGGCGGCCAGTGCGCGACCGCCTGCGGCCTCGATGCCGCGCGCGACCGAGGTCGACGCGACGGCGTCAAGGTCGGTGACGACGATGCGGTGACCCGACTCCGCGAGGTGGACGGCCAGCCCGGTGCCGATGCCGCTGCCAGCCCCGGTGATGAGAATGTTGCGCTGCTGCAAGCTGCCCCCTGCGCGTGACAGTAACGCCGGGCGGACCCGCCGGCTTCATACGTTAGTACTATTCACCCGGCATGGGCCAATGGCCGACAGTTGGCTGCGGGACAGGCAGGGGGATTGTGCAATGAGAGTCCGGTGGGTGGCGGGGATGCGGTTCATCGCCGCGCTGCTGGCCGCGGGATACGCGGTTCCGGCGCTGGGAGTATTGCCGGCGGAAATCGTCGGCAAGCCCATCCGGCGAGTGCTCGACGGCCAAAGCGACGATCTGCTGAGTGCGGGGCTGGGCCCGGAGGGCTTGCGCGGGCCGGCCCCGGGCTTCGCGGACCCGACACATCCGACGGCGCCGGAGCTCCGCCGCCGCGCCATCTGGACCAACTATCGCGGTCTTGCGGATCTGAGCCCAGGCGGCGGCTTCGGCCGGCTCTCCGGACCGCGCGACGGCGAGCGCATCGTGGGCATCGAGTACCTCGCCGCGGTGAAGAAGCCCGGTGGCGCGGGCATCACCACCGTGATGCTGCAGATCCCGGCGCAGTTCGATCCCGCGAAACCCTGCCTGGTCGCGGTGGCATCCTCCGGTTCGCGCGGTGTCTACGGCGCGCTGCCGACGGCCGGCGAGTGGGGCCTGCGCAAGGGCTGCGCCGTCGTGCACACCGACAAGGGCACGGGCACGGGCTTTTACGACCTCGACAGCGGCACTGCGTATCGCATCGACCTGATGCCGACGCGCGATGCGGGTGATCCGCTCGTGACCTGGCTTACGGACGAGTCGGCGGAGCTTGCGGAATGGCGCCGCGTGCATCCGCATCGGGTCGCGATCAAGCACGCGCACGGCCGCGACAATCCGGAGCGCGATTGGGGCACCTACCTGCTGCAGGCCGTCAAGGCCGGTGTTGCGCTGCTCGCAGCCGAGTTCCCGGCGACGGACGCGCAACCGGCGATCACGCGCACGCGCCTGACCGTGATCGCCTCCGGCATTTCGAATGGCGGCGGCACCGTGCTGCGCGCGGTCGAGGCGGATGTCGAGGGCCTGCTCGACGGCGCCGTGGTCTCCGAGCCCAACGTCCCGGTTGCGGGTGGCCACCGATTCCTGATCGCGATGGGCGCGCGTCCGGCTCTCGCCGAACCGCCGCCAACGCTATTCGATTACGCGCTCCTGCATTACCTGCTGCAGCCGGCCGCCGTGCTCGCGCCCGACCAGCCCTCCGCGATGACTGCGATCCCGGAGGTTCAGTGGCCGATCTGGGATGCCTGGACGTCGCGGCTCGCCACGCTGGGCCTCGTCGCGGGAGAGACCACAGGCGACCGCGCCCGCGATGCGCGCCGCCAGCTGGAAGCCGCGGGCGTGCTGCGCGAAGCGCTGGACGGCGGCGTCGCAAACGTCATGTTTGGGCTGTGGCCGGCAATCGGCGAGGCCTACATCAGCGCCTATGCGCGCCTCGGGCCGCACGAGTCGCCTTGCGGCATTTCGTATGCCGCGACCGACGCGGCGTTCCGGGCCCGCGCGCTGACCGAGGGGGAGCTCGCGACGCTTGCCGCCGACGCTGCGACCGGCGTGCCGCCGGCGGGCGGCCTGCAGCTGGTCGACGACGCGGGTCGCTTTGCATCCATCGGCAGCATCGAGCACCTGCTGTGCCTGCGCGAACTCGCCACCGGCCACACACTGGCCGGCGCTCCGCTGGCGGGGGAACGCTCCGCGCTGTCGCAGCGACTGCGCGCGGGCATCGATGAAATCCGCACGAGCGCACGGGTGCGCGGCAAGCCGGTGATCATCATCCACGGCCGTCGCGATGCGCTGATCCCGGTCAACTTCAGCTCGCGCACCTGGTACGCGCTGCACCGCGCGCAGGGCGAGCGCTCTGCGCGCTATTACGAGGTTGAGCACGGCCATCACTATGATGCCTTCAACGCGCTGCCGGGCTGGGGCGAGCGCCACGTGCCGCTGCAACCGCAGTTGCTGGCGGCCATGGATCTCATGCACCAGCACCTGACCGAGGGCCGGAAGCTGCCGCCGAGCCAGGTGCTGCGTTCGCGGCTGCGGTCCGTCACCGACGGCCAGCTCGAGCCGGTGACGGCGGGGCACCTCGGCGCGATCCTTGCCAAACCGGGCGCGGACGCGATCCGCTTTCGCCGCGGCACGCTGATGGTGCCGGAATAGGACGCTTCGGGCGGCGCGCGATCCGGCCGGGTTCTCGCTCGCAAACTCCGCCGGAACTTACAAGTTTGCTCGCGACAATCCGGCCGGATCGCGCGGGCGCCGGAAATGGCGGTGGCTATCGTGCGCCGAGCGCCTGGAGCATGCGGCGAATGCCCGCGAGCTGCGCGCCATCGCGCGTCGCATAGTTCGCCCCGCTGTAGCCCCACCAGTCCCAGCAGCCCTGCGGGTTGAAGGGCCAGATCCAGCTCTTCGAGACTTGCGGGTACAGCACGACGATCCGGTTTACGCTGGCCCAGCGGTTGTAGCCGGCGTCGCGCGCGAACGCACTGCCTATGAAGTCGTTCCCCTGGCGGCAACCGTGAAAGGCGACGTGGATGCGGCAGGGACTGCCCGTTGCGCAGTCCGCCGGGATGTAGACCCAGCCGCTGTCGTCAAGCGAGGCGAGCGCGTCGCCGATCGCATAGCCGCCCTGGTCGAAGGCCCGAAGCTCACCACCCGGTGTGCCGGCGGGCTGGCGCAAGTCGTCGTAAAGCAGCCGCAGCAACTCGCCAGCGGCGTCGTAATCGCAATCGTTGATCCATGGCGAGGCCGACGTGCCGCAGGCGACGCCGTGGCCGCGGGCGGGAAAACCATGCGCGGCCGCCACGCGCGTTTCGTAGTGAATTCGCTCCGGCGGGACGAACGCGCGATAAAAGCGCAGGAGTGAGTCCACCACGGCCGCGCCGACTGTCTCATCGCGCGAGCCGTGAAAGACATAGACACGGTCCGGTACGAGCCAGGACAAATCGTCGATAAGGCCCGCCTTTGCGGTCGCGCGGGCGGCCGCGACGAGCGGGGCCACTTCCGGCCCGATGATGCCGCCTTTCATGCATTCGTCCAGCGCGCGGAACAACGAGCCCTGCGCGCAGAACCAGGGGCCCGCGGAAATGACTCCGGCGCCAATCACGTCCTTCGAATAGGCGACCTGGTACTGGGTCGCCATATAGCCGCCGGATGAAACCCCGGAGACAGTGAGGCTGCCCGGCAGGAGATTGAGGCGCGGCAGCGCCTCCTGGCCGGCGGCAGCCGCAGCCGCGAGCAACAGCGCGAGCGATGCGACAGTGCGATGGATCATGAGGCCATTAAAGCAAACGGCGCATGGGAGGTGGGACCCCCATGCGCCGTCATTGCGCCGATCAGGCGCCCGGACTCAGAATCGGACGCTGGCCGTCGCGGTGACCGTGAGCGGATTGCCGTAAAAGGCCGTGATGGTGCTCCCGCCCAGTGTCGGAAAATAGTAGCCGGCGATCTTGTATTCCTCGTCGCCGAGATTCTTGCCGTGCAGGCCGATCTGGTAACGGCGGTCATCCGAAGTCCAGACCAGGCTCGCGTCGACAAGCTCGTAGGAACTCTGGTCCAGCAACGGCGTCGGGGTCTCGAACTGCTGCGTGTCGCCGCGGTGCGTGACCGCGCCAGTCAGCGCCAACCCGCCGTCGAAACCCCACAGGGTGAGCGGCCACTCGTAGCGCAATGTCAGGTTGCCGGAGGTTTCCGGCGTGTTCTGGAAGTCGCGCAAGCTCGAGATGTCGGTCAGCACACCGCCGATGGCGACCAGCCACTCGTCGTACTCGGCATCGATGTAGCCGAAGGCGAGCGTCGCGGAGAACGCGTCGGTGAACTGGAACACGCCCTCGAGCTCGGCGCCCTGGATGGTCGCCTTGGCAGCGTTGGTCGTCGCGCCGGCGAAGCTATCGTCGACGCCGTCGCCGTTGGTGTCGATCGCGATCGAGGCCGGCACCTGCACGTCCTCGTAATCCGCGTAGAAAATCGCGATGTTGCTGCGCAGGCGCCCGCCGGCGAATGTCGCTTTCCAGCCCAGTTCGTAGGAGTCCACGGTTTCCGGATCGAAGCCCTCACCGACCTCGGGGGTCCCGTAGGCACCGCGAGGATCAAAGCTGCCGCCCTTGAAGCCCTGGCTCCAGGAGACATAGATGTTGTGGTCGCCGGTGGGCTTGAAGGAGAGACTCACGCGCGGCGTGAAGTCGGTGTCCTCGCGGCTGCCCGTGAACTCGGGCACGCCATCGGGATCCGGCACCGTGATCACGATCGCGGTCGTGTTGCCGAAGTACGGCGAACCGAGCCCCAGGTAGGACTCGCGATACACCCGGCCGTCGCGTTCGTCATTCGTGTAACGCCCGCCGAGCGAGGCGCTCCACTGCTCGGACAGGTCGAAGCTGATGTCGGCGTACACCGCCCAGGCCGTGGTATCGAAATCGCCCAGCGTGAAGGAAGTGACGCCCAGGTCGCCGAGGATGACGTCGAAGGCGTCGAAGGCGTTGGCGTCGAAGTAGTACAGGCCGAACACGCCGTCCATGCGCTCGCCCGTGAAGTTGACCTGGAATTCCTGGCTGAACTGGTCATTGTTGTAGACGGCCGGCACATCGAAATGATCGTCCGGCAGGCTGTCGAAATCGATCGGTGCCTCGGAGTCGTCCTCGCGATAGGCGGTGATCGACTTGAAGGCCCACTGCTCGTTGATTTCCCAGTCGATGGTGAGCGCCACGCCGTCCTGCGTGACCTCCTGATTGAGGCCGTCGATCGAGGAAGGGATGGTCGTGATGCCACCGCGGCTGTCGAAGACATCGGACAGGACCGGCGCGCCGGTGACGGTATTGACGGTCAGGCGATGGCCGTCCTTGTTGGTCGAGTCGTCCACGCTGTAGTCGCCCGCGAGACGCACGAAGACATTTTCATTTGGCGTGAACTCAAAGCTCAGGCGGCCGGCCTTGACGTCCTTGTCGTACTGCTCGCCTCCTGTAAAGAGGTTCGTGCCGAAGCCGTCGCGCTGGAACGAGGCCACTGTGCCGCCGATCTTGAACGTGTCCGTCACCGGTATCCCGAATGTTCCGACCAGGTCTAGCTGTGAATAAGTGCCGACCGAAGCACGCACGCTGTACTCCGTCTGATCCGGCAGCCGGCGCGTCACGTACTTGACGGCGCCGCCGATCGTGTTGCGTCCATAGAGCGTGCCTTGCGGGCCGCGCAGCACCTCGATGCGCTCCACATCGTAGATGTCGAAAACCGTGCCCTGCGGACGCCCCAGATAGACGTCGTCAAGGTAGATACCAACGCCGCCTTCGAAACCCGCGACCGGATCCTGCTGGCCGACGCCGCGGATGAATGCCGTCAGCGTGGAGTTGGTCGCGCGTGAGGCTTCAAGCGTCACGTTCGGCACTGATTGTCCGATCGCGACCAGGTCGCTGACACCCTGTTCTTCGAGCGTCTCGCCCGAGAAGGCGGACACGGAAATCGGCACGTCCTGGAGATTTTCCACGCGCTTGCGCGCCGTGACCATGATCTCGCCGAGCGCGGCGACCGCGGTCTGGGCCAGCGCGGGCGTGGGCAGTGCCGTGGCGATGGCGGCGGCCAGTAAAATGTTCCTGGTCGAAGAACCCCTGGTGTTCATGCGGATCCCCATATGTTGCAAACGCGCCGCGCGCGGATTGCCGGCCGGGCCGGCTTCGCAGCAAAAGGTACTCCCCGGGGGCGGGGGCATCACTTGTACCTTAGTAGCATTCCCGCGCCGCTCGCCGCGGCCAATGATGCCCCGCCGCCCGAGATCTGCTGCGGCGAGGACACAACAACATGCTCAGCATGATCGGCCTGCTGCTGGGGCTGGGGCTGCTCATCTGGCTGACGATGCGCGGCATGGAATTGCTGATCGCCGCGCCGCTCTGCGCGCTGCTGGTCGCGGTCACGAGCGGCTTCGCCTTGTTCCCGCAGCTCGTGGCCGAGGACGCGCCGTCCTTCACCGGCGCCTACATGAGTGGCTTCACGGGGTTTGTGACGTCGTGGTTCTTCATGTTCCTGCTGGGCTCGCTGTTCGGGAAGTTCATGGAGGCGAGCGGCGCGGCCGAAAGCGTCGCACGCTGGATCGTCGGCCATGTCGGCGCCGGTAACGCGATTCTCGCTGTCGTGCTGGCTTGCGCGGTGCTGACCTATGGCGGCGTCAGCCTGTTCGTCGTCGCTTTCTCGGTCTATCCAATGGCGCTGTCGCTGTTTCGCGCGGCCAACCTGCCGCGCCGCTTCGTGGCGGGCACGATCGCCTTCGGCTCGGTGACCTTCACGATGACCTCGGCCGGTTCGCCCGAGATCCAGAACTGGATCCCGATCAAGTACCTCGGCACTTCGCCCTGGGCCGGCTGGGAAGTTTCGCTGGTCGTCGCGATCGTCATGGCCGTGCTGGGCTCGCTATGGCTGCGGTTCATGGTGCGCCGCGCACTGGTCTCGGGCGAGCGCTTTGAGGCGCGCGCCGACGATCCGGAAGTGGGGGACCGTGCGCTGCCGCACCCGGCCACCAGCCTGCTGCCGCTCATTGCGGTCCTGGGCCTTTCGTTCGCATTCCACGAATCCCTGAAGGAATCCGCGCTGATCATCGCGCTCTCCGGCGGCATTGTCGTGAGTCTGCTGGTCCACCGGCGTTTCATTGCGGGCCTGCGCGAGCCGTTTGCAAGCGGCGCTCTCGGCGCGCTGATTGCGATCGCGAACACCGCGGCCGTCGTCGGCTTCGGCGGCGTCGCGAAACTCGCACCGGCGTTCCAGCTGGCCGTGGATCTCATCACGCAGGTGCCGGGTCCGCCTCTGGTCGGCGCCGCGATTGCGGTGACGCTGATCGCGGGACTCACCGGTTCCGCTTCCGGCGGCCAGGCCATCGCGCTGCCGATCCTGGCGCCGCATTACCTGGCGCTTGGGGTGAGCCCCGACGCACTCCACCGCATCGTCGCAATCAGCTCCGGCGGCCTGGATTCGCTGCCCCACAATGGCTATGTCGTCACGACGATTCGCGCGATCTGCCGCGAGTCCTATCAGGGCGCCTATCCGGCCGTGGCGGCGCTGACCGTCATCGTGCCGCTCGCCGGGACGGCGCTTGCGGTGCTGCTGTTCAGCCTGTGAGCGGACCGGCCGCGCCCGGTTACTGAATCGACGGCCGCGGCGTTCTACACTGCCCCGATGATCGCCCCCTGGCTGCTCGCCCTGATCGCGCTCGCCTATGTCGGCGTGCTGTTCGCGGTCGCATGGACGGGCGACCGCTGGGCCGCGGCAGGCCGCCACCCGGTGCCGCGCCCCCTGATCTACTCGCTGTCGCTGGCGGTCTACTGCACGTCCTGGGCCTACTACGGCACGGTCGGGCAGTCGGCGAGCCTGGGCTGGCCGTTCCCGCCGACCTATGTCGGCACGATCCTGCTGTTCATGCTGATTCCCGCGCTGCTCGCGAAGCTCATCAGCGTGAGCCGGCGCGAGCGCATCACCTCGGTTGCCGATTTCGTCGCGGCACGATTCGGCCGCGACCGTTCGCTCGCCGTCGCGGTCACGCTGATCGCGGCCTGCGGGATCATTCCCTACATCGCGCTGCAGCTGAAGGCGATCGACCAGACCTTCAACATGCTGGTTACTGCCTCGGGCGGCGCGCCGGTCGCCGACACGGCGATCTATGTGGCGGCGACGCTTGCGCTGTTCGCGATCCTGTTCGGCACGCGCCATGTGGATGCGACCGAGCATCACCCCGGCATGATGCTGGCGCTCGCCTTCGAGTCGGTCGTGAAGCTGGTCGCCTTCATCGCGGTCGGCATTTTCGTGACCTGGAATCTGTTCGACGGCTTTGACGACCTTGCCGCACAGGTGGCGGCGCTGCCGGGTCTTGCGGAGCTGCGCGCGCAGCAATCCTCGGCTGCGCATTACCTGTCGCTCGCGGTGCTCGGCTTCTTTGCGATTTTCTGCCTGCCGCGGCAGTTCCACGTCGCGGTGGTGGAAAACAGCGGGCCGGCCGACCTGCGCATGGCACGCTGGTTGTTCCCGCTCTATCTGGTCGCGATCAGTGTATTCGTGCTGCCGATCGCGAACGCGGGCCTGGTGCGCGGTACCGGCGACGCCGACCTGTTCGTGCTTGGACTGCCGCTGGCGGCCGGCGAGGGCGGCCTGGCCCTGTTCGCATTCATCGGCGGCCTGTCCGCCGCGACCGGCATGGTGATCGTGGCGTCGGTCGCGCTGTCGACGATGATCTGCAACGAGGTCGCGATGCCGCTGCTGATGCGGGCCTTACCTGCATGGCGCGAGCGCCAGGACCTGACCGGCGCACTGCTCGTGGTGCGCCGCACGGCGATCGTGCTGCTGTTGCTGCTCGGCTGGCTTTATCACCGCTGGATCGTGCAGAACGACGCGCTTGCATCGATCGGCGAAATTTCCTTCGCCGCCGTCGCCCTGTTCGGCCCCGCGATCATTGCGGGACTTTACTGGAAGAACGCAAGCCGGGTGGGTGCGCTCGCGAGCCTTGCATTCGGATTCATCGCCTGGTCGTGGACGCTGCTGGTGCCGACGCTGATTCAGGCGGGGCTGCTGCCGGTTTCACTGCAAGACGATGGCCCGGCGGGCCTCGCGTGGCTGCGGCCGACGGCGCTCTTCGGGCTCGAGTGGCAGCCGCTCGCGCACGGCCTGGTCTGGAGCCTGGGCCTTGCCACGATCGTACTCGTGGCCGGTTCGCGATTCGGCCGACGCTCGCTGATCGAGCGTGTGCAAGCGGCATCGTTCGTCGATGCCGACGCATCGCGTGCGGCCGCGGGCATGGCGCCGGCCAAGGACCTTACCGTCAGGGAACTGCGCCCGCTGGTCGAGCGCTTCATCGGCGGCAGCCGTGCCGCACGACATTTCGCGGATCTCGGCTGGCGCGGCAGCGAGGATGCGCGTGCGAGCGCCGAGCAGATGGAGGCGACACAGAAATTGCTGGCGTCGGTGGTGGGCGCGTCGTCGGCACAGCGCCTCGTGGACGCCGCGGTCGCGGGCCGGGAAGTGCCGCTCGAGGATGTCGTGTCGATCGTCGACGAGGCCTCGCAGGCGCTCAAGTTCAGCCACGAATTGCTGCAATCGTCACTGGAGAACGTCAGCCAGGGCATCAGCGTGGTGGATGCGAAACTGAGGCTGGTCGCGTGGAACCGCCGGTATGTCGAGATCTACAAGTATCCGCCCGGCTTTCTGCGCATCGGCCAGCCGATCGAGGAGCTTCTGCGCCACAACGCGGAGCGCGGCGAACTGGGTGCCGGCGACCCGGACGAGCTCGTCGCGCGCCGGCTGGCACACTTGAAGCGCGGCACCCCCTATGCGTTCCAGCGCACGCGCCTGGACGGCACCGTGCTCGAAATTCGCGGCAACCCGATGCCCGGCGGCGGCTTCGTGACGAGCTTCGCGGACGTCACCGAGTACAAGCGCGCGGAGGAAGCGCTGCGGGTCGCGAACGAGTCGCTGGAACAGCGCGTGCGTGATCGCACCCGGGCTCTGTCGGCGCTGAACGACGACCTGCTGGCCGCCAAGGCGGAGGCCGAGCGTGCCAACGCAGGCAAGACGCGCTTCCTGGCTGCCGCGGGCCACGACCTGATGCAACCCCTGAATGCCGCGGGCCTGTTCGCCGGCGCGCTGGCGCAGAAGAGCCGCAACGACGAGCAGAGGGTCCTGCTTGCCGATCTCGAGGGCTGTCTGCACTCGGCCGAGGGCCTGATCACGGACTTGCTCGACATCTCGCGCCTCGACGGCGGCGCGATCCGTACCGAAGTCGCGGACGTGGCGCTTGCGGACATCCTGGACGCGCTCGATGCCGAGTTCCGCCTGACGGCCGGCAAGCGGCACCTGCGACTCGTGGTGCACAGGAGCTGCGTGACCGTGCGGTCGGACCCGAAACTGCTGCGTCGGGTGCTGCAGAACTTCGTCGGCAATGCGCTGCGTTATACGCCCATCGGGCGGGTGGTGGTCGGCGTCAGGCGCCGCCGCGGCCGGATCCGCATCGAAGTCTGGGACACTGGCATCGGCATCGCCCCGGAACAGCAGCCGCATGTCTTCGAGGAGTTCTACCGTGGCAGCGGCCGGCGCGAGGCGGACGACACGCGCGGCTTCGGTCTCGGCCTGGCGATCGCGGAACGAATTGCGCGCGTGCTGGGCCACGGGATGGGCCTGCGCTCGATGCCCGGCCGCGGCTCGGTGTTCTGGATCGAGGTCGAGCGTGGCCAGGCCGCGCCGGCCGTCGAAAAACATTCTCCACGCGCCCGGCCGCTGGGCGCGCTCACCGGTGTACAGGTGCTGTGCATTGACAACGATTCGGGCGCGCTGCGCGGCCTGGCGACGCTGCTGGATTCCTGGGGTTGCAGGACGCTCGTGGCGCCCGGCATCGAGGACCTGGTCGCGAACCGGCGGCTGCAAAACTGGCGGCCGGATGTCATCGTCGTGGACTATCACCTGGAAGGCGGGGCCACCGGGATCGATGTCGTGCGGCACCTGCGCGCAGTGGAGCGCATCCATGCACCGGTCCTGGTCGTGTCGGCGGATGCGAGCGACGCCGTGCGTGCGGAGGCTGAAGCGCTCGACTGCGTATTCCTGCGCAAGCCGCTGAAGCCGCTTGCCGTGCGCAGCGCCCTCAGCCGGCTGCTGGAATCCGCGCGGCCCGCCCTTGGCGGCGATGCAGCCGCATCCTGATCCGGAAAACTACGACCCGGCACCTTGCGCGATCTCCAGTTCCCGGAATACAAGGGAGGCCTGGGTCCGGTTGCGCACACCGAGCTTGGCGAGCGCGGCCGAGACATGCGCCTTGACGGTCGTTTCCTCGATCGAGAGTTCGGCCGCGATCTGCTTGTTGAGCCGGCCGATGGCAACCAGCTCCAGCACGCGGTACTGCTGCGGCGTCAGGCTGTTGAGCCGGGCCGCGAGCAATTCCTTGTCTTCAGCCGCGCGGCGCGGCAGCGCGGTGCGGGGTGGAAACCACTGGCCGCAGTCCACGACCGTGCGGATTGCCGTGATGAGCTCGGCCTGTGCGGCGGATTTCGGGACGTAGCCGGCCGCGCCGAAGACCTGTGCTTCGCGGATCACGTCCGGGTCTTCATTGGCCGAAACGATGATCACGGCCGTGCCGGGAAACTGGTTACGCAGCCATGCCAGCGGCGCAAAGCTCCGGGCGCCGGGCATCAGCAGGTCGAGCAGCACGAGGTCGGATTCCGGTGGGGTGACCGCAACGGCGCGCAGGGAATCGACGTCATGGGCCTCGATCACTTCGGCGTCGGGTACCGCCTGCGCGAGCGCCTGGCGCAGCGCCGCCCGGAACAGGGGATGGTCGTCCGCGATCAGTACCCGCATGCGCCTATCCTAAGTCGGGCATCACGCAAAGGTCCGCTCGATGATATTGCAGACCGCGGCGATCGCATCGCCGCGGGTCGTGCTGCGCCGCCAGGCGGCACCGATCAGGCGTGAAGGCGAGGGGGGCGCGAATGGCCGGACCGCGAGGCCGCGCGCCGAGCTGAACGGTCCCTCCGTCGCAAGCCGCGGCAGCAGCGTGATGCCGAGGCCGGCCGCGACCATCTGCCGGAGTGTCTCGAGGCTCGTTGCCCGGAAATCCTGCTCCTCGGTACCGACCCGCGAACAGACTTCGAGCGCCTGGTCGCGAAGGCAATGGCCTTCCTCGAGCAGCAGCAGCTTCTGGTTGGCGAGGTCCGACGCCTTCAGGCGGCGGCGCGTCGCAAGCGGATGGCGCTCCGGCATCGCGATCAGGAAGGCCTCGGCGAACAAGGAGCGCGTCTGCAGGCCGCGCGTGTCGGCCGGCAGCGCCAGGACCGCGAGGTCGAGTTCGCCCTCGACGACGCGCGCGATCAGCGGCGCGGTCTGGTGCTCGTGCAGCATGAGCTGCAGATCCGGCAGGGCGCGCTGGAACTTCGGCGCGACGCGGGGCAGCAGGTAGGGCGCGAGCGTCGGTATCAGGCCGATCTTGAGCCGCCCACCCAACGGGTCCTGGCTCGCGCGGGCCAGCGCGCGAATATCCTCCGCGTCCCGCAGCATCCGCCGGGCCCGCTCGACCACTGCCGCACCAGCAACCGTCAGCGCGATATGTCGTGGCTGGCGCTCGATCAGCGCGACACCCAGGAATTCCTCGAGCTTCCGGAGCTGCGCGGAAAGCGTCGGCTGGCTCACGTGGCATTGGCGGGCGGCCCGGCCGAAATGCCGGGTTTCGGCCAGGGCCACGAGATACTGCAGGTCGCGGAGATTCATCGATTAACCATAGTTCATGTCTATTAAAATCATAGTAACAATCGATTATACAAATGGCTAGCTCAAGACCATCCTGTGCCCACGATTCGCAACCGCGACCGATACACAGGAGAGCAATCATGTTGGGCATCGGGCAGAAGTTTCCGGCTTTCAGGCTGACCGGCGTCGTCGGCAACGACATCCATTCCGCGTTCAAGGACTTCGACGCGAAGAGCTTCACCGGCAAGTGGCTGGTCGTGTTCTTCTGGCCGAAGGATTTCACCTTTGTCTGTCCGACCGAGATCGCGGGTTTTGGCAAGCTCCACCGCGATTTTGCCGACCGCGATGCGCAGGTGCTGGGCGTCAGTACGGACTCGGAGTTCGTGCACCTG
>Ga0214473_10004418_pt1 | contig 16906 bp, 22 predicted proteins | sample RVTome_7_FD_203509 | JGI IMG/M metagenome (GOLD analysis project Ga0214473, IMG submission 203509) | Soil microbial communities from uranium-contaminated site in the Upper Colorado River Basin, Wyoming, United States - RVT98D197 | ecosystem: Environmental > Terrestrial > Soil > Contaminated >... | reverse complement strand
CACCGCCAGGACGTAGTGAAAGTCCGGCCGCCCCCGCTTCGGGACGATCACGTCGACCACGTCGACGAGCCCCGTCACCGCCACGTCGAGGCCCGTCTCCTCCCGTGCCTCCCGGACGGCGGCGTCGCGCGCGGTCTCGCCCAGATCGATCGCCCCGCCGGGGAGGCCCCAGCGGCCCCGGTTCGGCGGCACGCGCCTGCGGATGAGCAGTACGCGCCCCTCGCGGAGGAGGAGGGCGGAGGCCGCCGGGATCGGCGCCTTCGGCCGGAACCGGTCCATCGGGTCCCGGGGGGCGTCCGGGCGGATGAACATTGCGCAGCGGCCGCGCATACCTTATTACCGGGCAGGCGATGCGCGGGGGCATGGTCGAATCCCGCCTCTCCCTGACGACGGAGGAGCGGATCCTCCTGTTCATGTCCGACTTCCGCGGCATGGACGAGCGGTTCGAGCTCCCGCTCGCGCTCACGCAGAAGAGCATCGCGTTCGCGGCGGGGATCCACCGGAAGCACGTCTCCCGCTACCTCGACGAGCTCGTCGCGGAGGGCGCCGTGACGGAGCGGAAGGCGCACATCGAGAGGATGAAGCAGCGGATGCTCGCGTACTACCTGGCGCCACGGGGCTGGGAGCGGGCGCAGCGGATCCGGGAGCACCTGTCCACGATCCGCGTCCCGATCCGCGTGAAGGGCGAGATGCGGGAGATGACGCTCGACGAGATCGACAAGGCGACCTCCGTCCGCCTCACGTTCTCCGACATCGTGCGCGAGGCGGTGGAGCAGCCCGTGCTGGACCTCGAGCACCTGGGGACGATCGACGAGCGGCGGAAGCGGGAGATGGACGACCGGCTCGAGAAGATCGAGGCGTACGCGAAGGCGATGCTCACCGCGTGGCAGGACGGGAAGGTGTCCGCGACGGAGCAGCTCCTGCTCGAGCAGCTCCGGCAGCACCTCGAGATCTCCGAGCTCGACCACCGCCAGATCGAGGACGACGTCCTCCGGCGCGTCCTCGGGACGATGGAGGACGAGCGGAAGACCTATCGCGACCTGCTCCGCCACGCGATGGCGGCGGGGAACCTGACGCCGAGGATCCGTCGGATCCTCGAGGACACCCGCCATTTGCTCAAGATCCCCCGATCAGAGGCCCGCGCGATCGAGAAGGAAGTGTCCACGGAGTCGCTCGCGGTCGCCTAGCGCGCCGCGAACAGGTGGTACTTCTCCCCCGGGTTCGCGACCTCCATCTCGATCCGCTTCGCGACGAGCTTCTCCGGGTGGTGGACCATCGGCACGCGCTTCGTGAGGTCCTCGAACGAGCGGTACGGCCCCTTCTTCCGCTCCTCGAGGATCGCCCACATCGTCTTCTTCCCGAGCCCCGGCAGGAGCTCGAGCATGTGGAACCGCGTCGTGATCGCCTGCGCCTCGTTGAAGAAGCGGACGAACCGATCCTCCTTCTCCTTCACGACCTGCGCGACGATCAGCGGGACCTCGTTCTGCGCGGACGTCGTGAGCTCCTCGAAGCCGATCCGCCGCTTCACGTGCAGGATCGAGTCGCGCTTCTCCGCCTCCTTCCCGATGTACGCGCGGTCGCCCGCGATGAGGGTCACGCCCGGCTTCGGGTTCAATTCGAACAGCTTGAACTCGTCCTCCCCGAGCGCGTAGGCGATGGGCTCCCGTTCGAACCGCGAACGCTCGGGATGGCCCTGCGGTAAGTGGTCGAGGATCCGGACGTAGTCCTCCATCGGGGCTCCCCCCTACAGGTAGTTCGCCACGATCTGGACGACGAGGTCCACGTCCTCCTTGCTCAGGGAGAACCGCTCCTTCGCGAACACCGCGCGGACGTCATCGGGATGGGTGGGGAGGAGGTCCGCGAGCTTGTACGCGTTCGCGGGCGTCATCATCTCGACCTTCATGAGCTCCCCCACGAGCTTCGCCGCGTCCTCGGGGCCGAGCTTCGCGAAGAGCTGCGCGTGCGTGAGGGAGTAGCGCTGCTCCATGCTGAGCTCTTTGCGCTCCTTCTCCTCCCGCTCGAGGAGGGCTTTGATCTCCGCGAGCGTGACGTAGTCCTCGTTCTCCTCGTCCATCGCCCTCACGCCCTTCGGAGGTGCTCCGGGTACACGATCGCCTTCTTCGTCTTGCCGCCGAACCGCACGTCGAGGACGTACGCGCGCCCGCGGCGCTCGACGACCGTCCCCGTGAGGCCGTGGAAGCGGTGGTGGGGCCAACCCTTCTGGATGCTCGCGTCGATTCGGATCACCGCCCGGTCGCCGACCTCGAACGTCCGGAGGGAGCGGGTGATGGGGGAGAGCCCGCGCTCGCGGACCCGTCGCCGCAGCTTCTGGCGGGACTTCTCCATGATCCCCTTGGACGCCTTCACCATCGCGTCATCCCCCGTCGTGGATTCGCACCACGTCGAGCTCGAGCACCTCGCACGGGACCCCGAGGAGCCCCGCCAGGCTCGGTTCCGTCCGCCCGCCGTCCCCGTGCAGGAGCTCTTTCACGTAGGTCCCCGCCTCCGCGGTCACGAGGACCTCCGCGTCCGACCCCTCCGCGTGGAGGAGCGAGAGGCTCCGCACCGTGCGGTGGCGGACCTGGTCCGACCGGCGATGGGAGACCCGGGTCGGGGTCCGTTGCGCGATGCGCGAACTCGACACAATCGAAAGGGCCTCATTAAGCTTTGCCACCGCCACGGGGGCGAGGAAGCGGACGAGGGCCCGGTACGTCTTGTCCGCCCGGTCGTCCTTCAGCCGGACGACCTCGTCCCGGTTCGACGGCCGGAGCCCCTCCACCTCCACGAGGCCGGAGCGGTTCACCGCCTCCGCGACCGCCGCGGGGTCCACCGTGCGCGCGCGGGGCTCCGAGACCTCGAGGACGAACGGGCGGCCGTTCCCGAGCATCCGGGCGTCGACGTCCTCGCGGCCCATGCCGTGGAGGGCGTGGCCGGTGCCGCCGGTCTGCTTCATCACCTCCGCCGCCACGACCTCCTCGACGGACGTCTCGTACATCTTCCCCTTCCCGCCGCAGCGCTCGCACCCCTTCCCCTGGCACACCCGGCACGGCCAGCGGGTCTGCGGGATCCCCCGGGAGAGCTTCCGGTACCGGCCGTACAGGAAGAGCGGGGCGACGGAGACCTCGACGACGTCGAACTGCGTGTCGACGACGGCGGTGGCGTCCGGGTGGTGGAAGTCGACCTCCTTCCCCGTGCGGGCGGCGACGAGCTTCCCGACCTCGCGGTTGACCTCGCTCTTCACGGGCTCCGCGAGGGTGAGGCCGAGGTCGATCCAGAGGGCCTCCTCCCGGGCCGCGAGCTCCGCGTCGATCTTCGAGCCCACGAGAAAGGTCCGGTGGTCCCACGGGGCGAGCTTGGCGGCGGCCATCTCCGCGAACTTCGGGATTTCGTCCATGAGTCCGCGGCACAGGGAGCAGGGATCGCCCCGGGGCAGGCCGTGCGCGGTGCGGACCGCCGCGCCCCGCTCGGGGTTCGAGAACCCGTGGCCCGCCTTCCCGAACAGGCGGCCGAGGCAGGCGTCGCACAGCGCCCGCTCGCCGAGGTGCCGCCAATCCACCTGCGCCGCCGCGGCGAGGACCTCCTCGAGCGCCACGTCCGGCGCGAAGCAGGGTCCGGTATTAAGACTCCTTCACGAGGTAGATCTCGATGCTCGACACGTTCGCGGTCCGACCTTCCTCCCCCGGGAGCTTCTCCGTCGAGATCTCGATCGTGCGGACCTTGGCGTCCGTCAGGTACCGGTTCCGGACGATCTCCGCGACGTCGACCGCGCGCGCGATGTTCTTCCCGCGGGCCTTGATGCTCACTTCCTTGGAGCTGTTGAACTGCGTCACGACGGCCAGGACGTAGTTCATGATCGGCTTGTTCCCGATGTAGACCGTGTTCTCCGAAGGCATGTCCGACTCCCCCGTGGCGAGGGCATCACCATTCGGCTGCCCCCTAATAAAACGTCCGTCCCCCCGGCCCCGCGGCGAAGCCTTTAATACGCGGCTCCGGATGGGAATCCGATGCCCGGCGAGAAGAAAGGCGAGGGATTCCACTCCGCCGCCGGCCTCATCCGCTACTTCGACCAGGAGGACGAGAAGGCGCTCAAGATCCCTCCCTGGTTCGTCGTCGCGATGGCGATCGGGATCGGCGCCGCGGTGATCATCGCGGGCCTGCAGTGGCCCGTGTAGCGGCCGGTTCGCACCGCCAAACTGCGGGACGACGTCCCTCGGCGCCGCGCGCGCGCGACAACACGTTTATTTAGGGCCCAGTTCCTCGGTTCGCCGCCAAGGAGGTGTCCCCGGAATGATGTCCCAATCCGTTTTCCGATTCCCGCCGGGGACCCTCTGAGACAGGGACCGACGCGCCCCCGCCATCGTGCGCCTGCGCAGGAACGCATTCCATGGAATCTCGTGCAAGACGATGCCGAACACGGAGCTGCTGGACGGGAGCGTCCAGTGGAAGATCGACACCGGGGCGATCCGGTTCCAAGAGGCCGGGTACCGGGGGACGGTAGAGGACATCCTCTCCTCCGGCCTGGCGACGGAGGTCGTGGGCCTGATCAGCGCCGGGAAGGAGGCGGACGTCTTCCTCGCCCGCCTGCACGGCGCGCCCCTCGTCGTCAAGTCGTACCGCCTGTACCGCACGTCGAGGCGCGGCGGCGGTCCGATCAAGGTCGACAACCTCGGCCGGCGGGCCGCGCGGGAGTTCGAGCTGATGCGCCAGGCGTGGAAGGGCGGCGCCCCCGTGCCGGCGCCCGCGAGGCGCGTGGAGAACCTGCTCGCGATGCGCTACCTCGGCGGTGCCGATGGGCCCGCGCCCCGGCTCGCCGACCTGAGGCCCGCGGATCCGACCGCGTTCCGCGGCGAGCTCTTGGCGGCGACGGAGTCGCTCCTGCGTGCGGGCGTCATCCACGGGGACCTCAGCGCGTACAACGTCCTCATTCACGAGGACCGGCCGTTCTTCATCGACTTCTCCGACGGGATGCGCGCGGATCGCCTCGGGGAGGCGCCGTGGATGCGCCTCCAGCTCGCGCGGGAGACGCTCGCGCGGGACCTCGAGGGCCTGCGATCATACCTCCGCCGCGTCGGTACGGACTTCGAGCCGGCGGCTTTCGTCGACGCATGGATCGGCGACCTCGTGGCGGCGTGGACGCTCACGCACGGACGACGCCGTCGCCCCACGCCTGGACGCACACCCGACGGAACCCGAGGGCCTCCGTGAGACGGATCGACGGCGCGTTGTCGACGTACACGTGGCAGCACGGCGTCTTCCCCTTCGCGAGCACCTGTCTCGCCAGGGCCGTGCCGACGGACTTCGCGTACCCCTTCCCCCGGTGCGCATCGAGCACGTGGAGGAACCCCATCATGACGACGTCGTCCGTCTCCAAGTGCGTCAGGTTCCACGCGACGAGCTCCCCGTCGACGTACACGCCCGCGGAGGGGCCGCCCTCGGCCCGGGACCGCACGTAGTTCTCCGCGGGCCAGTCGTCCGTCCAGAGCTTCGCGATCATCCCCGCGAACTTCCCCTCGACGGCCCGGACCTCGTGCGCCTGCAGGTCCCGGAAGGAGGACGCGTCCATCGCGTAGTAGACCGCCTCGCCCCACCAGCCGACGGTCACGACCTGGCGGAGCGCGGGGAACGCGAGATCGTCCGCGACGTGGAAGAAGCACGCGCCCGGGGGGACGGACTTGAGGACGTGGAGCGCCGCAAGGGGGTCCGTCGCGTGGAGGGCGAACTGGTGCGGCTCGTCCGGGCCGTCCGCGGGCGCGAGGGCGAGGACCGCCTTCGGCTCCGGAAGGGTGTCCGCGAACGCAAGGGCGAAGTCCGGGTTGTGGAACATCCGGTGGATGACCGTCGCGTTCCGGATCGGGTCGCGCATGAGGAAGGGGCGGACGGCCTCGCGGTCCTCGAGAAGGACGGCCACGGGGACCCCATCGCCCGCCCGCTTATAGGGCTGGCGGAGCGAAACCGTCATAGCGGGGGCCCGATGTCCGGCGGCGGATGGCTCGCGCCTCGCGCCGCCACGCCTACTACCTCGACGGGGACCGCAAGGTCGCCGAGCCGATCCACGCCTCGTGGTACGCCGCGGCCGGGATTGCGGCGCTGAACGAACGGCTCCGGTCCCCGCCCGTGGCCCTCCGGTTTCGGGAGATCGCGAAGCGGTCGCCGCCGGACGCCCGCGCCCGGATCGCGCCCGGCGCCCTGCGCCTCGCCCGCGAGGTCATGGGGGCGCTGTTCCGGAAGATGGAGCCCCTCGCCGCGCGCCACCTGTCCAACTACCCGCTTCCGGAGATCGACCCGGACCGGTTCGCGAGCCCCGTCGGCCGCGCGGCGAGCGAGCGGTACCTTCGGATCCTCCGGCAGCACGACCCCTCCTTCCGGCCCCGGCCCCTGTCCCGGCTCGACTTCGTCCCGCCGATCGTCGTCCTGGGGACGAGTCGGACCGCGGAGAGCCTGCGGATGCATGCGCTCTTCGCGCGGGACATCGCGTGGAACCTCCTGGAGAATCAGCGGGGGACTGCGCACGCGGACTACTGCCTGGACATCGCCGCGATCGGGGCGGACACGACCCTCGCGCTCCTCGACTACTGGTGGGACGGGAAGCCCGCCTCGGAGGAGCACGGGCTCCTCGAGGCGTACGACACGCTGTTCCACGAGTGCATGCACCGCCTGTGCGACCTCACGAACCCGTTCGGGCCGCAGTACGGGCCGAAGGGTGGCGCGAAGGAGCACTACTGGATGCAGGAGTACGAGCCGTTCGCGTCCCACGCGGAGCGCGCGATCGTCTCCCACCTGGCGGCGGGGCGGGAGCGCGGCCTCCTGCGACGCCGCCTGCTCGGCGCGGGATAGGGCGGCGCCGCCACACGTTCATATAACGCCGACGGGTGGATGGCGGCGATGGACTCGACGGAGGCGCTCCGCACCCGCCAGGTCGCCGAGGTTCTCCCCGCGCGGGAGACGATCGAGGGTGCGGGCGTGCACCTGCGGCGCGCGTTCGGCAACCGCGAGGTCCCGAAGCTCGACCCCTTCCTCCTCCTCGACGACTTCCGCTCCGAGAACCCGGCGGAGTATATCCCGGGCTTCCCGTGGCACCCGCACCGCGGCATCGAGACGGTCACGTACATGCTCGACGGCCTTGTGGAGCACCAGGACAGCATCGGGAACAAGGGGGTCATCGGCGCGGGGGACGTCCAGTGGATGACCTCCGGGAGCGGGATCATCCACCAGGAGATGCCGAAGTTCCGGGACCCGAAGGACCCGTTCATGGGCGGCTTCCAGCTCTGGGTGAACCTCCCCTCGTCGAGCAAGATGATGGACCCGCGGTACCAGGAGATGAAGCGGGCGACGATTCCGGAGGTCGGGCTGGGGAAGGACGCGCGCGTCCGGGTGATCGCGGGCGAAGTGGCCGGGGTCCGCGGCCCGGTGCGCGACATCGTCGTGGAGCCCGAGTACCTGGACGTCCGCGTCTCCCCGGGAGGGACGTTCGGGCATCCGGTTCGGCGGGGGCACACGGCGTTCGCGTACGTCCTTGGCGGCAAGGGAAGGTTCGACGAGGACGCGGGCGAGGTCGACTCCGAGAACCTCGTCACGTTCCGCGACGGGGACCGGGTCCGGGTGCAGGCCGCGGGCGAGCCCCTGCGGTTCCTCTTGGTCTCCGGGAAGCCGATCGGGGAGCCCGTCGCGTGGTGGGGACCGATCGTGATGAACACGCGGCAGGAACTTGAGACCGCGATCCAGGAGTATCAAGAGGGGACATTCATCAAGCACGGGACGGGCGGGGACGGGTCGTCGTCGGGCCCGCCGTGATTCCGACGCAGCGACGAGGCGCACAGGGGACGGACGTGGCGAAACCGGAACTCGTCCGCAAGGATGCGATGGCGGAAGCGCAGCCGACCTCCGGGATCCTCCGACGAGAGGCGTTCCGGTCGGACGGGATCTGGGCGGGCGTCGCGACGACGGACCCGCACATGGTGTCCGGATGGCACCACCACGGGGACCACACCACGTACCTCTACGTCGTGTCGGGGCGCTTCCACCTGGAGAGCGGCGTCGGTGGCCGGGACGTGCTGGACGCGAGCCCGGGGGATTTCGTCAAGATCCCGGCGCGCGCCGTGCACCGCGAGTCGAACCCCGCGGACGAACCCGGGCGGACGGTCCTGGTCCGCCTCGGGACGGGCCCCGTGGTCGTGAACGTCGACGGGCCGGACGCAGAGCCGGGTTGACGGCGACCGGCGGGGAACCGGGAAGACGCCGAGGGCAGGATTTGAACCTGCGGGGCCTCACGGCCAGCGGTTTTCGAGACCGCCGCCCTACCGGGCTAGGCGACCTCGGCGCGCTCCCGCCTAGGGGCTCTTGAATATTAATCCATCGCCGCCCGCATCCCCGTCCACGGGACGGGAATCGGTGCCGGCGTTCGGGACGGCTCCCCGCGCCCTTTATTACGAGGCCCTCGGATTCCCGTCCGGATGCGCATCGAGGTCGAGTTCCACCCCGGGGCCTCGCGGAGGGCAGTGGACCTCCCGGCGGCGACGACGGGCCTCGACCTCCTGTGTGCGCTCGGTCTCGCGCCGGACGCGCACCTCCTCGTCCGCGGGTCGACGCCGATCCCGGAGGACGAGGCGCTGACCGAGGGGGAACGCATCCGCGTCGTCGCGGTGGTGTCCGGTGGCTGATCCCACGACGCTATTCCTGATCCGCCACGGGGAGATCGATCGGCCCCCCGTCTACACGTTCGACGACGCGGTCCTCACGAACCGGGGGGCGGACCAGATCCACGAGGTCGCGCTCGCGTGGGCGCACCCCATCCCAGACATGATCTACTGCAGCCCCCTGCCGCGGTCCGTCGAGACCGCGAGCATCTTCGCGGCGGTGTTCCGGCGCCCGATCCGGACGGCGCACGACCTCGAGGAGTGGGCCGCGACCGAGTCGGACGTGCCGGACTACAAGTACAAGGAGATCGAACGGCAATGCTGGGCGGACTTCAACTACGGGAACGACGACGGGGAGTCGCTCCACCATGCGACGGACCGGATCGTCCGCCTCCTCACGGAGATCGCGGACCGCCACAAGGGCCGCGCCGTGATGGTCTCCGGCCACGCGATCCTGTTCGCGCTCCTCGTGGCGTACGTCCGCGGCGATCGCGCGACAGAGTCGTCGAAGGACCGGATCGGGTTCGGCCACTACGCGATCGCGGAGCACGCGCGCGACTTCCGTTTCGTGAGGGACTTCGGCCCGTAGCGATGCGCGCGACCGACAGGTGACCAAAAGCTTCTTGAGCACGTACGTGCGTGTGCAGCCCGAGGGAGGGAGTCCCGTGAAATCGACACATGTGCCTTGGGAGCGACGGGCCCTGAAGGGGCCGGTCCTGCTCGTCGTCAGCATTGCCGTCGTGTCCGCATTGCTCGTTGTCGCGGCCGGCGTGGCGTCCCGCGCGCCGGAGTCGTACTCGGGTCCGCTGCGGATCGCGTCCGTTTCGTACGCGCCCGTGGCGCCGGAGCCGGGCCAGTCCTTCGTCGTCCGCACGCAGATCGCGGGCCCGCTCGTCGCGCCGACGGAGGTCAACCTCCAGTACGCGGCGTACTTCGCGACGGTCACCGCCGGCGGGGGCGCCATGCGGTTCGTCGGGGACCGGACCTATGAGTTGTCCGTGCCGGGCTTCCCGGACGGGACGGAGGTCTGGTTCGTCGTGGCGGTGTCCACGCCGAACGACGGGCCAATCGTCTCGGATTCCTTCACGATTGACGTGGGCACGGTCGCCCGGGGCGGCGAGTCCGGCCTGCGGGTTTCGGAGCTCTCCCACCGGCCGACGTCCCCGGCGGCGATGGAGACGATCACGGTCACGGCCACCGTGACGAGCCGCGCTCCGGTGCACGAGGTGAACATCGCGTACATGGCGTTCTGCCCCGCGCGGCCGCCCGTCGGGATCGACCCGGAGATGGTGCCGATCGCGCCGACGGAGTACACGTTCGACATCACGGACGCGGGCGGGTGCACGGGCGTGCCGGGAACGGTCCTGCTGTACCGGGTACACCGCCGTGAGCGACGTCGGGACCGTGCGGTTCCAGGACTGGCAGACCTGGCGGTAGGCGCGGCGCGCGTCCCGCGGGAGAGGGGTATTCGGTGCGCGTCGGAGCGGACGCTTGGCGGGACCGCCTCGACCACGCCGGGGAACCGAACCGCCAGCGGGGCGGCCCATGAGCCGCATCCGCCGCATCGTCACCGCCGCCCGCGGCATCGTTCGATACACCTGGACGTGGATCCAGCCCGTCCCGGACTCGGACTTCTGGAGCCGGCCCCCGGACCTCCCGAACCGCCACGACGCGTACGCGTACGCGTGGCCGCGGTCCTTCCTCCTCGTCGGCCTCGTCGCGCCCCGACTGCCGCCCGACGCCCGGATCCTCGAGATCGGGTGCAACGTGGGCCGGAATCTCGAGGCCCTCCGCCTCGCCGGATACCGTGACCTGACGGGTGTGGAGATCAGCCGCGACGCCCTCGACGCACACCGTACGTATTACCCGGACAGCCGCGCCCGTCTCGTCCAGGCCGACGTCACCCGCGACCCGCTCGACCTCCCTCCCGCGGACCTCGTGTTCTCGATGGCCGTGCTCATGCACATCCCGCCCGCTTCCGAGGAGGTCGTGTTCCGGAAGATGGCGACGCTCGCGCGCCGCTGGATCATCAGCATCGAGGACGAGAGCCCGGAGCACGCCTCGCTCCTCCGCTACTACCCCCGACGGTACGACGCCGTGTGGCCGTCCCTCGGGTTCGAGCAGGTCGAAGAGCGCTCCTGCGCGGACGTCCCCGGCCTCGGGGCGGAGTACGTGGCCCGCGTGTTCCGCCGAGGGGCGGGATGAGGCCGCCGGCGTTCCGTGCGGCGTCCGTGCGGTGGCGCGAGACGCGATCCGGCCGTGTAAGGAGCAAACCTTTTTCCACGCTCCCGGGTTCCAGCGCCGGTTCTCCATGTCCGGGGAAGAGGATGAGATGCTCCGCGCGCTCGGCGCTCCGGACGTCGACGCCCTGTTCGCGGACATCCCCGCCAAGGTCCGCGTGAAGGGCCTTCCCCTGCCCCGCGGCCTTTCGGAGGCGGAGGTCGCCGCCGCCGTCACGGGCATCCTGCGCGCGAACCGCGTGGGCGAGGACCTGCCGACGTTCCTCGGAGCGGGGCTGTACGACCACTACGTCCCCGCCGCGGTCCGCGCGATCGTGTCCCGCTCCGAATTCTACACGGCGTACACGCCCTACCAAGCGGAGCTGAGCCAGGGCGTCCTCCAGGCGCTGTTCGAGTACCAGTCCCTGATCTGCGAGCTCACGGGCATGGACGCCGCGAACACGTCGATGTACGACGGCTCGACGGCGCTCGGGGAGGCCGCGCTGATGGCGGCGCGGATCACGGGGAAGCGCGAGGTCGTCGTGCCCCGCGCGATGCACTGGGAACGCCGCCAGGTGCTCCAGAACTACGCGCGAGGGCCGAAGCTGCGGATCCGGGACGTGCCGTTCGACCCGCGCACGGGTAAGCTCGACCTGGCGGCCCTGCGGTCCGCCGTCGGCGACGACACCGCGGCCGTCTACCTGGAGAACCCGAACTTCTTCGGCGTGTTCGACGACCAGGTCGACGAGGTCCGCCGCATCGCCCCGACCCTCCTGGTCGTGGGGGCGAACCCCCTGAGCCTCGCGATCGCGCGCGCGCCCGGCGACTACGGGGCGGACATCGTGATCGCGGAGGGCCAGCCCCTCGGGAACCCGATCGCGTTCGGCGGCCCCCTCCTCGGCGTGTTCGCGTGCCGGGAGGAGTACATCCGAAAGATGCCCGGCCGGGTGATCGGCATGACGCAGGACGCGGACGGGCGCCGCGCGTTCTGCATGACGATGCAGAGCCGTGAGCAGCACATCCGCCGGGAGAGGGCGATGTCGAACATCTGCACGAACGAGACGCTCCTCTCCGTCGCCTCCGCCGCGTACCTGGCGGTGCTCGGGGGGAACGGCCTCCGGCGGGTCGCGGAGGAGAACGTGCGGCGCGCCCGGGACCTCGCGAAGCGGATCGCGCTCGTGCCGGGCTTCCGCGCGCCCGCGTTCCCGGAGGACCACTTCAACGAGTTCGTCGTCGGGAGCGAGAGGCCGTACGCGGCGGTCCACGAGGCGCTCCTCCGCACGGGCGTGCACGGCGGCCTGTCCCTGGAACCGCACTTCCCGGAGCTCGGCCACGCGGCGCTGTTCGCGACGACGGAGGTCCACCGCCAAGAGGACGGGGACCGCCTCGTCCGCGCGCTGGAGGGGGTCGCGTGACGTACCGCCAGGCGGTGTGGGACGAGCCGCTCCTGTTCGAGAAGCGCTCGGAGCCCGCGGCGCCGCCATCGGAGGGCCTCGTCCCCCGCGCGCTCGAGCGGCCGTCCCTGGACCTCCCGAACCTGCGCGAGTGGGAGGTCGTCCGTCACTTCACCCGCCTGAGCGAGATGTCGTTCGGGATCGACTCCGGGTTCTACCCGCTCGGGTCGTGCACGATGAAGTACAACCCGAAGCTGAACGAGGAGCTCGCCGCGCTTCCCCAGGTGAAGCGCGCGCACCCGTACCAGGACCCCTCGTCCGTCCAGGGGTGCCTCCGGATCCTGTACGAACTCCAGGGCATGCTCGCGACGATCGGCGGCATGGACGCGGTGACCCTCCAGCCCGCCGCGGGAGCGCAGGGCGAGTTCACGGGCCTCCTGCTCGCGGACGCGTACCATCGGGACCGGGGGGAGACGCGGGACGAGGTCCTCCTTCCGGACACGGCGCACGGGACGAACTTCGCCTCGGCCGGGATGCTCGGATTCAAGGTCGTCGAGATGCCGAGCCGCGAAGGCCAGGTCGACCTGGCGGCGCTGCGGAAGGCGGCCGGGCAGCGCACGCTCGCCCTCATGCTCACGAACCCGAACACGCTCGGAATCTTCGAGTCCCGCGTCCTCGAGATCGCGGACATCGTCCACGGGGCGGGCGGCCTCCTGTACTACGACGGCGCGAACTTCAACGCGATCCTCGGGAAGACGAACCCGGGGGCGATGGGGTTCGACATCGTCCACTTCAACCTGCACAAGACGTTCACGACGCCGCACGGCGGCGGCGGGCCGGGCGTCGGTCCCGTCGGCGTGCGCGCGCTGCTGGAGCCGTACCTGCCGGTGCCCCAGGTCGTGCGCACCGGCGACCGGTACGCGCTCGACTACGACCGCCCGAAGTCGATCGGGAAGGTCCGCGCGTGGTACGGGAGCTTCGGCCTCCTCGTGCGCGCGTACGCGTACATCCTCGCGCAGGGGGGCGACGGGCTCGAGCGGGTCTCGGAGCGGGCCGTGCTGAACGCGAACTACCTGATGAAGCGCCTCTCGCCGCACCTGGAGGTCCCGTACGCGGGCCTGCGGAAGCACGAGTTCGTCGCGAGCGGCGCGCGGCTCAAAGAGCGCGGGCTCCGGACGCTCGACCTCGCGAAGCGCCTCATGGACTACGGCTTCCATCCGCCGACGGTGTACTTCCCGCACCTGATCGACGAGGCGTTCATGCCGGAGCCGACGGAGACGGAGTCGAAGGAGACGCTCGACGCGTTCGCGGACGCCGTGGCGGCGATCCTCGCGGAGGACCCGGAGGTCGTGCGGACGGCGCCGCACAACACGTCCGTGTCGCGGGTGGACGAGGTGCGGGCGGCGCGGGAGCCGATCCTGAGCTGGCGGATGCTCCGCAACCGGAAGGGAGTCGGCTAGAGGCGATCGCGCGGGTACCGCCGCGTGATCTTCGGCGTCAGCAGGTACCGGAGGGAGGGCCGCGCGAACCCGAGGTACATGACGCGCGTGAGTTGCGTCGCGCGGGTCGCCCCGGGGAACTCCCCGAGCTGGCCGCCGATCCCGCTCGCGCTCGCGACGTCGGAGAACTCCGCGCCGAGGAGACGGGCGGCGGTCTCGAGCTCGCCGGCGTCCGCCCACACGCCACGGCAGGCGGGGCACACGTCGAGGCGGAGGTCCCCGACGGGCCGCGCCGCCATCTCCGTCCCGCACCGCGGACAGGCGAGCCCCGTCGGGCCTGCGGCGTAGTCCACGATCAGCCGCTCGACCTCCTTGTCCCCGGACGCCTTCGCGACCTCCCCGCGGTCGAGCCATACGCCGTTGCACGCGGGGCAGACGTCGGTCCGGAACCGGCGCCTGCGCCCGAGGGTCGGCACCTCCAGCGCCTCCGTGCCGTCGCGCGGGCAGCGCACCGGGTCGGCCATCGCGGCGGCAGGACGGTCCGGCGGCTTGATGGTTTCGGGGGGACGCCCCGAACCCGCTCACCCGGGGGGACGGAAGCCCTCGCGCGAGGCGGAGTTCAGGAGCGCCTCCCGCGCGAGCGGGGACATGAAGGTGCTCACCGCGAGGTCCTTGGAGTGTGCACCCGGCTGCGCCGGGGCGGCCGGCTGGGCGAGCGTGCGGGCCGCGGTCTCGAGCTCCCCGCGGTCGACCCAGATCCCCGAGCAGTTCTGGCAAACGTCGAGGACGACACCGCCCGCAGGCCGCTGGGCCATCGCGTCGTCGCACCGGGGGCACGGGATCCGGGAGGCGCCGCCCGCGTAGTCCACGATCAGCCGCTCGAGCTCGCGGTCGTTCGTCAGCTTTGCGATCTCGCCCTTGTCGAAGAAGACGCCGCCGCACGACGGGCAGAGGTCCAGGCGGAACGCGCCATGGCGGCTCCGGTGGTCCTCCGTCCTCGTCTCCGTCCCGTCGCGGGGGCACCGCAGGGGCCGTGCCACGCCGGCGCGAGTCGGCCGTCCGGTTTGAACCTTTCGACGCCGCCCACCCGGGACGGCTACTCGGGTCCCCAGAAGCCGAAGGGGACCCGGCCGGGTGCCAGGACCATCGCGATGCACCCGGCGTCGCCGGGGATCTGGTCCGGAGGCATCAGCTCGGTCGCACCCGCCGCGAGGGCGCGCGCGTAGGCGTCCGTGACGTCCGGCACCTCGCAGTACGGGACGGACCCCGGGACCTCGGGCGGGTTGTTCCCGCGGATTCCGCCGCCGATGTTCTCGCCGAAGCTCCACATGTGGAAGGGGCCCGCCGGCGTCGGCATCGGGTCGCCGAACTTCCAGCCGAGCACCGATTCGCACCGCGTCTTCGTCGCGGCCGGGTCCGCGCTCGCGAGCTCCGTGTGGGAGATGAACCCGGGACGGATCTTGCGGGGCGCGGTCGCGGGCCGGTCGGAGGTCGTCTTCGTTCTGGATGTCTTCCTTGGCGCCATGGGAAGTCCCCCTTGGGTTCCCGCTCGAAGGCATCCGCCGCCTTGAGGTTGACTCCGGCGATCGACGGGTCCCGGCATCCCGTGCTTGCGTTCGGCCTCAAGGGCCATCATCGTACATGGAGACGTCCAGCGTCTGCAGCAGGATGTACGCCCAGTCGAGCTTCCGCTGCTTCGTCTCCAGGTCCGCGTCCTTCGCGTTCGGGTTCTCGAAGTCGAAGCCGAGGAGCAGGAGGCTCCGCGCGCCGAGGTGGTCCGCGAGGAATGCCGCGCGGTCCCCGTCCGTGAAGCCGCCGAAGTTGTGGACGCGCCCGGACGGGGGCGCCTGCGTCGTGGCGATCACCCGCCCGACGAACTTCGGAGCCCACGCCTCGATCGCCGCCACGTTGTCCCCGTGCGCGTGGACCACGACGACCGCCCCCTCCGCGTTCGCAGCGACCTGGTCCGCGACGTCCCCGTCGAGGTCCGTCACGATCACGTCCGGGCGGATGCCTGCCTTCCGGAGGACGGAGGTCGCCTCGTCCGCCGCCACGAGCGGGTGCACGACCGCCACGAGCTCCGCCGCGAGGGAGGGGGCGTTCCCGGCGATCGTCACGTCCCTCCCCGCGAAGAGGGGCCGGAGCGCTTCCGGGTCGATCCGCTCCCCGCCGAGCCGCTCGTCAAGGAGCCGCGCGGCGCGCTCGTCCGCCTCCCGGGAGAACCCGAAGTCATCGAGGATCTGGCGGTAGTACACGTCCCAATCCGCGAAGTCCATGGCGCCTCAGTGCCGCCAGGAGTCCGCCGGGAGCTCGTCCGACCGCGGGCGGTATGACAGGCCGGCCGCCACGAGGATGAAGATCGCCATCGCGATGATCACGAGGATGAACGTCACCGTGCCCGTCGGCTCCGTGCCGAAGAGCACCTCGAGGGACTTGATCCCCGCCAGGAAGATGAGCCCGAGCGCGAGGAACGTGCCCGACACCATCAGCACGTGGCGGGGGACCTTCCCGCGCCGCACGTACGCCTCGGCGACGCGGCCCGCCTCGAGCGTGAGGAACCCGAACAGGATCCACACGACGGAGCCGCCGACGAACGCGAGCGCCTGGCGGAGGATCTCCTCCTGCTTGTTCGCCTCCTGGACGCCGAAGAAGACGCCCACGAGGAACGGGATGATCGCGAGGATGTTGAAGAACACGGCGACGTGGCCGGTCACGGGGGCCGTGCGCACGCGCTCGTAGTAGTCGGAGAGACGGGCGAGCGCGTCCCGCGGCCGGATCGCGTACGCGGACCAGATCACGTAGACGCCGATCAGGAACGTGATCGAGGTGACCGCCAGGACGGGTTCGATCCCCCAGAGGAGCGAGAACAGGATCAGGGAGAGGCCGAGCGGGACCACGAACTTCCGCCGGATCTTCGGGTCCTTCCACGCGCGGACCATCAGGTACCACGTGGACTCGAGCGCGGGGTTCTGGCGGATGTAGACGCGGCGCACGTGGTCGACGCGGATCCGCGACGCGATGAGGGGAAAGATCGACTCATCCTCCGCGCCGTCGCTCACGAGGTACGCGCGGGCCGGCTTCACCTCCTCGAGCACGTCCTCGAGCTGCTTCACGAGGACCTGGTCCGAGACGGGGCCGACGCGGACGTCGCCGGTGAGCGCCGCGATCTCCGCGGGCTGCCCGGACTTCACGAGCTCGTCGTAGATCGAGATGCCGGTGAG